>CESE01050148.1_pt1 | contig 17844 bp, 13 predicted proteins | sample 350271 | NCBI WGS metagenome assembly CESE01 (sample SAMEA2621536, study PRJEB7988) | marine metagenome | isolation source: saline water (ENVO:00002010), including | reverse complement strand
CTGAACGGTCTTCGTCGCTTAATGTAGCTAAGAATTCCTCTTTTATTGCACCAAAAGCTGCTTTACGAGCATATTTGTCTGGGTTACCACTTTTTGCAACTGCATACGATTTGTCGTAACAAGCTACTTTTACTTCAGCTAGTAGATCAAAATCGTCTGCATCTTCATGAGAGTATTCTCTATTCGCTCCAACTTTCATAGCTTCTGCTAATGCAAGTTGTGCACTACATTGAATCTTTATTGCTTCGTGAGCGACCTTGATACCTTCAATCATATCAGCCTCACTAGCTTCATCCATCTCACCTTCTACCATAGTAACACTGTCTAAAGATGCACCTACCATAAGGTCCATATCAGCAGCTTCTAATTGCTCTGGGTTTGGGTTAACAATAAATTTTCCATCTATACGTGCAACACGTACTTCAGAAATAGGTCCTTCAAAAGGAATATCAGAAAGCATTAAACATGCCGAAGCAGCTAATCCTGCTAATGCATCAGGCATGCAATCTTTATCGTAAGACATCAATTGAATCATCAATTGAGTTTCGGAATGGTAATCTGATGGGAAAAGTGGACGTAAAACACGGTCAACTAAACGCATAACTAAAATTTCTTGATCAGAAGGACGAGCTTCTCTTTTTAAGAAACCTCCAGGGTAACGACCATCAGCTGCAAATTTTTCTCTGTAATCTACTGTTAATGGTAAGAAGTTAACACCTTCTTTTGCTCCTTGATTAGAAACCACGGTTGCTAAAAGCATGGTATCACCCATACGTACTACTACAGATCCGTGTGCTTGTTTAGCTAATTTACCTGTCTCAAGTTCAATCGTTCTTCCATCTCCTAAGTCGATGGTTTGTTTAAGTCCTTGTGGGATCATAATAGAATTTTATTAATGCTCTTAACAATCAGATTGGGTTTACTTTAAGCTGATAAGGCTAAGGTTTGTATAAGCTATGGTTAATTTTTTTTGAATAACTCTGATTGCCAAAAGCAAGCTTATAAAAACCAAAAAAAAGGCAATATAAAATTGCCTTTTCTGGATTTGAAAATATTATTTTCTTAATCCTAATTCTTTTACGATACTTCTGTAACGCATAATATCAACTTTAGTTAAGTAATTAAGAAGTTTTCTTCTTTTAGCTACTAAAGCGATAAGAGAACGTTGAGTTCCGTAATCTTTTTTGTTGTTTTTTAAGTGCCCAGTTAAATGAGCAATACGGAATGTGAAAAGAGCAATTTGTCCTTCTGGAGAACCTGTGTCTTTTTCGTTTTGACCGTGAGCTTTAAAAAACTCTTGTTTTTTTTCTGATGTAAGGTACATGCCTAAATTGTTTTTAATGTTAGTTATGTAAAAATTCGTCTGCAAAGATACTCTTTTATTTGAGTATTACTTTGCTCCGCTGTAATAAGTCATTCTTAAAAATTGTCCAACTTTTTCCTTCAAGTTTTTACGCTCAACTATAAAGTCTAAGAAACCGTGTTCTTTAACGAATTCAGATGTTTGAAAGTCTTTTGGTAAATCTTTGCCAATGGTTTCTTTTACGACTCTAGGTCCAGCAAAGCCAATTAAAGCTCTCGGTTCGGCAATATTAATATCGCCTAGCATTGCAAAAGAAGCAGTAATACCACCTGTTGTAGGATCTGTTAACATAGAAACATAAGGAATACCTTTTTTAGCTAGCTGAGAAAGTCTAGCAGATGTTTTAGCCATTTGCATTAATGAAAATGCAGCTTCCATCATACGAGCTCCACCCGATTTGGATATCATCATAAATGGAACTTCATTGTCTATAGAATATTTAATTGCTCTCGCAATTTTTTCTCCTACTACAGAACCCATCGAACCTCCAATAAAACTAAAGTTCATACAAGCTATAGAAATATCCATTCCGTTAAGTTTTCCGTAACCAGTAGTAACAGCATCTTTCATACCTGTTTTCTTCATGGTCGCTTCTAAACGATCTTTATACTTCTTAGTATCCTCAAATTCTAAAGGATCACTTGAAGTCATATTTGAATCTAGTTCTGTGAATTTACCTTCATCAAATAGAAGGTTAAAGTATTCTGCAGAATTAACTCTCTCGTGGTGGTTACAATTTTTACAAACCCATAAATTAGATTGATGCTCATCTGTTGAAGCAACAACTTTACATTTTGGGCATTTGTACCAAAGACCTTCAGGTATTTCCTTCTTGTCTTTAGTTTCAGTAACAACCTTTTTATCTTTTCTTTTAAACCAAAGCATAAATATAGTTTACAAAGTGTTCACATTATTTAAATCTTCAAAACAACGAATTAAACGAGCTTTGAAAGTAAGCTCACCTTCACGTAAATATTTTCGAGGATCGTAGTGTTTTTTATTTGGTTGATCATCTCCATTTGGATTCCCAATTTGAGCGATCAAATAATCTTTTTTATCCAAAATATAATCTCTTATTCCTTCGGTAAAAGCGAATTGTAGGTCAGTATCGATATTCATTTTTATAACCCCATAAGAAATACCTTCTCTAATTTCTTCTAAACTAGAACCAGAACCACCATGGAAAACAAAATCAACAGGGTTTTCTGAAGATATATTAAACTTTTCTTTAATAAATTCTTGAGAGTTCTTTAAAATAACTGGAGTTAAAACTACATTTCCTGGTTTGTAAACTCCATGAACATTTCCAAATGATGCAGCAATTGTAAATCTATTAGAAATAGACATTAATTCTTCATATGCATAAGCAACTTCTTCAGGTTGGGTATATAAATCAGCATTATCAACATCACTATTGTCAATACCATCTTCTTCTCCACCTGTAACACCTAACTCAATTTCTAGAGTCATGCCTATTTTACTCATACGAGAAAGGTATTTTTTACAAATCTCTATATTTTCTTTTATAGGCTCAGCAGATAGATCAATCATGTGCGAGGAATACAAAGGCTTTCCGTGAAGAGCAAAGTATTTCTCACTAGCATCTAGTAAACCATCAATCCAACCTAACCATAGTTTATGGCAGTGGTCTGTATGGAGTATAATAGTTGCACCATATAGCTCAGCCATTTGGTGAATATGCATAGCTCCAGAAATAGCTCCGTTTATAGAGGATTGATTATCTTGATTACTCAATGATTTACCAGCAAAAAACTGAGCACCACCATGAGAGAATTGTATGATTACCGGAGCGTTTAGCTCTGCTGCAGCTTCTATAACGGCATTTACTGTAGAACTAGAAGATACATTTACTGCAGGAAGCGCAAATTTATTATCTTTTGCGTATTGGAATATTTCTTGTACTTCGTCGCCAGTAGCAACACCTGGTTTAAATTTATTGCTCATTTGTATTTAGTTTATGAGAATTAAGAATGCAAATCTAATCAATTATTTAAGAGCTTTGTATAATTCGATTAAAAAGGACTGCATTATTGATTAGTTGAGATTTTTTTAGTGAAAGATTAAATTTACCTAAAGTTGCCAAATTGATAGCTAATTAAATAGCATCTAGACTCAATAAAATTATATTAAAAAATAGAATATCATCATGAAATGTGTTTTGTTGAATTACATTTCTATTTTTGTGGACTAAACGCTAAGTAAATTATGATTAAGAAAGAGCAAGACCCTATGGGGCAAGCAATTTATAATTTCTTCCACCATAAAGACGAAACTTCTGTAGTTGTAAATACAAATATTACATATGGCGAAGAATTACCAGTTCCGTATTTATTTAGAACTTTTGACGAGATGCCTTTACTCGAAAAAAAAGCGATGAGTTTAGTGAAAGGAAGAGTTCTTGATGTTGGTGCTGGTGCAGGAGCACACAGTTTGTATTTACAAAAAAAAGAATTTGATGTTACTTCAATAGATGTTTCTGAATTGTCTTGTGAAGTGATGAAGTCTAGCGGTGTAAATAAGGTGTTTTGTAAAGATATTTGGACTTTTGAAAGTCAAGCCTTTGATACAGTTTTATTCATGATGAATGGAATTGGCTTGGTAAAAAACCTTGATGAACTAGAACACTTTTTTGAACATTTAAAGAAGTATGTTAATAATGACGGACAAGTACTCTTAGATTCATCTGATTTAAAATATATGTTTGAGGATGATGAAGGTGGTCTTTGGATTGATTTAAATAGTAATTATTATGGAGAACTAGAATATACACTTGAGTATAAAGACTGTATATCTGAACCTTTTCCCTGGCTATTTGTAGATTTTGAAAAACTTCAAACAGCAGCTGTAAATATGGGCTGGAAAGTAGAATTTATTTTTGAAGATGCTCATTTTCACTATTTGGTAAGATTGACTAAAGCATTATAATCTTAAATGCGGTTATAAAATAAATAGATCTAAAGTGTATATTTGTTTTTAGTTGGTTATAATTTCAAATCTACAAATGCACAATTAGATAGCCCAATATATCGAAAACTCAAAAAAAATAGGATTTTGGTCTAGTACTGCCTTCGTAATAGGAAACATGATCGGATCAGGTGTTTTTCTTATGCCTTCCGCATTGGCATTTTATGGTGGGATTAGTATATATGGATGGCTTTTTTCGTCTATTGGAGCTTTATTATTGGCTATTGTTTTTGGCGAATTAGGTAGGTTAGCTCCAAATACTGTAGGTGGTCCTTATGCTTATACTCGAAAAGGTTTAGGAGATTTCCCTGCCTATTTGGTTGCTTGGGGCTATTGGATTTCTATTTGGTGTACAAATGCTGCTATTGCAGTTGCTTTGGTGGGCTATTTAGATGTGTTTATTCCATATCTCGGAGAGAGTCCTTTGGCATCAATTTCTACAGGATTGTTTTTTATTTGGTTGTTTACTTGGGTAAATTCTAAAGAATTAAAAACAATCGCTTTTGTTCAGCTTGTTACTACAATTCTAAAAGTCGCTCCAATTATACTTATCGGAATTGTTGGTGTGTTTTATATTAAAATGGATAATTTCCTCCCTTTTAATACAAGCGGCGTGTCAGATTGGTCTGCAATAACAGCAACAACAACCTTAACCTTATTTGCCTATTTAGGAATGGAAAGTGCTACTATTCCAAGTTCTAGTATTAAATATGCCAAAAAAACGATTAAAAAGGCTACCCTTTTAGGTACAGTATTTACAATAGTAGTTTATATGTTCAGTTCTATCGCTATAATGGGAATAATTCCTGCTGAAGTTTTAAAGCATTCGAATGCCCCTTTTGCGGATGCTGCTGCATTATTTATGGGCGAAACAGCTAAATATTTAGTTGCTGCTGGAGCAGTAATCGCAACAATGGGAGCTTTAAACGGTTGGATTCTTATACAAGGTCAAATCCCTATGGCAGCTGCAAAAGATCACTTATTTCCGCAGTTATTTGGAAAAACCAACAAAAATAACTCTCCTACTACCGGAATTGTTTTGTCTAGTATTTTAGTATCCTTATTAATGCTGCTTAATTATTCTAAAACACTTGTTGAAGCCTTTACTTTTATGATGAAGCTTTCTACATTATCGGTATTAACACCTTATTTATTTTCTACAGCAAGCTTAGCTCTACTATTACTACGTAAAAAGGAGAAAAACAGTACTGGTAAGTTACTAATAGCTTTCTTAGCCTTTTGCTTTTCTATGTGGATTATTGTAGGATGTGGCGAAGAAATAGTGTTTTGGGGCTTCTTACTTTTAATGGCTGGAATCCCTTTTTATGTCCTACTAACAAAAAATAAATTGCAAAATAATGACTAAGTATTTTATAGATCCAGACATTACCAAAGCCGAAACTTTACCAGCATCATTTTATAAAAGTAATGCTGTTTTTGAGAGATTAAAAGAACTTGTTTTTGTAAAATCTTGGCATTGGATAGGAGATGCAAATTCTTTAGTCCCGCTTACAAAATCTGCTTATCCTTTGGTTTTGTTAGAGAGTTTTTTATCAGAACCTTTGTTGCTTGTACGCGATAAAGATAATGCGTTAAAATGCTTTACTAATGTATGTACACACAGAGGTAATATAGTTTGCCATAATCCTGGGAAAGTGAAAAATCTTACTTGTATGTATCATGGTAGGAAATTCGGATTAGATGGAACGTTTAAGTTTATGCCCGAGTTTAAAGAGGCAAAAAACTTCCCTACACCTTGCGATGGACTCCATGAATTTTCGCTTAAACAATTAGGTGATCACCTATTTGTTGGTTTAGAGCCAGCATTCAACTTTACGGATGTGCTAAATGTAATGAACGAAAGAATAGGTTTTTTACCTTTAGATGAGTTCAAACCAAATTCTACATTAAACAAAGATTATATTGTTAATTGTCATTGGGCACTCTACTGCGATAATTACTTAGAAGGTTTCCATATTCCTTTTGTGCACGAGGACTTGAATGCTGTACTTGATTATGGTAATTATAAAACAGAAGTTCACGAACACGTAAATTTACAAATTGGCTATGCCGATGGAGCAGACGAAGTGTTTGAGCTTCCTGAAGGACATCCAGATTACGGCAAAAATGTAGCAGCTTATTACTACTGGATTTTCCCTAATATGATGTTCAACTTTTATCCATGGGGCTTATCGGTTAATATTATTAAACCCCTTACAATTAACAAAACAAAAGTTTCATTTATTACTTATGTGTACGACGAAACTAAACTCGATAGTGGTGCAGGAGCAATATTAGATAAAGTAGAGCGAGAAGATGAATTTGTAGTGGAGGGAGTGCATAAAGGTTTGCAATCGCGCTTTTATAAATCAGGTAGATTTTCACCAAGTAGGGAAGAAGGTGTTCACCATTTTCATAGCTTATTAGCAGAATACATGAATAAATCTATTTAATAACTGTAGGTTTATTTTTTAAGCCACAAACAATTTTTTTGCATTAAAAAGATTCTGACTATTCTAATTGTTGTGTTTTTCTAGAGTTAAAGCTACGTATCTCAAAGTATGATCTTCCTTCAGTTAAACTAAAGCTTACATACAACTATATTATAGTTTCTGTATCTAAATGTTGTTCCAAAGCAAATTCATCAGGAATAAGAACTTCTCTGGCTTTACTACCTTTAAAAGGTCCAATAATACCTGCAGACTCTAATTGATCTACTATTCTACCAGCTCTATTATAGCCTAGTTTTAGTTTACGTTGCAATAAAGAAGCAGAACCTTGCTGATGCATAACAATAACAGATGCGGCATCTCTAAAGAGCGGGTCTCGGTCATTTTTATCTATTTTGCCTACAGCTTCTGTTTCGTCACCTACAAATTCTGGTAATTCGAATGCATTAGGATAGCCTTGTTGATTTCCAATATAGTCTGTAAGTTTTTCTACTTCTGGAGTATCTATAAAAGCACATTGCAAACGGGTAAGTGTATTCCCGTCAGAAATTAACATATCTCCTCTACCAATAAGTTGGTTGGCACCAGCGGTATCTAAAATGGTTCTAGAATCTATAACTGAAGTAACTCTAAAAGCAATACGAGCAGGGAAATTGGCTTTAATTGTTCCTGTAATAATATTTGTTGTAGGTCTTTGTGTGGCCACAATTAAATGAATTCCAATTGCCCTAGCCAGCTGAGCTAAACGTGCAATAGGAGTTTCAATTTCCTTACCAGCAGTCATAATTAAATCTGCAAATTCATCGATTACCAATACAATATAAGGTAGGTATCTATGTCCGTTTTCGGGATTTAATTTTCTGTTTATAAATTTAGTATTGTACTCTTTTATATTTCTTACATGAGCCATTTTAAGTAGGTCATAACGAGCATCCATTTCTATACATAATGAGTTAACCGTATTTACTACTTTACTTGTGTCGGTAATAATGGCCTCTTCTGCATCTGGTAATTTAGCTAAAAAATGACGCTCAATTTTATTGTACAGAGTCAGTTCAACCTTTTTAGGATCAACTAAAACAAATTTTAATTGAGAGGGATGTTTTTTGTAAAGTAAAGAAGCTAAAATTGCATTTAATCCTACCGACTTACCTTGTCCGGTAGCACCAGCCATAAGTAAATGCGGCATTTTAGCTAAATCGGCAACAAAGGTTTCGTTAGAAATGGTTTTACCTAAACCAATTGGAAGTTCATAATTTGCATTTTGAAATTTTTCTGAAGCCAAAATGGACTTCATCGAAACAATACTTGGATTAGAGTTAGGAACTTCAATTCCTATAGTACCTTTCCCTGGTAGTGGAGCAATAATTCGAATTCCTAAGGCGGCCAAACTTAAAGCAATATCATTTTCTAAACCTTTAATTTTAGAAATTCTAACTCCTGGAGCAGGTACAATTTCGTATAGTGTAACTGTTGGTCCAACAGTTGCTTTAATTTTAGAAATCTCAATTTTATAGTTGTTTAGCGTCTCAACAATCTGATTCTTATTGGCCTCCAGTTCCTCTTTGTTAACGGTGACTTTAGAATTTGGATAATCGATCATTAAATCGATTATTGGATGTTTATAATGGCCTAAATCTAACTTCGGATCGTACTCTCCAAATTTTTCTAATGCTTTATTTACTTCTTTATCACTTAATTTTTCTTCTTCTTTTATTTCAACATCAAGTTTAACTTTTTCAGGGACAGATTCTACTTTTATTTTAGGTTCAATAGGATTTATTTCTAGTTCTTCTTCTATTCCTGGAGCAGAAGACTCTTTTACAATAGGTTTTCTTTTTTCAATAATTGGTGTTTCAACTTCTGATACATTTAGCTCGACCTCAGTAACTGAATCAACTACATCTGTATAAGTTGCTGCCTGTTTTTTTTGTAATTGAGAAAAGGTAGATTTAAAGAATTGTTGAATTTTTTCTGGAGTCCATCTATAATATATACCCAAGAAAATTAGCAATGAAAAACTTAAAATAATCGAAGTACCAGTAATTCCAATGAGGTTAATTAAATACGATGAACTAATTAATCCATTATACCCACCTAATATTGATGAAGAACTAAATGTCATTCCTAAAAAGTTACTTATCCATATGCATAGGAATAATGAGTTTCTTAGGAGTCTATTTAATTTAAGAATATATTGTTGTGTGAAAATTTGCACACCACTAATTGCTAAGTATAGAGGAAGTAATAAACTAGCAATACCAAATTGTTGGTAAATAAAAAAATGACCTAAACTTGCACCAATTTTTCCTAATAAATTTTTTACCACTAAACTTTGGTTTGCCATTAATTCTGAGGAGTTTAAGCGGACTAAATCGAAGTCTTGTTTCCAATAAAACACAAAGGAAACAAATGATAAAAACAATACTAAAGAAGTAAAAATTATAATTAATCCGAATACAACATGTGCCGTTTTATTCTTGAAATTTACTTTTAGCTGTGGATATTTTGGTTTTATATTTTTCGCCATGATGAGGGATGTTATTTTTCAAAAATAAATAAAATGATTGTTAGCTAATCTATATTTTTGAGGTTTTATTCACTAGAATATTAACAAAAATAAATTTGGCTTTTTAGTTCAAAATTTCCGTGATTTATATTTTGGACTTGTGTAAACTAATTGATCTTCGATTTTTTGTCTTTACGGCTAAATGTTTTCTTTAATATAGTTACTTTACTTTCTTCCTTATTAAAAAGTCGTTCTATATTCTTTTTGTGTGTAAAAATAACAAGCACAGCGACCATAACAGAAAAAATTATTAGAGAGTGGTTTGTCTCCTCGAAATAGAAGTACAGTAATGCTGGAAAAGCACATGCTGCGAGCATTGAGCTTAAAGAAACAAATCTAGATATAAGTAAAGTGATTAAGAATATACCCATAGAGAGTAATGCTGCCATGGGTTGAATTGCTATAATAACTCCAAGTAAACTAGCAATTCCTTTACCGCCTCTAAAGCCAGTATAAATTGGGAATATATGCCCAAGTACCGCTACCAAGCCAAGAGCTAACTTAAATTCTATACTTTGATTATCAGCGAAATAGCTTAGTGTGGTTACTGCTACCCAAGCTTTTAGAATATCTAAAATAAGAACAATAGTTCCTGCTTTTTTTCCTAATACACGAAATGTATTAGTAGCTCCAGCATTTCCGCTTCCATGTTCACGAACATCGGTATCGTAAAAGTACTCACCAATCCAAACAGAACTTGGTAATGCACCAATTAAGTAGGCAATAATGATAAATATATTGGTCATCTGTGTTTTTTGCAGTTGCAATTTATACTTCCTAGCGTAAACAGTGAAGTTATTTAATTTAAAAAGTACATTTATTTTTGGTACCTTTATTAAGGTGTCTACTAAATTAATTAAAAAGCACCACAATATTTTGTGGTGCTTTTTAATTCGTATTATTTACTGATATTTAGTTGGCGAATTCAGACATGAATTTGATTCTCATTAATCTTAACTCTTCTTCTTCGTAGTCGCCGTCAAACTCTTTCATTGCTTCTTCTATAGCATCTGTTTCGGCATCGTCCTTAAAATAGTCTAAAATTTCTTCTTGTTGATCTTCGTCTAGTAAATCATCCAAGTAGTAATTAATATTTACTTTAGTTCCTGAGTAAACAATATTTTCTATTTCGGTAACTAATTTAGGCATTTTTAACCCTTTGGCAGATGCGATGTCTTCGAGAGGCAATTTTCGATCTGTACTTTGAATAATATAAACCTTTAAACCTGATTTGTTGATAATAGATTTTACCACCATATCTTGCGGTCGGTCTATATTGTTTTCTTCAACATAAGAAGAAATTAAAGCAATAAATTCCTTTCCAAACCTATTTGCTTTTCCAGAACCAACACCATTAATGTTTGTTAATTCCTCAATATTTATTGGGTATTGTAGAGCCATATCCTCTAAAGAAGGATCTTGAAACAATACAAATGGAGGTACTTTTTTAGTATGTGCTACCTTTTTTCGTAAATCTTTTAGCATGCCTAATAATCTTATATCAAATACAGATGACTTCTGTTTAGATTGAGCTTCTAGTAAATCTATATTTGTATAGTCATGATCTTCGGTGATCATGAAAGATGTTGGGTTCTCTTTGTATGCTAAACTATTCACATTTATTTTTAATAAGCCATAGGCCTCAACATCTTTAGATAGTAAACCCGATACTACAACTTGTCTAATTACTGCTTGCCAGTAGCTGGCTGACTTGTTTTTACTTTGTCCAAAAACGCTTAATGTATTGCTATTGTAATCATTTAGCATTGCGGTCATTTCACCAATAAGAATATTAACAATTTCTTTGGCTTTAAACATTCCTCTACTTTCTTCAACAGCCTTTAAAAGTAGTAATACATCTTCTTTACCCTCAACTTGGTTTCTTGGGTTTTTACAATTGTCACAAAGTTTATTACAATTTTCGCTGTTATAAACTTCTCCAAAATAGTGTAAAATATATTTTCTACGACACATCGATGTTTCGGCAAAAGATACAGTTTCCAGAAGTAGTTGTCGCCCAATTTCTTGTTCTGCAACAGGTTTTCCCTGCATAAACTTTTCTAGTTTTTCTATGTCTTTATAGCTATAAAAAGATACACAAACACCCTCACCACCATCTCTACCGGCTCTACCAGTTTCCTGATAATAGCTTTCTAAACTTTTCGGAATATCGTGGTGAACTACAAAACGTACATCTGGTTTATCTATTCCCATTCCAAAGGCAATAGTAGCTACAATTACATCACAGTCTTCCATTAAGAAAGCATCCTGATGTCTTGCTCGTGTATTGGCATCTAATCCAGCATGGTAGGGTAGGGCATTAATTCCATTTACCTGAAGTGTTTGTGCTACCTCCTCTACTTTTTTTCTACTCAAACAATACACAATTCCAGATTTACCAGAATATTGCTTAACAAATTTAATTATTTCTTTATTTACATTTATCTTAGGTCGAATGTCGTAAAAAAGGTTTTCTCTGTTAAACGAAGATTTATAGAGTTTGGAATTTTCCATTCCTAAATTCTTCTGAATATCTTCTTGTACTTTTTCTGTTGCTGTTGCTGTAAGCGCAATTATAGGTGTTTTACCTATTCGTTGAAATATAGATCTTAGGTTTCTATATTCTGGCCTAAAATCATGACCCCATTCCGAAATACAATGCGCCTCATCAATAGCGAAAAATGAAACTTTTACAGATTTTAAGAATTCTATATTTTCATCTTTAGTAAGAGATTCTGGTGCTACATATAATAATTTAGTAAAACCATTTGTTATATCTTCTTTTACCTGAACAATATCTCGCTTAGATAAAGAAGAGTTTAGTACATGGGCTACATTATCGTTAGTAGCAAAACCTCTAATTGCATCAACCTGATTTTTCATTAAGGCAATAAGCGGAGATACTATTATAGCAGTTCCTTCGCTCATAAAAGCGGGTAGCTGGTAGCATAAAGATTTACCTCCTCCTGTGGGTTTAATCACAAAAGTGTCTTGTCCATCTAAAAGACTCTGTATTATGTATTCTTGATTCCCTTTGAATTTAGAAAATCCAAAATACTTTTTAAGTGCAAGATGGAGTGTTTGATTTGTTTCGCTCATATGCGCTGAAAGTTCCCGATAATTTAGTTATTTTGCAATAATTAAAGAAAAGACAAAGTTCTGAAATATCAAAACAAATACTTGAAATCTTCTCAAGAAATATTATCAATAGCAAAAAAAGTTATCACTCAGGAAGCTGATGCGATTTCTCATCTCTCAACGCTTTTAGATGAGCATTTTAGCGATGCCGTAAAATCTGTTTATCAATCATCTGGAAGATTAATTATTACTGGGATTGGGAAAAGTGCAAACATTGCAAATAAGATTGTAGCTACTTTAAATTCTACTGGACAAGCCTCTATGTTTATGCATGCGGCAGATGCAATACATGGTGATTTGGGTATGGTGCAGGAAAATGATACCGTATTGTGCATTTCTAAAAGTGGAAATACACCTGAAATAAAAGTACTTGTACCACTTATTAATAAGTTAGGCAACAAGCTTATTGGTATGACTTCTAATAAGGATTCTTTTTTGGCGACCCATTCAGATTTTGTTTTTCATGCTTATGCCGAAAAAGAAGCTTGTCCAAACAATTTAGCTCCTACAACAAGTACGACAGCTCAACTAGTCTTGGGCGATGCTTTTGCAGTTGCTTTATTAGAAATGCGTTCTTTTAGCAGTAATGATTTTGCAAAATACCATCCAGGAGGCTCTTTAGGTAAAAAATTGTATTTACGAGTGGATGAACTTATTCACGAAGAAAAACCGAAAGTAGCACTAAAGTCATCTTTACAAGAAGTAATAATAGAAATATCGTCTAAGCGCTTAGGTGCTGCAGCGGTTTTAGATGGCGAAAACTTAGTTGGTTTAGTAACCGATGGAGATTTACGTAGGATGCTCCAAAAAACAACCAATTTAGCGGGTATTTGTGCCGCTGATATAATGACAGAAAACCCTAAATCTATTCATTCTTCTTCTTTAGCTGCAGAAGCTTTAGCTGAAATGGAACAGAATAATATTACACAACTTATTGTAGTAGATAATGGTTTGTATAAAGGGCTAATACATTTACACGATATTCTTAAAGAAGGCATTTTTTAGATGAGTACTCAGAAAAAAGATATGTCCTTTTTAGAACATTTAGGCGTTTTGCGTGGTCACTTAATTCGTTCTGCTATTGCAGTGCTTGTTTTTACAATAGTGGCATTTGTAAATAAATCAATCTTATTCGACCAGTTATTGTTGGCATCTAAAGAACCCGATTTTATAACTTATAGAGTATTATGTAAGGTCGCAGAGTTTTTAAATTTAGGTGATGTATTATGTATTACAGAACAGCCATTTATATTGATGAATGTTGATATGTCTGGACAATTTACCATGCATTTATGGGTTGCTTTTATTGCAGGAATAATTATAGCTTTTCCCTATTTAATATGGGAAATGTGGCGGTTTATAAAGCCAGCTCTACGAGCTAAAGAAGCCAATTATACTTCAGGTGTTGTATTCGCAATTTCGTTTCTTTTTATGCTTGGGATTTGTTTTGGCTATTATATGATCTCACCACTTTCGGTGAATTTTCTGGGATCTTATCAGGTAAGCGATATGGTGTCTAACCAAATTAATTTAAGCTCTTTTATTAGTACAATAACTACTATTACATTCGCTTGCGGATTGATTTTTCAGCTTCCTATTGTGGTTTATTTTTTGGCTAGTATGGATTTAATTTCGCCAGAAACAATGAAGAAATATCGGGCGCATGCTATTGTTGGAGCACTTATTGTTTCGTCTATAATTACACCACCAGATTTATCAAGTCAGATATTGGTTACTTTACCACTTTTAGTATTATACGAACTCAGTATTCATATTGCTAAGTTTGTTTTAAAGAGATCAAAAAATAAGCATGAAATTACGCGCTGAAAAAATAATTAAAACCTATAAAGAACGTACCGTTGTAAAAGGGGTAAGTTTGGAGGTTAATCAAGGAGAAATTGTTGGTTTATTAGGTCCTAACGGAGCAGGGAAAACGACGTCTTTTTATATGATTGTTGGTTTAATTAAACCTAGTGCAGGTTCTGTCTTTTTAGATAATGAAGATATTACCAAGCAACCCATGTATATTCGTGCTCAAAAAGGGATTGGTTATTTGGCTCAAGAAGCTTCGGTTTTTAGAAAGCTCTCCGTTGAGGATAATATTAAAGCTGTTTTAGAAATGACATCGCTTTCTAAAACAGACCAAAAAGCTAAATTAGAAGAATTACTTAACGAATTTAGTTTACAGCATATTCGTAAAACACGTGGCGATTTATTGTCTGGTGGAGAACGAAGAAGAACAGAAATCGCTAGAGCTTTGGCAGTAAATCCTAAGTTTATTTTGTTAGACGAGCCTTTTGCTGGTGTCGATCCTATAGCGGTAGAAGATATTCAGTCTATTATTTTTCAGCTTAAAAAGAAAAACATAGGTATATTAATCACCGACCATAATGTACAAGAAACCTTGTCTATTACCGATAGAGCTTATTTACTTTTTGAAGGTAATATTCTAAAAGCGGGAACAGCAGAAGAATTAGCAGCTGACGAGCAAGTTAGAAGAGTATATTTAGGACAGAATTTTGTTTTAAATAAAAATACTTCTTTACAAACTAAGAGCTAAACATCGGTTCACTTAGTCTATTTATTCCTTAAATAATTATTTATTGTCAATAGAGCCTCTATTGAGTAAAACCCTATATTAGAGCCATGCAAAAAATAAACATAAAAAGCGCCGTTCCACATATTATTGCGATGGCTGCATTCCTTTTAGTTACCTTTATTTATTTTCAACCTCTTTTTCAAGGTAAAAAAGTATATCAAGGAGATATTGTTAATTATATTGGGATGTCTCAGGAAATTAATGATTTTAGATCCGAAACAGGTGAAGAAGCTCTTTGGACTAATCGAATGTTTGGAGGCATGCCAGCCTATCAGATATCTCATCAAACACCTAGTAATTTAACTCGTTTTGTAGATAGGGTTTTGAGTTTTAATTTACCCCAACAGGCTGCATACGTTTTATTAGCATTTATTGGGTTTTACATTTTACTCATCACCATGGGTGTTTCTCCTGCACTAGCAATAGTAGGGGCTTTAGGATATGGTTTAACTACTTATTTGTTCATAATTATAGAAGCAGGACACAATACAAAGGCACATGCAATGGCTTATGTAGCTCCTCTAATTGCAGGTGTTTTACTCACTTATAAAGGTAAGATACTTAAAGGTTCCGCACTTACATCTTTATTTCTAGCACTCCATTTTAGGGCAAATCATGTTCAAATTTCTTATTATTTATTAATGATTTTGATCATTTTCGCTTTATTCGAATTTGCTTCAGCTTATAAAGAAAACAGATTAAAATCCTTTTTTAAAGCTTCCCTAATTTTAGTTTTTGCAGCTTTATTAGGAATTGGAGCAAACATAGAAAAACTATGGTCTACTTACGATTATGGTAAATATAGTACACGTAGTAAGTCTGAATTAACCATTGATGGAAACCAAGAGAATAAAACCTCAGGTTTAAATAAAGATTATGCTACTACTTGGTCGTATGGGAAAATGGAAACATTTAATCTTATGATTCCCAACTTTATGGGAGGAGCTTCTGGTTCAGAATTATCTAAAGATTCTGAAGCTTATAAAGTCTTAAAAAAGAGAAATGTACCAAACGCAAAGAATGTTATTAAAAGAATGCCAACTTATTGGGGAGACCAACCATTTACTTCCGGACCTGTTTATATAGGTGCCATTATGTGCTTTTTGTTTGTTTTAGGAGCTTTTTTGGTAAAGGGTAAATTAAAATGGTGGTTGCTAACTTGTACTCTTTTGTCTTTTGCTTTAGCATGGGGAAATAATATGATGTGGTTTACCGATTTATTCTTAGATTATATTCCAGGTTATAATAAGTTTCGTACCGTTTCTATGATTCTTGTAATTGCGGAGTTTACCATTCCATTTTTAGGTTTCTTGGCTATTAAAGAACTAGTGTCTGAAAAATTAAATAAAAACAATTTTATTAATTCTTTAAAATATGCTTTAGGAATTACTGGAGGACTTTGTTTGGCTTTTGCTATTGCCGGACCATCTATGTTTAGTTTTAGTTCTTTAGGCGATGGACAGTATCCTGACTTTCTAGTTTCTGCTTTAGAAATAGATAGAGCTTCGATGCTAAGAGCAGACTCCTTACGTTCTTTATTATTTATATTATTGGCTGCAGGAAGTATTTATTTGTTTCAGACTAAAAAAATTAAACTTATTGCGTTTGCAAGTGTATTAGGTGTTTTGGTTTTAGCTGATATGTTACCCGTAAACAAGCGTTTTTTAAATTCTGATGATTTTGTGAAAGCAAAAAAAATGAATCAACCTTTTCAGAAAACGGCTGTTGATGCTCAAATATTAGCAGATAAAGAATTAAATTTTAGAGTTTACAATACCTCAGAGCGATTGGATGCAGGAGCTAGAACTTCCTATTTTCATAATAACTTAGGTGGTTACCATGGAGCAAAGTTAAAACGTTACCAAGAGCTTATGGATATGCAAATTTCCCGAGGAAATGCTTCTGTAATAAATATGCTCAACACTAAATACGTTATTCGAAAAGGTGGTGATGGTAATTTAGTTGCCTCACAAAACCCTAAGCGTCTAGGTGCAGCTTGGTTGGTTAATTCTACTACTGTTGTAAATAACGCTGATGATGAAATGACTCAGTTAAGTAGCTTTAATCCTGCTGAAGAAGTTTTAATTGATAAACGATACGGAGTTTCAACTAAAACTTATTCTGGTAACGGATCTATAAGTTTAAGAACTTATAAACCTAATCATTTAACCTATTCTGTAAATACCAATGCAGAAGCTTTTGCTGTATTTTCTGAGATTTACTACGGAACTGGATGGAATGCTTATGTAGATGGAGAATTAAACGATCATTATAGAGTAAATTATGTTTTACGTGGTTTGCCTTTGCCAAAAGGGAATTACCAAGTAGAGTTTAAGTTTGAACCACAATCGGTTGCTATAGGTTCTACAATTGCTTTGGTTTGCTCAATACTTATTTACTTATTACTCGGTTTTGTTGGATTTAAATCTTTTTCTAAATCTTGAAACGGGTTTTAATCATATCCTATTATTGGCCACCTGCAGGTGGAATAAGTGTTATTAGACCTCTTAAATTAGCTAAATATATTAGTGAATTTGGATGGGAACCTCTTGTTTGTACTGCTGAAAATCCTCATTTTCCATTCGAAGATGAGAATGCAGCTTATGAAATACCTAAAGGATTAGAAATTATTAAAGTTCCTATTGTCGAACCATATGAAATCTATAAAAAAATTACAGGTCAAAAAGAAAAATCAGCATTAGCTGATGTAATTTATAACGCTCCAAAACGTTCTTTTTTA
>CESE01061608.1_pt1 | contig 18079 bp, 14 predicted proteins | sample 350271 | NCBI WGS metagenome assembly CESE01 (sample SAMEA2621536, study PRJEB7988) | marine metagenome | isolation source: saline water (ENVO:00002010), including | reverse complement strand
AAAGCTCTTTAATTTTTTTTAAAAGTTTTTTGCCAACAACGCCAACATCTCGAATAACTTTCCCAGATTTTGTTTTGTTTTTAATAGTGTCATTTGTTATTAAAATTTTGTGCAACTCGCTTGTTGAATGTAATTCAATTTTTAAAGTCGAGGTTTTTTCAGTTTCAATCAACAAGTGGTCTAGAGCATACAAATTGATAGAGATTAATACAAAAACAAAAAATGTAATACAATTTCTCATACCTAACTAACGGTTTATAGATTATTAAAATACGGCAATGTTATTATAGCATCTGTAATATATACATTTAAATAAAAATATCAGAAACTCAACACACAACTTTTTACATATTTCATAAAAGGATACTAGCAAATGTGTTGTCAAATTAAGTAAATTCGTTGTATGAATCCTAACTTTTTACAAACACCCATTGAATATCTTAAAGGCGTAGGGCCTAACAGGGCAGATTTGTTAAAAAAGGAGTTGGGCATCTTTACATTTCAAGACCTACTAAATCTATTCCCAAACAGGTATTTGGATAGAACCCAGTACTATAAAATAAAAGAATTGCAACGCAATAGCGCAGACGTGCAGGTTATAGGCAGGATAACTCATTTAAAAACTGTTGATCAAAAGCGTGGTAAGCGTCTGGTAGCAACCTTTAAAGACGCCAATGGCATGATGGAGCTCATCTGGTTTAGAGGACATAAATGGATTAAAGAGAATTTAAAACTCAATGAAACCTACGTAGCCTTCGGAAAAACAAACTTTTACAATGGCACTTTTTCTATGCCTCACCCAGATTTAGAACTACTAAAAGAACACCAAAGCAAGCTGCGCTCTGCCCTACAGCCAATATACCCCTCTACAGAAAAACTAAGCAACAGTGGTATTACCAACAGAGTTGTGAGCGGGCTTATGGAACAATTGTTTCTGGAGCTTAAAAAATCGTTTGTAGAAACCCTCTCACCAGAGGTACTTGAGCAGTTACAATTAATGCCTAAAAGCAAAGCAATACTGAATATCCATTTTCCAGAAAATGGAGAAGAATTGGCAAAAGCAACTTACCGGTTAAAGTTTGAAGAATTATTCTTTATACAACTACAATTATTAATAAAAAACTTAGTTCATAAAAGCAAAATTAAAGGCTATCCTTTCACAACAATTGGAACTAATTTTAACAGCTTCTACAAGGAGCATCTTCCCTTTGAATTAACAGGTGCGCAAAAAAGAGTTATCAAAGAAATACGCAATGATTTAGGCAGTAATGCACAAATGAATCGGTTACTGCAAGGAGATGTAGGTAGCGGGAAGACAATTGTAGCACTTTTATCAATGTTAATAGCTATTGACAACGGTTTCCAGGCCTGTTTAATGGCCCCGACTGAAATTTTGTCAGTCCAACACTATACAGGCTTATCTGAATTATGTAAACCACTTAAAATCAGTATTTCACTACTAACAGGTTCAACTAAAACTTCAAAAAGAAAAGAAATACATGAATCACTAGAAAATGGCCAATTAAACATCTTAATTGGCACCCATGCCCTACTAGAAGATAAGGTTAAATTTAAAAATTTAGGGCTCGCTATAATTGATGAACAGCATCGTTTTGGGGTTGCCCAACGAAGCAAGTTATGGCACAAAAATAAGTACCCTCCACACATACTTGTAATGACTGCAACACCCATTCCAAGAACCTTGGCAATGAGCGTGTATGGAGATTTGGATATTAGTGTTATAGATGAACTTCCTCCCGGAAGAAAAGACATAAAAACAGTGCACCGCTTTGACAGCAATAGACTCAAAGTATTCAAGTTTATTAAAGATCAAACCGCTCTTGGAAGGCAGGTGTATGTTGTGTATCCGCTTATTCAAGAAAGTGAAGTGCTCGATTACAAAGATCTTATGGACGGTTATGAGAGCATTTCAAGAGAATTTGGGCAACCACAGTACCAAATCTCTATTGTACACGGTAAGATGAAACCTGCAGATAAAGAATTTGAAATGAATCGTTTTATTAAAGGCGAAACACAAATCATGGTGGCCACCACGGTGATTGAAGTTGGAGTAAACGTGCCAAATGCCTCTGTAATGGTCATTGAAAGCGCAGAACGCTTTGGGCTTTCTCAACTACACCAACTTAGAGGGCGCGTGGGTCGTGGCGCTGAGCAGAGTTATTGTATTTTAATGACCAGCCACAAATTATCTGCAGATGCAAAAACACGATTAGAGACCATGACAGGCACCACAGACGGCTTTGAGATTGCAGAGGTAGATTTAAAACTAAGAGGCCCAGGAGATATCATGGGTACCCAACAAAGTGGGGTCTTAAATCTAAGAATTGCAGATATTGTAAAAGATACTCATATATTAAAAATAGCTAGAGGCTACGCAAGACAAATCTTGGACCAAGATCCTTCATTAATGTTGCCGAAAAATAGTGCTATAAAAAACACCTATGCTCAAATAGCAAAATATAGAAATATCTGGAACTATATTTCATAACAAATTAAACAAGCTACAAAACACCCAAAACACCTACATAATATAGGCTCAACTGTGTTTCAAGGATACATTAAAAAGCAAAGAACAAAAAAGATGTTTTCACTAAGTATTGTTTTTGAAAAAATCTTGGCCTGAAAACCTTAAAAGCACTTACAAAAAGCAGCGGTATTGTTATCTTTGGTACTTATATAAGTAAAACGCATTATGAAAATTTCATACAACTGGCTCAAACAGTTTATTAACACAGATTGGGACGCCAAGCAAACTGGCGAACTTTTAACAGACTTAGGTCTTGAAATAGAAGGAATTACCCCTTTTTCTTCTGTGCCTGGAGGGCTAAAAGGGATCGTTGTTGGGCATGTTCTCTCTTGTGAGCAACACCAAAATGCAGACCGCCTCAAAGTCACCAAAGTTGATGTGGGTGATGGTGAAACACTGCAGATTGTATGTGGAGCACCCAATGTAGCAGCAGGACAAAAAGTTCCTGTGGCAACCATAGGCACCACACTTTATGATGCAGATGCAACACCTTGGAAAATTAAAAAAGGCAAAATACGAGGAGAAGTAAGTCAAGGAATGATTTGTGCTGAAGATGAGTTAGGGCTTGGAAACGCTCACGATGGCATCATGGTATTAGACCCAGATATAGCACCAGGCACCCCTGCTGCTGATGTTTTAAAAGTTGAAAATGATCTTGTTTTTGAAATAGGCCTAACGCCAAACCGCGCAGACGCAATGAGTCATTGGGGAGTTGCTCGTGATTTACGTGCTGGTTTAAAGCAAAAAGATATAGCCTTAGAATTAATCACCCCATCGACCACTAATTTTAAGATTGAAAACAGATTGTTAAAAATGGAAGTAAAGGTGCAAGACAAAAAACTTGCCCCCCGATACTGCGGTGTAACAATTAGTGATATACGTATTAAAGAATCTCCAGATTGGTTAAAAAACAGACTTAAAGCCATTGATTTAACACCTGTTAATAATGTTGTAGATGCAACAAACTATGTGCTTCATAGCCTAGGGCAGCCATTACATGCCTTTGATGCTAAAAAAATAGCTGGAAACCAAATTAATGTTAAAACCCTACCCAGCGGAACTAAATTTACAACTCTTGATGGGGTAAAAAGAGAGCTACACAAAGAAGATTTAATGATTTGTGACGCAGAAAAACCCTTGTGCATAGCTGGTGTTTTTGGCGGAAAAGACAGTGGAGTTACAGAATCAACATCTAGTATATTTTTAGAAAGTGCTTACTTTAATCCTGTAAGTATAAGAAAAACCGCAAAACGTCATGGACTCAATACAGATGCCTCTTTCCGTTTTGAGCGTGGTATCGATCCAAAAACAACAGAATATGCCCTGATGCATTGTGCTATTTTAATTTGTGAATTAACTGGTGGAAAAATGACCAGTGATATTATAGATATTTACCCAAAGAAAATTAAAGACCACCAGGTATTTTTGAATTTTGACAAAGCAACAGCCTTAATTGGTCAAAAAATAGAGAAAGAAACCATAAAAAACATCCTTACCTCTTTAGAAATAAAGGTTAATAACGTAACAGAAACAGGAATTGGGATGACCATTCCAGCCTACAGAAACGATGTCACTAGACAGGCAGATGTTATTGAAGAGATTTTACGCGTCTATGGGTATAACAATATTGGTGTGTCCTCAAAACTAAATGCATCTATAGCAAGTAGCATAGGAATTAAAGACCATCAAGTGCAAAACAAAGTTGCCTCTCAGCTTACAGCCCTTGGTTTTTTTGAGATGCTAAACAACTCCCTTACATCACCAAAGTACACCCAACTTTCTGACACTTTAAATGAGCAGCATAATGTAACGATACTAAACCCCCTTAGTAACGATTTGTCTGTAATGCGTCAATCTATGTTATTTGGAGCCCTAGAATCACTGGCATATAACACCAAGCGAAAAGCGGCTAACGTAAAGCTTTTTGAGTTTGGAAATACCTATAAAAATTTCGAAACCACTAGAGAAGAACTAAAACACTTGTCTTTAGTAGTAACAGGTGCCAAGACAGAAAACACCTGGAGCTCTCAAATAGGCAGTGCTGACTTTTTCTATTTTAAAGGAGTAATTACAGCTATCTTAGATAGGCTAGGATTGTCTTTATTTTCAGAAAAAGAAATAGAAAGTGATCTATTCTCTGAAGGGCTATCGCTATGTTTAAAAAAACAAACCCTTGTAAGCTTTGGTGTGGTTAATCAAAAAACAACCAAACATTTTGGTGTTGACACAGAAGTTCTCTTTGCAGATTTTCATTGGGACACCATACTATCGCTTTTAAAGACAAACAATTTTATTGTAAAACCTCTATCTAAATTTCCGAGGGTAAAACGTGATTTTGCACTTCTTATAGATGAGTCTATAGGATTTGGAGATTTAAAAAACACTGCTTTTCAGACAGAAAAAAACCTGCTAAAAGAAGTACATCTTTTTGATGTATATACAGGTAAAAATCTGCCAGAGGGTAAAAAATCTTACGCTCTTAGTTTCACTCTACAAGATGAAAACAAGACCTTAACAGATACCCAGATTGACAAAATCATGAACAAGTTGCAGCAACGTTTTGAAAAAGACTTTGGTGCTACCCTTAGATAAAAACACCTATCGTCTACAAAATAATTTAAAGAGTATAGATTAAAAAGCAATTTTGCAGATTTGAAGTTTTAAATATCTTTGGTAAACATCTATTGTAATAACAACACCAAAAAATGAGAATTTTATTTTTGGCAGCTATAATTGTCCATACTAGTATCTCTGGGGTTTTGGCCCAACAGCCCAAAAAGCCAAATGCCTCACAGATTTACCACAAACTAGAAAAGCTCAACTTTCTTGGAAGTGCGCTATATGTAGCTGCACATCCAGATGATGAAAACACGAGGCTCATCTCTTACCTGGCCAATGACCTACATGCAAATACAGCTTACCTCTCCTTAACTCGAGGAGATGGAGGACAAAACTTAATTGGACCACAGATTAGAGAATTATTAGGAGTTATAAGAACTCAAGAATTATTAGCTGCTCGCGCCACAGATGGTGGGAAACAATTATTTACAAGAGCTAATGACTTTGGGTATTCAAAACATCCTGATGAAACACTAGAGATTTGGAACAAAGATGAAGTTTTAAGTGATGTAGTAAGAGCTATTAGAAAATTTAAGCCAGATGTAATTATCAACAGGTTTAACCACAGAAACCCAGGAAGCACCCATGGGCATCATACCGCCTCAGCTATGTTAAGCTTTGAAGCTTTTGATTTGGTGGGAGATGCTACAAAATTTCCAGAAACTGCAACAACCTTTGGGTCTTGGCAACCAAAAAGACTTTTATTTAATACCTCTTGGTGGTTTTATGGTTCTAAAGAAAAATTTGAAAAAGCAGATAAATCAAAGCTCGTTAGTGTAGAAACAGGAAATTATTACCCAGCCCTTGGGTTATCTAATGGAGAAATTGCTTCTTTGAGCAGATCTATGCATAAATCTCAAGGTTTTGGAAGTACAGGAACTCGTGGCAAACAAACGGAGTATCTTGAAATTCTAAAAGGAGAATTTCCCAAAGACACCACCAATGTATTTGATGGTATTGATACAAGCTGGTCAAGAATTCAGGGAGGAGTAGCTATTGGCAAAATACTAAACCCTCTTTTAGATAGCTTTAATTTTCAAGACCCATCAACAATAGTACCTGATCTACTTCTGGCCTACAGGCTTTTACAAGACACAAAACAGGGGCATTGGCGTAGTATTAAACTAAAAGAATTACAAGCGTTAATTGTATCCTGTAGTGGTATATTCCTGGAGGCTGTATCTAGTAAAGAAAGCATCAACCCAATGGGAAAATACACGCTCAACCTAGAGGCCATTAATAGAGGGGCTAACAACGTTACGCTCTCCTCTATAACAACCAAAAGTGGTCTTGTTTTATCTAGTAAAGAGATTGACCTATTGTTTAATGAAAGTAAAAATATTGAACTAGAAGTAACTTCACAAAACAAGGTACCCTCTACGGCTTATTGGCTTAAAACTAAAGGTTCTTTGGGGATGTACAGCGCACCTAAGGATTTGATTGGATTACCACAAACTCCCGCTGCAGAGCAAATTGTCTTCAATTTAAACATAAACAAAACAGCCCTAGAGATAGTTAGAGATGTTGTTTTTAAATTTAATGACCCCGTAGATGGCGAAGTCTATAGGCCTTTTAATGTACTTCCAAAAGTCTCTGCTAGTATTGCAGAAAAGGTACTTGTATTTGCCAATGAAAACCCTCAAAAGGTTGCTGTACACCTTAGAGCCGGAAAAGACAATCTAGAAGGTACCTTGCAGTTAAATGCTCCAAAAGGATGGGGTGTTTCTTCCCCGCAATTATTTACCCTAGCGCGTGAAGGAGAAACTAGCACCCTATGGTTTACAGTAACTCCGCCAAAGAATCAAAGCCAAGGGTATCTTAGGCCTTTGATACTAATTGGAGATACGTATTATGACAAAGAATTAATTAATATTGATTATGATCACATCCCCTACCAATCTGTGCTTTTACCTAGTAAAGCAAAGGTTGTAAGAATTGATATCGAAAAGAAAGGACAACACATTGGCTATATTCAAGGTGCTGGTGACGGCGTTGGCCAGAGTTTAGAGCAAATAGGATACACTGTAACAAATCTTGATGTTGAAGAAATTTCAGCCCAAAGCCTTAAAAAATATGATGCAGTTGTAGTTGGCGTTAGAGCCTACAACACCAATGCAGATCTAGCCTTTGCACAAAAAGAGTTAAACAAATACGTACAGGCAGGAGGCACAATGGTAGTGCAATACAACACAAGTCATAGACTGGTCACTAAACAACTAGCCCCATACGCATTATCACTATCCAGAGACAGGGTTACAGATGAGTTTGCACCGGTAACTATTTTAGAGCCAAGCCACCCTGTATTAAATAGCCCTAACAAAATAACACAGCTAGATTTTAAGGGCTGGGTACAAGAACGGGGGCTTTATTTTCCTAACAAATGGGCAGATGAGTTTACCCCCATACTTGCAATGAACGATAAAGGAGCTTTGCAAACAAAAGGATCTCTTTTGGTAGCCAGTTATGGCAAAGGACACTACGTATACACAGGACTTAGTTTCTTTAGAGAGCTTCCCGCCGGTGTACCAGGAGCATACAGGTTATTTGCCAATATCATATCTATAGGAAAATAGGATTTTAAAAACACATTATGGAAGATAAAAAAACCACAACAGAGAAACAGAAGTTTGTGTGGACACAAAAATTCACACTTGTACTTGTTGTTAATGCCATCTATGTAGTACTCTTTTATTTATTAATGAAACACTTTGTATAAATGCAGCAGATAGATTGGTTTATCCTTATCGGGACATTATTATTTATTGTACTATATGGTACCTATAAATCTAGGGGTAGCAAAAATGTTACCCAATACCTAAAGGGTGGAAGTGACTCTAGATGGTGGACCATTGGCCTTAGTGTGATGGCCACACAAGCAAGTGCTATTACATTTCTATCTACTCCAGGGCAAGCTTTTCATAGCGGGATGGGGTTTGTGCAGTTCTATTTTGGATTGCCAATTGCAATGGTTATAATTTGTTTGGTCTTTATACCCATATACCATAGGCTAAAGGTGTTTACTGCCTATGAGTATTTAGAAACTCGCTTTGATCTTAAAACACGTACCCTTACTGCTATTCTTTTTTTAATACAGCGCGGTTTGGCCGCTGGTATAACCATCTTTGCTCCTGCAATTATTTTATCTGCAGTACTGGGTTGGAATTTAGTGATGCTTAATATTATTATTGGGGTATTGGTTATTATATACACTGTAAGTGGCGGCACCAAGGCAGTAAGCGTGACTCAAAAACAACAAATGGGAATTATTTTTGGAGGAATGTTTGTGGCATTTTTACTCATATTAAATTACCTCCCTTTAGACATTACATTTACCAAAGCTTTAGAGATTGCTGGTGCAAGTGGGAAAATGGAAATACTAGATTTCTCCTTTGATTTTAATAACAAGTATACTTTTTGGAGCGGTATTATTGGAGGTACGTTTCTTGCACTCTCCTATTTTGGTACAGATCAAAGCCAGGTGCAGCGGTATCTTAGCGGAAAATCTATGAAGGAAATGCAAATGGGTCTGATTTTTAATGGGCTTCTAAAAATACCAATGCAGTTCTTTATTCTTTTGGTTGGAGTAATGGTTTTTGTGTTTTACCAATTCAATCCCTCTCCCCTACACTTTAATCCTAGCGCAGTAACCGATGTTCTAAACTCTCCATACGCAGCGCAGTACCAAGACCTACAGGATAAAAAAAACACCCTAGAGATTGCCATCAAAGAGCAGCAATTAAACTACGCAGTGTTAGACAACCAGGGGCAAAAACAAACAGTGCTTTTAGATATTAAAACCTTGCAATCTCAAGAAGATCAGCTAAGAACAGCATCTAAAGAGTTGATAAAAAAAGCAAACCCAAAGGCAGAAACCAATGATAAAGATTATGTTTTTATACATTTCATTTTAAACAATCTGCCTAGAGGTTTAATTGGCCTACTGTTGGCAGTAATCTTAAGCGCTGCAATGTCTTCAACAGCCTCAGAGCTTAATGCTCTTGGGTCAACAACTACCATAGACCTTTACAGACGTAACAATAAAGGAAGAAGTGACAAACACTACCTATGGGCCTCAAAAGGCTTTACCATGCTCTGGGGAATCATTGCCATTGGAGTTGCCTGTGTGGCCAATTTATTTGAAAATTTAATAGAGCTTGTAAACATTATTGGTTCTATTTTCTACGGAAATGTCCTAGGGATTTTCTTGCTGGCATTTTTCTTTACCTATGTTAAGAGCAGGGCCGTCTTTATTGCCGCTATTATTACCCAAGGAATTATTGTATATATCTGGTGGATTGACCTTATGCCCTATTTATGGCTCAATGTTGCAGGAGCTTCCCTAGTTATTGCTATCGCTTTTATCTTGCAAGCAGTGAGCTTAAACAAAAACAAAATGCTTGAAGGGTAGAAAAAATACTACTAAAAAAAATCCTTTCAATAACACAAGGTCATTGAAAGGATTTTTAAAATATAAAAAAGAGTTACTATTTAGCTCCCCATTGTTTTAAAGATTTTTTATTCAGGGCAACATAATCCATGTTTCCAGCTTCCTTGGCTTGAGCCATAGAGGCTTTTGCAGCTTTTATAGCACCTTTAACATCTCCAGATTTTGCATAAATTAAAGACTGTTGTCTTTTGTACCAAAATGCGGTACCATTTAAGGATACAGCAGCATCTATCCAGGTTTTTGCTTGATTAATGTCTTTATCTGCCTCTAGGTAATAAACAGCAGCGCTGTAATAATCTGCGGCACTTGGAGTTCCCATCACTTTGTCTATACTAGCGCTTACCATTTTATCTGTCATAACTTTAAACTCAACAGATACATAGGTTTTATCCCAAATTATAGCAAGAGTAGCACCATCAATTTTAATGTCATTAATAGCCATTGTGAAGGTTTCTGCACTGGTAGGCATCTGGTAGGTTTTAGCAACAACCTTTGCTACAACCTTTGTGTCATCCCACTGCTTTGGTGTTCCCCAGTTTTGAGTGTCATTATAAAAATAAACTTCCCAGTTTACTGCACCTGGCTTGGTGAAGATTGCGTATGTACCAGCTTTTACTGATGTATCTGCAATCAAAACATCATCACTAAAGGTGATCATAGAGTTTTGGTTTGCTCCTGTACGCCACATAGCATCAAAGGGTACCAAACCACCAAATATAGTTCTGCCTTTTACAGAAGGTCTTGAATATTTTAAAGTAACATCTGTAAGTCCAACAGTTTGCTCTAGGGTTTGCATTGGGCTTGGTGCAGGTGTTTTAATTTGCGCCGTTGTTGTAAGGGTTAGCAAGAACATTGCAGTGTATAAAATTATATTTTTCATTATAAATAGTTAAGTGTTAGTAATGCCGTAAAAATACAAAAAAGTAAACTATGGCCTTTTATTATTAAAAGCATAAAAAACATTCCATTTTCTGTAGTACCTTTGTAGGATGTCAAAACGTTTAATTTCAGAAATAATAGCAACATTCGCACTTGTATTTTGTGGTACTGGAGCTATGGTAATTAATGATTTTACAGGTGGCACAGTAACCCACGTTGGTGTAGCAATAACCTTTGGGCTCATTGTTATGGGCATGATATATGCCTTTGGAGATATTAGTGGCGCCCACATGAACCCAGCGGTGACTATTGGATTTGCGTATGCTAAAAAATTTCCATGGAAAGAAGTTCCTGGCTATGTGTTGGCGCAGCTCATTGGAGCTTTTCTAGCCAGTGGTATACTGTTGTACTTATTTCCAGAGAGTCAAACCCTTGGCGCTACCCTGCCAGGGCTCTCGGCGATGAAAGTTTTTATATTTGAAATAATACTTACTTTTTTCTTGATGGTAGTAATTATTAATGTGTCAACTGGGTCAAAAGAAATTGGCGTAGTTGCTGGTATTGCCATAGGTAGTATCGTACTTCTGGAGGCCATGTTTGCAGGACCTATTACTGGAGCTTCTATGAATCCAGCTCGCTCTATAGCGCCCGCCGTAGTTTCTGGGAATCTTGCAGATTTATGGATTTATATATTTGCACCCATTATTGGCTGTTTACTGGCCGTAGTAAGCTGCAAGTTAGTGAAAAGTGAGCAGTGCTGTGACCAAAATTGCTAGACAGAAAACCCTTCTTGAATTTAGTTTGATACCACCTTGTTACAATTTCAAAAACAACCCGAAACTTAATTATCTTAAAGTTTTCAAAATCATACCTTAAATACTAGCCATCAAAGTATCTTTGAGCCTATATAGTTTATGAAAATTTACACACTACACTCTAAACAACAGCTGCCAATTAGCAAACAACAGGCTTGGGATTTTCTGTCTAACCCTAATAACCTTAAAGCTATTACACCAAAGCATATGGGTTTTATTATAGAATCTGGAGCAGATAGACCCATGTACGCAGGACAAATAATACACTACACAGTAACCCCACTGCTGGGTATAAAAACAAAATGGGTGACAGAAATCACCCAAGTTAAACAGGGTGAGTATTTTGTTGATCAACAGCTCTTTGGTCCCTATGCACTTTGGCACCACAAACACTTTATAAAAGAAATTCCAGGAGGTGTAGAAATGGAAGATATTATAGACTATAAGGTTCCACTGGGGTGGTTGGGTCAATTGGTGCATCCTATACTAGTAAAGCCTAAACTTGATGAAATATTCAAGCACAGAAAAATAAAATTAATTGAACTTTTTGGTACTATATAAGTACCTCATAACAACATATAATTATGAAAAACATACTTCTTATTGGCGGATCCTACGGAATTGGAGCCGCAATAGCAAAACAGCTTAAAGACACTCACAAGGTGTATGTAGCTTCAAGAACACAAGACAACATACCACAGGGAGTTACTCACATGGTCTTTAATGCCCTAACGGATGATATCTCTACATTGCCCTTGCCAGATCAAATAGATGGCCTGGTGTACTGCCCGGGAAGTATCAATCTAAAACCTTTTAAGAGAATAAAACCTCAAACATTCCAAGAAGACCTTGAGGTTAACTTTTTATCTTTGGTTAAGGTCATACAAGGCTTACTTCCAAAATTAACAGCCTCACCCCAAGCAAGCTTAGTTTTCTTTAGTACGGTAGCCGTTAAGGTGGGAATGCCCTTTCATACAAGTGTATCTGCCTCAAAAGGAGCTATAGAAGGTTTTGCAAAGGCATTGGCTGCAGAGTATGCTCCAAAAATGAGGGTTAATGTTATAGCACCCTCCCTTACAGATACTCCACTAGCGGGGCGCCTGCTCTCTAGTGATGATAAAAAACAACGCATGGGAGAAATGCATCCACTAAAAAGAATTGGAACTAGTGCAGACATTGCCAATACTGCTTGTTTTTTACTCACAGAGCAATCTAGCTGGATGACTGGGCAAGTTCTTGCCATAGATGGCGGAAAATCAACATTACAAACACAATAAAGTGGCAGCAACTGTAAATATTTTTTGGTTTAGACGTGATTTACGACTTGAGGACAATGTAGGATTCTCCAAAGCATTGCAGGGTAAATCACCTGTGGTTCCCATCTTTATTTTTGATACCGAAATTTTAGACAAGCTCACAAAAGAGGATGCTAGAGTAGATTTTATTTACAGCACCTTACAAGAGCTGAGATCTACCTTGCAAAACCATGGAAGCTCTTTGGCTATTTATTACGGCAACCCTTTAGAGGTTTTTAAAGAAATAACTACGCAGTATAATGTGCAAAATGTAATTACCAATAGAGATTACGAGCCTTATGGACAAAAGCGGGACCTTGAGATTAAGGAGTATTTAACTACCTTAACTCAAAACAAAAATAGTGCTACACCCATTGGTTTTTATGATTATAAAGACCATGTTATTTTTGAAAAGGACACCATTGTTAAGGCAGATGGTACTCCTTATGTTGTTTACACTCCTTATAAAAATAAATGGAAAAGTGTATTTAACCCAGAAATAGATTTAAAAGACCATAAAACAACTAGCTATTTCAAAAATCTGTACCAAGACACCTGCCTAAAAAACACTACCCTTGGGCAAATGGGTTTTAACGCCTCTAGTATTAAAGTGCCTAAACACAATACCTCTGCAAGTCTTATACAAAATTATGAAGATACCCGTAATTTTCCTGCACAAGAGGGCACTTCACATCTAGGACCGCATTTACGTTTTGGTACCGTGAGTGTAAGGGCAATGATGAGAAAGGCAATTTCACAAACAAATGAGATATTTTGGAGCGAACTTATTTGGCGAGAATTTTTTATGCAAATATTTTGGCACTTCCCTCACACCCAACAAAAAGCCTTTAGACCAAAGTATGACCGTATTGAGTGGCGCAATAACGAGAAGGAGTTTGAACATTGGAAAAACGGGACCACGGGCTATGTTTTAGTAGATGCCGGAATGAGAGAATTAAACAAAACAGGACATATGCACAATAGAGTGCGCATGCTCGTTGCCAGTTTTTTATGTAAACACCTGCTTATTGATTGGCGATGGGGAGAAACCTACTTTGCATCAAAGCTTCTAGATTATGAGCAATCAAGTAATGTTGGTAATTGGCAGTGGGCAGCAGGAAGCGGAGTTGATGCAGCACCCTATTTTAGAATCTTTAATCCCATAACCCAGGCAGATAAGTTTGATAAAGACAAAAGGTATATAAAGAAATGGGTCCCTGAATATGAAACTCAAAAATATGCTGCCATGATTGTAGATCATAAACTTGCCCGCCAGAGATGCCTACAGACCTATAAAAAAGGAATAAATGAATAACTAAAGACGTGGTATTGGTTCTTTTTTTATAGATGTCTAAACTTCATAAATAAGTGAAACGAAGATACACGTCCGGCATTTGTGATAGGCTAATGACCTTTGAGGTAGTTGTATTTTTTGATTGGTTAAATATAAAAACTTAAATTAAGTAAAGGAATGTAAAAATATCTTGCGTTACATTTGACACAATCATATTCTTGAAGACCATAAATATATTTTGCAATACCTACTCTTTTCATCCGTTGCCTTGATTTAGATTTACACCTTGGACAATTTTTCATTATTTCTTTTTTTTTAGACTAATGTAAGGTATAAATAATTGACATACAATACTTAACATTTTATTTTAAAGTTAAAACAAAAATCTTGTCTTTTAAATCATGACTAACAGGCTGCTGTATTAAAACATAAAAAAATACTTTAGGTAGTGTTATATTTTAATTTACAATTACAACTTGCCAATAAAAACCAACAAATAAAACTTTACAAATACCTAAATTACACTTACTTTTGCTGTCATTAAACGTAGTAGAAAACAGCGCTCTATAATTTTTACAAAACCACACTCATGACTATTAAAACATTTTTTAGTTGCTTCCTTTTTTTGTGTGCAACGGCAGGCTATTCTCAAAACAACGACCAAATAGATAATTCTATTGAGGCACAATTTGTGGAGGTTATAGATAAATCTAATAACTACCAAAAATACAAGGTCATTAAAAGAACCAAACTTGCGGGTTTAAGAAAAAATATTTTAGACTCTATAGAAACACTTGAAAAATCTATCGAGCAAAAAGATGCGACAATCGCATCTCAAAACAGCAATATAACAACCCTAGAGGGTAGCTTAAGCAATACACAAAATAACCTGGATACCTCTATTGAAAAAGAGGGTACTATCTCCCTTTTTGGAATGACTACTAAAAAAGGAACGTATAACTTTTTATTGTTTTCTACTATAGGTGTCTTAGTGCTTGCCCTTTTGTTTTTTGTAATTAAGTTTAAAAACAGCAACATTATTACAAAACAAACAAATCACAAGCTATCTGAGATTGAGCAGGAATTTGATAGCTATCGTCAAAAAAAATTAGAAGAGCAGCAACAACTTCGAAGAAAACTACAAGACGAAATTAACAAGAATAAGTAACTATTGCAGTATATTTTATGCTCACAAAAAATCCCAAACACATAGGTGTGTTTGGGATTTTTTTAAATGATACTATTTCAAATAGATTGCTAAGAGTCTACTCTTGTAATCTTGGCGCCAATGGCGCGAAGACGCTCGTCTATATTTTCATAGCCTCTATCTATTTGTTCTATGTTATGAATAGTACTGGTTCCTTTAGCAGAAAGTGCTGCAATTAACAAAGAAATACCGGCACGTATATCTGGAGAGACCATAGTTGTAGCCTTTAGCATAGACTCAAAATTATGTCCTATAACAGTTGCGCGGTGCGGGTCGCACAAAATAACGCGAGCACCCATATCAATGAGTTTATCAACAAAGAACAAGCGGCTTTCAAACATTTTTTGATGTATTAGCACACTTCCCTTTGCCTGAGTACATACAACTAGTACAATACTTAATAAATCTGGGGTAAACCCGGGCCAAGGAGCATCTGCAACAGTTAAAGTAGAACCATCAATATATCCCTGAATTTCATAGCTATCTTGAGATGGTATGTAAATATCATCACCTCTTTTTTCAAGAGTAATTCCTAATTTTCTGAAGGTATCAGGAATAATACCTAAATTTTCCCAGCTTACATCTTTGATAGTAATTTCACTATGAGTCATGGCCGCCAGTCCTATCCAGCTGCCAATTTCAATCATATCTGGCAGCACTCGATGTGAACAACCTGTTAACTGCGTAACACCATCTATTGTAAGCATGTTAGAGCCTACGCCTTTGATGTTTGCACCCATAGAATTTAACATCTTACACAGTTGCTGCAAGTATGGCTCACAGGCAGCGTTGTATATGGTAGTGGTTCCTTTGGCCAGAACAGCAGCCATTACAATATTGGCTGTACCTGTAACAGAAGCCTGATCAAGTAACATATAACAGCCCTTTAAACCGTTGGGAGCCTCCACTCCGTAAAAGCGGTCTTCTTTATTGTATCTAAAACTTGCCCCTAATTTTATGAAACCTTCAAAGTGAGTATCTAATCTTCTTCTTCCAATTTTATCACCACCTGGACGTGGTATGTATCCTTTCCCAAAACGAGCCAAAAGAGGACCTACAATCATAATAGAACCACGTAAGGAACCTCCCTCGGTTTTAAAAAGCTCTGACTCAAGATACTCAAGGTTCACATCATCTGCCTTAAATGTATATTTTCCTTTCCCTAATTTTTGAATTTTAACACCTAAGTTACCAAGGATGCCTATTAATTTGTTTACATCAACTATATCTGGTATGTTCTCTATAAGTACCTCTTGGGGAGTTAATAAAACAGCGCAGAGTATTTGCAAAACTTCATTTTTTGCACCTTGCGGAGTAATTTCACCTTTTAATTTGTGACCTCCTTCGATTTTAAAAGTTCCCATAGCTTTTGATAAGAAATTTAGTAGCGCTTACGGCCTCTATTGTTATTGTTGTGTTTTTTGTAAGTATTTGTAGTGGCTTTGGTATCACTAAAACGATTTTTTGTTTTTAGTAATGTAGAAGAATTTGTAAGGGCTTGATCACTATCTTTTAAATTTAATTTTCCTTCAGAGAGTTCAAACAGATGATTAAATATTACATCATCTTCAACGGTATCTTTATTCCAATTTAAAAAACATTTTTTCATGTGGTTGGCAATCGTAAGTACCAACCCATCTTTTTTTTCACCATCTTCCCAACCAATGGCAACATCAATCATTCGTTTCAGGTTATTGCCGTAAAAACGATATTTAGGGTAATTTTGAGGGTAGGGCAAACTTACTGGAAGCTCTCTTAATGCCTCTACAGAGGGTTTATCATAGGGAGACTCTACATCAAGTTTAAAGTCTGAAATGATAAACAATTGATCCCAAAGCTTGTGTTGAAAATCTGCAACATCTCTTAAATGAGGGTTTAAATTACCCATCACAGAGATGATACTCTTTGCTTGTTTATTTCGTTTTTCAATGTCTTGTTCTGCAACAGCCTGATCAACCATTTTTTGGATATGACGACCATATTCTGGAATAATCAAATGTGGGCGCTCAGTATTGTATTCTATATCTGTAAAAAACATGTGTTGTATGTATAAATTGGGAAATGTGTAAATGAAGAATTAATAGGTATTGCAAAATACACATTTTATAGAGAAATCACTCCTTCCACCTGAGAAACTTGCTTGTATTTCTCAATCACCTTCTCTGGAGATGCCATCACTACTTTTATGGACAGGCTTGTATAGGTTCCTTTGCTAGAATCGCGGGTGTTTATTTGAGCATTTGTACCATTAAAAATGGCCTCAATTTGTGCTATTTTTTGAGCATTACCTGGTACTATAAATTTGTATAAATAAGGAGCAGGCCATGTTGTATCCCCTTTTAATTGTTCTTGTAATCTAGCGTAAAACTCTTCTGTTTTAGTATCTTTCATATTGTATTTCTTAAGAAATATAACAGGGTTGGTAGCTTGTTTTCACTAATTAATGAGTGCAAACTAGCATCAATTAGTATTCTACAAAGATACACTTTCAGCATCAATATAAATTAACGTACTTTGTGGTTTAGAAATTATTTTTAACATCCTTTTTTAGCAGTGAACACAAAAAGAATTGTCATTACCGGAGGCCCAGGGTCTGGAAAAACCACCTTAATAAACCACATAGAGCATCTTGGTTACCCAACGATGCATGAAGTTTCACGCGAGATAATAAACGAAGCTCGAAAGCAGGGTATTGACCAGCTTTTTCTAACAGACCCTATGCTGTTTAGTCAAAAACTGCTAGAAAGTAGATTGTCTCAATTTGAGAAGGCAAAAGACCTAGAGACTGCCTATGTGTTTTATGATAGAGCTACTCCAGATATCACTGCATACATGGATTTTATAGGCGCCGAGTACCCACCGGAGTTTGAGAAGCCTTGTTTTACGCATCTTTACGACTGTGTTTTTTTACTACCACCTTGGGAGCTGATCTACACAAAAGATAATGAGCGGTACGAAACTTTTACTCAAGCACA
>CESE01025953.1_pt1 | contig 18108 bp, 17 predicted proteins | sample 350271 | NCBI WGS metagenome assembly CESE01 (sample SAMEA2621536, study PRJEB7988) | marine metagenome | isolation source: saline water (ENVO:00002010), including | reverse complement strand
AATGTCAACTGCATCCCTTCCAGATATCGTTTTTATGTTGTTATTTTTCTTCATGGTTACTACCGTGATGAGAGAAACAACGCTTATTGTAGAAAACAGCTTACCTAAAGCTTCTGAAATTAAGAAGATTGAAGATAAGTCGCTCTGTAGCTATATTTATGTTGGAGCTCCCGTAAGTGGAATGAAATCTAAATTTGGTGTAGAACCTCGTATTCAGCTTAACGATTCTTTTAAATTATCTTCAGATATACAAGAGTTCGTTGCTGCAAAAAGAGAGGCTACTGCAGAAGAGAAAAAACCGCAGCTTATTACATGTATTAAAGCTGATGTGGACGCTAAAATGGGTCTTATTACTGATATCAAGCAAGAGCTTAGAAAAGCTCAAGCATATAAAATAAATTACGCGACTTACGCTAGTTTTGATTAATTTGAGTTTATAATTTATAAAAAAGGGATTCGTAAGAATTCCTTTTTTTATTTAAAAAATATTAGCATAGTATATAACATCATCCTTTCCCGATCATTTTTTTTCATCGTCTACATCACTACTATTTTATCACTAAGTATTTCTAACGAAAAATAGGGAGCATTATCCAAACTAGGTTCCAATACTAAAATCCTACTAGCTAAGCTACAAATTAAAGGTTATAATACTCCTATAGTTAAGATGCTATCGATTTACTAATGTATAGTACAACTTTGCAATTCCTATGAACTGGCTGTAAAAGCACTTAAATTTAAAACAAAAAGGTATAGATTGTTGTGTTAAACTGAGTACTAACCGTAATAATTAGCCTTTAGGCTACCAATTAATACTAATACTTGTAGTTGTTTTAATCTGGTAGCCATAACCTGGAGCTAAATTTCCGATACCATTAAAATTATACTCTGGCAAATAGGTGTTTCCTAAATAGTCTTTTACCTGTAGTATCTCACTAGTGTAATTTTCAAAAAACAATTCTAGGTCTTGTTCTTCTGTATGTAAATATGAAAACATATACCAACCTTGCGGAATAATTGTAGTTACCTGTGTTTGAGTTCCAATAATTTCTAGAGTTTTATCTTCGCTTAACTTTATCTTATAGGCAGATCCAATTTCAAAATCGACTATATTATTAAAGTCGTATTCAGGTAAAAATACATTACCTGTAAAGTCTTTTAAAATAACCAATTCTGGGTTTAAGGACTCAAAAATATCTGGAATCGAGTTTACATTAGGAACAACATTAAGACCAACCATAAACCAACCAGATGGTAATTGTATAGATTGTGTAACTAAGCCTGTATTTTGAGAATGACTACCTAAACCGGAAAAATCATCTTGTTCTAAAACAATCCATTCAGAATTTTCTATATCCGTACCAGCTGAGTTTTCCCAGTTTGTATTCCCATTTGTAAAAGTCAATTTTCTTCGTAAGGTATGGTTCTTTGTTGCTGTACTTACCCCTGCTACAAACCAGCCTTCAGAAGGAGAATCACCTTCCATTCCTATTTGATCTATAATGCTGTCGTTAAAACTAAGTGCTAATGCATCATTCCCATTATGGTTTAAGTTAACTTGTACATCACTTACATCGTTAATGGTGCTAGAGGCACTAGAATGACTTAATACATAAGTACTATTTGGTCCTAAAAAGCCCGTTAAGTAGAAGGTTTGCTCATCCCAACTCCCGCCATTTGTTATTTTTAATATTTTGTAATTCGATAAATCAACGGTATCTAAACTTGTATTATAGAGCTCTAGTGCTTTGTTGTTAGAACTTCCTTCAATATATTCTGAGATTATTAGTCTTGCGGTACTACTCGTAGTCGAAATACTATCTGTGCCCCAAATTCGGTTTACATATTCTGGATGATCAATGAATGGGTTCCTATTGTTTTGCCAATCATAAATCTTGTTGTTTCTGTTCTCTTCAAATTCGTCTATCGGATCATTAATATGCCATTGTAATAAGGTCGATAATACCCCAATTTCTGGATTTGGATAGGTGTTTAAGTCCTCTGTAATCGTTAAATTAGGTTCGTTGTTTGATCCATTATATCTAATATCCATATAAAATAATATTCTTGCTATGTCACCTTTTACATTTGTAGGTGGCTCCCAAGAATTGCTAGTATAATTACAACCCGAAGCTTCGAAATGTTGTGTTCCTCCATTATCAAAACCCATATTCCCTCTGTCGTAATTTACGCTCATATCTGAGGGTTTTAAATTGTGTAAATCGGTGTTAGCAGGACTATCCTCAAATTCTCCACCAGGACCAAAACTACCTAAAGATTTTGCCCACACATGTTCCCTATTCCAAAAGTCTAAATGTTCTGGATTGCTACTGTCGTAGGCAAAATCATTATTGTTAATTGAGTTGTTTTTGTAGATTAATTTAATGAGGTTTGAGTCCAGTGGATCTTGATCAGACTCTTTAAGTGCCGAAATGCATGTGGAATAACTAAGGACCTGATGGTTGTTAATTATATCATGTAATTGGCTCCGTAGGCTACTGCCATACAAATTCTGACTTGTTGCATAATAATCCTGACTTACGGCATTAAATGAGGAAAGGCATAGTAGTAAAACGATGTAATTTTTCATATTTATTATTATTTAATTTCTATAAATTTACTAAAATATTTTAGAATATTAATGTAGAATTCAGCTTATTCTAATACATAAAATATCTGCTATAAGTGGAGAAACAAAAAAAGCCCTTTGACTTGTCAAAGGGCTTTTTTATAACTTAAATTATGGGTACTTAATCTCTAATTCCTAAAAACATCATAACGTAATAGGCTAAGTAAGTAACAGCGGCAATTGCAGCAACTAAGTAAGTTCTGGCAGCCCATTTTAATGCATCATTAGCACCTTCTAATTCATCAGCTTGTAACACACCAGCATTTTCTAACCACACCACAGCTCTATACGAAGCATCGTATTCTACTGGGAGTGTAATAACACTAAAAATGGTAATTATAGCTTGAAATAAAATAACGACCATAATAACCATATCCATACTGAACATATGTAAAACACCCATTCCAAACATTCCCGCTAGGAAAATAAAATTAAGCATTTTGGAACTAAGACTTACAACCGGAACCATTTGCGAACGCATTTCTAACCACTTATATGCTGTAGCGTGTTGTACGGCATGTCCACATTCGTGAGCGGCAACTGCAGCAGCAGAAATACTTCTTCCTTCGTAAACTTCAGGACTCAAATTTACCGTCATGTCTTTTGGGTTATAGTGATCGGTTAATTTACCTGGAGTACTTATTACCCGTACTTTACTAATATCATGGTCCGCAAGCATTTTCTCAGCAACCTGCTTTCCACTCATACCGTTAGCAAGAGGTATTGCTCTGTAGTGTTTAAATTTCGATTTTAGCTTGGATTGTACAGCCCATCCAATAATCATAAAGGCAATAAATAGAATAATCATAAATCAAATTGAGTTTTTACAAATGTAAGGATTGCTATTAAAATGAAAACGATAGTTTTGTAAAACTATTTCCCTACGGCAGTCATAAATAATTACAGCTTGTATTGGGAGATCAAAAGCAAATTTATGAGCACAGAAAAACCTTTAATTTTAGTTGTAAACGACGACGGTGTAACGGCACCTGGTATTCGTAATTTAATTCGTTTAATGAATGACGTAGGCGATGTTGTTGTTGTTGCACCAGATGGACCTCAGTCTGGAATGGGGCACGCTATAACTCTAGATTCTACTTTACATGTTGAGCAAGTTCATATTGATAATGGTGTTCAAATGGAATATGCTTGCTCTGGAACTCCTGTGGATTGTGTGAAATTAGCCATTAATAAATTACTTCCTAGAAAACCAGATTTATGTGTTTCTGGAATTAACCACGGTTCTAATTCTTCTATAAATGTATTGTACTCGGGTACAATGTCTGCTGCTGTAGAAGGAGCTCTTGAGGGCATTCCTTCCATAGGTTTTTCTTTATTAGATCATTCTCATGATGCAGATTTCTCGCATTGCGATAACTATATTTCTAAAATCGTAAAGCAAGTGATCGAAAATGGATTGCCAAAAGGAATCTGTTTAAACGTAAACATACCTAAGCTTTCTGACGAGAAGATAAAAGGAGTAAAAGTTTGTCGTCAGGCAAATGGTAACTGGGAAGAAGAATTTGACGAACGTGTGAGTCCGCAAGGGAAAACATATTATTGGCTAACAGGTAAATTTGTAAATTACGATAGCGGAGAAGATACCGATATTTGGGCTTTAGAAAATAACTACGTTTCTGTAGTTCCTGTACAATTCGATGTAACAGCACATTATGCTATTAAACAATTAAATTCGTGGATCAATGGATAAGTTAAAAGACAATGTGTTTATAGGAATTATTTTAGGAGCCTTAATACCGATGGTTTCCTATGCACTGATTTTAAGTTTACTAGAATTAACTTTAAACGAAAATCCTTTGCGTGTTTCTACGATGCAGGTGATTGCAATTTTTATCAATTTCCCAATTTTTAGAAATATTCTTACGAAGTACAAAAAAGATAAATTGGGAAGAGGGATGCTTTTGAGTACTTTTATCTTGGCTATTTGGTATATTATTCATCATAATATGCTAGAATTTTAATGCGGACTAATTGGAGCTCAAATACAAAATGGGAAAAAGTATTTGGTTATTCTAGAGCCGTACAAATAGGCAATACAATAGAGGTTTCTGGAACTACTGCAACCGAAGGTGCTACTATTATTGGTCATGGAGATATTACCTTACAAACAGAATACATCATCAAAAAAATTGAACATGCTTTGGTAGAGGCAGATTTTTGTTTAGCTGATGTGGTGCGAACTCGTATTTTTATTACCGATATTTCTCAATGGGAAGAAGTAGCAAAAGTTCATTCTTACTTGTTTGAAGATTGTTTGCCTGCCTGTACTTTAGTAGAAGTCTCTAAATTAATTCATCCCGATTTACTCATCGAAATTGAGGCAACGGCAATTAAAGAAGAAGTATGATACGAAGTTATTATACTAAATATGCGTTTCTTGTAAGCGGTAATAAACAACTCTAATCACATGAAATACTATATTATTTCTGGCGAAGCTTCTGGCGATTTGCACGCTTCAAACTTAATGAAGCATTTAAAACAGAAAGATGCTGAAATGAAGGTTCGTGCTTGGGGTGGCGATTTAATGGAGGCTGAAGGTGCTACTTTGGTAAAGCATTATAAAGACCTTGCTTTTATGGGCTTTTTAGAAGTTGTAGTAAACTTGAAAACCATTTTAGGGAATTTGAGTTTTTGTAAAAAAGATATTCTAGACTATCAACCTGACGCACTTATTTTAGTCGATTATCCCGGCTTTAATATGCGAATTGCAAAATTTGCCAAACAACATAACATCCCTGTTTATTATTATATATCTCCACAAATATGGGCTTGGAAAAAGAATAGAGTGTACGATATTAAGAAATATGTAAAGAAGCTCTATGCCATACTCCCTTTTGAGAAAGCCTTTTATGCAACCTACAATTACGATGTAGAATACTTAGGACATCCACTTTTAGATGCTGTGGCAAATTATAAAGCCAAACCCCAGAACAAAGAATTTATTTGGAAACAGCAAGATAGACCCTTGGTTGCTTTATTACCAGGAAGTAGAGTACAAGAACTTACTAAAATGCTGCCTAAGATGTTGGAAGTTGAAAAGCAATTCCCTCAATGCGATTTTATTATTGCTGGCGTGCAAGCCTTAGGAGACAATTTCTACCAGTCTTTCTTAACAGAATCTAATATACAGGTTGTGTACAATAAAACATATCCATTATTTGAGCAAGCAGATGCCGCCTTAGTAAGTTCTGGTACTGCAACTTTAGAAACAGCTTTGTTCAATGTTCCTCAGGTAGTATGCTATCAAACGAGTAAGATTTCTTTTGCAATTGCCAAGTTGTTAGTCGATATTAAGTATATCTCCTTGGTTAATTTAATAAGCGATAAAGAGATTGTTAAAGAGTTGCTACAAGACAATTTAACTGTGTCAAATATGGTTGAAGAGTTGAATTCGATTTTAGCCTCTGATAAAAAAATACAAATGCAAAACGAATATGCCAAATTAAGAGCTTTACTTGGTGGTTTAGGTGCTTCGGAGCGTGTGGCAGATTCTATTTATAAAACGTTCAGAAAATAAGCTAACAATTTAATTGTGTGGGTTTTTCGCAACTGATGCTGAATGTGGTGCTTTGTTTTTTTGAGATGATTTGATTAGAGATAGAGCCGTAGAGTAGTATTTGAATACCTTTTCGAAGAATAGAATTTGATATTACGTTTACTAATTGAATCTAAGTCTGCTTATTGCTCCTGTTAATAACATTTTAGTCAAAAAATAGGAAGGCTTAAAATGCTCGTACAATTCTATGTACTTTTAAACGTTTTTAGTTATGTTTAAGATTTAGTGCTAAACACAACAATTTTAATTCAATTTTGTAATTATAAATACCGATTAACCCATGTTACTAAGAATATTTTCTGTGCTATTCATAAGTTTAGGGTTTTGGGGTTTCTGGAGCAATACTGATGCTTCTATACTCGAACCACCTTTGCTACCTCCATATATGATTAATGAATCGCCTTGGGCAGATTCTCTTTTACAAACTTTAAGCTTAGACGAAAAAATAGGCCAGTTGTTTATGGTTGCTGCAAATAGTAGAGATAGTAACGAAGACTATTATTTGATGATTGATAGTTTTATAGAGAATTATGGCTTAGGCGGATTAATTTATTTCCAAACTTCTCCAACAGAACATACGAAGCTGGTAAATCGGTTTCAGTCTAAATCTACCACGCCAATGATGAATGGTATTGATGGTGAGTGGGGCTTGGCAATGCGTATAGATAGTTTGCAACCATTTCCATGGAATATGACTTTGGGGGCAATCCAAGACAATGATTTACTTTATGAGATGGGAGCTGCTATGGCTCAAGAATGCAAAACTTTAGGTATTCATTTTAATTTTGCTCCTGTAGTAGATGTTAATTCTAATCCATTAAACCCAATTATTAATGCACGTTCGTATGGTGAAAATCCACAAAATGTAAGTGCTAAAGGATTTGCCTTAATGCAAGGAATGCAACAGTCAGGAGTTTTGGCTTGTGCCAAACATTTCCCAGGACATGGCGATACAGAATCTGATTCTCATAAAACACTTCCTATAATAAAGCATACAAAAGCTAGAATTGATACAGTAGATGTACTTCCTTTTAAGCAATTAATAGATGGTGGAGTAGCTTCTGTTATGGTGGCTCATTTAAATATTTCGTCATTAGATTCTACTTTCAACCGACCTAGTACTTTATCTCCCTATATAGTAGATACCATGCTGCGTCAGCAATTAAATTTTAACGGACTTATTTTTACCGATGCTTTGAACATGAAAGGGGTGAGTTCGTACTTTGAAAGTGGCGAATTAGAAGTTGCTGCACTATTAGCTGGGAACGATGTTTTGCTTTTTCCCGAAGATATACCGGCTGCATTTACAGCAATAAAAAGAGCCATTAGCGATAGTATACTTACAGAGGCTCGTATTGATGAATCCTGTGCTAAGATTCTAAAAGCTAAGGAGTGGTTAGGCTTAACAAAACTAGTTGAGCTAGATACTTTGCATGTACTAGAAAGAGCTACTATAAAAAATAGAAATCTTTTAACTAGCCGATTAGAAAAGGCTGCTTTAACCTTAGTGAAAAATCAAAATGACAATTTACCAATTCGTTCACCTAAAAATAATAAAATAGCAGTTCTTACATTGGGCGATTCAGATTCTAATGCTTTTGTAAATCAATTAAAAAGATATGCAGAGGTAAAAGTTTTCGATACTTCTATAGATGAGCCTTCAGATTTCAATCAGTTGATTATATCGCTACATAAATCAACTGTTTCTCCTTGGAAATCCTATGAGATTTCCTCTTCCGAAAAAGAACTTATTGAAATGTATTCTAAGCAGACAAAAGTTTCTCTAGTCGTTTTTGCGAATCCATACAGTTTATTAAATGCAAATTACCTAGCTCGAGTAAATTCTATACTTATAGCTTATCAAAACACACAAGGAATGCAGTCTTTGGCTGCTCAATCTGTGTTTGGAGCTATTTCGGTTAATGGAAAATTACCTGTGAGCTTGAGTGCCGATTTTACTGCTGGAATTGGCATAGAAACAAGCTCAACGAATAAACTCAGATACACTGAAGCTACTTCACAAGGATTTAATAAGGATACCTTGGCATTAATAGATTCTATTGCTCAGTACGCTATAGAAATTAAGGCTACTCCTGGATGTCAGGTTTTGGTTGCTAAAGGTGGTGCAGTAGTTTATTCTAAATGTTTTGGATTTCATACCTACGATAGCTTGGTACCCGTAAATGAATTTGATGTTTACGACATTGCATCAATTACAAAAATTGCTTCTACTTTACCTATTCTTATGCAGAAGGTAGATGCGGGAACCTACGATATTGATGAGGCTTTAATTAGTTATTTAGCTATTAATGATACTTGTTCAAAAGCAGAATTAACAACTCGTGAAATCCTCGCTCACCAAGGACAACTATGGCCTTGGATTCCTTTTTACAGAGAAACCCTAAACGAGAAAGGAGGTCCTAATCCTTCAATTTATTCTAGCAATAAAGAGGGAGCATTTCAAATAAAAGTAGCACAGGATGTCTATATGAACGAATCGTATTTAGATACGATTTTAGACCGAGTTATACATTCTAAAATGAGGGAAGAAAAGGGTTATAAATACAGTGACTTAGCCTATTATATTCTAAAAGAAATTATTGAAGAGCAAGAAGGAAATTCTCTGAAAGAACTTATTCAAGATAGAGTTTTCAAAGAATTAGGGGCTAATTATACGACTTATCATCCGCTAGAGAAATTCAAAAGTAATACTATTGTACCAACAGAAAACGATACCTATTTCAGAAATCAATTATTGTGTGGTTATGTTCACGATCCAGGTGCAGCAATGCAAAATGGCGTAGGTGGGCATGCAGGACTCTTCTCTAATGCCAACGATTTAGCAAAGCTGATGCAAATGTATTTAAATGGGGGTACTTATGGAGGTACTCGTTATATTAACGAAGAGACAGTTTCAGAATTTACTTCCTGCCAGTATTGCAGAAAAGACAACCGAAGAGGAATAGGATTTGACAAACCTGTATTAGACGATTCTTCGGGACCTACTTGTAAGCAGGCAAGTTCGAATAGTTTTGGGCATTCAGGATTTACAGGAACGATTACTTGGGCAGATCCGGAACAAGATTTGATTTATGTATTTTTATCCAATCGTATACATCCATCAGCAGAAAACTCACTTTTAGTGAAAGAAAATATACGTACACGTATTCAGGAAGTAATTTATAAGGCATTAGAATAATATGAAAATAGGGATTGTTTGTTATCCAACTTTTGGCGGTAGTGGTATTGTAGCTACCGAATTAGGTAAAGCTCTAGCCGAGAAAGGACATGAGATTCATTTTATAGCTTATAGACAGCCTGTACGTTTAAACGACAGTCTTAATAATGTTTATTTTCATGAAGTTAGAGTGGCAGAATACCCACTTTTTGAATACCCTCCATACGAACTAGGTTTAGCTTGTAAGCTATTGGATGTTGTAAAATTTGAGAAACTCGATTTATTACACGTTCACTATGCAATACCACATGCTTATGTTGCTTATTTAGCAAAGCAGATGCTAGCAGAACAAGGCATAAAAATACCAGTGGTTACTACCTTACACGGAACAGACATCACTCTAGTGGGTAAAAGCCCAGGTCTTGCTCCAGCAGTAAGCTTTTCTATTAATCATTCTGATGTAGTAACTGCAGTTTCAGAAGATTTAAAAAAGGAAACCTTAGCTTCGTTTTCTATTCGTAAGGAAGTAAAAGTAATACCTAATTTTATAGATTTTAAGATCCATCAGGCAGACTTTAACAAAGATCTACACATGTATTTCGCACCCAATGGGGAGAAAATACTGGTTCATATTTCTAATTTTAGACCTGTAAAAAGGGTAGGAGATGTAATAAAAATATTTGCCAAAATTAGAAAGCACATGCCTCTAAAATTATTAATGGTTGGTGATGGTCCAGATAGAGAATCAGCTGAATATTTATGTAGAAAATTCGATTATTGTTCGGATGTAAAATTCTTAGGAAAGTCTAATGATGTATCTCGGCTTTTAGCTATTTCAGATTTGTTTATTTTACCTTCAGAAAAAGAGAGCTTTGGATTAGTAGCATTAGAAGCTATGGCTGCAAAAATACCGGTTATTTCTAGCGATACTGGTGGTTTATCCGAAGTTAATATTCATGGTGTAACAGGATTTACTTCTCCTGTAGGCGATGTAGCTAAAATGTCTGCGGATGCTTTATTATTACTTAAAAATGAAGAAATGTACAAGAAGTTTTCTACTAAAGCTTATGAAGTTTCTAAGAGTTTCGATATAAAAAATGTACTACCACTTTATGAGGCAGCTTATGAAGAAGCACTAAAATAATATGTGGGAAATAAAAAACAAGCAACTTGTAAAAACCTTTCAGTTTGAAACTTTTGAAGAAGCTATTGTATTTATTAATGCTGTAGCTAAATTCTGTACTTCAGAAAATCACCATCCAGAAATTGTGAACATTTACAATAAAGTAAAACTTTCTTTTTGTACTCACGATGCTGGTAATTCTCTTACTGAGCTCGATTATAAACTAGCGAAACTTATAGATACCTTATAATTATGATTGAACAGCATCTAGAAATTGAAGGATCTAATGGACGTAAAATCGCTATTGACTATAGATATAAGACTACCGATAAATTAGTAACACCTATAGTTTATATACATGGATTTAAAGGTTTTAAAGATTGGGGTTCCTCAAATAAAGTAGCAGATACCTTTGCCGAAAATGGTTTTTTCTATCTAAAATTCAATTTTTCTCATAATGGTGTTACACAAGAAAATCCTATTGATTTTGTAGATTTGGAGGCTTTTGGAAATAATAATTATTACTTAGAATTTCTGGAATTAGGATTAATAATTGATTGGCTTGAAAAAGAAAACCTACCAATAGATTTCTCTAAACTAGCTGTTATTGGTCATAGTAGAGGTGGAGGGATTGCTTTATTGAGAACTGCTCAAGATACTAGAATTTACAAAGCAATTACCTGGGCATCAGTATCTGATTTTGAAAGTCGTTTTCCAAAAGATGTTTCGGAGTGGGAAACAAATGGAGTAGTGTATATTTACAATGGTAGAACTGAGCAGAATATGCCTTTGAATTTTCAGTTTTATTCTTCCTTTTATGCACATAAACAAGTTTTAGATATTCCAAAACGCTGTCTAGATATTACTCAAAATGTATTGGTAATTCATGGAACCGAAGACCCTGTGGTAGGAATGGAAGAAGCAAAAGAAATTTGTAGAAAAGTTAAATACGCTACGCTAGAAATTATAGAAAATTCTGGACATACCTTTGGTGGATTCCATCCTGAAAAAGGAAATGTTTTACCTTCAGATTTATATAAAGTTGTTCAATTGAGTATTGCATTCTTACTAAAATTGTAAATACTCAAACGATTATTTTACTAATTATTATTAGAGTCAAATTGTTCTTTTGGTTTCTGAAAGTAATTAACCGTTTATTACTGAACACTTAGAGACTAAAACCACCTTAGAACACTTAATTTTTAGTATTTTTGCTACAATTTAAAAACAGAAACATGAAAAAGCTTATATATATTGCCTGTCTATTTGTTGCTACTTTAGCAATTCAATCTTGTTGCGCAACGGCAAACTGCCCTGGAGTAGCACAAGTTGAAACTCCGCAAAGTAATTCTTAAATGAATTGGATAGCTCTTACAGATTATTCGCAAATACAGGAGGCTCTTAACAATTCGGAGCCTTTTTTTGTGTTTAAACACAGTACTCGATGTTCAATATCCTCCATGGCAAAAACTAGATTCGAGAGAACCTATGATCTCCAAGGAGTAACCGCTTTTTATTTAGACTTGATCTGTTACAGATCAATTTCAGATAAGTTAGTTATAGACTTTAAAGTAGCGCATCAATCTCCTCAATTATTACTTATTCAAAATGGAGATTGTACTTATAATGCTTCTCATAATTCCATCGATTTAAATGCTATTAAAGAATTGCTTTAGGCACTAATACCATCTTTATAGCTTAATTTCGCAGCCTCAATACTTAGCTTATGTCAATAGATAAAATAGCAGATAAAAAAGAAAAAAGACAAGGTAAACCCAAATGGTTACGCGTAAAACTTCCTACTGGCCAGAACTATAAGAAGGTGCGTAAACTGGTCTCTAGTCATAAATTACACACCATTTGCGAAAGTGGAAATTGCCCAAATATGGGCGAATGCTGGGGAGCTGGAACAGCCACATTTATGATTCTTGGAAATATTTGTACACGCTCTTGTGGCTTTTGTGCTGTTTCTACTGGTAAACCTTTAGCTGTAGATTGGTCGGAGCCCGAAAGAGTAGCTCGTTCAGTAAAGTTAATGGAAGTAAAACATGCTGTGGTAACCTCGGTAGATAGAGATGATCTAAAAGACGGAGGGTCTATTATTTGGACAGATACTGTAAAAGCTATTCGTAGAGTAAGTCCAAGTACTACCATGGAAACTTTAATTCCAGATTTTAAAGGAAATATGGATCAGGTGCAACGTATTATTGATGTTGCTCCAGAAGTAGTTTCTCATAATATGGAAACGGTTAAACGTTTAACCCGATCTGTAAGAATTCAAGCACGTTACGAGCGTTCTTTAGAGGTCTTAAAATACCTTAAAGAAGGAGGGATGCGAACTAAAACTGGTATAATGCTTGGCTTAGGCGAAACCGAAGAAGAGGTTATTGAAGCAATGAAAGACTTAGTTGACGTAGGTTTAGACGTTCTTACCTTAGGTCAATATTTACAGCCTACTCCAAAACATTTACCTGTACTAGATTTTGTTACTCCAGAACAGTTTGCCAAATACAAAGTTATAGGCTTAGAACTCGGAATACAATATGTAGAAAGCGGTCCTTTAGTAAGGTCGTCTTATAAAGCAGAAAAACATTTAAAATAAAAAAAGAGGCTTTTGCCTCTTTTTTTTAGCTTTGAATTATGAAGAAGATTAAGGTAGGTATAAATGGTTTTGGTAGAATAGGTAGAGCATTATTTCGTGTTTTACATAATAGAAATGACATTCAAGTTATTGCTATTAACGACATTGCAGAACCTCATGTAATGGCTCATCTTCTAAAATACGATTCAATACACGGCGTTTTTGATGCAGAAATTTCGGCTACTAATAAGTCTGTATCTGTAAATGGAAATCCAATAAGATATAGTCAAGAAGACTCTTTAGAGAAGTTAAATTGGGAAAGCTGCGATGTGGTGATTGAAGCCACAGGTAAGTTTTTGGAAAAGAGCAATTTAGTTATGCATCAAAAGGCAGGAGCTTCAAAAGTTATTTTAGCAGCTCCACCTAAAGGTAATGATATAAAAATGATTGTTCTAGGTGTTAACGATCACATCCTCGATTATTCGGATAGTATAATCTCTAATGCATCTTGTACCACAAATTCTGCTGCACCGATGGTACAACTAATCGATGCTCATTTTGGCGTCGAACAAGCCTATATTACCACAGTGCATTCATATACCAAGGATCAGAGTTTACAGGATTCTCCACACAAAGACTTACGAAGAGCTAGAGCAGGAGCTTTATCTATAATCCCTACAACCACAGGTGCTGCAAAAGCATTAACTAAAATATTCCCCCATTTAGAAATTGGAGGCTGCGGTATGCGTGTGCCAGTGCCTAATGGTTCTTTAACAGACATGACTTTTATTGTAAAAAAGGATTGTACTATAAATCAGGTTAATACAGTGTTTTTAGAAGCTTCTAAAGGTTCACATAAAAATTACCTTGCTTATACCGAAGATCCGATTGTATCGGTTGATGTTTTAGGTAATAAAGCTTCCTGTTTATATGACTCACAGTTAACATCGGTGCTAGGTAAAATGGTGAAGGTTGTTTGTTGGTACGATAACGAGATGGGCTATTCTAATCGTTTGGCAGATTTAATTACTTTAATGAAGTAACTTATAGCCTTTAGGCTAATGTTTAAAACCCCGAAATTACGCTAGTACTTTTGTGTTCGATAATTGTTTTAAAATTTCTTTTAATACGTTTATTGCTACACTATTACCAAATTGTTTGTATGCCTGACTTTGATTAGATTTTATTTTAAAATCTTCTCCAAATCCTTGTACTCTAGCACATTCTCTAATAGATAGTTTTCTAATTACATTACCAACTTTATAAAGTCCAGTTTTAGATCCAACTCCGCCACCATAAGCAGAAAGTGTTATGGCGTGCCCAGCAGGATCATAAATACGCTCGCCTTGTCCACCCTTATTTACAATACCAATTTGTATGGGCTTGTTTGGTAAAATAGGATTCCCAAAGTTGTCTTTAGGTACCGAATAGGTCTTTTTGATTAAAATATCTGGTCGGTCAATAATCTTTGCATTTGGATCCTTTTCGAGTAAATCAGTTAAAGAGACAGCTTCGTTTGTGGGTTCTGGAAACTCAAATTTATCAATAAGGATATCTTTGTTTATACACACAAAAAAAATTCTTGCTCTATTTTGTGGTAAGCCATAATTACTAGCATTAAGAACTTTATAACTCACATCGTAACCTAATTCATCTAATATATTTGTTACAATATTCAAAGTTTTACCATTGTCGTGGCGTTCAAAATTTCTAACATTTTCTAAAAAGACTACTTTAGGTTTATGGTATTTTATTATTCGTGCAACATCAAAAAATAAGGTTCCTCGAGAATCGTCAAAACCCTTTTGTTTTCCAGAAACCGAAAATGCTTGACAGGGAAAGCCTCCACATAAAATATCGTGTTTAGCGATGTCTTTTTCATCTATTTTAGTGATGTCGCCCTGTGGTTTAATACCATAGTTTGCCTCATATGTAAGTGCTGCATTCGTATCCCATTCGGATGCAAAAACACAATTAGCTCCATAGAAACTCATAGCTTGATGAAAACCACCTATTCCTGCAAATAAATCAATAAAGTTTAAATTCTTTAAATTCATCTAGAAAATTAATTCTTTAAAATTGATGAAATATTGTGTGTTTTCTAAACTGTTTATTTCATGAAATTTTTCGCTGTTTATTTTCGCTGAATTATCTTTAAACTTGAATTTACCACAATAGTACACTTTTTTAAAGCCTGGTTGATACATGAAAAATAATAGGTTCTTTTCCTGTATATTTATTTTTGGAAGTTCTCCCGAAGCGAAAGTAATCAGTTGGTAGTCCTGATTCTCAATATTTAGTAGTGTTAAATTCTGTTTTGTATTAATTGTAACAGAATCAAAATTTAATTTTTTTAGACATAATTTAATAATATGAGACAATACTTTGGTGTCTTTTACATATCTAAAATCTGGAACATCTAAGGCATTATGAATATTCTTCTTGTTTATCGATTCTGCAATCGTTTGTTCTATTTGTTTAATTTCATAGCTATAAATAGCACAACACTTAAATTTTGAAATGTAAGGAAGTATGTGACTTAGATAAAGCTTTTGTTGGTTCATTCTATTGTAAATTAATTGCTTTTGTAAAAGTTGAATTATAGAATTTTAACTCAAACTCTCCATTTTCTAGAACTCCAAATGAGTTATATGTCAGCCATTCTCCTAAATTAATATACGTACTTGTTTTAGAAAGCTTAATTTCTAAAGGGAGGTGTCTATGCCCAAAGATAAAATAGTCGTAATATGTTTTTTCGAGTATTTCTTTTGAGTAATCTACTAGCCATTCATTTTCTTCGCCATTAAAAATGGCATCTTGTTCTTTGTTAGCAATTCTACTTTTACTAGAAAAATAGTTGGCTATACCAAATGAAGCATTAGGATGTAGTCTAGAAAATAACCACTGACAAATTCCAGAAGTGAACACCTTTTTAAGCTGTTTGTATTTGTAATCTCCAGGGCCTAAACCATCGCCATGACCAATAAAACATGATTTTCCTTGTAGATTTACCTGTATAGGATTTCTGTAAACCTTCATACCTACTTCTTTTTCCAGATAACCAAAAGTCCAAATATCATGATTTCCAGTGAAAAAATGTACAGGTATTCCAGCATCACAAATTTCTGCGAGCTTTCCTAAAATTCTTACATGACCTTTAGGAACTGCTTGTTTCCATTCGTACCAAAAATCGAATATATCGCCTACTAAATATATTTCTGCAGCGTCTTCTTTTATCTTGTTTAACCAAGATATTATAAGCCTTTCTCGCTCCAAGCTTTTTTTGTGATTTGGAGCTCCAAGATGAAAGTCTGAGGCGAAATATATTTTAGTTTTAGGAACCATTATTTAATTTAAAAGTTCTGCTATTTTAGCTTCTAAACTAAATTCATCTAGGTTTTGCCCTATAATTCTACCATCTACATCAATAAGAACTGTATAAGGTATGCTTCTGAAATCATATAAATTACGTATTTCAGACTCCCATCCTTTTAATTCGCTCACTTGCTCCCAGGTAAGATTATCTTCTTTTACGGCCTTTACCCAGTCTTGTTTTGCGGTACTCTGTTGCGTAGATCCATCTAAAGAAATGCTAATTATTTCTAATCCTTTTTCATGAAACTCTTTATAGAGTGCTACCATTTGTGGGTTTGCTAAACGACATGGTTTACACCAAGATGCCCAAAAATCGAGTAAAATCACTTTACCTTTGTAATCGCTTAGGGAAATGCTATCGCCCTTAATATTTTCCATACTGAAGTCTGGAGCATATGCAAGTCCTAATATTTCAGTTAATAATTTACTGTGAGATGATGATGGCCAGTTCGTTTTAAAATGATCATTTACCTTTTTGTAATACGTATAATCATTTTGTAGGTTTAAAATATTATCTCCTTTAACAGATTGAAAAAGGGCGAGGATAGAAACTTTAGATTCTAAATTACTATCAATAAATGATTTTAAATAGTTTGTATGCTCCTCAAATGCTAAGTTAAAATTGTTTTGTATCGCAATGAAATCTTCTTTTTGAGCTTCTTTTGCTTCATCGTAAATGGCATCAATTATAATTTCAAAAGTGTTTAATTTTTGATTAAGCTCATATATTAAGTCTGAACCCTTTGACCCTGAAACGGTGTAGTTTTCTCCCCAACCATCTATCGAACCTCCAATTTCTAGTCTTTCACCTTTTTCTATTAAAAGATTTATTCCTTCACCTTTGATCGTTCTTAGCAAAAAAAAAGCAGATCCTTCTAAGGTATTTGCTGCTACAAATTCGCCATCAATTGCAAATAAAGTATCAATTAATAATAATTCATTTGCTTCTATCTTTTCAAAAATAATAGTGTCCACTCCAGCAACTTCTCCATGTATAGTAAAGTCACCTTCTGGCGCTTTAAGCTTGCATTGGCATGCTGAAAAGAAAATACTTAATGCAATAAAAGCAGAAATTAATATACGCATAAAATTATTTTTCAAGTTCTTCTCTTAAAAGTTGGTTGGTTGACTTAGGATCTGCTTTACCTCGAGAAAGTTTCATTACTTCGCCCATAAATAAACCAAGTAGATTTTTCTTTCCGCCTTTATAAGCTTCTGCTTTTTCTGGGAACTTAGCAATTGATTCTTTCACAAAGCCTAAAATAGCATCACTGTCAGAATCTTGAATCAGCTGATTTTCTTCTGCTAATTGTAAAGGACTTATTTCTGGATGCTTTATCATCAAAGGGAATAATTGTTTACTCGCTTTAGAGCTCGAGATCTTCCCACCTTTAATTAAGTTTATCAGTTCGCTAATTCTAGATGCTTCAATATTAAGATCATCTATAGCAATTGCTTTTTCGTTAAGGTAAGATTTTATAGGTCCCATAACAATATTAGCAGCCATCTTATATTCCTTATTAGTTTTTAAGATGTCTTCAAAATACAATGCAATTCCTTTGTTATCTGTAAGGTTTCGCGCATCATAATCAGAAAGGCTATATTCTTTGGTGTATTTTGTGTAAAGCTCTTCTGGTAGTGCTGG
>CESE01146622.1_pt1 | contig 18138 bp, 1 predicted proteins | sample 350271 | NCBI WGS metagenome assembly CESE01 (sample SAMEA2621536, study PRJEB7988) | marine metagenome | isolation source: saline water (ENVO:00002010), including | reverse complement strand
TCCATCATCAAAAACAACCACAATTAGCAATAATACTAATAATGATAACAACAACAATTCAGCGGCTGATATGGGATTGTTGCCTGGAGGAATACAAATAGATACAGATAAATTGCGAGCAGATGTAGCTCTCAGTATGGGTACATTGTTATATTTTCTTAAACGTTCTGGTACACATAGAAAAAACAACGTCTTGACTTCGGAAGCGTTGTCTCGTTCTTTACTTGTAGGTGAAACAATTACACATATTTGGCCTCGTTCAGGTCGTAGACCTCGACCAACTTCCGGTAACTACATAGACACCGAAGAAGAAGACAGTGGTCCGCCGGGAAACATGCCTCTCAGTCAACTTGGAGCCACACTGGTTAATATATTTGGTCGTGTTTTACAAAATGAAAATACTGTCAAAACGATATATGGATGGCCCGGTGTTCTTGCAGAAGATATGTTACAACATGTGCATGAATTTAAAGCCAAACTGGATGTTGTTATTGGTGAATCGGGTGGTCGAGTAGTACTTCCGTTGCCGCTGCCATTGAAACAAATTACGACCACTGCACCAAACATGCTACATGTTTTAGAAGGTACCTGTATGTCATGGTGGAAACAAATTGAAGCTGTTATGACGAGTGGAGCTAGCGATGCTGATATTGGCAGTACTAAAAGTAAAAGAAATAGATCGAGTGATCATGCATCCTTCTCTTCCTCTTCCTCAAATGCAGAAATACATGTATTGCAACGGTCTGTCAGTTCTGAAATTGAAATGTGGCAATCAAAAGCAAGAAATTTAGAATCCATTGTACGTCAACTTCAAAGTCAAAAAATTCAACATGTTCTTACTGTATTAAACGAATTAGGAAGTACGTATGTACAAGATTTTCAAACAAGATCATTATTAGTACATGATGCTCTTGAAGAAGCAAGAGATAATGCTCGATTCCTAGCACCATTGGTGCCAGTAATAGGTCGAATGCGTCGTGATATTGATGAAGATTACCCTACTGTTGTGTTACATCTTCGTCCAGTATACCGTACATTAATGAATATTTGGCAAATCTCAAATTTTTATAATACCAGTCAACGTATGGGTAATATGCTTCAATCTTTGTGTAGAATACTTGTAGATGGAGCTGTAGCATGGGTTGATTTAGATGAATTATTAGGTAGTCGTTCTGAAGCAACAAAAATACAATTAAATGAAGTATTAGAAATTTCAGACGTCATGATGCAATTGTTTGATGAGTTCTCACAAAGAATTAGAGAATCTACACCTGAACATGATTGGTCACATATAGATGATACTGTCACATTTAGTGTACTTCGTAAATTTTCAGTCAGATGTAAAGACGTTTTGGAATTACTTCAAACTGGTGAACAATTTTCAAGATTGAAATCGATTCATGTAGCTACTGATCGAGGTAGAATGTTGACAGGTATGGTACATGCAATTCATGAAGAATTTCAAACACATTATGGCAAGTTTCAACCAGGAAATCGTACTTATAGTATTTTAAGACCTGGTGATTCACGTTTCGATCAACATTATTTATTGTTTAGAAGGTCGTTGCGCGATTGGGATGTTCGATTAGCAGCTGTTCTTGAACAAGGATTTGATGATTGCATTATGGTACGATCGCAAGATATGGAAGATGAAGATGTATCCATGGGTATTTCAGGAATAAATCATGGTGATGAAAATCCAGGTTCGTTAAGTGCAGCTCTTCAACTTTTACGTGAATTTGGTAGTTTACTGCGTCGTGACGTCTTGGAAACTATGCTTCAACGTAAATTTTCAAATCTTTTACGTGCCTTCATGTCTGAGCTGGATGATGTCAAACATATTTTTATAGCGTATCAAAAGAAGCAAGCAAGCAATGCAGAACAAGAAATCAGTACGATTTCATATTCACAGAGATGTATGAATTATCGTGCTCTTATGCAAAGAATCAGAGATCCTTACAATGAACTTTTGTTTCATTGTCCTTCCAATATGAAGGAAGGTAAAAATGAATTGGTGGAACGCATAACATCGAGATATCAACAATTATGTACTACCATTGAAACAGCAGTCAAAGGAATCTATCAAGAATTCATCTTATGGGTAGAGAACGTGATTGCAGGCAATGTAGACAACCACGGTAAGGAAGACAAAAATCATTCGAAACAATTGAAAGAAGAAAAAACAATGGAAGGTGCAGAACAACAACATCGTGGTGTAGCCGAAGGATTGCGGCGGACAATATTTTGTCGCACCGATGTTTTAGAAAAAGTTGAAGCCATGGCAAAAATATCACATGTTACTTTAGATGAAGAGTTTCAAAAATTACAAGTGGGTTCTTTTATTGATGAGGCCGAACTGCCATTACTGTTTCATCGCTGTGGTTTAAGATTGAATAATGAAGAAATGGCACGCGGCTTCGATGTATTACGTAACATTTCGAAAGACGTCGATCAAGCCGCTGCTGCAAATGCAAAAAAAACAGTAGTCTTAACCAGAGCAGACAAAGCAGATGCATTGTTGAATGGTGGTAGTGTTAATGATTTCAATGAAGCCGATGAAACGTCATACACGCGACGTGATATAACACAATTGTGGGAAACCGAAAAATATCCAGTACGTCATGCATTTAATAAATATGACAGTGATGGATCTGGTAACATTGATCGCAGTGAATTTGCCGCACTTCTTCGTCACATTGGTGTTAATTTTACTGCGGCACAATTTGAAAATGCAGTCACTCAATTAGATCCAAATGATGATGGTATTGATTTTGATGAATTTATAGATTGGTGGGTTAATTTTGAAACAATGTCGGCTGGAAAATTAATACAAATGAATTTTGATCCAAGAATTCTATTATTATTGAGAGAAATAAAATATTTTCGTCTTATGCAATTACCAATTCCAACCGCAGGCAAAGAACTAGCAAATTTTGAAAGTTCATTTCGAAGAAATATATCACATTGTGAACTAATTGTCAGTAGATACAATAGTATTCATGTTTCTCTGCTTCCAGTAGAATGGCCACTCGTCAAAGATCGTTTGGAAGCCTTAGAAAAACAACTTATTAAAGGATTGGAAGATTTGACTTGGCAACCTGCAATGGATCAACTTCAAAAAGTGGAACGACATGAACGTTTGTTACGTGATTATCTCTCCGCAACCTTAACACAAGTCAGTAATTTAAGCACTCAACTCGATCAATTAAAAGGCAACGTTTTTAAAATTGAACAACAAGCAAAGCGTTGGGCTGAAAAACCATTGGTAGAACGAAGAAAGGGTGATTCCAAACCATTAGATTCAATTGCAGCCAGATTAAAACTTGCGGAACGTAAAATAAAAATGACAGAAGAAGCTGAAGTTCTACACAGAGTAGTGTTGGAAGAGTCTCAAATGCTTCAAATTGGAGGACCTCCTCGAGTACCTCGTCCTCCTCAAAGGCGACAAAGTATGCAACGGCGTAGCAGCAGCATTCAAACACCTTCAGCTAGGCGGCAAAGTTCCATTTTGGGTCGACGACCAACCAAAGAATACAACGGTGAAATCCAAAAACAATCGAATGACGAAGACGGTAGTGGTGAAGGAAGATCTAGATCTATTGTTGCTGCAAGTCCAGCACGATCTAGAACGTTGGTTGAATCTACTACTATGACCAGCACTGTGAATCAGAAAAGAGCTGCATGGGAATCTTATATAGAATATTTGGATAGCATACAATTCAGAGGTATTCGTAATGCTATTATTAATACAATGACGCATTTATTAACAGAAATCAACGTAGACTACAAAGCATTGCAAGATGCTGAAACTAATGCTGGTATCGATAGTTTTGGGTTTGGAATGGATGACAATGATGGTAATAACAATAATTTTTCGAATGAAACAGAACTTCGAACAGTTGATGCTTTGTTTCAAATACAATTACGATTGACACCAGCTCCAGCTTCCGGTGGTAGTCCTAAACAAGCGAATTTTCTGCCAGATCTTGACGACACAACACCGAATGTATTTTCATCAAAAAACGAAGATGTTACTGCTATGGCGACAGAGTTTGGTACCAAATCACTCATGAGTCAATTAATGACAGTTGTAGATGACATTAAAAGTATAGCTGATGTTGTACGACACTTGTCAGATCATTCAAAATCATTTCGTGTCAAAATAGAATACGATCCTGAAATTATTAAAATGACGTCGATGTTTCTGTCGACAATTGATGGTGAAGTTGAATCGGCTCGTCAATATCGTAACAATGTATTTTTACCATATGCATTTCTTTGGACAGAAAATCGTCAGCAATTTTTACAAGATTTTTTGCGTGAAACAAATAAAATAAATAGCAAAGATCAACTAGTTACTGCTGAATTAGCTTTAGCTAAGATTGTTACACAAAACGATCAGGACACCAATAAAAAAGAAAATTTGGACGGAAGCGGAAGTGGTGGTGGAGGTGGTGGAAGTGGATCAACAACTGCTACTGTGGAAGTGAGTGACATTGAAACTGGTTCAACTCAAGTGATGATGAGTGCACCCAACATTCCTGAATTTGAAGAAATGGTGTCTAAATACACACACATTGAACATTTAGTAACAGAAATGCCTTCAGCTCAAAGATTTGATTTTATTTCATTAGATTGTGAACCTATTAAAAATTCTCTTCGCAATGCTACTGGAAGATGGACTTTGACATTTACAAATTATTTAGAACAATACATTGATGTTTCTGTCACCGATTTTTACCGTTTCATTGAACTTGTCAGTGACGGTATTAAAGGTGGTGAAATTGGATGGAGACCTGAAGATTACGACAAAGATCGTTTGACAAAATTGATGAAGTATCTATTTACTATTCAACAATATACGAAACATTATGAAAATTTAGTTGAACCACTGCAATCAATAGTAGCGCTGTTAAGAAAAAGTGGTGTTGCTGTTCATAAAGTGACCGTCAAAAAAATTGATCGTATGCGTACGAAATGGACTGAAATGCTTCATCACGTGTACACAGTACGTGATGCATTAAGTGCTGTACAATCTTTAGAAACAGAAAAAATTTATAGAAAAGAAGAACAACTCATGCTTGCTATTGAAACCTATTCTAAAACACAGGAATCAGATTTACCCACATATGTTATGGATGATCACAGTGAAGCATATTCCATTTTAGATCGATTGTATTTAGATCTCAAACAATTAGAAAATGATCAACAACAAATGAAAAGTGCACAAGAATTATTTGGTATGGATGTTATTGATGTTTCAGCTCTTGCTCGACATAGAAATACGTTAGGATCATTCAAACAAATGTGGGATATTGCAGCTCTTATCGAAGACGAAGCAACGGTTCGTGGAACGTACACATGGGGTGAATTGACAGAGAACTGTTTGGATGAGATCAATGTCGAACTGAAACGATCCATGATAATGCTTGAAGAATTACCTGGAGATGTTGCAAGAACAACAGTATATTTTACACTTCATGAACAATGTGCAAAATTGCAACAAACTTTACCGCTCATTGCAGATCTTCACGATCCAGCTATGCGTCCTCGTCATTGGCAACAACTAGCTCTGCAATTAAAGTCTCGTATTGACATTAGACGTGTACAGGATGGAACATTGACATTTTTAGAAGTAGTTGGGTTAGAATTGCATCATCGTCCTAGAATTGTTGCAGATGCTATTGGTAGAGCACGAAAGGAACTATCTGTTGAACGTGCATTAAGCGACATGAATCGAATATGGGCACGTCAAGAATTTAAATTTGAATTAGATCATTCAATTGGATTCAATCTTTTAGTTGTTGATGAAGAACTTTTACAAACACTGGAAGACAAACAAATTACTCTTCAAAACATTATGGCAGGTGCACATTTCGATCACTTTTCGAAGGAAGTTGAACAATGGCAAGCTATCTTGCATACTGTTGAGACTGTAGTTGTCGAATGGTTAGCTACTCAAAAAAGTTGGCGCAGTCTACGTGCTATTTTTCTTGGCAGCAGCAGTAGTTCTGAAGATCTTCAAAATCGTATTCCCAAACAATACGAACGGTACCGCACTGCTGATCAAGCGTTCAGAGATTTATTGCAAGATGTTCAAGCTGCTCCAAATGTTATGGCAACTTGTAAATTAGAATTTACTTCTGCCAAAGGTGAAGGTCCTTTAGCACAATTATCAAGGATGCATTCTGTTTTTGCTATGTGTCAACAAGCTCTTCTTTCTTTTTTGGCTGCCAAACAAGCTGACTTTCCACGATTTTGTTTCATTAGCAATGATACTTTACTAACCATTCTTAGCATGGGTGATGATGCTGCACAAGTACAACCTCATATTTCTAAATTATTTGATGGATTGAAAGGATTACAATTTAAACCACTAGACAACGAAAGTAATTCGAAGCAGCAACAACGGCAAGTAATTACACGCATTCCGTCGGTTTCATCTGATACGGATAGACAATTAAAACAATCACCAACTGTTACATCTGCAAAAGAAATGCTTGCCATTGGTATGTCTGGTACAGGAGATGAAACAGTTATATTTGATTACTCAAGACGTGTAAAATGTGGTGGACCCGTTGAAAAATGGCTTTCTAAAGTAGAAGCAAATATGCAAGCAGAACTCAAAGCACAAATTCAAAATGCACTCGTATCAGCAGCTGGATTTCAATATAAACCAAGACCTGCATGGGTTTTGGAACATCCATCTCAAGTAGTAGCAGTTGCTTCTCAAATTCAATGGACTACAGATCTTCGCAAAGCAATTGATGCTACTGGTTACGAAAACGAACATGTGTTACATGATTTTCATTTGGATCAGCAACGTATGTTGCGTGAACTTATCATGTTGGTACAAAGTGATTTGAAACCTGCGGATCGATTAAAAGTTATGACTATGGTCACTTTGGATGTGCATGGAAGAGATGTTGCAAAGAATTTTGTGGAAGATCCTGCTTTACTTGCTCGGGGATCAGATTCTTTTGCATGGCGATCACAACTGCATTCAACTTGGAACATGCAACTTTTTCCAACTAATGAAACCAATGATTTGGAAGAGAAAAATAAACAAGAAGTTCGAGGTGCAATGATATCGTGTTACGATGCCAAATTTGAATATGCATACGAGTACTTGGGTAATTGTGGTCGTCTGGTAATAACTCCTCTTACGGATCGATGTTATTTGACATTGACTCAAGCAATGAGACTGTGTCTGGGTGGTGCACCATCTGGACCTGCAGGAACAGGTAAAACGGAAACAACAAAAGATTTGGCTCATGCATTGGGACGTGCCGTTTGGGTTTTTAATTGTTCTGATCAAATGAATTCAACTGTATTGGGACATATTTTTAAAGGTCTATCATTGACTGGGTCATGGGGTTGTTTTGATGAGTTTAATCGTATTTCTACCGCAGTATTAAGTATTGTTTCAACACAATTTCGTGCTTTGACCGATGCCATGCGTGTGCAAGATTCCAGTCAAGATATAGAGGGAACTCAATTTTTATTAGATGGAGAGACGACAATAATGCATCGACATAAATGTGGAGTTTTTATAACAATGAATCCTGGATATGCAGGTCGTGCAGAATTGCCAGAAAGTTTAAAAACACTTTTTCGCTCTGTAACTATGATGCGACCTGATCTTTTATTGATTACAGAAAATCTTTTACTTTCTCAAGGATTTATAAATGCTGAAGCTTTAGCAACGCAAATAATAACAATGACGTCAATGAGTCAAAGTTTGTTATCCATTCAAATTCATTACGATTGGACATTGCGCACTGTAAAAACAATAATTAATATTGCAGGTAATTTGCGTCGTGATAGACCCAAAAAATCCGAAAATAGTATTGTATACAGTTCCATTAATACACTTATGTCTCCTAAATTAGTAGCTTCTACTGGTGATCAAAGTATATTTCGATCAATTCTTATATCATTGTATCCAGAATTTGCAGCGAAACTTAGAGATAATAGCGATGAAAGAAGTAGTAGCAGTAGCTCCAGTTCCAGTAGTAGTGACTCGGAGAGTGACGACGACAATGATACTGGCAATGTAATGGGCACGACAGATGGTTCTTCTCGTGATCTCGTCATACAAAGCACGCAGGCTGCTGGTCTGGAAGCCTCCGCAAGCTTTGTGCAAAGAGTACTAGATATTCGTGCGTTAGTCAAAGTACGACATTCGTTATTTATTTTAGGTGCTGAAGCTACAGGAAAAACAGAACTGTGGCGCACACTAGCCCATCTGAATACAAGAACTGGATTAGACACTACTTATCAACGTGTTTCTCCTAAAACAATGGATTTAGTGGAACTTTTTGGCCGCATTAATCCCAAAACAAAAGAATGGCAAGATGGGGTATTTACAGGAATTATGCGGTCGCAATCTGCTTCATCAAGCAACGGTCAAAAATGGATTGTTTTGGATGGAGATGTTGATCCAGAATGGATAGAATCTTTAAACACGGTGATGGATGACAACAAAGTGTTAACACTTGCAAACAACGAAAGAATTGTTCTACGTGATAATATGAGATTGATTATTGAAGCAGTGGATTTGACATATGCTACACCTGCAACTGTTTCTCGTGCTGGTGTGTTGTACGTGAACGATTCCGATGGAAGTTGGGAAGCTTTTGTAACTTCATGGACACGAAAACGATTTTCAAAACATGGAAAACGTTTGAGTGCCATTCAACATCTTATTACTGGTTATTTGCATGCAGCAACAGCACAATTGAATTCTGAAGGATGTCTACAACGAAAATATCAAATTGTTCCTGTATGTGCATTTGGTCTGGTTCAAACTACAATTAATTTGTTTGAAGCTTTGCTTCAATCCAACGCAACATTTTTTACTCCACGTAAATTACGTGAAAGCAGTTCTAGTGACGACGGGTCTTCTCACAAACTAGAACTATTAATTAGTTTTGCTGTAATTTGGAGTTTTGGAGTTGTAGTCAAACATGAACAACGTTGGCGTTTTAGTTCATGGATTCGTAATTTTTGGACTCAAGAGCATGGTTCGAGTCAAGTTACAATGCTTCAAATTGCTCACGGTCCAAACAATTCATCTACTGTTATCAAAGGAATGTATCCAGAAAGTGAGTCAGTCTTTGATTGGTTGCCTGTATTAATTGGAAGCGATGAACACACACATTTGTCTCCACTCTTAAACGATGGAAAACAATCCGTGCCATCGTCACAAGATGGTCCACAAATACAGGTTGAATTTCATCCATGGTCGAATTTAGTTCCTCAAAACGCTGCGCTTCCTATTAATCTTCCTCTTAAAATGCAACATGATGGTACCATTGAAGGCGTCGAAAAAGCATCAAGAATAGCACCTCCTTCACTGCAACAAATACTTATTCCGTGTGCTTCTTCGGTGTGTAACATGTATTTTTTGAAAAAACGTGCTCAAGTCAAAGAAAATGTTTTGATTGCTGGTCCTACCGGTTGTGGTAAAACTGTATTAATGCGTAGCTTTTTAGAATGGCAAGGATCACAAAATCAAACAGATGCAACTTCACGTGCAACTGCAACTGTTTCAAGAAGTGTATCGCTGACATATGCAACTACGTCGCAATCGCTGCAAACGTTCATGGATGAATCTCTGGAAAAGAAAGCTGGTAAAACATATGCACCTCCAGGACGTCAAAGTATTGTATTTTTCGTTGATGATATAAATCTTCCAGCTGTCGATGAGTACGGCACTCAATGTGCACTAACACTTCTTCAACATCATTTAGATACTGGTATCATGTACGATCGCGTTAAATTAGTAGAAAAACAAGTGCAAGGTGTGCGTTACGTTGCTTGTTTAGATCCTTCAGCGGGACAGGGTATACCTTATCGTCCTAGTACAGCCAGGCTGATACGTCATTTTGCAGTACATTCTTTAAGTCAACCAGCTGATGAACAAACAGTTGCAATTTTCACTCAAATCCTTTCTTCACATCTCTTAGAATGTTACTTTTATGGTGCAGCTTCAAGCATGCAAGGAGATGGCAATAATGCAGCCGCCAGATCTAGTGGTTCATATGCTATGTTTGAAACTGGAGCTCATGGAGTTGGAATGAGACTTGTTCAAGCAACTGTTTCACTTCATAATTCAGTAATGCGACGTTTTGTTGCGAGTGCCCAACATTTTTATTACGGATTTTCTATGAAACATATTGCAGACACAGTACAAGGTCTGCTTCAAGTTACACCGAGCGTGTCTTCGTCACCCAGAGCACTTGCTCGTTTGTGGCTTCATGAAACGTCTAGAGTATACAGTGATTGTTTATCCAGCACTAGTCATCGTAATGATTTTCTTCGTCTTCAACGTGATGTGTTGAGACAAGAAATTTGTACACCTGATATGGGTTCTGGTCGTTCTGGAAAAAATAACAATAATACAGGAGATAAATTTGAAGGAGATCAACTTCTTGCTGCATGGTCGGCATCAGATACGTCGGAAGCACAGCAAGAATTTCAACGGCCAGAAATTGTATTTGGTCGCATTGGTGGTATGTCAGTAGCCAGATATGGTGAATTTCCAGGTGGAATTTCAGGTGCAACATCTGAACTGAACGATATTCAAAGTCAATTTTCTGAAAGTTTGAATTCATCTAACTTAGTATTGTTTCAAGAAGCAGTAACAGACATCATTAAAATTAGTCGAGTGCTGCAAGTTACCGGTGGACATGGACTTTTGGTTGGTGTGGGAGGTAGTGGAAAACGTAGTCTTACCAGACTTGCCAGTCGACTTGCACATGTTGATTTGCGTGAAATAAGACACGACAATCCAAACGACACAACTGAATTTTCTGAAACTTTAAAATCAATATGTCGTGAAGCTGGTGTTAAAGGACTGGTTGTTGCTGTTATGATTACAGAGCCATTACTTGCCAGTTCGTATGTGATGCATATTGTTAATTCAATGATGTCTGGTGGAGGAATGGGTGGCTTATTTTCCAAAAATGAAAAAGAACAAATGTGTCAAGCTGTAAAAGCTGAAGTACGACGTTCAGGTGAAATGGATACTGCTGAAAATTGCTGGGCACATTTTAATAAAGAAGTGTTACGTAATATACATATTGTATGTACAGTATCACCAGCCAGCAAAATTTTTCGTCAACAGTTTGTTAGATATCCATCTCTTATTCGTCGAACAACACGGATTCACATTTTACCTTGGAATGCTGAGGCTTTGAATTCAGTAGCGCAATCTTTTGTATCTCTTCTGAAAGAAGAAGATTTAAATTTAACGATTACAAAATGGGAAAATGATGTTGTAAACGACGTATTGGAGGAATATCGTCGTGGTTTAATAGCGAACAACGAAGATCCCACTTTAGAAACACATATGCATAGATTACTCAAACAACATTCAATGACACAACATCTTTCTAGTTTTCATGAAGATACATTTGAACATCATAAAAAGATTGTAGATTTTTTAGTCGGTGCGCATTCAAATGCTGGTCAATTAGCAGAAACATTAAGACATGAAAGAACAAGTTATGTTCATATTATACCAGCAATGTTTTTACGTGTTGTATCTGGTTTCAATAAACTTCTGTTGAAAACAAAACAAAACATTAAAAATAATTTTTCACGTCTAGCTTTAGGTCGTTTCAAACTAATTGCTACTACTGAACGGGTTGAAAAAATGCAAGAGACTCTTACTGTTGCTAGTGCAGAAGTTACTGTCGCTATGGAAAAAGCAGAACGTCAACGTGCAAAATTGGGAGAGGAAAGTCACAAAGTCGATGAAGAAGCGAAAGTTGCTGCATTGGAAGAAGAAGAATGTGAACGAATTCGAATTGATATACAAACATTGAAATCTGAAGCAGAAGCAGATCTTGAACGAGCATTACCTATTGTAGAAAAAGCACAACGTGCACTTGAATCTCTGGACAAATCTTCGCTTATTGAACTTAAATCTTTCAAAGCTCCACATCGAGATGTACATACTGTAATGATGGCTGTTCTTACGTTGTTGTCGGGTATTTCAGGATCCGGAGTCAAATTAAGACCCAATGAAAGAAAGAAAGGTCACCAATTTCTTAGAACAGGAGGCGATCCAAATGCTGGACCTTTGGGTTGGTATGCTGCACAACGTTGCATGCGTGATGTTGGTGGATTTCTTACTTTGTTACGTTCTTACGCTGATGTTATTGATCAAGGTCTTGTAGATGCAGATGCAATGAAAGCAGTCGATGCCTACTTGTTAATGCCCAATTTTGTACGAACAACCATTGAAAAACGATCCAAAGCAGCCGCTGGTATATGTGAATGGGTCATTAATATTCGTAAATATTATGAAGTGTGGTGCGAAGTTGATCCAAAACGTCAACATTTGAAAGCTGAAGCAAAAAGTTTGGCTAAAAGTGAAGCAAAACTTGTTTCAGCACGAAATCATTTTCGTAAAGTGCAAGAACAATTGACTCTTTTGACAGATGCGTTCACCAATGCAACGTCAAAAAAGAACGATGCATTACGCCGTTACCAAGGACTTTCACAAAAATTAGAATTAGCAGAACGTTTACATTCTGTATTAGAAAGTGAAAAATCTAGATGGGAAGCAGAAATTACAATTTTGAGTACAAAATCAAATTCATTTATAGGTGATACATTGATGAACATTACATTTGCTACATACAGTGGTGGTTTTGATAGTATGTCTCGGTATGTTTTTCTTCAAGAGCAATGCATTTCAACTGCTCGATCACTTGGTTTGGAAATATCTAAAGAATTGGAAGAGTACATGGCATCTCTTGCGGTAAACGAGCGTGAAAGATCAAATTGGTCCAGTTTGGGTGAGTTACCAGAAGATCACAATTCACAAGACAATGCAGCACTGCTAGCACTTGCCTCACATACACCACTCATCATCGATCCGCATCAGCAAGCAAGTCATTTTATTACTAAATTGCACCATCATACTAATGCACCTCTTCGTACAGCAACCATGATTGGATCAGCAAATACATCTACGGGTTGGAGATCTGTATTGCGTAGTGCAGTTGCTGCAGGTGAAACTGTTTTATTAGAAAATGTTGGAATGGAATTAGAACCTGAAATATTGAGAGTATTACAAGCTTGTCCATCGTGCAATACCCGTTTACCAGAACTTGCAGGAGATCAATTAAAACAAAATATGGGTGAGATTGAAGTTAGTAAATCAACTTCAAAATCTCAAGCAGTAGTCTCGTTTGGTGGTTTAGAAGTACGTGTTCATCCAAATTTTAAATTATTTTTAACAACACGTGAAGCTAGACCACAATTTTCACCAGATCTTCAAATTCAAACAACACTGATTGATTTCACTGTGTCTGAAACGGCATTAGCAGAACAGTTGTTAGGTGTTACTGTTGCATTAGAACATCCTAAATTAGAACAAAGAAAACAGAAAATACGATTCTCTCTTAATAAATTAAGAAGTCAACTCAAAGAACTGGAAGATGATCTGTTGTTGGCTTTATCTTCTTCACAAGGTGATGTATTGTCTAATGAAAAGTTAGTCATCAGTTTGGAACATACAAAACGTACTGCACTTGATGTTACGGTTCAAGTAGAAGAAGCCCATCGTGCCAGTGAAGAAACAGATGCTAAACGTGGTGTTTATATACCTGTCGCAGAACGGGGCGTCTTAATTTTTTCTATTTGGGAAAGTTTACGACAAGTTGATCCATTGTATCAATTATCATTGGAATCTTTTATGCGTGTATTCATTCTTTCGATACAAAAATCTAGCGACGCTGCTAAATCAGGAGAATTAGGATTACGTATTGGCAAAACGATCACATCTGGTTTTGATCCAGATGATCCAGATATGTGGGACAATAAACGTCGTCTTATAGGTCCACCGAAAGCAGTAGCTGTTTTATTGGAATCTGTAACTATTTCCTGTTTTCGTGGTGCTGCACGTGTTCTTTTTGAACGTCACAAAGCAGGATATTTTTTTGCATTAGCACTCCGACTTCTGATGGTGTACATACCACAAGTTCTTCCCAACGATGTGGTTGATTTAATACTTGGTGAGTGGCTTCGTGACAGTGTACCGAGCGATCAACATTCACCATTGGAATGGCTTCCAACATCGGAATGGTTGGCAATTCTTCAATTATCTCAAATTGAAGATTTTGATCTTGATTTAGGGGATCATGGTGAATTCGATGGACCAGCAAAAGCGGTGTGTACTTGTTCGTTCAAAGCATTGCCGCAACACATTATGTCACATCCTGCACGTTGGGAAAGTTGGTTTCAAAGTAGTCATCCAGAAATGGAACATCTTCCCGGCGAATGGCGTGGAAGTTCCATTGTACATCATTTATGTTTGGTTCGAGTGTTACGTCCTGATCGAATGCGGCCAATGATATATAGACTTGCCGATGAGCAAACTTTATCGTTGGGTATGAATGCACGTTATGTACAGGCTTTGTCTGCACCATTTGATGTTGAATCGTTGTTACAAGATGCAACTTTACCAGATACAAAGACAGGAAATGGCAGTGAATCCGTCAGTCTTCAAGGTGTACGAATTGCACCTATGATTTTCCTTGTTTGTCCAGGAACAGATCCAACAACACAGATTCAAAAAGCAGCAAAAGTCAGTCGCAATCAATTATCTATTATGGCATTGGGACAAGATCAATTTGAAGCAGCTAGTAATATGATTCGTTCTGCGTGGTCCAAAGGTGGATGGGTTTTATTACAAAATATTCATTTAGTACCAGATGATTTGAAACGACTAACCGGTTTAATTGAAATGTTAAACAGTGCACCAATTCCACGTTCACGTCCTCCACGCGTTAAATTTTGTTTATTTATGACTGCAGAACCTGTATTGGCCTCCTTGGAACCACCACCCGTTGAATTAATTCGTGCTTCTTTAACAACTACTCTTGAACCACCTGGTTCTTTTGATGCACATTTAAAACGTGCTTTAGGAACATTTGAACCTGAAGATTGGTTAAAATGTGACCCTCAACCAATGGCATATCAAAGAACGTTGTTTTCCTTGTGCTATTGGCATTCCGTAGCGTTAAGTCGTCGTGATTTAGGTTCAGTGGGTTGGAGTACACATTATCCCTTTGGTGATACAGAATTGAAAATTAGTAGTCAAGTCTTACTACGTGTATTATTGGGAAGTGGATCAACTGTTGATGTCGTCGGTCTTCGACATTTAGTTGGAGAAATTATTTATGGTGGACATATTGTAGATCCCTTTGATAGACGTCTTTGTATGGCATATATGCGACGATTAATCAATGAAAACATGATGGTGAACGAAGAAGGATGCTATTTAGCCTATCCACATAAAAAACATGAATTCAATGGACTTGTCGTACCTCAAGTTGATGTTGTTGAGACTTTTTTTCATGATAAAATTATTAATTTTGAAATACCGCAAGAAAAACATGGACCATTATTACTTGGAATGCATCCTAGTGCTCAACTTGGATCTGCCATTCTGGAATCACAAAATATTGTAACAACGATTAGTCGACTGTTAAGTGTGTCTACTGGACATGGAACGGGTCCAATTGATTTAGAACATGTAGTTAAAACAATTGATAGTCTGTTAGATGATTTACCACACGTCGGTTCCGCATCAAACGATGATATGACATCGATTGGAAGTAGCGGTGGTATAGGAAGTGGTATAGGAAGTGACATTGGAAGTGGTACTTCAAATGCAAAAGAAACAGAGTCGAATAATACAGACAGATTAATCATGACACCATCTTCGGGAGCATTCAGTTTTTTGTATACACGTGAAAGAAAAACTTTGGTTGATAGTGTAACACGTGTTCGAGACGAACTTCGTGCTGCAGAATCATATTGTCGTGGTGAAACAATGGTAACTGAATTAACTACAGAAGTCGTAGAATCTGTAGCAGCTGGCGAAGCACCTAGACGTTGGGTGTTATGGATGTCACCCGATGTCTCTGTAGTTTCTTATCATGCAATGAGTCTGACGTCCTGGATTAGTAAAGTCAAACGTACCTATGAATTTCAAGCTTTATGGGGAGAAGCTGTCATGCGACAAAGTAATGGTACACCACCGTTAATAAATCTTTCTTGTATTCTTAATCCAAGAGCTCTTCTTGCCGCAGTAAGATTGGATGGAGCACGTTTGGCGGGGAAATCGTTAGACAGTGTTGTATTGGCTGCAAAGGTAACAACACGGCAACCACAAGGTGTGACGCGAAGTCCACAAAGTGGTGGTTTGTTTCTAAGTGGTTTAAAATTAGATGGTGCATTATGGGATTCTGCTGCAAACCCACCGTTATTAAAATCTGTAGTTGCAGGACAAGTTCAATCTTCTCTTCCAGTCGTGCACGTCTATTCCATGTTGCTTGAAGAAGTGAAAGCCAATGCTAAAGCACAAGCAACAGCAATCAGTAAACGAGATGACGATCTTGTTGATATGGATGGAACTGCATTGAATGACGATATACAATTACTGTACGAATGTCCAGTTTACGCAAATAAATTTCGTGGTAAATCTCATTTGTTTAACATACCATTTCCGTGTCATGAAGATGATCACAAATTGGAAAGATGGGTGATTCAAGGTGTTGCAGTGGTGTTGGCAGATGAGTAAAAGAGAGGAAGAAAAGTGTAGGAAAATGTAGGAATAGGAAAATAGTTGAACATACAAATTGTAGTAGTAGCTAGTAGGTGTACGAAGGTAGGTCGGGTGTACACCCGTTCCTACCTCTGTAACTAACTGTAACTGTAACAATACCTTCGAAGGTATGTAAATAAATAAAGAATAAATTATCACTTATCACTTATCACGTCTATAAAAGTAAGTTTCATTGTGGGTCCCATTCGTAATTTGTATTACAATGCTTCCGCATATATTTTTCTAGCATCGTCAAATGTCACTTCCACAGGATTATTAGGTAACAATCGTTCTTGTTTCAATGCTTCTGTTGCAAGCATATCCAAATCGTTTTCTGTTACTCCTACTTCCCTAAGAGTCGTCGGAATCTCCAATTCTTTTGCTAACAATGCAAATCCTTCTGCCAATGTCAATGTCTCTGCTTCTTGTACATTGTTACAAGTACTTGGAAAACATATCTTTGCCATTTCTGAATATTCTTTTGCAGCATCGTCACTTCCATTTGCATTAAATTGCAACACATATGGCAACACTAGTGAATTGGACAATCCGTGTGGTACTTTGAAATGTGAACCCAATGGATACGCCAAAGCATGTACCGCAGCTACGGGTGCATTGCCGAACGCCATGCCAGCCAAACAAGATCCCAACAACATATCTGCTCGTGCTTGACTATTGTTTCCATCGTCACATACGGTTCGTAAATTGTTGGATAACAATCGTAGAGCTTCGTGTGCTAATACATCTGACATGGGATTTTTTCTAAATTTTGAAGTTCTTGCTTCTATTGCATGTACCATGGCATCAATACCAGTCGCTGCAGTGACATGTTTGGGTACGGACAATGTTAAATTACCATCTAATACTGCAACATCTGGATACAATTGATGACTAACTATTCCCATTTTAGTATTGGTACCTGTAGTAACAATAGATATAGGTGTGACTTCACTACCTGTACCAGCGGTAGTAGGTACTTGAACCAAGGGTAGTCTAGTACCACGACACATTTCAACGCCGTACAGATCTGATAAATTTTGCGTTGTGTTGCCACGTAGAAATGCAACTACTTTCGCTACATCCATGGATGAACCACCGCCAAAACCAAGGATACCATCAACGTTGTGTTTTTCTGCAAAAGTCGTAGCTTGTTGAATGATTGATTCGGGTGGATCTGCTTCAACCTGATCAAAGATTGCAACTTCTACGTTGTGTGCTTTGAGGTTTTCAACCGCGCCATCTATTAATCCTGCATTTCGGACTCCTTTGTCTGTAACTAGAAGAATCTTTGTGCAATTTAATTCTGAGACGAATATTTTTCCAAGAGATCCATTAAAGGAAGCTGAACCAAGTTCAAAGATGAGATTTTTAGTGTTTCGAAATGCAAACATGAAATAATAATAATACTTTTAGCTTCAAATACTCTGCTCTATACCTCCAGGTATAAGACTTTTCAAGTTATAATTTGATGTTTACGTACTACGATAGATCAAAATAAAAAAAGACAA
>CESE01124655.1_pt1 | contig 18153 bp, 18 predicted proteins | sample 350271 | NCBI WGS metagenome assembly CESE01 (sample SAMEA2621536, study PRJEB7988) | marine metagenome | isolation source: saline water (ENVO:00002010), including | reverse complement strand
TGCCATTGCAGACCGCGACCAGACCTGTAATGGAGTTTATAAGCCTCTTTATGAGGCGATTACATCAAGCCCTGTTATAAAAACATGGCACTGATAGATTCCTTATTGCTTATACGACGTATCGACTCAGCCAGTAACGGGCCGATCGGGAGAACGCGAATTTTAGCGCATTGATTAGCTTCTTCATTGAGAGGCACTGTGTTAGTGACAACCAGTTCATCGAGTTCTGAATTTGTAATATTATCAATTGCAGCACCAGATAAGACTGCGTGTGTTGCATAGGCAACGACTTTGCTCGCCCCTTTATCCTTAAGTGCTTGTGCTGCTTTGCATAAAGTACCGGCGGTGTCGACCATATCATCAACCACCACGCAGGTGCGATCAGCTACCTCACCAATGAGATTCATGACCTCACTTTCATTAGCCGAGGGACGTCGTTTATCGATAATAGCCAAGTCGCAACCCAATTGTTTGGCAACCGCGCGAGCTCGGACAACACCACCAATATCAGGAGATACAACCTGTAAGTTTTGATAATTTTGACGCTCAATATGGTCGAGTAAAACCGGAGCGCCATAAACATTGTCAACCGTACAGTTAAAGAAGCCCTGAATTTGCTCGGCATGCAGATCCACAGTCAAGACATGGTCCACGCCCGCGTTTGAGAGCATATCAGCCACCACTTTAGCGCTAATAGGAACACGTACCGATCGTACACGACGATCTTGGCGAGCATAACCGAAGTAGGGCACCACTGCAGTGATACGACCAGCTGATGCACGCCGTAGCGCGTCAATCATTAGCACCAACTCCATCAAATTTCGGTTGGTCGGAGCACAGATAGGTTGCACGATAAAAACATCATGTCCACGAACATTGTCGCGAATTTCAATGTTGATTTCCCCATCCGAGAAGAGCCCAACCAAGGCATTACTTGGCGTCACTCCCAGTGATCGGGCAATTTCATTTCCTAAAGCCGGATTTGCGTTTCCGGTAAACACCATTAATCTAGCCACGTCAGTATTCCCATTGCTCGTGATAGTTAAAAATGGCTGGGGCGGGAGGGATCGAACCTCCGATGACGGGATCAAAACCCGTTGCCTTAACCGCTTGGCCACGCCCCAGTAAAAAATTTCCTCATTTGTTGATGCAGTGGAGAGCGATTTACACCCTTTGCTACAAACGCTTGCCATTGCTTTGGTACCTGGCTGAAGACCTTGTCGGCCTCTAGTTGGTTGTCAAAGCTACAAAATACGCTTGCACCAGTTCCTGTCATCAACGGGGCAGCAAAGTTTTCCATCCATTCTAGCACCTGTTGAACTGCTGGATAGAGTTTTAAAACTACACTTTGGCAGTCATTCCTGTACTGCTCCCCTGAGAGGGCGCGTATTTTGATCGGTGAAGAGTTCCTTGTCAATTGAGGATTTGAAAATATTTCAGCGGTGGGCACATGACAGTCGGGTGTTACCACTAAAAACCAGCGCTCAGGTAAATCTATTGGCGTTAGTATATCGCCAATTCCTTCACCAAAGGCACTTTCACCGTGGACAAAAACGGGCACATCAGCGCCTAATTGACGGCCTAATTCTGCCAGCTTATTTATGGGGAGGCCGCATTCCCAAAGGGAATTTAAGCCAATTAGTGCAGTTGCTGCATTACTGCTGCCACCACCCAAGCCTGCGCCCATGGGTAATTTTTTGTTCAATGAAATAGTGCAACCATTCTTGCCGTTGACATGCTCTTGCAATATAAGCGCCGCCCGAAAAATTAAATTATCTTTTGTCGGAATGTTGTCTATTTTGAAGTCGAGAGTAATTTCACCTGAAAAATTAGAGGTAAAGCTCAGAGTGTCACCGAAGTCGAGTAGTTGAAATAGAGTTTGCAGATTATGATGGCCGTCTGGACGCTGGCCAGTGATTCGTAAAAACAAATTGATTTTTGCCGGTGAAGGTAAGGTCAGAGTCGACATGGTTTTCACGGTTATTATTTTGGCTCTTGTGTTAATTACTTGGGAAACGCCAGTTTGATATGACTATTATAAAGCTTTGTTGCCCTCGTTGACCGATTATTTTTCTTGGGAGGTTGCCCTGATCGGTAATTCGGTATCGGGAAAAGCTTAGTTGCCAGCCATTTTGTTTAAATTCTGCTGCAGTACCTGCCGATGTTAGCCTTAGGTCGCTCACTGCAGCTTGATTCGGCGATGGTATACCCTTAACCCACCAAGCAAGATCATTCACGGGTAATGACAGTCCTGTCAATTGCAGAGCTAGCGTCTGAGGAGTATTACTATATTGCTCTTTTCCGTGTTGCATTTGTGCATGAAGATTATCGCCTTTGATGGTTGCACGACCCGCGGCAAAGGGACCGCGCATGGAAATCTGATATTGCTCTTTACTCTGCAGCCAATCGATACTAGCGCTGCCACCTTGGTTAAGAGATTTAAAACCTAACTTGCCTTTAATTTGCCAGCTGATAATTTCCTTGGCTTTCAGATGGTGGTCTTGCCATGCTGATCTTGAGAAATCATTACTTGGGTCAATGTTTGGAATGGTGGAGCAACCAGTAACCAATAATAAGATACAAACTCTTCGTCCTAGAAAATTCCACGCGCTAAAGACCAAGGTCATTGCTCAATCACCTCTGGAACTCTAAGGCGCAGCATCGTATTAATTATGCCTTTATGGTCTGGGGTTGATTGTAGGCCCTGCTGCCAGACCGTGGAAGCGGCTTGGCGGTTATCTAGGGTCCAATGCACCTCACCCAAATGAGCTGCAATCTCAGGGTCAGGCATGATTGCAAAGGCCTGCTTGAGATAGTCTAAGGCCTGCTCCGTTTTACCCAGTTTAAATAACGCCCAGCCCATGCTGTCAATAATTGAAGGATCCTTAGGCTCTAATTGATAGGCTTTAGCTATCAATTCAAAGGCTTCTTCACGCCGTTCGGTGTGCAAAATCATCGTATAACCCAAAGCGTTTAGGACTGTGGCATTGTTTTGATCTTGAGCTAATATCGCACGCAAGTCCTGTTCGGCTAATGCAAAATCATCTTGCTGCTCAGCCACCATTGAGCGGGCGTAAAGTAGTTGTGGATCATTAGGAAAATCATCGAGTCCAGAGGATAGGACGACTAAAGCCTGAGATGGTTTTTGAGCGTTGAGCAGCAAGTTAGATTCGACCTGAAACAGTGTCACCGCCAGAGTGGGTTGGTTTGAGCGCATGCGCTGCAGATACTGCTGCGCTTGGCTCATGCTTCTATGCTGGGCCAAAAGTGCGCTTAAACGCGATGCGGCGGCAATGTAGTTGCGACCGAAACGAACCTGGGTGTAATGACTCATTGCTGCGGCGAGATCTCCTTTCTTCTCAGAGATGGCTCCCAAATGATACTGCGCATCGGACCGTAAACTCGGTTTAACAGATGCTTGTTTAAATAAGTTCTCAGCAGCTTTAACGTTACCTGCGCTGAGCTGCATTAATCCAAGCAAAAAGTTCACTTCTTGGTCTTTAGGATTGTCGGTACGCAAAATTTCAAATTGCGCGATTGCTTTGCTGGGGGCATTAGTGGCCAAAAAGCGGGCATATTGCAGACGTAACTTGCTGTTTGTGGGATGCCTTTTTAAGGCATCACTCAATAATTGGATACTTTCGGCACTGCGATCTTGTTGATGTAGTAGTTGAGATAGCAATAGTAGGCCGCGCTGATCGTCGGGCACTAGGCCTAAGAATTGCCTAACATCAAGTTCTGATTGCTCAAGGCGACCATTTTTTTGTTGCAGCACTGCTGTTAGAAGATCTATGTAGGGGTATTTTTCGTTACTAAATGGTAGTATTTTTACTGAATCAATTAGTCGATCTATTTGAGCTGGCGAGTCAAAGTCGGCAGTCATTACGAGTAGTAGGGAATCTAGATCATCGTGGTTTTGATACAGCCAACTACCATGTGTCAGCGCAGCTTGCGCATCACCTTGGGTTAAATAAGCGGCTAGGGCAGCTCGATGCGCTTCGGAATCATTCGGTGACTGGTCTACCCATAACAGAGCCATCTCCATCAGCACAGATTGATTGCGCACATGTTCGGCAATTCGATAGGCTAGCACGATCACCTCATGGTCAGCGGTTAGTCGTGCCTGGCGGCTATAATTATCAAGTGCTATATCAAATTGGTTACGGCCTAGCGCAACGTCTCCGACTAAAAGGTCGTAGAGAGTATCAATGGCAATGGGTTTAATTGGTTGCTCGACCGAATGAGGTTGGGTCTCCTTCGACTCCATGGTGATAGTCGTTGCTTGGTCAGCTACGTTCTGAGGCGTCCCGACACAACTTGCCAGTACAAAGGAGAGTAAAATTAAAACCGCTCTAGATATATGATTCATTATGCCATTCTCGTAGATAACGGCGTCTAAGACAATTACTAGAGTGAAAGTTTCTGCAATTTAACCTGTTGTCGATAAAACATTGTTCTATAAATTCCTATCCAACGAGATAGTCGTGTAAAATTAGCGCCTAGCAAAGATAACGATATTGGGCATTAACAAGGCTTTCTCTTGCAAAAACTGGATATTTTCTGACTGCTATGGGTATTTTGGCTTTCGGTATTAATCATAAATCGGCATCTGTGGACCTCCGCGGCCAGATTGCGTTCGCCCCTGAAATAGTAGTTTCGTCCCTGCAAGATGCCCGTTCTGAATTGGACTTGCAAGAAATAGCACTCTTATCGACCTGTAATCGCACTGAGGTTTATATTCAAGGAGATGTCAGTGATGGTCAGTTACTCGATTGGCTGGCCACCACTAAGGGTGTCGAGTTAAATCAACTTCAAGAGCGCTATTACTGTCATAGAGATGACCAAGCAATAAGTCATATGATGCGTGTCGCTAGTGGACTGGACTCACTTGTGCTGGGTGAACCGCAAATATTCGGACAGATAAAGTCGGCCTATGCCGTGGGGCGAGAAGCAGGAACTGTAGCGACATTTCTTAATCAGGCGTTTCAACAGGCTTTTTCCGCTGCGAAACGTGTGCGGTCTGAAACTGCCATTGGGAAAAATCCAGTTTCTGTAGCCTATGCCTCTGTAAGTTTAGCCTCGCAAATATTCACTGACCTCAGTGATGCCCATGCTTTGCTCATTGGTGCTGGAGAGACCATCGATCTTGTGGCAAAACATCTTAAAGAAAAGAATATTGGGCATATGACTGTTGCCAACAGAACATTAAGTCGAGCTCAACAACTGGGTGAAGATTATTCAGCCGATGCTATTTTATTGTCTGATATTCATGACTTTTTGCCCAAAGCAGATATTATTATTTCTTCCACTGCTAGCCAGTTACCTATATTGGGAAAAGGTGCGGTAGAGTCAGCCCTTAAAAAACGCAAGCATAAGCCGATGTTTTTGGTTGATATAGCGGTACCAAGAGATATAGAACCTGAAGTTGAAGAACTTTCAGATGTTTACCTTTATACGGTGGACGATTTAGAGGAGGTGGTTCAGGATAATATTCGCGCGAGAAGTTCCGCTGCCGATATGGCTCAAAACATTATTGATGAAGAGGTGGAAAGCTGGTCTAGACAGAATCGCGCATTGGCAGCGGTCGATACGATCCGTGCCTTTCGTAGTAGTGTTGAAACTATTCGTGATAACGAGGTCGATAAAGCGCTTGCCTCACTGAAGCGAGGCCAGGATTCAGCGCAAGTGATTACTGCTTTGGCGCGCAATTTGACTAATAAATTACTGCACAAACCTACCAAGCGACTTACGGAGGCGGGTGAAGAGGGCCGAGAAGATGCTATTCATGCGACCAATGAACTATTTGATTTAACCAAGAAAAAACATTGAGAAGTCATCAACGACTCTTCATTAATTAATTTCAACCTAGGCTTTAAAACTGAATGAAAGCGTCCATTTTATCTAAGCTAGATCTACTTGCTGAGAGGCATGAAGAAGTTGCCGCGCTGTTAAGTGATGCTGAAATTATTGCAAATCAAGATAAGTATAGAGAGCTATCTAAAGAGTATGCTGAGCTTGAGCCTGTGGTGAAAGCCTACCTTAGTTTTCAGCAGATTCTTTCTGATATCGGCGAAGCTAAGAACTTTCTCAAAGATGCTGACCCCGATATTCGAGAGATGGCAAATGAAGAAATGCGTGACGGCGAAGCACAATTGGAATTACTAGAACTAGAGTTACAGCGCCTGCTATTACCCAAGGACCCCAATGACGGTAAAAATGTCTTTTTGGAAATTAGAGCTGGCACTGGTGGTGATGAGGCGGCTATTTTTTCTGGCGATTTGTTTCGTATGTATAGTAAGTTTGCAGAATCTAATCGTTGGAAGATTGAAGTGATCAGCGATAATCAGGGTGATCATGGCGGCTATAAAGAAATTATTGTTAGAGTCGTTGGTCAGGGCGTCTACTCCAAGCTTAAGTTTGAATCTGGAGCTCACCGCGTTCAGCGGGTACCAGACACGGAGTCTCAGGGTCGAATCCATACCTCGGCATGTACTGTAGCGATTATGGCGGAAGCCGATGAGAAGGATGCTATTGAGATCAATAAAGGTGATCTGCGTGTTGATACCTTCCGAGCTTCTGGCTCTGGCGGCCAGCATGTTAACAAAACCGACTCCGCAATCCGCTTAACGCACTTACCAACAGGAATGGTGGTTGAGTGTCAGGATGAGCGTTCACAGCATAAAAACCGAGCTAAGGCGATGTCCGTACTGCAGGCTCGATTGACCTCAGCGCAGGATGACGCGACTGCTCAAGAGCAGTCAGACCAACGTAAAAATTTGGTCGGGAGCGGCGATCGTTCAGAGCGAATTCGAACCTATAACTTCCCTCAAGGTAGAGTCACGGACCATCGTATAAACCTTACTTTATATAAGCTAAATGAAGTTATGGAAGGCTCCCTTAGTGAAATCATCGAGCCTCTGGTTAATGAGTTTCAGGCAGAACAGTTAGCACAACTGTCTCAGTGATGGTTGTTCAATGTCTTTTATAAATTCTGTTACAGAACTTTTACAGAACAGCAACCAGTTGCAAAGTATTAGTGACACTGCTGTATTGGACACCGAGTTATTACTTTGTTTTGCCTTGGATGTTGATCGAGCCTGGCTTAGAACTTGGCCTGATCATCAGCCTGAAGCCATCCAAGTTAAAACGTTCAAAGCGCTTTTATCACGGCGACTGACCGGTGAGCCGATTGCCTTCATTATTGGTTGTCAGGGGTTTTGGACATTAAACTTAACGGTCTCTGCAGACACTCTAATTCCGCGACCTGAAACTGAGTTGTTAGTTGAGATTGCTTTAGGGTTAGATTTGCCTAAAGTCTCGCGTGTTTTGGACCTAGGCACGGGCACTGGGGCCATAGCCCTAGCATTAGCCAGTGAGCACAATAATTGGCAGTTGACGGCGGTAGATTCTCAGATTGCAGCGGTAAATTTAGCGGAGATTAATCGTCAGAACTGTCAGCTGGACAACGTAAGTATCTATCAGAGCGATTGGTTTAGTCAGGTACCAGGATTGATTTCCTCGCCACAATACCATTTGATTATTAGCAATCCTCCCTACATCGAAATTGATGATCCTCATCTGTCCGCTGGAGATGTTCGTTTTGAACCGGCCTCGGCGCTGGTTTCTGGCCGAGATGGCTTAGATGACTTGAGAGTAGTGATTGAACAAAGCCCGAAGTACTTGCATTCTAATGGCTGGCTTTTGGTGGAACACGGCTATCAACAGGGAACTGCAGTACGAAATTTATTCGCTAATGCGGGATTTACTGCCGTAGCAACGCAAGTCGATTACAACAATCTTGAGCGTGTCACGCTGGGTTGTATACGAGAGCGTCATTAAGTTTCTGTATTTCGCGCTTTGAAACTAGGTTCCATCGATAAATTAAGCAGGTGGCAGCGATACTTGCTGCAATCACCGTACCCATCCAAAATCCATAGACACCTAGAGGCGGGCCCCAAAAGTCGGTTAAAGCTATACTATAAGCGATAGGGAAGGCGATTACCCAAAAGGCGATGACCTGTATAACAAGGGGTATTCTCGCATCTTTATAGCCCCGTAGTGCACCACTACAGGCCATTTGCAGGCAGTCTATCAAACCAAGTGCGGCGGCAAAGAAAAACAAGTTCGCGGCAATGATTTGTACGCCTGGGTCGGCTGTGAAAAGTGAGGCTATATCGTTGCGCAGTAAAATCTTCAAAGAACTTGTGACAAGCGCAAGCATTAAGACTAGTTTAAACCCCACTAAACATATCATTCTCGCTTCATGAGGATTGCCACTGCCTTGTGCATGAGAAATCTTAATAGTAAGTGCTTGGGCAATACCTAGTGGCACCATGAACGCGAGTGAGTCGATATTGATGGTAATAGCGTGAGCCGCCAACATTTCTGAGCCCAGATGAGCGATCATAAACGGGATAACGGCAAAAAAACTAAATTCTGCTGCAATATTCAACGCAATAGGAATTCCCAGACGCAGCGTATCAGCCATACTTTTAAGGTTGGGTGCGGCAAATTCATGGTAGAGATCGAGACTTTTCACGCTTGTTGAGCGTTGAGCATAGATAGCCATACAGGTAACTAAAAAGACCATGACGACCGCCGTTGCCCAGCCTGCGCCTACGCCGCCTAAGGCAGGCAGACCAAACTTACCAAAGACTAAGACATAATCAAGGATGCCGTTTAAAATAAAAGCCAAGCTGTTAAATACAAGTACTGGCCTAGTATCACCAATTCCCTCAAAAGTAGTGCGAAATGCGTAAAAGGCAGGAAAAATTAAGCCAGTGATAACAAAGGGGTAAAGATAGCCAGTGGTTATGAGATACACATTGTCAGTAATATCTAGCTGGCCGACAAGGTAAATGCCTAATAAAACTGCACTTATTACTACTAGACCAAGCGGCACTGCCAGCCATAGAACCTGTTGAAACTGAAAGCGTATTTTTTCAGGTTTGCCCGCACCCCAGAAATTTCCAACAATAGGACTATTGGCAATCATAATACCGACCACCATTAAATTAATCATCGACCAGATACTGCCACCTAGCTGTAATGCGGCTAGGGTATCTGGATCCACCTGACCCGCCATATAGATATCTGTAACGGTCATTCCCACAACAGCAATCTGGCCTAATATTAGAGGGGCAGCCAGGCGTAACAGTGATCGCGCATTATCAATAAATCTTGGCCGAGATACTGCTGATTGGGGGTCTGGGATGGACATCGAGGTATCTTTTCCTGTGTGGCCCACCATCTTCCTTGAATGAGCAATCCAAGGAAAGTTAAATTTCTCCTTTAGCTTAATTAGGGTACTCGCCGGAATGCCGAACAGGGCTGATATTTATTATCAGCGAGTAAATAACAATTCTGCTACACTCCGCGACCGCGAGAGGCTAAATTATTGATTAGCCGATAAATTTCTGTAAATTACTGTGTAAATTACCTTGACTGAAAAAAAAGTAGAAACACCTGTCCGTGAAACATCTGATGTTGTTGTTGAGCAGGAAAAGAAACCAGCCAATCGAACTCGAGGCAGTAATGGCAAGCCGTGGGATCTTTCGCAGTTTAAGGTTTCACCCGAGAAAGGTAAGGCCCGATTCCATGATTTTGACTTGCCACTAGAGTTGATGCGGGGTATTCAAGATGCAGGTTTTGAACATTGCACGCCTATCCAAGCGGCTTCGCTGCCCCATACATTAAATGGCCATGATATTGTTGGTAAAGCACAAACGGGTACGGGTAAAACAGCCGCCTTTTTGCTTAAAATTATCACTGACTTGCTTAATCACCCGATTGAGGGTGATCGCTTTATGGGTGAAGCGCGGGCGTTAATACTTGCGCCGACAAGAGAGCTGGCTATTCAAATTGGCGATGATGCTACTCAACTTTTAAAGCACACCAAGTTAAAAGCCCACACCCTGGTTGGCGGTATGGATTACGGCAAGCAGTTACAAAAAATTCAAAAGCATCACTGCGATATTTTGGTCGGCACGCCCGGCCGATTATTAGATTTTGCTAATAACCGCGATGTCTATCTTGATCAAGTTGAAGTGTTGGTTATCGATGAAGCTGACCGTATGCTAGACATGGGATTTATTCCTCAGGTTCGCCGTTTAGTAGGTTTGACACCCAAACGCGAAGACCGACAGTCACTATTATTCTCGGCGACTTTTACCCCTGAGATACTTCGCTTATCTAATAATTGGACTGACAACCCGGTTACCGTTGAGGTTGGCGCTGAACGTATTGCGACTGACACTGTTGATCAGAAAGTCTATATCACGACAGCGGCAGAAAAATTCACGCTGTTAAGTAATATCTTGTCTAAGGATGATGTTGACAATGTTATTGTTTTTGCAAATCGCAGAGATATCTGTCGCAGACTCGAAGAGAAGCTTGTTAAGCAGGGTTTCAAAACAGGTTTATTGTCTGGAGATGTGCCTCAAAACCGCAGAATGAAAACGTTGGACGCATTCAAATCGGGTTCTTTAAAGGTAATGGTAGCCACAGATGTCGCAGGGCGTGGTATTCATGTCGACGGAATCAGTCATGTTATTAACTATACGCTTCCAGAAGAGCCGGAAGACTATGTTCATCGTATAGGGCGAACAGGCCGTGCCGGTAAAACAGGCACATCAATAAGTTTTGCCTGTGAAGACGATGCGTTCTTATTAGAACCCATCGAAAAGTTGCTTGGCATGAAGCTGGCCTGCAATATGCCGGAGGAAAGTTTAGTACAAGCCCTGCCTAGTAGACAAAAGTCTGCGCCTAAAAATTCTGCTCCCAAAAAAGCTGCGCCTAAAAAACCAGCAACCAAGGCTACGCCCGTTCAGGCTGCCATCGTAGATAAGCAGCTTAAGCCTGACGGCGAAACAGTAAAAGAAGACTAGCTGTTCGTTTAATCACGGTGCTGGCGGCACCACAGCAAGCTGCCAGCGACGACTGACGCGGGCAGCATCACAAGGTTAACCAGCGGCACGGCTGAGGCCAGCATTGCGCTAATTCCGAATCCAATTGAATTCAACCTGTTGGCGCTAACTTTTTTGCGCAGATCTCGAAACTTAACACCATCGCTATCTGCGGCATAATCCAAATACTGTAAACACAGGCACCAAGCCGCCCAGCTAGTCACAATGATTGGCGCAAGAAGATTAACTACCGGAATAAAACTCAGTATTAAGCTAACAATACCGACCCCCACTGTTCTTGGCAGAAAATAACCAATCAAATGCACCTCCCGAAGCACACTCTGCCAAGCCGTTTTTAAAAAGTGTTGATTCACAGCGTCATTGCTCTGTTTGCCGTTAGTTTCTGAGGCTATTATTCGCTGGGCAATCACGCCATAAAATGGCGAGCCAATAAGGTTGGCTATAATAGTGAAGATAAAGGCATAAATCGCGAGGGCTAAGACGGCAAATAAAAACCAAATTATCCAAGCCAGCCACTGCAGCCATTCGGGAATAGAGGCGGTTATTGCAGTGATCCAGCTCTGCAACCACTGCGCGGCAAAACCGGTGGCAGATACAAACAGTACAATATTAATCAGCAGAGGAACGACAACCAACCAACGTATATCTGGCCGCCATAACAACCTAAAACCCTCAAGTATAAGAGAGGGCCCACCGGTCACGGTAGTCATCAATTGGGGTTGTCTGTCGATTATTCCCTCCTAAAAGCTTTTTAGCGTTGACTAACGTGGCTCTTATTGAGCGATGTTGCGATTACTAACCAGAGTGGCGCATCAGACGTTGTTTTTGACGATCCCAATCCCTCTCTTTGTCATCCATCCGTTTGTCATAGGTGGCCTTGCCCTTGGCGAGCGCAATCTCACATTTAATTAGGTGATTCTTCCAATAAAGGGCGGTGCAGACAGCGGTGTGACCTTTTTGATTAACGCCTTCTTCAAGCTTTTGCAGTTCCCGATGATTCAGCAATAACTTACGAGTTCGTTTGGCATCGGTGACGTAGTGAGTAGATGCAGATAACAGAGGTGTTATGTTGGTACCGATTAACCAAGCCTCACCATTCTTAATAAACACATAGGTGTCGGTGAGATTAACTTTGCTTTCGCGCAGGCTTTTAACTTCCCAGCCGAGCAACACCAGACCGGCCTCGAATTTCTCTTCGATAAAATAGTCATGCTTCACTTTTCTGTTCAGCGCGATGGTGCTTGATTGTTGCTTGGGTTTCTTTTTAGTCATGGTGCAATTATACGTTGCACCTGTCTTTTGTCATGAATTATTGTTAATTGACCCTAAAAACTAATTAGATCGGTCAATGATTAGGTTAGTTGGTTGTGAGTGAGTACAATTTCCACTGGTTTAATGGAGATACTCTTATGGGACTGCAGCAAAAAGGAATGCATGGTGCTTGGGCTAGTCGTTGGACGTTCATTATGGCAGCGACCGGCTCCGCAGTTGGACTTGGGAACATGTGGAAATTTCCTTATGTTGCCGGCAGTAACGGCGGCGGAGCATTTGTACTGATTTATCTTGGCTGCATATTATTGATTGGTGTTCCCGTGATGATGGCTGAGGTTTTAATTGGTCGCCATGGTCGTCAGAGCCCAATCAACTCTATGCGTGAGGCGGTTACCGATAGTGGCGCTAATAGTCGATGGCAGGTCGTAGGGTGGCTTGGTGTGCTAGCGGGCATGCTCATTTTGTCATTTTATTCTGTTATTGCCGGTTGGGCTTTAGATTATATCTTCTTAATTTCCTCAGGGGATTTACAGGGGATTAATGGTGCTGTAGCCAGCGATAAATTTTCAGAGCTGTTATCTGACCCTGGTCGATTAATCATGTGGCAATCTATCTTTATGGTTCTTTGCGTGGCCGTAGTCGTTGGGGGTGTTAAAAAAGGTCTTGGGATAGCCGTTGAGACATTGATGCCATTGTTGTTTTTAATGCTTCTGTTGCTATTAGTTTTTAGTATTTTAAAGGGAAATTTTAGCGCTGCAGCGAGCTTCTTATTTAGCTTTGATGTTGAGGCACTGACTTGGCGCGGTGTTCTAGAAGCCATGGGCCAAGCGTTCTTTACTCTGAGTATCGGGATGGGTGCGATTATGGCCTATGGTGCTTACATGCCGCAGAATGCCAATATTGGTAAGACCATTTTGATTGTTGCTTTGTTCGACAGTTCGGTGGCTATTATCTCTGGGCTTATTATTTTCTCAATTGTCTTTGCAACGCCCGGAATAGAACCTACCGAAGGTCCAGGCCTAATGTTCATTAGTTTGCCGGTAGCCTTTGGCAGCATGCCTGGAGGTCTTTTAATAGGGGCAATTTTCTTTGTGTTGGTATCCATCGCAGCGTGGAGCTCGGCTATCTCTCTACTGGAGCCCTGTGTTGCTTGGTTGATGGAAGCAAAAAATATAGGGCGAGCTCGAGCGAATATAGTCATTGCAGGGACTGCCTGGGTGTTGGGCTTAGGGAGCGTTTTTTCGTTTAATATTTGGGCTGACTACAAAATCGCTGGATTTACCTTCTTTGATTTTCTTGATTTCCTTACTGCTAATATCATGCTGCCGATAAGTGGCTTGCTGATTACCCTGTTCGTTGGTTATGTGCTTAAAAAGGATGTGATTAACTTTGAGATGGAGGGCTCCTCTAAAGAAGTGCTAGCTTTGTGGCAGGTGACCATAAGGTATATTGCTCCCGCTGCTATTGCGGTAGTATTTATAATGGGTGTATACGATAAATTTTTTGTGTAAAGGTGATATTTTTTGGCCAGAATTAAGCGCTCGGCGTTAGTAATGTACTCTGATCGTGCAATGTATGATTTGGTTAACGACGTACCAAACTATCCGTTATTTATGGAAGGTTGCCGTTCAGTTGAAGTGCTAGAGTATACCGATGAGGTCATGGTGGCGCGTCTTGATTTAAAGAAGTCTGGCGTTGGTCTTAGTCTGGTGACGAAAAATTTTCTTAAGGCACCCAATGAAATTACTATGACGTTAGAAGACGGGCCTTTCAAAAGTTTTCGCGGCCTTTGGACTTTCACCGCCTTGACAGAAAATGCTTGTAAGGTCGAGCTTGATCTGAACTTTGAGTTCAAAAGTAAGGGTTTAAGTTTAGCGGCATCCAGTCTTTTTTCGGGGGTTGCTAACGGTTTGGTAGATTCATTGTGTCAACGGGCGGAGCAGGTTTATGGGACTAAACATGTCTGAAGATCCGTCTATGATTACGGTCGAAGTCGCTTATGCATTGCCTGAAAGGCAGGTTTTGTATGAGCTTTCGGTGTCCAAGGGCACCACAGCAATCGAAGCAATAGGACAATCTGGTGTTGTAGATAAATTTCCTGAAATCGATCTAGCGACTAGCAAAGTAGGGATATTTTCTCAGGTGTTGGGGGCGAAAGGGCTTGCCGGTCCCGAAGTCTACGAACTCAAAGCGTTAGATCGGGTGGAGATCTATCGGCCATTATTGTTAGACCCAAAAGAAATTCGGCGTCGTCGAGCCGAGCAGGCTAAAAAGAACAAGTAAATTTCGATTAGCATTACCTGTTAAACGAAAACCTGATTTTGCGGTTTAGTTTTTCGCTAATCTATCGGTTCAACTGGATGATGGGTCAGCTTGAGTCGATATTGAAGTTGGCGCGTAGTCGCCAGTAATGCGGTCGAGTTTATCTTCATTGTCAAAATAAACGGTCACGTTCTCTTCGGTTTTCTCTCCAGCTGCAGAAACCCTGCGGTAAATATAATCCCAGCGCGCTTGATTAAAGGTGTCTGCAATTAGGGGCGTACCTAAAACAAACCTGACCTGTGACTTCGTCATACCTGGCAATAGCTTATCAACCATATCTTGATCGAGAATATTACCTTGCTGAATGTCGACTTTGTGCACGCCAGGAAATTTAATCCAACTGCAGCCAGTGCTAATTACAGACAATAGGATTAGGCTGAGGGTAAGTTTTCGCATTGACGGGCTTCCAGTTAGTGTCGGGAAGGGTGATAATAACCAATTAGCGCACTATAAAGAAGAGTAAATATGAATCAAAAAGATCAGGAACTAAAAAAGGTTGGGCTCAAGGTTACATTGCCCCGAATAAAGATCTTACAGATTTTAGAGGACTGCCCTGATTGGCATATGACCGCTGAGGACATATACCAAACTTTACGAGATGCCCAAGAAGATGTCGGTATTGCGACAGTATATCGAGTGTTAACTCAATTCGAGGCGGCTGGTCTCATTACACGGCACAACTTTGATAGTGGCCCTGCCATTTATGAGCTTGATAAAGGTGATGGCCATGATCATATGATCTGTACAGAAACGGGTAAAGTCGTCGAGTTCCACGACCCTGAAATCCAAAAGAGGCAAGAGCAGATTGCCCTAGCAAACGGATTTAGTGTAGTAGGTCATAGTTTAGTCTTGTATGTAAAACCGATTACGTAAAGCTAACTCCCAATAACAAACACGCAAACGGATGAGCTAAATTCGCGCTTATGGTCACTCTGCAGCAACTAGAAGATTTTTTTAACGCCTGGGCTGACATGATGTGGAGCACGCCATTGGTGGTGTTGCTTGTCGGAGGTGGCCTATTCTTTATGGTGTATTCGCGGTTTCAACCTTACCGTTACTTTGGCCATGCGATTGAACTTTTACGCGGTAAATTTAGTGACCCTAAAGATCCTGGTCACATCCCCCATTCACAGGCTCTTTCCACGGCACTATCAGGTACCTTGGGTCTAGGTAATATTGCCGGAGTTGCTATCGCTATTAGTGTTGGTGGTCCAGGCGCTGTGTTCTGGATGTGGGTTACCGCGATTGTGGGTGTAGCAACAAAGTTTTATACCGCCTCCCTTGCGGTTATGTATCGTGGCAAAGATTCGTCTGGAATCTTACATGGTGGTCCGATGTACGTGATCATGGAGGGCATGGGGAAGCGCTGGTACCCATTGGCAGCATTGTTTGCTGCTGCCTGTCTGATTGGTGCGCTGCCTATTTTTCAAGCCAACCAATTTATACAACTATTACGCGATGTCGTTGCAATTCCAGCTGGCTGGGCGAGCCCTGACGAGCACTTTACGTTTGACCTTGTAGCCAGCTCAATGGTAGCCATTTTAGTCAGTTTAGTGGTTGTTGGTCGTATTGAGCGGATTGGTCGTCTAACCGTACGTCTCGTGCCTTCAATGGTACTTTTGTATCTATTTATGACGGTGTCTGTCTTGTATACCTTTGCAGGTGACATTCCTGCAACACTATTATTAATTGTCACTGACGCCTTTACCGGTGAGGCCGCTGCTGGAGGTTCTATAGGGGCAGTCATTTTAATTGGTGTTCGTCGTGGCGCATTCTCCAATGAGGCGGGCATTGGCACTGAATCGCTGGCTCATGGCGCAGCCAAGACAACTGAGCCTATTCGTGAAGGAATCGTAGCGATGGTTGGACCGGTGATTGATACCTTGTTGGTCTGTACCTGCACTGCTTTAATTATTTTGCTTACCGGTGTCTGGGAGACCGACGCAGGCGTTCAGGGTGTGACGCTAACGGCCAGAGCTATTGAGCAGGTCTTTCCAGTGACGGGCATGTACCTGTTGCTGGTCATGGTTGGTCTACTGAGTTTTAGTACGATGGTTACTATGTGGTTCTATGGGGTGAAATGCATGGGTTTCCTGTTTGGAACGAAACGCCAGTATTGGTATTCCCCAATTTATCTAGCCTTGCTTGTGGGTGGTGCGGTGGTTTCTATGGATATAGTCAACGGCCTTATCTTGGCTACCTATGCAACGATGGCAATCCCTACCATGATCTCTGCGCTTTACTTGTCACCCAAGGTCAATCTTGCGGCAAAAGCCTACTTCGCGAAATTAGACAAACCAGACGAGTAGGCTTTTACGAACTTTTAGTCTTGGACTTGGATTTTCTAAAGCAGATTTTCGATATGTTTTTTAATCGATTTAGGCTTAGTCATCGGTGCAAAACGTTCTGTGACATTGCCTTCTCGGTCTACTAAAAATTTGGTGAAATTCCATTTAATACTGTCGGTTATTAAGCCCCCAGCTTCTTTAGTTAGATAGCGATAAAGGGGATGTTGCTGGCTTCCATTGACATCAACTTTTGCCATCACAGGGAAACTTAGGCCGTAGTTAAGTTGGCAGAAGTCTTGAATAGTTTCGTCACTACCAGGCTCCTGGGCACCAAATTGGTTGCAGGGCATGGCAATTATCACTAAGCCTTGCGTGTGGTATTTGTCATGAAGCGCCTGCAAACCCGTATATTGGGGCGTAAAGCCGCATTTGCTGGCGGTATTAACGATAAGTAATACCTTGCCGCGATAGTCTTCTAGGTCTTTATTCTCTCCAACGCTATTATTGACGCTAAAATCGTAGATTGAATGACTCTGACTCATATTGAATCTCCTGATTATTTAAAACAATGTTCCTTGGAGGGGAAGGTTCCATCTCTTACCTCATCACCATAAGCGGTGATTGCTTCTTGAATACTATTGTTGCCATCAAGAAAGTTTTTGGTAAAGCGTGGGAGTCGCTGAGAAATACCCAGCATGTCATGCAGTACCAGCACCTGACCGTCGGTATCTGGCCCTGCACCTATGCCTATCACTGGTATGGAGAGCGCCGCAGATAACTGGCCGCCAAGTTTGGATGGCACGCATTCAATAACAATCAGATCAGCACCCGCTTCCTCGAGTATTTGGGCTTCTTCGATCATCTGAGCGGCAGCTTCGTCTTCTTTGCCCTGTACTTTATAGCCACCCAGCTTATGGACTGACTGAGGCGTTAGACCCACATGACCGCAAACGGGAATCCCTCGTTCGCTTAATAAGTAAACCGTATCGGCAAGCCATTCCCCACCTTCTACTTTGACCATCTGAGCACCTGCCTGCATTAAAATAGCGGCGTTATCCAGCGCTTTAACTTCCGTGGAATATGACATAAAAGGCATATCGGCAATAAGTAGAGATCGATTATTACCTCGTTTCACAGCTGCTGTGTGATAGGCCATTTCATCAACGGTGACAGGAATGGTGCTGTCTCTCCCTTGGATGACATTCCCTAATGAATCACCTACCAATGATACTTCGATACTTGAGTTTTCGATTAATCGTGAAAAGGTATAGTCGTAAGCTGTAATGGCGGCGAACTTTTCACCACTGATTTTCATTCCATTTAAACTGCTTATGGAGATCGTTTTC
>CESE01007803.1_pt1 | contig 18254 bp, 12 predicted proteins | sample 350271 | NCBI WGS metagenome assembly CESE01 (sample SAMEA2621536, study PRJEB7988) | marine metagenome | isolation source: saline water (ENVO:00002010), including | reverse complement strand
AGCACAAGGAGACTTTGGACTTACTGGAGATCAAGGCTTACAGGGTATTGCTGGAGTAAATGGAATTGATGCCGTATTGGACTACGACTCATTAGCTAATATTATAACTGCTGATTCAAGTTTTACGGCTAATGTTAGTGGGGTAATTGGTGGAGGATGTGATTTTGCATGGCCTGAAGGCTTAGAGGGTGAAGGATTAAATATAGTTTTAAACTCTTCAAGTGGATATACTGTACCTTTAGGTAAAAGGTTATATATTATTAATGTTATTAATGCTGCATCGTTTTTCTTAAATGGACTACTTTTTGATCCCCCATTTGATAATCCATTAATTGCTAACTCTGGTGATGAACTAACTGCAATTGGTAATAGTGGGAAAATGAGAGGATTACTAGTTGATGAGAATCTAGGTTTAGAAGCTTTAACATTTCCTATTAACACCGAAACTGATGGATATACTGTCCCTTTAGGAAAAAAGTTCTATATAACTAATACAGGCCCTGGTAGTGTTACCATTTATTTAAATGGAAATGGTTTTAATTTATATACAGATAAACTAACCATTCTTAACTCTGGGAATGTAGTAACTCAAAATGGAAATATTAACGGCTACTTAGTAGATGAAGATTACTTTGCAGGTTGTGGAGGTGGAGGTTCTGCATCTGCTTCATCAAACAGTCCAAATTCTTTGGTTTCTTTACCTGTAAATTACCCAGATTCTACAGGTGTTAATTCAATCTCTACAACTAATTATAGTTATGGAGATATGGTTATGAATTATTCTGATGGAAGTGTATTGGTATTGGCACCCGGTTTAGATAACAATAACTTAGATTACTTATTTTCTACTATGCCAACATGTAACAGCAGTATTTCAAGTATTACAAATGAAGAACATTACATATCTTTTCAGGTGACAGACACCATAATTATAAAGGAAACATTTCAAGTTATGTATGGTTATTATAGTAGCTGTAACAGCCCAGAGGGCTACATCCCTACTATTTATAGAAATGGGAATACGGTAAATTACGACCCAAATAGTGACGGTATTGGAAGTAGCTCAGGAACTAATATGTTATTTCCTGGATTTACTTATAGTATGAAATGTGGTGTTTATATGGCTAATTCAAATGCAGCAGATAGTTATAAGATAACTTATGTTTCTCAATTTACTGTAAATCCTTTTTTTACAAATGTGAGTTATTTTCATCAAAACTTAGGAGACGCGACTTATTATACATCTAATCAATTCCCATTATTAATGGGCTTAGGATTTAGTTTTAGCTTACCAATCCCAGTATGGATAGGATTATAATGAAAAAAATATTTTTTTAAGTTTGTTATTAGGGTGAGTAGTTGGGTTATTGTCTTGTATTGGCCGTTAATTTAGCTACAAGAAAAACAATTACCCTTGTTAAATAGAGATATTAGTAAAACACCCAACAGCAATGTTGGGTGTTTTTTATTACAGCAAAAACTTATTGGAAACCACTGCAATCAGTTTGCAGCTCTTCCTTGAGCTAAAGCCCTGAAACGATAGCGCGTTTTGCCGCTCATCTTTTTGCTGAGGACTGAATTGTAGGTCTTATCAGCATTGCTGACTTTTCCGAAATCTTCACCGTCAACAGCCATTTGGTTGTTTTCGGTTACTGTTCCTGGTTCAATTGGTTCCCAGAGTTTATTTTCTACGAGCACAACCACTTGCCCATCTACTCTTGGTAATGTTAATGACTCTTACCATATTATATTCCAAGTTTTAGATTCACTAATTTTTTTACCAGCAACACTTCCATGTAATGGAAATTTTACTGCTACTGGATTTAGCTATCCAGGTTCTGCTAATTTTTATGAATTAACGTTATCTAGTAATGTAAATGATACCTTTTAAAAAGTATCATTTGTGCATATATGGCGTTGGTTCGCAATACAACGATCCAAACGTTAAGCTTTCTAACCTCCCAACTATGGATTCAACTTTGTTTACTGACTTTTATTTTTGGAATATAATTTCAAGCCTTAATTCTTCTGTTACACAATTCCCTGTCTTCAATGTTGTTGGTGGTGTTAATCTATCAAGTCCACCAGTTGTAACTTGGATTAATTTAATTGAACAGACTAAGCGGATTGTTTCTTGAAGTTAAACTAGCTAGACTATTATAAATTAGGGAAAGGCAGAAACATCAGAATTCTTTTAGCCTAAAAGTCTATAAATAGGAACAGTTGAAACAAGTAGAATTTCAATCGTTTGTTAAGCTTCCAACTGATTTGAAATTAGTGGGGATAAAATCGAATTAAATATATAGTCTTGAACTGCTAAGGGTGTATATTTGACTTAAAATCGACTAAAAATTAAAAATGAAAAGAATTTTACTATCAGCTTTCGTGCTTTTTTCTGCAGGTATAGCTAACGCACAATTAATTAGTGTGGAGTTTGAAGAGCATTATGTACATGACGATACCGAGTACGTAGATGCGCAGTTAGGTACTGTTAATTTAGATGGGTACATTACTTACCGTCTTTATGCAAATCTTACAAACGCAGATGACTTTTTAGTAAATGTGTCAGGAAATGTAGATAATCCTTTATCTATTCAGTTAACCGATCCAAATGAGGAGTTTTTTCAGCATCCAGGTGGTGGCGCTGTAGGCCCATTGAGTTCGGCACTTATTGGTTTTGTGCCATTAGTAGCATATGACTCCTATTTAACTATTGGATATCATATAGATACGGATAATCCTACTTACACTGAAGCGACTGCTCTAGGTGGTCCTGGAAATCCTTGGTTAGCTAACTTCGAAGCAGGTGATGGTATTTATTCTGACGACTTTACAGGATTAGCTTATTTCATAACTCCTGGTTCAGAAAATGGAGTAGCTGGAGACGATTTAAGAGTTTCTCTAGGTCAGTTTACAACAAATAATGCGGATGAATTTAATATGAATTTATCTTTCGCTGGAACAGTACAAGTATTTACTAATGGTTTGCCGAGTGATGACTTTGAGGATGATTTTTATTATGCTTTCGCTACCACCGCTCAAGGAGGACTTGGATGTACCGATCCAGCTGCTGATAACTATGACTCAGCTGCTACAGTAGATGATAATTCATGTGAGTATCCTTGTACTATCGCTATTACTGCTGCTGATTTAATTATTACTGATGCCGCTTGTTTCGGGGCTCTTGATGGAAGTGTAGATGTTAGCTCTGTTACTGGAGCTCAGGGTTCCATTCTTCATTCTACCGATGACGGGTCATTTGTTGTTTCTTCTTTGTTTGATGGTTTACCAGCAGGAGACTACATTTATGAGGTAAGAGATGCAGAAGGATGTATTGCCTCTGCTGAGTACACCATAGGTGAAGGAATAGAAATAGTAATTACAGAAAATGTAGTTGATTCTAATAACCCTTCTTGTTTTGGGTTTAGTGATGGTCAAGTATGTGTTGAAATAGCAGGAGGAGTTGCCCCTTATTTGACTTCTATAGCTACAGCTGATTTCTCTGATGAGTCTTCAGAATTGTGTTTTACAGACTTACCTTCAGGGAATCACGTAGTGTTTGTGCAGGATGATCTTGGTTGTGTAGTGAATTCAGTAGCTCTAGCTCTGAATGATCCGTTACAAATGGCTATTTCATTAGATGCATTATCTCCTGCTTCGTGTGGAGATGTAGCTGATGCGTGTGGTATCGCTTTAGCTACTGGTGGACAACCTACTATCACTTATGAGATAGAGGGATGGATAGAGCCTCAAGTAGGGAATACTCTGTGTGGTCTTCTGCCAGGAATGGATTATACAGTAATAGCTACAGATGGAAATGGATGTACAGTTTCAGGAATGTTAACTGAAATTACTGGTCCTGCTCAGGTAGGTGTTAATGCGAACACTATTACTGATGTAACTTGCTTCGGAAGTGAAGATGGCGAAATTTGTGTTTCAGGATTTGGTGGAAACGGAAACTTCTCTTACAGTATTGGAGAATGTGAGAATTTTGAATTTAATGACGGATGTTTCGGTGCGCTTGCAGAAGGAGATTATGTGATTTGTGCAGAAAGTGATGGTTGTACTGGAAGTGATACGTTCACAGTAGACGCCCCTAATGCTATTCAGTATGGCGTTACTCCTAGTGAAGAAAATGCTGGAGTGAGTGAAGCTGGTGCATGTGATGGAATGTTTGAAGTAATTAATGAAGGTGGGGGTACAGGAAACCTTACTATCCTTTGGACATTAGCAGACGGAACTCAGGTAGTAGGAAATACTATTGATGGTCTTTGTGAAACAGAGATGGGAGATGTGATTAATTTAACGATCTCTGACGAAAATGGATGTGAGTCTTCTGAAGATTTCTTAATGACTATAGGTCTTTATGAATTAAAGAATAATATTCAAATCAGTATGTTCCCTAATCCTACGAATGGAATAGTGAATCTTTCTATAGAAGGATTAGCTGGACAGGCAGTAAGCGCCAAAGTTTTAAACTCAATAGGAGCTGAAGTTCAGTCTACTGATTTCGGAACGTTAAGCGGGATTTGGAATAACGAGATTAGTTTAATGGGTCAAGCTAGCGGTGTTTATTTCCTTAATGTAATTGTAGGAAATGAGAGTATCTCTCATAGAATAATCAAGCAGTAGGTTTAGGCTTCAAGATAATTTAAACGCCCTCTTAGGAGGGCGTTTTTTTTGCTCTAAACTTTAATGACTAGGGAAGTGTCCGATCTGGAGTGGGGTGTCTTTAGGGTTGGCTAAATAAGGTTCTATGGCCGTTGATAGAGAGTAAGAAAATCTAGTTACCTTTTGGTCTGAGATTGGAGGGTTTTTTCAAACGGAATAGTTTTGATTAGAATTAGAGCTTATTTTTATGAGGGTTGACTTTCCTCTCAGGCGATTGAAAACAAGTTTCGTTATAGGTAAAAGGTTTTTCCACTCCTAGCGTATGTCCGTTTAGTTAACACTTAAAAAGAGAAGGTACAAAATGAAAATGACTGTACTATTCGATAGTCGGTATAGCTTGGCGTTGCAACGCTGATAGACTACAATTTCTTCTTAGAGGTTAGCAGTTTTTTGAAGTTTACTACAAACTCATCCCATGATTCGAACTCTTCTTTATAAAGTATTCCTGCTCCCTGGGTAGATGAAGTCTCATAGCTGGTGGTGTTTATGTCGAAGTTATTCGTGTCATTATAAACGAGCAGTCTAATCTTACCATCTTTTCCCAAAAGATACTCTAAGCGTACATCACCAATCAGCGTATTGGGGTTATGGTTTCTTTCATTTCCACGAGTGACACCAAGGTTACCACTTATGTATAATTTATCACTAAAAAGCTGTGTGCTAAGCGCTAAAGCGATCTCTTGACTGCTGATTTCATCTCCAGGTCTATAACTTAGTCCGATGTCTACATCATCAGTTATTTGAGAAAGCCAGTTGTTTAACTGACTAGAGAGGAATTCAGTGCTGTTTTCAGCGAGTCCAAGTTGGCTATGGCCAAGACCGTTAAAACTAGTGGTAGGTAGAAATTTCTTTAAAACGAGAAGACTAAAAGCTTGACGGTTTTGTTCTTGCTCAGTGCCTATAGCGCTGTTAACTCTGCTTTTGGTTATCTCATCTGAGGTGGGTAATTCTATATCGAATGCTATTCCTGGGTTCAGAAGTTTCCCGTCTAGATTCATGACTAAGTCAACCGGAACCCTTTTCTTATAAGATTCATTGTCATCGGATGAGCCTATTATGTCATATAAAGGAGCTGAAAGTCTGTAGACAGTCTCCAGGTTAATATCTGCTAGAAATGGATCTCCATACCAGCTAATAGTGCCTCCAGGCTCTATTTCAAAAGCTTTATTAATAATGTTTTGAAGTGTAAATAGATACTCACCGTCTACTATTTCTATAGTGCCATACATTTGGAAATCATCATCATCATTGACTATCATTGAGAGGTGTCCTTTTCCGCTTCCTTCCAAAACATCGCCTGTCACTTGGTCAAAGATCATTTTAAAAACAGCCTCTTTTTTCACGTCTATTTCTAAATCTATAGATAGGTTAAAGTCTGACTGCAACTGAGATAGGCCGTCATTTTTAATTTTCTCTTCAGGAATAACAAAAGAGACGAAATCCTCGAAAGTTACTTCCTCACTATTTCCTAAAGGCATATTTATGATCGTTCCTTCTTCGGCAGAAGCGTTCGCGTTGATTTCTAGGAAGTCATCATATCCGAATATGCTAATAAATCCTGAGCCATATGCTTTTCCATAGAAGAGTTCATTTTGATCTTCAGTAGTATTCAAGCAAAGAAAAGGAGTTTTCTCTATATCGATGAAAAGGTCATAACTCCACTCTCTGAAATTGTCATGGACAACTGAACCTATAACGTGGCCCACATTTCCTTCGGGGTCAACAATCTCGATATTCTCCAATAGAAACATATCAGAGGTAATCTCTACAGCATCTCTAAGCGTGTAGGATGTATTTAGGAAGTCTATTTTCACTTCTGCGTCATTGAAAGACAAATCACCATGTAATAGCGGTTTCGAAAGGGATCCTTTGACATCTATTTCTCCAGATAAAGAACCTCCAAATTCACTTACAGCACTTTTAACAATAGAGGAGAGAAAATTCAACTCGAACTCTTTAGCTGTCACTTTAAAGTCTAGAGGGTTTTCTTCTTCTGAAGGTGAATAGGTTCCTGAAAAAGAAAAAGGTTTATTCTTATTATTCGTTAGATCTCCAGATAACTCTATAACTTTCTCATCAGAATTCCATTTTCCAGTCGTACTTATGTCGCCTAAAACGACCTCGTCAAGTTTAAAGTCGTTCAAAGTAAAGCTGCTGTTAGCCTCGCTAGAGCTCAGTAAATCAGAGAGCACAAGGCTTCCATTTAGAATTCCATTTACTTGAGCGCTGCTAGAGGAGGTGAAGTAATTGATGGAAGACAGGTCTAGATTTTCTAGGATGAAGTCTGTTTTATTTCCATCATTTAAACTACCATTTACAAATACTTGTTGGTCTTCGTTTTGGAGTATGAAGTTTTCAAATGAAAATTCTGATCCATCTGTAATAAATTTCCCGTTAGGTTGTATGTTCCACTTTGCTGGACCTGCAAATAGATTCCCAGAACTAAATTCTAAGGTATAGTTAGTCGAGTCTAGAGAATAGGAAAAGTCGAGATCTCCAGAGCTGTTTTCCTCTCCATTATTCCATGAGAAATTGGAGTTTAATCCATGTTTAGTTCCCTCAGATGTTAATTTAGGCTGTGTGATTTTAAACGAATTATTAATGTTTAACTCTGAAGAGTTTATGTTGATCGAGATTTCTTCATTTAACTGGTGGTAACCGAGATTTAGATAATCGAGACTTACTCCGTGATATGAAACTGTATCTGTTTCTATTAAAAGGTCGCTGTTTCGACCATTTTCAGAATAGTAGAGGTTACTCCCTTTAGAAACATAAATTTCCTGGCCTAGATAATTTCTGAGTTTTTGGAAATCTATTACATTAAGGGTTAAGCTAAAGTCACCAGCAGGAATGAGCGAGTCGGATGTAATGGTAGGAGTGAAGTTTTCTGCTATTCTGGCAGCAGAGTTCACTATTTGATCGAAGGTGTATTTTCCTTTTAGTTCCCCTTTAATTATATCGGACTCTAGGATTATATCTCTTTCTGGGCTTAGTGAAGAGTGTATAAAGATGGAATTAATTTTAACTGGAGTTTCTCCTGATGAAAATTCGGTGTTTTCAAAACAAATTTCCCCAGTAATATTATCTGGGTTAGAGCCCGAACCTTCAATACTGAGATTGGTTTTTAAGGCGCTTATCTGGTCTAAACCATCAATGTAATGATTTAGGTTAAGGTGTTTTATTTTAGAACTGAAGGAGTACGATGGGATGGACTCTCTGAAGTCTACAACTCCAGAAAACTCTAAGTCTGCGTTTTCATCTTTGCTAATAAGGTTTCCAGAAAAGAAGTTGTTTTTTAAATTTCCTCCAGCATTAATGTTAGAAAAGCGAGTCTTTCCTAAAGAAATAGAGCTAATAGTTCCTTCCAAGTCTATTTCTGCTAATTCCCTAGTTATTCCTTTTCCTTTTACAGTGATAGCACTAGAAATAACACCTAAATTTTTAGTACTATAGAGCTTAGCTAGGTCAAAGTTTAGAGTAGTTAATTCTCCAGAATAAGAATAACGTTCATCTCCTGGAATCTCTTTGAATTTCAAATCGGTAATTAGTTTTCCTATAGGAGTAGAGAGCTCACCGTATGCTACGAAATCGTTTATAAACCCTGTGAAGTCTCCTGAGAAATTGAAGTCTCCGAGTTGATTTAAGTTCAGAGGAAGATTTACGTTGTTTATCCCTAATGCCGGAAGAATTAGAGTTTGAATATCTGCTCTGGAAGAGTTAAGCTGTTCTACGTCTAAATCTATAAAGGTCTGAGATAATTCGGGTAGTCCGTTTAATGAAATATCACCGATAAAATTTGTGTTGTTGGCTAGCTGAAGAGAAATTCTTTTTCCTTTTAGCTTATCTATTTTCCCTCTTAATCTTCCTTCCATTTTTACTTCTAGGTCAGAAAATTTTGAGTTAGCGCTAAACTTGTTTAAATCGGCCAGGTTCAGTGTGGAATTATGAAAAGTAATATCATGTTTGACGGTGGATACATACTTAGAATAGGAGTCAAAGGAATCAGTTTTTAATTGGATGTTTCCTGAGATGTCAGAATTGTTTAGAGAAAAGGAAGCATCCATTAAGGATATTCCTGAAGGAGCTATAGTCACATCAGAGTTTAGTTTGGATATAGCCAGCTCGCTAGATTCTGCAGCAGAAAGGGAGTTGCTCTTAAATAAGATGCTATCTCCGATAATTTGGACTCCAGATAAGTCTGCATTTAGCTCCTTTATTCTTATTCTCCTGGAGTTTAACGTCTCCGCTAAACTATCTGCATAATTAAAATCTTGATATTCAAATCTTCCTTTTATAATATCTAAGTCAGTAACTTCTATTTTCCATTTTCCCTCAGATTCAGAGTCTGATGAAAGAGAATCTATAAGAAATTGAAGGTTATTAGCAGATTCGCCTTCATAGATGGCCATCTTGAAAAGAGGCGCTTCTAAGGTGATTTTAGTAAGGAAGACACTTTTGTCCTCAAGTTTAAGTGAGAAAGAGCCGGTGTTAAGTCCTTGTATATAGGCTAAAGTATCTTTTTTAGAATCTCTAATTAAAACGTCTTCCAATAGGATGGAATCCCATAAATCTATTTTTAAAGAATTTATAGAGATTTCTGTTCCAAGCTGTTTACTTAGATATTTACCAGTCTGCTGCCCGATGAATGTTTGTACACTTGAAAATTGCAACGCTAGGAATAAAGCAGCAGCTAATAGCAATAATGCGAGTAATGTCCACAACAGTATTTTTCGAGCTTTTCTCATTCCTCTATTGCTTAGCAATATTCATGCAAATTAACCTAATTTTGTGATAGGATAAGGAAGAAATCCGTCTGTGAAATGAGAGAAAAACAACCAGTAATTTTAAGTATAGAATCTTCTTGTGATGATACAAGTGCCGCTGTTTTAAGAGGGTTAGAAGTTCTTTCAAATGTGGTGTGTTCTCAACAAATTCACGAAAAATTTGGTGGAGTGGTTCCAGAACTAGCCAGTCGAAAGCACATGGCCAATATTGTTCCTACAGTGATCACTGCTTTAACCGATGCTAATATAAAACTCGAAGACTTGGATGCTCTGGCATTTACCCAAGGCCCCGGGTTGTTGGGTTCGTTATTAGTAGGAGGGAACTTCATAAAGGGTTTGTCCTTAGGGGCTAGCCTAAAGTTTTTGGCTGTAAATCATATGCATGGTCATATAATGGCCCACTTTTTAAATCTAGAGACAAAGCCGAAATTTCCTTTTATTTGTTTGACCGTGAGCGGTGGGCATACGCAATTAGTAAGAGTCAATGCCCCAAATGAATTTGAAATATTAGGACAAACGATTGATGATGCGGCAGGAGAAGCATTTGATAAAACGGCTAAAATATTAGGGTTAGATTATCCAGGAGGTCCGATAATAGATAAATTGGCCAAAACGGGAGACCCTCTGAAATTTTCTTTTACTAAGCCGAAAGTGAAGCCTTTGCATTTTTCGTTTAGTGGCTTAAAGACAAATATTCTTCAGTTTCTTCAGAGAGAGATGAAACAAAATTCTAATTTTATTTCGGAGAATATTAATGATATCTGTGCCTCTGTTCAGCATACCATTGTTACTATTTTATTAAGTGAGCTAGAGCTGGCTTGTGAAAAGACTGGAATTACGGAGGTAGCACTGGCTGGAGGAGTTTCTGCAAACTCTTACTTGAGAGATAATTTCACTTCTTTAGCACTCGAAAAAGGATGGGCTTCACATATTCCGGATTTTCAGTACTGCACTGATAATGCTGCTATGATAGGAGCTTCGGCATACTTTAAGTATCTTAATGGTGAGTTTGGAATACTCACTGATAAACCTAACCCGAGACTACCGTTTATATTATAGCATTTTAAACTTTGGAGGAGTACTAATTAGGGGGAATCTCATAGAAATTTCAGTACCTAAATTGCCTCCTATGTCTTTAATTTCAAACGAACACGTTTTTTTATAATGTTCTTCTAAAGAGGTTAATCTGTTTTTTAATATTTCTAATCCAGCTGATTTGTAATTGTTTACGTTTTTTGATGCCTGTTCTGTTTTTTTCCCATTTCCATTATCTGTTATAGATATGTGCACCATATCTTCAAGGATTTTCAGTTTAATAGTGATCTCGCCACCTTTAGAGTCGCTTAATCCGTGGATAATAGAATTCTCTATTATAGATTGGAAGAATAGATGAGGGACATACAACTCAGATGTATTTACAGAGAGAGTGTTGTCTGTTTTAAGGAGTATGGTATTCTCTCGCCTTAAGTTTTCTAACCTCAGGTAAAGTTCTATCAGGTTTAATTCTTCCTGTAGTGTGTAAAATGAAGAGTTTTTTTCAGAGAAAGTAAGACCTAAAAATTCAGTAAGATTAGCGAGGTAGGTCTTGGCTTTTCTAATCTCAGATTTAAGAATAAGAGAATTTATTGAATTTATTGAATTAAATAAAAAGTGAGGATTTGTTTGGTTATTCAAAGCCTTATTCTTCAGGGATAGAAGCCTTTCGTTTAATGTTTTAGTGGCATTTATGGCAGATAGGTTTTTTAAATAGAGCAGTTCACTTTCTTTTTCTTCATTTGCTATAGAATCATAATACGTTTTTAAATAAATGTATACAATAGCTAAAGAAATTATACTGTTAATGCCAACAGCGAAAAGGAAAAATGATGAGATCGCCTCTTTATTGATTAATAAGGAAAAAGTGATAAAAGATAACCCTGTATGTAGTGATAGCAAACCAATCCAAATTCCTTTATGAAAATCTGTAAGACTCCTCCATGATTTTATAGCGTAATTAAATAAGTTCGCTAAGTAGAAAAGGTAGACAACTGGTGATCCTAGCAGAATAAGTTCTCCCTTGTCCAAAAACCAGAGTATAAAACCAGTGAGGACTATTCCTAAAGCTATTAAACTAATCTTTCTGCTGAGAAAAAATAGAGATTCGAAATTATGCATTTTGGAAGAAAAGAAAATACCGAAAACAGGGTAAAACAATGCTGAGAAAAGTAAGACAGCTTCAGGAAAGTGTTGCCTAACAACCAGCACTATAAAAAGGGAGTGCAGTAATATTCCTGAAAGAAAAATCGGGCTTTTTATTTTTAGTAGTATTCCAGAAGCCCAATTGTAGATAATTCCCGCAAACATGAAACCGAAGAAAAATAATAACGCCTTTTCCATCAGTTTGAGTTTGGGTGTTTAACTCTCGATAGTTTTAAGTGAAGCCGGTTTTCAGAAACATCTAATATTTCACCGAAATCCTGTTTTTGATCCAGGAGTCTTGACTGGATATATTCTAGCCCTAACTCATTTTTATTGAGAACAGTTTCTTCAGAATCTACATCTATTTTAAGTATAACCTCATCCGAGGTGTAATCTATCAGAACTCTATTTGTAACCCGAAAGTCGCGAGAAAATGAAGCTTTAAAAACAGATTTAACACAGGGTAAAAGTATGTGGGTTCTTATACTAATATTTTCAGCGAATTCATTCCCACCCCTTAGCTCGAGGGAGATATGGGTTTTTTCATCAAGGATGTTACACAAGTTCATGAAATCTTTCAATGCTTTTACTTCATTAAAGACCGAACCAATAGGTCTGTTTTGGAAATAAACGTGGTTTCTTAAGTGCTTGGCTAGCTTAGTAAGGATAAGACTGCTGCGGTCTTTGTTTTTGTCCAGATTGTTGATAATAACAGTACTAATTTCAGACAAGAAATTTATATCCAATGAAACTAACTCTGAATAAAAAACAGCAGATGCTACTTCATTTTCTAATTGATTGTTGTTTTTTAATTGTTTTAAGTTGCTCCTTTTAAGCTCGAGTCTTTTTATTCTTTTATTCTCTTCTTGTTCTAGGTGCATTAGCACTCTCGGCACTAACAGGAGTGTTATAAAAAATATGTGTAGAAAGCTTAATAAGCAGATAGTAATTTCGATAGGAGTGATCCACGAGGAGTAATTCGCACTGATTAGAGTAAGGCAAAGAAATATCTCTGATAGTATAGCAGCTATAATTAGTCCTTTTTGACTGGTCTTTTTGATAGAGTTTCGATTGGTCTTTAGTTCAAATAAGAGGGAGGTAATAAGAATAAAACCCATGGAATGGCTCAGTAACATGAAGTTTACGCTCTCATTGAGTAAGAGTAAAGTAATGGCCATACCGCTTAAAGACAAACCTAAATACCTTGTTGAATTATTGATTTCCTTGTCGGAGGGTATATAGTAGTGGTAGCTTTTTTTTTGAGTTAAAGGGATGATTCCAAGAAATAGGAATGCCAAACCACAAGCGAACGTATTCTTATGAAAGTCAGAACCAACTAGAATGAAAAAGCTAAGACTGGTGACTAGCTTTTCACCATGTACCTGATAGGTGTCCAAGCCTTTATGGCCCAGAAAAAAGGAGAATGAAATTAATGCGTTGCAAACAAAAAGTCCGATTATGAAATAAATAAAGTGCTCAGAATTCACTGTATAAAACTACTAAAAGTTATCTCTAGTTTAACTCTTGTCTTAATTGCTGTTTGAGTTTTCTCATATAATCCTCTTGCATCCAGTCCAAGTAATTCTTAGTTGACTTAGCTATGCAGTAAGAAAAGCGCTTTACTCTGTACTGAACTTCCTTTTCTAATAGTTCTGCTAACTCCAAGGCATCAAAGACGTCTTCGGTATTTTCAAGAATCATTTTCTTGTGACTAGCTATACTTCTATATATTGCCTCAATAGGACGCTCACCTGCATCCATAGATTTCTTATACTCATCCTTTATTTCAAATTTTTCGAAAGTAGTTTTAGGAAATTTAGCTTTAATGTCGTCAGAGAGCACATAAACAAATTGACGTTCTATTTCCTCATCAGAATACAGCCCTTCTAAATAAGTATTTGGAGTTTTGAATATTTGCTGCCAGTCTACATGGCTCTCCCATAAGCCGAATCTTCTGGCGTTATTTCCTAAATCTATAACCGTAAAATTCTTCTTGTTATTTAGTATTCTAGATCCTCTACCTATCATTTGGTGAAATAAAGTAAGGGACTTAGTCGCTCTGTTTAGGATTATTGTATCTACCGTAGGTTCATCGAAACCAGTGGTTAAGATGCTTACTGAGGATAAAATCGCATCAGGTTTTTCTTTAAACCATTTAAGAATATCTGCTCTTTCTTTTTCGCTATGAGTATTGTCTAAATGACGTATTTCATAACCCTCTTCAAGGAACATTTCGTAAACAGCTTTCGAAGTGTTTATTCCGTTGTTAAAGATTAGTGTTTTGGCTCCCTTAGATTTTTCTTCATAGGCATAGAGTAATTTTTCCTGCATAAGGAAGTTACTGTATAGTTTTTCCGAGGAGCTTACCGTATAATCTCCGTTTATTCCAACCTTAAGGGACCGAAGGTTTACGTCATAATTATAGGTAGAAGCTTTAGCCAAATATCCCTGACCTATTAGAGATGTTATAGATTCTCCTACGATGAGTTCGTTATAATTATCCTTGAGAGGTAATTTTACGTTAGAGCTAAGCGGAGTAGCAGTTACTCCTAGAATAATCTGCTTTGAGAAGTATTTAAAGAGTTTTCTAAAAGAGTTATAGTGTGCCTCATCTATAATAAGGAGACCCACATCTTCCATCTCTATTTTTTCCTCATTTAATCTATTGTTAAGTGTCTCTACCATAGCCACGAAACACATGAAGTCTTTTTTCTCAGGGAGGTCTTTTACTTTGCTATCGATAATTTTATTCTTGACACCTAGATTATCTAGCATTCGTGAAGTTTGACCACAAAGCTCAATTCTATGCGTTAAAATAAGCACACGCTTATTGGTCATTTCGATATACCTTCTAGATAATTCAGAGAAAATCACCGTTTTTCCACCTCCGGTTGGAAGCTGAAAAAGAAGATTGTATCCGTTTCGATACTTATCTATTCTTTCAAATATCGCCTCGATTGACTCTTTTTGATACTTATAGAGCTTTTTCTCTTCCTTTCCTCCTGATAAATCTACTGGTTCCATCGTCATTCCTTGCAATTAAAAAGATGCGCAAAATTAGTTAAGAATATATCCTTAGCGAAGGATAATTAAAACTTGTTGAAAATTTGTGTGTTAATGATTTCCTTAATGCATCTTAAAAACGGAATTTTGAAGGAATGATTGCCACGCTAGAAGGAACATGGAAGGTTAAGTTAGATGATACGGTAAACAGTAGTTTTTATCAAGGGATGATGCATTCTTTGGATAAAGAATATGAGGATTACATTTGTTATCCAGCCAAAAATGAAGTTTTCAAGGCTTTTGAATTATGTCCCTTTGAATCTGTAAAAGTGGTGATAATAGGTCAAGATCCTTATATTCGTGATGGTCAGGCCCATGGGCTGAGTTTTAGTGTTCCTCAGGGAATGGCTATTCCGCCCTCACTCAAGAATATTTTTAAAGAATTAAAATCGGACATAGGATGTATGCCTCAATCGGGTGATTTAACTTTCTGGGCGAAACAAGGAGTGCTTTTATTGAATGCTACTTTAACAGTGAGAGAAGGGGAGTCCAATAGTCATAGTTCTCTAGGTTGGCTAGACTTCACTAAAGAAGTTCTACAAGTACTGAATAATACCAAGTCAAATGTCGTTTATTTGGCCTGGGGCGGTTTTGCTCAAAAGTTATGCGCTCAAATAAACCCAGAGAAGAACCTTGTTCTTAAAGCCCCTCATCCTTCTCCTTTGAGCAGTTATCGGGGTTTTTTTGGAAGTAAACATTTTAGCACGGCCAATAAATATTTAATCAGTCAAAAAAATGAACCCATAAAATGGTGCAAGTAAAATATATAGCATTGAGCATTGGACTAGCACTTTGCTTTACTTCGTGTGTTAAAAAAATAGATGATACTGTTCCTTCCATAGAGGCTATTTTCGAAGGGGAAATACTCACTGATTCACTCACCGTTATAGCAGGAGAGGAGTTGGACTTAACCTTTAATCTGTCAGATGATTCAGGTTTAAATACAGCACGATTTTTTATTTCTAAGAAATCAGACATCACTCAGGTTTCTTGTGCTGAACCAGATACTTTTGACTATTTAGCTCTAACAGATCTTCTTGGGAATAGCTATGAATATTCTCCAGGAATAATTTTCCCAGATAGTATTATAGGAATTTATGATTTAGAAATAGGAGTATATGATGGTGAAGGAAACTTCTCTGATAAAGACTTTATTCTCTCTATAGAAAACCCTTATTATCCTATTATAGATTCTTTAAATTCTGATAATATTGCTAGCCAATGTCTCGTCTCATTAAGTGAAGGAAATTTAAGTTTTGAGCTTAACCTTCAGGCTTCCTGCGTAGCAATGATTGCTGAAATGAAGACTTATCTATATGCGAGTGAAATCCTGCTAGAAAGTCAAACGTACACCATTGGAAGTTTCCTGATTAATGAGGACTATAATTTTTCTCTTCCTGAAGCAGATCAGTATGAGTTGCTTATAGAGCTTACCTCTAGTCAAGGAGTGAGTTCGTGGGCTGTATTGGAAATAATCGCATCTGATTAGGAAAAATTACTTTCGAGAAAAGAAATCTGAAATAATTTGCTGACTAGGTTTGTTTTGAGGAGTAAACCGTTTACAATTAGGTCCACCGGAATTCTCATGATTAGGATACCATTTCCATAAAAAACCTCCAGCCATGAAAGGTTCAGTCCATACGCTTTCGAATGTTCCCTGATAACAGTTTTTTTGAGCTAATAAATTCAATTCACCGCCTCTATCAGAAACCCAAGGCTCCATCCCACATTTAGAGATGCTTCTAAACCCGAATTCACAGAAGAGAATTTTCTTGTTGTTTGTTTCTGAAATTTCTTTTAGTTCTGCGATAGGACCAGACCATCCATGTTTTACCTCGTCTACAGTAGGAGTGTCCGAGTTTGATAAAGGGAAATAAGCATCTACGCCTATGTAATCCAATTCTTCCCAGAAAGGCATTAATTTATAGCTATCCCAGTTGCCTGCGTAGGTGAGCTTTCCTTTATAAATAGCTTTTACTTTAAATATGAGCTCTGTCCAAAAAGCGGGTCTGTTCAGCACGAATTCTTTGAGCTCAGTGCCAATACAGAAAATATCTAATCCTAAATCAGACGCGTTTTTTGCGTGGAGTAAAATGTATTCTTCGTAAGAGCGTTCGAATCGCTTCCATTTCTCTTCCGATTCCAGGTTTACGTTACCAGTATATCTTCCTCCATCAAACCATATTTGAGGCTTTAGCATGACTTTCATTCCTCTTTCCTTAGCCATTTTCGCTAATTCTTTTGAACCTTCTATGCTTTCGCCCCACCACTGCCAGTTTGTTTTAATGGTTAATTCTCCATTGTGGGAGTTTCCATAAGCAAAAGGAACAATAGACACGCTGTTGGCTTTTACTTTAATAAGGTCATCATAAATGTCACTTTTTTGAACCTGAGAAGTTCCTACTAGATTAACTCCTTTGTAAAAATGAGTACTCGTGAAATCCGCAGAGCAAGAAATTCCTGCAATGAATAAGAGAATAAATAAATACTTAGTCATTAGTTCATAGAGAACGGAGTCTCTAGATTGAAGGTAGGGATAGTAGCCTTAAAGACTTCTCCGCTAAGTTCGTTTCTTAAATTGTAGAATCCTCTCATCCTTCCGATGTCGTTTGTCATCTCACAATAGGAATTGTAGGTGTAAGAGTCCCCTGGCTCAATAACAGGTTTTTCACCTATCACACCTTCACCGAAAACAGTATAACTGCCTTCTGTAGAATCGAAGATGAACCAGCATCTTTCTAAAATCTTCACAGAGAATATATTTCTATTGACGATAGTGACTTTATAGGAGTGTATAAAACTATTATTTACAGAGCTACTCTTCAATTCCTCGAATCTCGGGATTACGCTAATTTCTATATTTTGACTAACTGCTGCTTTCATAATTCCACTGCAAGAAAAGTAAAATATCCGATGAATTAGAACAGAAAAGTCACAAAAATATTAATGTGCCTTTTTTAGTTGTTAAAAGTGTCTGTTTTATACATGCCTATCACTCTATCATAGCCTAGATTAGGGTTCGTGTCATAGGTGAAAATATGGAAATCATTTTCAGTTTGAAAATGGCTTCCTTCTACAAAAGATAAGTCTAATTCACCATCTTCAACCAAGGCATATGCGTAGTTGTAATACCCTTGTTTTATAAGGGTCGTTAATTCATAACGCTTTAACGTGTAATTGTAGTGCATTTGACTTTCCGAAGTAAGTTGGTTGAAGTTAAATCCCCCTAGAATATGGATTTTTTGAGCGTTAGACATCGGGGTTTCCTTATTCAAGACAAATGTCACTTGGCAGTATTCAGCCTCTAGGTCGTCATTAAAACCCAGTAGGCTATTGACTTTGAAATCACCATTAATATCAGGGAATGTGGTGTAAAGTTTATACGATCTAAACTCGTCGCGCTTCAGTTCTATCTCTGGAACTAGAGTTTTAGCATTGATTTTTAAAGAATGCATGCTTGGGGTGGTTCCTGATATATTAGCTGTACTAAAGAACCGGTACTCGTTGTTTCCGGTGAAATTGTTCTCTTCGCCATAGTCGTAACTGATCTCGTTATTC
>CESE01023157.1_pt1 | contig 18312 bp, 25 predicted proteins | sample 350271 | NCBI WGS metagenome assembly CESE01 (sample SAMEA2621536, study PRJEB7988) | marine metagenome | isolation source: saline water (ENVO:00002010), including | reverse complement strand
CCTTAGCTGATGAAGCTAAACCAAAGTCTATTAAAATAAAATAAAGGTAATTTAAGAAAAGCGTGTCCTAGCGATGTTTCTTTCGTATATTTACGTAACATAAAATAATAAAAGTTATATGGCAAGAAAAGCTAAAAGTCTAACAAAGATCGAGGATCCACGTTTAGAACCGTATTTTATCACTAAAGATGATAATTGTTACACCGTTAATGAACGGGTTATTCCCAATCAAGATCATTTTAGGTCTAAAGGGAATATCAAAGAGTATGCAAAACCCCAAAGTTATTATGCTGATCTAGGTATGGCGTTGGAGTATATAGCAAAAAACTCTCTACATAATAGAGAAACAAATGACCTAGATCAAATAATCGAGAAATTTAAATTAATAGAAACAAACATTAAAAGTTACACAAATGAAATTAGAAGCACTATTTAACGCGGTTATCGTAAAACCTATTGAAAACGAAGAAGTAAAATACGGGGGAATCATTGTTCCAGATATGGGCAAGGATTTAAACGAAAAGGGGGAAGTTATTGCTGTTGGTCCTGGACAACCGACACAATTTGGAAGTTTTTTAGAAACAATATCAAAAGTAGGAGATATTGTAGTGCTACCAACCCAAGGTTTTACTAAATTAGTATATGATGGAACTGAGTACTTAATTGGACCAGAAAACCAAATACTAGCTAGGGTAAAAAGAGAAATAAAAGTATCTGAAGTATTAGAAGATACAAAGGAAAACTTAACATCAGAGGAAATTAACGATTTAAAATACAACAAATAATGAAAAAAGTAGAATTTGGCTCTGAAGCAAGAGCAAACTTAGTAAAAGGTATTGATATTTTAGCAGATGCTGTAGTTTCAACCTTAGGACCTAATGGTCGTAATGTAGTAATTGGAAGGGGTATTTTAGATGCACCTCAAAGTACTAAAGATGGTGTTACAGTTGCTAAAAATATTGTATTAAAAGAACCTAACCAAGAATTAGGAGTACAATTAGTAAAATGGGCTGCAATTAAAACAGCTGACAAAGCAGGTGATGGTACAACAACATCAACTTTACTAGCTAGAGCAATGGTAAAAGATGGATTAAAAAGTCTTGACCAAGGAGATAATGCAGTGCAGATAAAAAGAGATATTGATAAAGCAATTAAAGAGGTGTTATACACTTTAAATAATGACATATCAGAAGATATTTCAAACGAAGAACAATTAGAACAAATTGCTACTGTATCTGCTAACAACGATGTTGAAGTAGGAAAATTAATTTCAACAGCAATTGATAAAGTTGGATTAAAAGGTGTAGTACATATAGAATCATCTAAAACAGGAGATACTTACATTGAAACTGTTGAAGGTATGCAATTTGACAGAGGTTATAAATCACCTTATTTTGTTACTGATAATAATACAATGACATCAGTATTAGAAAATCCAGCTATATTAATGATAGATGGGAAATTAAATTCAGTAAAAGAGTTATTACCAATTTTAGAAGCAGTAGGTAGCCAAGGAAGATCGTTATTAATTATCGCTGATGATGTTGATAATGAAGCATTAGCTACTTTAATTGTAAACAAAATGAGAGGTACTTTAGCTGTATGTGCTGTTAAATCCCCAGAATTTGGAGATAAAAGAAAGTTAGTATTAGAAGATATAGCTATTACAACAGGAGGTCAGGTATTCAGTAAAGAAAAAGGAATGAAACTTGATAAATTTAGTTGGGAGTGGTTTGGAGAAGCAAGAGTAGTAACCGTTGAAAAAGAACAAACTACAATTGTTGATGGTAAAGGAGAAGTTGAAGCTATTGAAAAAAGAATTGATGAATTACAGGTTCAAATAGATAAAGCAAATACTCCATATGAAGTAGAGCAACTACAAAATAGACTATCTAAATTTACAGGTGGTGTAGCTATAATTCATGTTGGTGGATTTACAGAAACTGAAATGCAAGAAAAGAAAGATAGAATTGATGATTCATTACATGCAACTAAAGCTGCTATCGAAGAAGGTATTGTACCTGGAGGAGGAGCTGCTTTATTATATGCTAGAGAAAGTATTAATGTTAACAACGTTGGTGCTAAAATAGTTTATAATGCTTGTGGTAAACCATTTGAACAAATTTTAATTAATGCAGGTTATTCTCAAACTGATGCTCAACTGTTAGGTAAATACAAATTAGTTGATTCAGGCGATAATAATTGGGCAGGAGTTGATGTTGAATCAGGTGAAGTAATTAACTTTAAAGAAGCAGGTATTATTGATCCAACTAAAGTAACTAGATCAGCATTACAAAATGCAGCATCAGTAGCAGGTACAATTTTATTAACCGAATGTACTATAACTGATGATAAAGATTCAGATGAATTTAAACAAAATGGAAACGGAAACGGAGTTCCACCAGTAAACCCAGGATTTTAATAAGTAAATAAATAAATAACTAAAAAACAATTATGAACAAACAAGAATTATTTGAGGCAATTGAAGAAAATTTCAATACCTTAGTAGCAGAACACAGTGGTACTACTAAAGCATCACAACAGAGAGCAAGAAAAGCAGCAATGAAGATTAAAAATCTAATTTCTCCTTATAAAAAAGCATCTGTAGCAGAATCTAAATAATTTAATTGGGGGAGCTTGTCTCCCCCATTTATTTTTCGTATATTACGGCCATGTCAAAAACAAAAATAACAGAAGAAAATATCTTAATTGCTCGTAGAGTTCCACCAGGAGATAAGTGGAGACTAGTTGCAAATGAACCAGATGGTCCTACACATCCATCTCTAACAAATACTTTAGAGGCTTATATGGTAAAAACAGGATTTAAAGGAGAATATAGATTAGCACCACTTAAAAGTGAACTATTTGCTATATCTACAACAAAAGAAGAAATTAAACCAGAACCAATACAAAAGTATTCCATATATGGAGAGTATTAGAAAAAATAGTTTATTGAATGAAAAGTATAGACCTATCAGTCTAGATACATATGTTGGTAACAAACAGTTAAAAACATCAATATCTAAACAGTTAGATCAAAATGACATTCAAAACTATTTATTTTATGGACCTGCAGGTACTGGTAAAACAACATTATCTAAGATAATAATTAACAATTTAGATTGTGATTATATTTACATTAATGCCTCTGATGAACGTGGTATAGAAACTATTAGAGATAAGGTTTCTAGCTTCGCAATGGTAGCATCATTTAAACCTCTTAAGGTTGTAATACTAGATGAAGCTGATTTTTTAACCATTAACGCACAAGCGTCACTTAGAAACATTATAGAAACATACTCAGTTACAACACGTTTTATTTTAACTTGTAACTTTGTAGAACGTATTATTGATCCATTACAATCCAGGTGTCAAACAATTAAAGTTGTTCCACCAACTAAAAAAGAGGTCGCTGTACATTTAGCTAGTATTTGTGATAAGGAAAGCATAAGTTATGAACCTAAAGCCATTGGTAAAATTGTAAATAAGTTCTATCCGGACTTACGTAAAATGCTTAATACTATTCAAGCAAGCACTATTAAGGACAAGTTAACACTAGATGATTCTTTGCTTGTAAGTACTAGCTATATGACCTCTATTATTGATGAATTAAAAAAACCAAAATCATCATTTACTAAAATTAGACAAATTATTGCTGATGCAAACGTAGATGATTTTGATGAATTATTTAGATTTTTATATGAAAATGCTTCTAAATACATCCCAGGTAAAGAGGGTACAGTTGCTATTTTAGTAAATGAACATTTATATCAAGCTAATTTTAGAATTGATAAAGAAATTAATATAATGAGTTTAATCCAGAATATAATTAATAATAAATAAAGTGAAATTAATCAAAAACAAAGAAAAAATGAAAAATCAAGGAAATCCCGGTGGTCAACAACCTCAAATGAATGTTGACTTAACTACAACAGAAGGACTATTAAATTCAGAAGGTAAAAACATCTTTGAATCAGCAGTCATTCTTAGAAAAATTAGTAAATTTATTACAGGTACTGATAGTGATGCAGTAATGCCAATACCAGTATTTATTGATCCATATACTAAAAAAATAGTAGCAGATGGTATCCCAGTAGAATTAAGAGAAGAATTAGCTGAGGAAAGTATACTATTAACAGGTGGTATCGATTCTAAATAATGAAAAACATTTGGGATTGGTTAAATCAAATCAACTCAATTAAAGCTGACCCTAACTCCTTTTCTAATAAAGATTGGGAGTTATGGAATAGTTACATGGTACATAGATTTTTATCTATGAATCCTGATTTTTTGGATATAGTAAATTTTGTTCAAAAAATAAACCCACAAAATAAAAAAGAAATATACTCTGTTTATAAAGAATACATTCCTAAAAATAAAAAATGGAGTAAATATATTAAATCTAAAGTAAAACAATCAAATAAAGATTTAGTAGAACATTTATCATCATATTGGGAGTGTTCATCAAAAGAAACAAGAGAATACATAGAAATTTTGGATACCGACGAAATAGGTCGTATATTGACGTCAATAGGGTTAAATAAAAAAGAAATTAAAACAATATCAAAATGACAAAAGAATTATACAATATGTTTATGACATCTGCAGAAGCAGATAAAGCTAAGGCACTTTTATCACTAAACTTATTAGGTGATAAAGGAGTTGGTATTGGTGATCATTCAACAGGTGATTATTATAAAAATGCCGAAGAAGCACTCATAATGTTAGTTGACGCTGATGACAGAATTGCTACTTTAAATTTATATTTTGGTCATAATTTAACAAATAAAACACAAGTTAATGGGTAGTTCCATATCTAAATACCACGAAACTATGAGCAGTAGAGAAATTTCGGATGCAAAATCCCCAAAATCAGATATAGCTATCTTTGAAGAAGAATATTCTGAATTATCAAATGAATTTAAAATTATACAAGATGAAATGTATGAAATGTTTGCTCGTAAACATATGGATTATGGTTTAAATAATATTGCTTTAGGTGGTGATTTAACTAATAAAGATGATAAAAAATTCTCATTAACAGGGTTATGTATCAGACTTACAGACAAAATTTCACGTCTTAAAAATCTATTAATTAATGGTAGATCATTTGTTAAAGGTGAAGGTATGGAAGATACATTTATTGATATTGCTAATTATGGGATAATTGGTCTTTTAGTAGGTCGTGATAAATGGAAAAAATAAAATGGCTAAGAAGAAGTTTGATACAGTTGAACAAGAAAGATATCAGGATAAAGATAAAAGGGTTATAGACTGTTTTACTTTTTATAATGAATTAGATATGCTTGAATTCCGATTAACGGAATTAGACGATGTAGTAGATACTTTTATATTAGTTGAAGCAACCCAAACACATTCGGGAAAACCAAAAGAATTAAATTTCCTAAAAAATAAAAAAAGATTTAAAAAGTGGTTACATAAAATATACTATTATGTAGTAGACGATTTACCTATAGGTGAAGATAGCAAACATGATTGGTTCCGAGAGGAATACCAAAGAAATGCTATAAAAATACCATTAAGCCATTTATCACTAAGTCCCCTTGATATAGTAATACTATCAGATTTAGATGAAATACCTGATACAAATACTATAAAAGAATTTCATAGAACTTCAGTACCTTATGGCTCAATTGGAATGTGTATGGATTGGTATTATTATAATTTAACTACTAGGTTAAATGCATTAAAGGATCCAATAAAATCTACTAAATGTAAAATATTCCATTATGAAACACTGTTTAAAGATAAATTATCTATGTCTGAAATTAGACATTCAGAATGGTATGCTGTTTTAGAAGGGGGTTGGCACCTTACATTTTTTATGACTGAAGATAAAATAATTGAAAAACTAGAATCTTACGCACACCAAGAATTTAATTTAGATGAAATTAAAGATCCTGAAAAGATTAGGAACTTAATAATCGAAGGAAAAGATATATTCCCTGAAAGGGAAGAAAATAATTATTTTTATCAATTACCAATTAAAGATAACAAATATCTCCCTAAAAACTATAAATTTTGGCTAGAAAAGTCCCGAACATTGTAAAGGAGATAAAGAATAACCCACCTCCTGGAATCAATTTTGCATTCCAGAAGAATATTAGTTATTCCCAAATGTCTATTTTTAGAGGTTGCCCTCATCGTTGGAAACTCCAATACAAGGATAAAATTAAGAGGTTTACATCTTCTATTCATACTGTATTTGGAACTGCAATGCATGAAGTTATTCAACATTATTTAGATGTAATGTTTGAAAATAGTGCTGCATATGCTGATAGATCTATAAACATGGAAGAAAAATTCCAAGAAAGTTTTATAGGTGAATATAATAAGCAATACAAAACAAATAAAAATAGTCACTTTTCGGATGCAACCGAAATGAGAGAATTTTTTGAAGATGGTATTGCCATATTAGAATGGTTTAAGAAAAAACGTAGTCGATACTTTAAGAAAAAAGGCACATATTTAGTAGGTTGTGAAGTACCGATAATAATAGCGCCAAATAAAATGTATAATAACGTATTATACATGGGGTATCTAGATGTCGTAACATACCATGAAGCAACAGAGACATTCAAGATAATCGACATAAAGACAAGTACTAAAGGATGGAACGATTATAACAAAAAAGACGAAAACAAACAATTTCAATTATTATTATACAAACAATACTTTTCAGAACAATATGGTATACCATTAGATAAAATTGAAATTGAATTTTTTATACTTAAACGAAAAGTATTAGATATGGATGACGAAAAGTTAATGTCACCTTATCAAGCATATAGAGTGCAACAGTTTACTCCTCCTAGCGGAAAAATTAAATTAGGTAGGGCGAGGAACGCAATTGAAGATTTTATACATGAATGTTTTAATTCTAGTGGAGATATAAAAGATGTTATTTACCCTAAAACACCATCAAAATGGACCTGTAATTTTTGCCCTTATAAGGAAGAAAAAGAATTATGTGGAGCGGGTTTAGACTTTTTGTAAATTAGAGGAATATTCATATACGTATAGACAAATATAACGTTATTAAAAATTAAATTATGGCAAACCCAAACAAAATGACACTAACGAGTGTTAAAGTTCAAGCAGACCTGTTTGAAAATTTTAAAATTGAATGTGTGAAACGAAAATTCTCATTCCAAAAACTAGCAGATAGATCTATTTATCTATACCTTACAAACGAAGATTTTAGAAAACAAATTACAAGTCAAACAAATATCGAACTATAAAAATTAAAATTAGATGAATAAAAGTTTTGAATATCTTCCTAAAGATAAAAGGAAGAAAATATTATTAATCACAGATGATATTAGGGTACATTCAGGTGTAGCAACAGTAGGTAAAGAAATTGTAATACATACAGCTCACCGTTATAATTGGTGCCAAATTGCAGGTTCTATTAAACATCCTGAAAAAGGTAAGGCATTAGATATGAGTGCAGATGTAAGTAAATTTGCTGGGATTGAAGATGCTTCATGTTTTTTATATCCTGTAGATGGATATGGTGACTCAAATCTATTTAGACAGATAGTAGCAAGAGAAAAACCAGATGCAATACTACTTATTACGGATCCAAGATATTTTCAACATATATTTAAAATGGAAGGTGAAATTAGGAAAACAATTCCAATTACTTATTTAAATATTTGGGATGATTTACCTGCTCCACTTTATAATAAACCATTTTATCAATCATGTGATTTATTAATGGGTATATCTAAACAAACCGTTTTCATCAATAAAACAGTATTAGGTGATGATATTGAAGATAGAATTTGTAACTATGTTCCTCATGGTTTAAATTCAGATGTATTTAGACCTATAACAGAATTAGATAAAGATTATGGTAAATACCTAGAATTTAAAAATAAAGTACAAGGTAATGCCGATATTGATTTTACATTATTCTTTAATTCAAGAAACATAAGGAGGAAACAAATACCTGATAGTATGTTAGCTTTTAGAGGATTATTAGACTCTTTACCATTAGAAAAGGCTTTAAAATGTAGATTTATTTTACATACTGAACCTTCATCAGAACATGGTACCAATTTAGTTAAAGTTGCTGAACTATTATTTGATGAAAAATATAAAGAGTGTATTATATTTTCAACTGCTAAATTACCACCACATGAATTAAATTATTTATATAACATAGCTGATGCTCAAATATTATTAACATCAAATGAAGGTTGGGGATTAACACTTACTGAAGCTATACTATCAGGTACTCCAATTATAGCTAATGCAACGGGTGGTATGCAAGATCAAATGAGATTTGTTGATGATAATGGGGAATGGTTTACACCAAGTGCTGATGTGCCTTCTAATCATAGAGGTACTTATAAAGAACATGGTGAATGGGCATTTCCAGTTTATCCAACAAGTAGATCAATGCAAGGTTCTCCTCCAACACCTTACATTTATGATGATAGGTGTGCATGGGAAGATGCAACTGAAAGGATAATAGAACTTTATAACATGGACCCTAAAGAAAGAAAAGAAAGAGGTTATAAAGGAAGGAAATGGGCAGTTAGTGATGAAGCTGGGTTTACACATAAACACCAAGCTAGTAGGTTTTTAACTTCTATGGATGAATTATTTTCAACATGGAAACCAAAAACAGGAAACCATATTATCAATACTAATGAATATAAAGGTAAATTTTTAAACCATAAATTAATATACTAATGAGCAAACCAAGTTTTTATATAAGTTCCCCATTTGACACTTACAGTGGTTATGGAGCAAGATCTAGAGATATAATTAAAGCAATTATAGAACTAGATAAATATGATGTTAAGTTATTAAGTCAAAGATGGGGTGACTGTACCTTAGGATTTTGTAACGCACATCCTAAATTTGATAGTTTAGCTAAATTACAAGTACCCAATATACCTAAAGGTACAACCGCTGATATTTGGATGCAAATTACAATTCCAAGTGAATTCCAAGCCGTAGGAAAATATAACATTGGATGTACAGCTGGTATTGAAAGTACAGGTTGTGATGGAACATGGGTTGAAGGTTTAAATAGAATGAACATGAATTGGGTTTCATCTAAACATAGTAAGAAAGTATTTGAAGATGTTGTATTTGATAAAAGAGATAAACAAACTAACGAAATAACAGGAAAAGTTAAATCTACTAAACCTATACACGTTGTATTTGAAGGTGCGGATTTAGATGTTTACAAACATTTACCAGCTAATGAAGTAAAATTAGATTTAAGTGAAATTAAAGAACAATTTTGTTATTTATTTGTTGGTATGTGGATGCCAGGTGATTTAGGTCATGATAGAAAAAATATAGGTCAAACTATTAAAGTATTTTTTGAAACATTTAAAAATAGAAAAAGCCCACCAGCCTTAATTTTAAAAACATCTGAAGGTGTAGAAAATTATATAAGTAGAGATAGTATTCTAGAAAAAATAAAAGGTATACGAAATCAAATTAAAGGGGCTAAGACATTACCCAATGTTTATTTATTAAATGGAGATTTTAGTAATTCTGAAATGAATGAGTTATATAATCACCCTAAAGTAAAAGCAATGGTTAGTTTTACTAAGGGAGAAGGTTTTGGTAGACCATTATTAGAATTTGGATTATCTAAAAAACCTATTATAGCTTCTAATTGGTCTGGACATTTGGATTTTTTAAATCCTGATTATACTGTTTTAATACCTGGGAAATTAGAACCAGTACATCAAAGTGCTGCTAATAGATGGTTATTACCTCAAACATCATGGTTTTCACCTGATATAATGCAAATGAATAGAGTATTTAAAAATGTATATGAAAAATATAAATCATTAACAGGTAAAGCTAAACAACAAGGTTATTATGTTAAAACCAATTTTAGTTTTGATCATATGAAAGAGTTAGTAGATAATATTTTAGATGCAAATATACCTAAATTTCCTAAAAAAATGGATTTAGCAATGCCTGAAGATATTAAATTTAATACTGACGTAAAACTACCTAAAATAAAATAATATGAAATACGATGAAATAGTAGATTGCCCCAAATCAGGTGGTGATTTATGTTATAGAATAGAAGTAAATGGAGATATAACCAACTATATGAGTTTATCATGTGGTTTCTGGACTAATACTCTTATGAAAGAGGGAACAGAATTTTATAAAGAACAGGTATTAACTTTACCTGAAATTTATAAAGATTTAGCTTGGACAGACCCAAAAACAGACCTTATTTGGTTACCTAATACAATTAATATCCCAGAACAAGGAATGTTATTTGCTTCAGGGCCAGACAAAGATAATTGGTCTTGGGGAGCTGTAAAGTCAATAGAAGTATCTGAAGAAGATAAAGAAAAATATAAGGGGCAATCATATAGAGCAGATATGTCTACCATAAAATATTTTAAAGAACGTGATTACCTAGATGCTCTTTCGTATATTGGAATATTACCAGAATAGATATGAAGATAAGTTATGCAATAACAGTTTGTAATGAATTAGATGAAATAACTCGTTTATTAAATTTTCTTATAAAGGCAAAACGTAAAGAAGATGAAATCGTTATTTTATTTGATAAGAAAAAGGGTACACCTGAAGTATGGCAACGTGTTAGTGAATTAAAAGGTGATGATTGTTGTAGTTATTATGCAAAAACATTTAAACATCATTTTGCAGATTGGAAAAATGAACTAACTAAATTATGTAGTGGTGACTATATATTTCAAATTGATGCTGATGAGTTACCTCATAAAATATTAATTGAGAAATTACCTTCAATACTTGAAGGAAACCCAGATAATGAAGTTTATTTAGTACCTAGAGTAAATAAGGTTTCAGGTTTAACTGAGGAACATATTGAAAAATGGGGATGGAAGGTAGATTCTCAAGATAGAGTCAATTGGCCTGATTATCAATGGCGTATTTGGAAAAATAAACCTAATATTAAATGGGTTAATAAGGTACATGAAAAACTAGAAGGTTTTGAAACATATGCTTTACTACCAGGTATGCCTGAATTAGCTTTATACCATCCTAAAACTATAACAAAACAAGAAGAACAAAATAACTATTATAATACTTTATAGGCATGGAAGTTTTAAGATATGACTTACTAAATTATTTAATTGATGAGTATAATTACCAAGATTATTTAGAAATTGGGGTTGGACAAGGCGATTGTCTTAGAGCAGTTAAAGCTAAAAACAAAGACGCTGTAGAAAATGGGTTAGAAGGTATAACACCTCCAGAAGTAACACATAGAATGTCTTCAGATGAGTTTTTTGAACAAAATACTAAAAAGTACGATTTAATTTTTATAGATGGATTACATGAAAAATATCAAGTAATTAAAGATATAGATAATAGTTTACGTGTATTAAAACCAGGTGGTACCATTTTAATGCATGATTGTAATCCACAAACTTTTGAGTCACAAGTTATTCCTAGAATAACAAGTACGTGGCATGGTGATGTTTGGAAAGCATTTGTTGACTTTAGAGTTAAATCCCCACAAGTAGAATGTTATGTTATTAATACTGACTGTGGTTGCGGTATAATAAAATACAATGAAAACCTTAAAAAATTACCTATAAATGTAGATGTACATTATAGAGATTTAGATTCAGATAGAAAATCGATGCTTAATTTAATCACAGTAGATGAGTTCCATGAAAAATTCCAAAATTAATATGAAAAAAGAAATACCATTATTTAAAGTATTTATGTCTAAAGATGCAGCCAAAAGGGCTAGCAAAGTTATTAATAGTGGGTTTATAGGAGAAGGACCTCAAGTTAAGGAATTCGAATCTGAATTAAGAAGATATTTCAAAACAAAAGAAACATATGATATTTCAACTGTAAATTCAGCTACATCAGCAGAACACTTATTGTATCATTATTTAAAAAAAGATAGAGAACTAATTGAAAATGTTTATCAAGGTGTTGCCTTTACCTCATGTAAATGGGATGCTTTAAAACCAACAGATGAGGTATTAACTACAGCTTTAACTTGTACAGCTACAAATTGGCCTATAATTAATTCTGGATTAAAGCTTAAATGGGTTGATATAGATCCTGAAACTTTAAATATGGATTTGGATGCATTGGAAAAATCTATAGACAAAAATACTCGTGTAATTACAGTAGTACATTGGGGTGGAAATCCAATTGACTTAGATAGATTAAAAACTATAGCTGATAATGCAAGTGAAAAATACGGAAGAAAAGTAATTATAATAGAAGATTGTGCTCATTCATTTGGTTCCTTATATAAAGGTAAGAATGTTGGGTTTACAGGCAATTTTGGTACATTTAGTTTACAAGCTATAAAACACATTACTTCAGGTGATGGTGGTTTTATAACTAGTCCATATTATTCTTCAACTAATGATTTTAATTTATTAAGATGGTATGGTATAGATAGAGGTGGAGATCGTTCTGATTTTAGATGTGAAGCTGATGTTGCTGAAGCAGGATTTAAATACCATATGAATGATATAAGTGCAGCTATAGGAAGAAGCAATTTAGAACATGCTGATTATATAGTAAATTCTAATAAATCTAATGGTCAGTACTATAAAAATAACCTTAAAGATGTTGATGGAATTACATTAATAAAAGAATTAGATAATGTTGATCCCGCTTATTGGTTATTTTCATTACATGCAGAACGAAGAGATGATTTAATGAAATATTTAAATGAAAACGGTGTTAAATCGTCTAGAGTACATGAAAGAAATGATTTACATACTTGTACACAACAATATAAATCATACCTACCAGGAGTTGATAAAGCAGTAAAAAGTATGTTATGCATTCCTGTAGGCTATTGGGTTGATCAAGAATCAAGAGAATATATTGTTGATTTAATTAAAAAAGGTTGGTAAATGGACGATAAATCTATCCAATACCATTCTGCTAATTTCCCCCAATTTAGAAGGGATAAAAAAGAAAAATTTGATAGGGAAATGGCTAAAACGGCTGTAATCTTTGAAGATAAAAAAGAGTGGCTTGGGTGGTTAAAAAACCAACCTTTAAAAAGGTCATTTTCCCAAAATAAACAAAATTTAAATACATTTCATATTCATATCCCAAAAACTGGAGGTATATCTATAAAAAATTATGTTTATGGTGATACTACTCATTATAATAATTTTGGTCATCATAGTGCATGGAGATTGAAAGAATGGTTTAATTTAAATAAAAATAAAGAAGAGTGGGATAATTATTATAAATTTGCTGTAGTTAGAAATCCATGGGACATTTTATGGTCAGGTTACAAATATACTAAATGGGGCAGTAAAGAAATAAAAGCAATATCAAAAACACCAGACCTTTTAGAACAATTTGATAATCCTCTAGTAATGTCTTTACATGAAAAAGTAAATGATGAGGCTATTAGAGCCCAGCATAAAAAGAATGTAAGTGCTTTAAGAGGAATGAAGAACAATAATTCAGTAGCAAAATCATTTAAGGAATATGTAGAAGCAATATATAATTCAAATAAAATTAACCCATTTAGTGGAAGATTAATAGAAGTATATGATGAAAAAGTAGGTAAAAAATTATTTAAAAATATGCCTTTTACAACATTTCAATTCCCTTATATTATTGATTTAGAAACTGAAGAGATTATGGTTGATCATGTAGGGAGATTTGAAAATTTAAAAGAAACAGTATACCATCTTGCTGAAGTAACAGGAGATACCAATATAATTCATAATTATAATTTATCTACTAAAAACATATCAGCTACAGAAGTACATTATAAAAATATGTACGATGATGATATGATTAATATGGTAGGAAAAATATATAAAGAAGATATAAAAAGATTTAATTACGACTACTAATGGGCAAAAAGGCACAATATATAATAGAAAACGATAAATTATCACAAAATGAAACTGATCATTTAGGATGGCCACATTCATTTATTGAAGAAGGAATGCTTAATACATTACCTGATGATTATGATGGATGGTTTTGTTTTACTAGAATGGATTTTTCAATTGGTGATTGGGCTGTAATAAGTGGACTACCAGAAGCATTAAAGAAAAAACACCCAAAAATAAAAATTGCATTCCCATCTAGAAAATGGTTTATAGACTTATTAGGAACTCATATGAATTCATGGAATTTTTCTAAACACCATAACGCTATAGATAATTTTGACATAATATTTAAAAACAACCCTCATATAGACTATCTATTTGATCCAGGTGAAATTAAACAAATATTTACTGACCATGATAGATGTTGGTTTGCTCCAGATTCAAATTTGCCTATTGTAGAACAAGTATTACTTAGATTTGGATTTACAACAGATGATTTAAACACAATAGATTCTAGACCATCTTTATATTTTACTCAAGAAGAAGTAGATACAGCTAAATATATAGTTGGTGATGAGAAATATGGTTGTTTATTATTTTCATCTCGTATAGAAAGATTAAAAGGAAGATGGAAGGATGATAACTTGTTAAAAGAAGCTAGGAAATTTAAAGATACTCCCGTATATTACTATAGTGATTTTGATCTAGAAGGTACAGAATGGGATGAAATATTTCCTGTAAGATACAATTTTGCAAAAATGGGATTAACTTTTAGAGAACAATTATGTATAAAAGCAAGAGCGGAATTTAATCTTAGCTACCAATCAGGTGTAAGTGATGCAGTTGCAAAAACAACAGAATCTATAGTACTTTGCCCTTATAATTCACCTAAAGCAAATACTGTTAGAAATGTTAAATACGTGTTTATAGATAAAGATTTAGAATTAATTTTTAATAAAATATAAAATTATGGGTTTATTTGATGAATTAACAGACCAAAAAGTTAGTGTATACTACAGATTGTCTAACTTCCAAGCTGGGATGAGTAAGAATAAAATTCCAAATGCTACTAAACAACATTGTTTAGAAAATTGTGTTAAGGAATTTGGAGTTGATAACATAACAGTTATAGGAGATACTTTGAATGATGAAACAAAACAATTTGTTTTAGATAAAGGTTTAAAATTAGTTGAAGTAAAAAATGGTACAGGTTCAAAAACCTTTTTAGATGCTTTAAATTTATCTTTAAATGAAAACCAAGATGATGATATTATTTACCTTTTAGAAGATGATTTCTTACATAAACCTAATTCACTTAAATTAATTAAAGAAGGATTATCTCAATACCCTCAATCTTATATAACACTATATGACCATCCAGATAAATATATTGATGCTGTTAGTGGAGGAAATAAACATATTGAACAAAAAGGTGAAGTTACTAGGTTAGTTAAAACAAATTCCGTACATTGGAAATTAACAAATAGTACAGTTATGTCATTTGCTTCTACTTGTGGGCGATTAAAATTAGATTTGGATTTATTAAATAAATATGCTCAAAATAGAATAACAGATTCATATGGTTTTTTCCAAGAATTAATTCAAACAAAGAAAATAGGTGTTATGAGTTCAATTCCTGGTTATTCAACACATTGTGAAGCAGCTTGGTTATCACCATTAACAGATTGGAATAAAATATGATAAGTTTAATTATACCTACATACAGAAACCCAAAATATTTAGACCTTTGTCTTAAATCTGCTATTAAACAACAATGGAATGATAATGAAATCATTGTTGCAGTAGACGGTTTTATTGAAGAAAGTCAAGAAGTATTAGATAAATACAAGGACAATATAAAGGTATTGGATTTAGGTTCAAACCAAGGCATGCAATCAGCTCTTAATTTAGCTGTAATGAATGCTACTAACGAAAAGATACTTATTGTAAATGATGATAATGTATTTTGTACTAAATGGGATATAGTAGCAGCTAAAGTACCACAAGGAGAAGTATGGACACTAAACCAAATTGAACCAACAGGACCAGGTATATTTAATTTTCAAGTTAAAGATTTTGGTCGCACACCTGAGGAATTTGATTATAAAGAGTTCATTGAATATGAAATGATTACAAAACAAAATCACTTAACAGATGATGGAGGTATATTTCCATTTGCGATGTATAAAAAGGATTATATGATTGTAGGTGGGTTTGATACTCTTTATAAATCACCTTTTATATGTGATTGGGATTTCTTTTTAAAATTAGATTTAAACGGAATAGTATTTAAAAGAACACATGAAGCATGTTTATATCATTTTGGCAGCACAGCTACTAAAAATGGTAAAGAAGGTGAAATGTTCAAATCAACTGAACGACCAGCAGCTCAATTATTTATGTATAAATGGGGTATGTCACCACAATTATTTAATAACTTATCACATAATCCTAAAAACGGACAAACAATTAAAGGAATAAAATATGAATAAAAATATATTAATTACAGGAGTAGCTGGTTTACTAGGAAGTAGGTTAGCAGATTGGATTATAGAAAATAAACCTGGATATACAGTAATAGGTGTAGATGATTTAAGTGGTGGTTATAAAGAAAACATACACCCAGATGTTGAATTTTGGGAAATGGATTTAGTTAATCACCCAATTGAAAATATATTTAAATCACATAAAATAGATTACGTATATCATTTTGCTGCATATGCTGCTGAAGGATTATCGCCTTTTATACGTTCTTACAACTATGATAACAATTTAAAAGCTACAGCACGCATAGTCAATGAGTGCATAAAGAATGACGTTAAAAGATTGGTATTTACGTCTACAATGGCTGTTTATGGTCATGGTGAAGGTGGTATATTTCATGAAGATATGAGAAGAAACCCAATAGATCCTTATGGTATTGCTAAAATGGCTTGTGAAATGGATATTGAAATAGCAAACGAACAACATGGATTAGATTATACTATTATTAGACCACATAATGTGTATGGTTCAAAACAAAATATATGGGATAAATACAGAAATGTATTAGGAATTTGGATGTATTATTTACTTAATGATGAACCAATTACAGTATTTGGAGATGGTGAACAAACTAGAGCATTTAGTTATATTGATGATTCGATAGAACCATTATGGAATGCACATTTTGAACCTAAAGCATCAAAAGAAATAATTAATTTAGGTGGAGTACATGAATATAGTATTAATGAATGTGCTAATGTATTACAAGAAATAGTAGGCAAAGGAGGAGTAGAATATCTAGAAGGTAGACATGAAGTTAAACATGCTATACCAACGTTTCAAAAATCAATTGATATACTAGGTTTTGAACATAAAACGGACCTAAAAGAAGGATTAACTAAAATGTGGGAATGGGCTAAAAAACAGCCTATGAGAGATAGATTTGTGTGGGACAAATACGAAATAGATAAAGGAATATATAGCTTTTGGAAAACTAAAAATTAAATTATGAATATAGGAATAATAGGACAGGGTTTTGTTGGTAATGCTATTTACCAAAAATTAAGTAAATATTATAAAGTTTTTACTTACGATTTAATGGCTAAATTGAGTAATTCAACATTCTCAGAAACTATTGAGAGATGTAAAATAGTATTTGTATGTTTACCAACTCCAATGAATAGCGATGGTAGTTGTAATTTAGACATAATTGAAGGGGTACTATCACAAATTAATGAATATACTGATACTAAAAGAATAGTTGTAATTAAATCAACTATGATACCAGGATCAACTGATGAGTTTAATAGCAAATTTAAAAATATTGATATAGTATTTAATCCAGAGTTTTTAACTGAGGCGAATGCTGTAGATGATTTTGAAAATCAAAGCAGATTATTACTAGGTGGTTCATTAGAATCAACTACTAAAATTAAACAAATATTCTCAGCTGTATTTAGAAAAACACCTAAAATAATTAAGACAGACGCTAAAAGTGCTGAATTAGTAAAATATGTTACTAATACATTTTTAGCAACTAAGGTATCCTTTGCTAATGAGATTTACAAACTGTGTGAATCATTAGAATTAGATTATGATAAAATAATTGAAATGGCTACATTAGACCCTAGGTTAGGAGATTCACATTGGGGTGTACCAGGTCCAGATGGTGATTTTGGTTATGGTGGACATTGTTTTCCTAAAGATTTAGCTGCTATTATTAAGATGACTAAAGATAAAGATACACTTAATCATGTTTTAAAAGCAGCTCAAGCTACTAACGATGCAGTTAGAAATAATAGAGACTGGGAAAAAATGAAAGGCCGCGCAGTACTTTAAAGACACCCGCGCAAAGGCTTGGCTACCACAGTAATCTTTCATATATTCACGGTATATTAATAATTAAAAACAATAAAGGTTATGTCAAATTCAAAAGATCAATTAGATTTATTTCAAGGAGTATTGTTATCAACTAAGCAGG
>CESE01024634.1_pt1 | contig 18467 bp, 17 predicted proteins | sample 350271 | NCBI WGS metagenome assembly CESE01 (sample SAMEA2621536, study PRJEB7988) | marine metagenome | isolation source: saline water (ENVO:00002010), including | reverse complement strand
TATCCGCCCATTCTCAATTTCGATGAGGATGTTAAACCTAGGTTCGAGTCCACCATCGAAAAGTGTCTCTGCAAAGACAAATTGGATGGATTCTTTTCTCGCCTTCCTACGTAACATTACTTACTCCGGAATGAACATATTCGTAATAGTCCCGCATTTTGAGGTCACGGGCAGCTTGGTCATCAAGAATGACTAGCGTGTTTGGATGCAATTGCAGTGCTGATGCAGGACAGGTAGCGGTTACTGGACCCTCTACCATCTGCGCAACTGCAGGTGCTTTCCTTGAGCCAGTCGCCAAAAGAAGGCACTGGCGGCTATCTAAAATTGTGCCAACGCCCATTGTCAGTGAACATAGCGGCATTTTATCTATGTTTTTAAAATTGATTTTGTTTGCTTCAAGGGTAGTTTTTGTCAAAGTCTTAATGCGAGTTCTTGAGGCCAAACTTGAAGATGGTTCGTTGAAACCAATGTGTCCGTTTTCACCGAGGCCTAGTAATTGCAAGTCAATGCCACCAACATCAATGATCAGTTGCTCATAACGACTAGACTCCAAAACTAGATCCTTGGCATCGCCAGCTAAGAAATGAGTGAGAGCAGGATCGAAATCGGCATGTGAAAATAGGTTATTCTGCATATACGTACGGTATGAAGCTGAATGGCCAAAAGGAAGGCCGACATACTCATCTAAGTTGAACGTCGAAATCTCTGAAAATGATAAAGGTTCGGTTGTTGAGATTTCCAATATTGTACGATAAAGCGCAATCATTGTCTCCCCTGTAGCGAGCCCAAGGACAGCAGTTGGTTTTGCTCTGACTTTGTCAGTAAGAGTTCTTGCAGCACAGGATACAGCTGCAGCTTCATCGGCTAAAATGATTATTTTCATCAATATTTTCTCTATTTGCGTTGAGCAGCGCACCTATTAGTGGGCCATTTTCAGCGAGGTCTGCGGTAACAAGTTCAGCGTGAAATAACTGTGGCATGGCATCCAAGTGTTTTCGTACACGATCTAGATAGCCGGTGGCCAGGCCAATACTTCCCCCAAACGCTATTTTTGTGATTCCAAGGATTGTGACAAGATCAGCCGCCAATTCGGCAGCCGCGGTTGCCGATCTATCTACTAATTTAAGAGCCCAGGCCTCGCCAGCGTTTGCTTTCTCAAAAACTGTATGGGCGTCAGTATGAGGATATCCGGCCGCGACTGCTGCCGACGCAATTGCATTTCCGCTGGCAACACTTTCGAGGGTGCCATATCGATTAGAATTACAGAGCGTATTGCCGAATGGAGAGGAAGAAAATCCAACGTGGCCAGCAAGACCGCTGGCATCCGTGTGTAAACGTCCATTCAAAATTAGCCCACCGCCAACGCCAGTAGAAATAGTAATGAAAGCAAAATTTTGGTGACCCTCACCAGACCCCAATTGATGCTCGGCTAGTGTCGCCGCCAAAGCGTCATTGATAACGGAGCTAGGTCCAATATTTTTAATCAAATCAGTTCGAAGGGCTGCAGATGAAAATTTTCCCAATGTACTTTGGTTGACAGCAGACCATCTTCCTTCCTCATCGACACGCCCTGTTACGGCCACACCCAACAGATCACCCTTCCGATAACCCAATTTGGACAGCATCTCGGAAATAAGTTTAAGATGAGTGCCATAACTCGCAGTACCAATCGTTTTGCGTTTAATTACATTGAATATTTTTCCAGTTTCAATCTTTGCGACTGCCGTTTTTGTGCCTCCCAAATCAACGGCAAAACCGTTCAATTCGATTTTCTTGTTAGCGCCACGAATAGACTTTGCGAAACGCTCTGTTACGATCTCAAGCCTTGTTAGCGCGGTGCCAACAGTGACAGCATCTGCACCGGCCCTAATAGCACGTGAGGCTAATTCTGGCGTGTCAAAGCGGCCTTCGGCCATAACAAAGACATCCATTTTTTTCGCTTGTCGGATCAGCTCAAAATCAGGGTTTCTGTTTTCTTGCTCTGTTTCTTGCGTGTAACCCGATAACGTTGTGCCTATAATACTTGCGCCATCGTCTCGTGCTTTTTCGCAATCAGCCAAAGTTGAGCAGTCGGCCATCGCAATTACGCCTGCATCAAGTATGGCCTTCAGAATTTCATCACGACTATCGTGACGAAAGCGATCTGTTGCATCATAAGCCACAACGTCGGCACCAGCTTGAACTAATTTTTTTACGTCATCTAGGAAAACTGTAATCCGCACCGGTGACGTGTTGCTGTCTGATTTTACAATTCCGATGATTGGCGCGGTGATTGCTTGCCTTACTGCCTTTAAATTTTCGACGCCTTCAATGCGAACGGCAACGGCACCGCCGGAAATTAAAGCTTGTGCCATGGCCGTGACGATCTTTGGATGATCCATGGTGCCACCATCTACTGGCTGACAGGATGCGACTAAACCACCTTTCAATTTTTTCAGAATTGATGCTGTCCTGATAGATAGTGTTTTTTGCATTAGTCCTGTCTCCTCTAGTAAAATTGACAATGCCGTCAAAACAGTTCTGGAATAGACTTCCTAGCAGCGAGAGAAATTGCACTAACGTCATCAGCTGTAGCCGAAGAATACGGCCATAATAACGCTGGACCCACTGGCCCCCATCCCCCTGCTGCGGTTAATAATTTATCCAGAGCGGGATCAGATAACCCATCCCTTTTTGCCAATGGAAGAACAAATTTCTTCAGAAAAATTTGGATGCGAATTTCCAGATCTTGTGCGGCATTGGGATCAGAGCCTGCCAAATTCCATAGTCGTACTGCGCCGTTTGGGCTTAGGCATGCAACATTCGAATAGGATCCGTCAGCTCCTTGCGGTCGACCAAATGCGACTGTGTGGCCAGGCACAAACACCGAAAAATCCTCCCCAAGTTTACGGCGTTCTTCGTACCAATTAGTGTCACCACCAGATAGTTTTGCACCTACCAATCCAGGCGCAATTGATCGCAGTTCTGAAAGCTGGGGAAGCGAGAGCCGTACTTTAGCATGGGGTGGGTTATAAATTACCAACGGTGTATCTTGGGCGGAATATTGCATTCCTTCTACAAATCGAAAAACTTCATATGACGAAGGTGGCCACCAGTCGGGAAGTGTGAACTGAACTGCCGTAGCACCAAGTTCACGAACACGCTCGAGCCGTTGCCTAGCGACACGTGGGTTTGTACAACTTACGCCAATCTGAAACGGCTTACCGAATTTCCGTGCAACGTTAGAGACCGTATCTGCAATCCTATCGAACTCAGCATCTGTCTGATTATGAAATTCACCAGCGGATCCGTTGGTGTAGATCCCCGCGAGATCGGTTTTGCAAAGGATTTCCAACTCTTCAGTCAGAGCGGTCCAGCTTATCCCCCCACTGTTATCTAGCGGTAGCAAGACCGCGCCCCAAATGCCAGTAGGGCGATCTATACCAAAGGGGTCTTGGGCAGGCTTGTGGTTCGTGATGGAATTCAAATCCCTAGTCATAGTTGATCCTGTGCTTGCTTCACTATGTCTAAGCCGACCATTTCGCTCCAAGCGTTAAGAAGTCTTATCGTGACTGGACCAACCGTTCCATCTCCAATGGGCAAACCGTTAAAACGCGTTGCTGGCATGATGCAATAGGGAGTACTTGTGAAAAATAGTTCGTCAGCCGTTGCTAGATCATATGGTTGCAAAATAGTTTCCACTGCAGGAATACCCATTCCATCCGCAAGCTTTAATGCAGTAGATCGACTCATGCCGGCCAAACAATTGGCTGTTGTTGGTGTCTTAAGAACCCCTCCAGATACGACAAATATGTTTCCGCCTTTGTTTTCCGAAACATTACCATGGATATCCAGAATTACGCCTTGCGCCAAAGGATCAACCAATTTGACCTCGGATTCTGCCAACGTATAGGCGAGCCGGCTTCGATTTTTTATCCGAGCATCCAGCGATTGGGTCGGAACTGCTCGGCTCATAGACGTCACTGCGTGGCAGCCATCGGTATAAAATTGTGCCCAACTGCGTAGGCACATGTACTGGGTGAAAATCATAACTGTAGCGCCACTACTGGTTAGGGTTGGGTCAGAACCTGGAACTGACAGTCCGCGAGAAATATTGTGGACAATCCAACAATCCTGGTCGGGGGCATAACATTGCAAGTTGGCTTGGAGCACGTTTTGAGTCGTCCGCAACATTTCAGTGGCATCCATACCAGGATCAATTCGCATTACTTTCAGAGACTTATAGAGCCGATCTATATGTTCTTCCAATTTGAATGGATGATGCCCAAATGTCCTCGTAGATTCTGTAGCCGTATCGCCTAACATAACCGCGCTATCAAAAATGGATATTCGTGCTTGCGACTCTGGAACCATGGTCCCAGAAATATAAACTTGTCGTTCAAACATCTAACTTCCCTTTTTTAGAAGGTGGCCGACGCAGCCTAACCTAATTGAGGCGACTGAAGCCGCTATGGCAAACCGGTCCATTAAGCTCATCCATGATACTCCGACCGCCCTCACATTCCTGAATAAGCGCAAATATTGGCTCTAACGCCGCAAAATAGTCGTCTATGATTTTTTGAGTATGCTTTGTGCAGACATAGATGCTGCTTGCCGCTAGAAACCCTTGTGTCAGCATCTGTTGGGTTATCAGAGTTTTGTAAGCCAAATTATTCGGACTATTAAACGTAAAGCTAGTCAGAGACGGTATGCCGCTAGTTGAAATTGGCAATTTATACTTTGCACCCAACTCATGCCAGCGCTGCGTAATACCATTCCCAGCAGCTACAATCCCATCCCACGGGTTTTCTTCTTCCATAACATCAAGTGTCGCCAAAGCAGCAATCGAACCAATGCGTTCTGTCCAAAACGTACTGGATATAAAAGTCGACTGTGCCGCTTGCATAATGTCGCGTTTACCCAGAACTGCGGTCACTGCATAGCCATTTCCAAGTGCTTTACCAAAGACGGCCATGTCTGGTGACACGCCAAAATTTAGATGTAGGCCACCGAAATTTTGCCGGAAGCCCGACGTGCATTCGTCAAAGATCAAAACGATGCCACGGTCTGTTGCAAGCTTACGGATCTTTTGAAGAAATAACCCTTTAGGTGGCTGGTTACGCATCACCTCCATCTTAATGGTACCGATGTCTTTTTCTTCAATAAGTGAAACGAGCCCCTCAAAATCATTATAGCGAAATGGGTGCGTGCTACCGTTTAGGTTTTGGGGAACACCAGTTGGATTCAGCCCTGGAAGTAGATGGTCATCCAGTTGGCCAGTATCGCTCAGGTTTGTAGCCAAATACCAGTCGTGCCAACCATGGTATCCACAGATTGCGACGTTGTCGCGACCACTAGCTGCGCGTGCAATACGTATAGCAATGGCATTTGCCTCGCCACCGGTCCGCGCGAACCGAGCCATATCGGCCCAAGGATGTAAGTCCACCAAGCGTTCGGCCAAAGCGACTTCTTCGGGCGCATTGAGCGTGGACAGGTTTCCGTCGCCGATACTGTTTCGAACGGCTTCGTCAACTTTGGGATGCGCATATCCTAAGACATTTGCTCCAATGCCCATGATCGACATATCAATATACTCTGTGCCGTCCAGGTCCCAAACACGCGCACCTTTGGAGCGGCTGTAGTATGCAGGCCAACCGTCTGGCAGAAACATCTCTGGCCGTTTGGACAAAAGCATATTGCCGCCCGGTATGAGGGTTTTAGCCTTTTTCCAAAGACGCTGACCTTTACCTATTTTTGCCATTTTCCTGTCCAAACTGGATTAGAGGACGTCAAGAAACGCGACGCCGTTAATATTTCGATCTTGCTTGAGTTTACGCCACGCGGTTTTCAGACTTTCCTCTTCCACTTCGGTCACAAAATTATCGAAGGGTTTTCGACAATATCCTGCGTCGGCACCTTGCCAAGTCATGCATTTTTTGATCACTGCCGTGGGCGTATAGTTTAGCGAAAAGAAAATGATCGCGTTTGCTGTTTCTTGGAGGGTCTTTGCCAGGCCCATATCACCATTTTCAACGGCGCTCATCAAAGCGATAAATACCTCAGGGATCATGTTGTAGAACGAACCAATAATACCGTCCGCGCCAAAGCTAAGCCCAGACATAGCCATTTCATCCGAGCCAGAATAGACGCGGAATTCTTTGCCAACTTCTTCTTTGATCCGCAGAATTTCAAAATGCGTTGGGGCCGTGTATTTAATCCCCTTGACGCCTGGAATGCTGGCCAGTCTTTTGATCTGATCGAAGCCCAGAAGTCCCGCCAAGGGAATATTATAAACTACCATTGGCAAATCGGTCGACCGGGTCAGGTCTGTGTAATAATTAAAAACCTGATCAGGCGTAAATGGCCAGTAAAATGGTGGTACAGAAGAAATTGCATCGACGCCCGCGGCCTGCGCCTGCTGGGCAAGATCAACGGACAATCGGGTTCCGATTGCGCCGACATGTGCAACCACTGGCACCCGTCCAGCGACTTGATCGACAACTACTTCGACTACCCTTGCGCGTTCGTCAGGTGACATCAAAAATGTTTCGCCGGTGCTGCCGGTTGTATACAGCCCACCAACACCTCGCCCGATCAGAAAATCAACACAGATGCGCATCCGTGTTTCGTCAAAGCGTTCATTTTCATCGAAGGGCGTTATAAGCGCTGGAATCACTCCCTTGAAGTCTTTCAGGTCAAAATTTGGCATTTATACCTCCATTTAAATATAATTTTTAATGGGCAGATGAAAACTAAGCCCTAAAATCTTTATGTAGTCTCAGGAAGATCGATAAGGTGGCAAGAGGCAAAGTGTTCAGCCCCATTTGCATTATATGATTTTAAATCAGGTACTTGTGTCTTGCATACATCGATGGCCTTGTGACACCTTGGATGGAATGGGCAGCCACTTGGCGGGTTGACCGGGCTGGGCACATCGCCCTCCAAAACAATCCGTTTTGTTTGCTTGTCGAGGTCGGCCACCGGGATAGCCGATAGCAACGCTTCAGTGTAGGGGTGCAGCGTATTCGAATATAGTTCTTCGGCGCGGCACAACTCAACGATACGCCCAAGGTACATGACCGCAATTCTGTCACAGATATACTCAGTGACGCTCAGGTCGTGGGTGATAAACAAATATGTTAGGTTTCTTTCGTTCTTTAGCTTCATCAAGAGCTGCAGAACTTGTGCCTGAATAGAGACATCAAGTGCACTGACTGCTTCGTCACACACTATTAGCTCAGGCTCAACACTAAGCGCCCGGGCAATACCAATACGTTGACGTTGCCCCCCTGAAAATTCATGGGGATAACGATCCATGTATTCACGCCGCATATTTACGGATTCAAGTAAATCACCAATAATTTTTCGCCGCTCTTTTCGAGATTTAATTCCATATTTTTTCAGTGGGTCCTGAAGTGATCCAAATATTGTGAAAGCTGGATTCAGCGACGAGTGCGGATCCTGAAAGACAATTTGCAGGCGCTTGCGAAACGGTAGCATTTCTTCGTTGTTCAGCCCTGCGAGGTTGGTTTTCTCATTTTTGGACGAATACGTAATATCGCCGTCTGTGGCTTCGACCAAACGCAGTATTGTCTTGCCCAAAGTAGTTTTACCACAGCCACTTTCACCAACAAGCCCTAGGACTTCACCACGATAGATGTCGAGGCTGACACCGTCGACCGCTTTCACATGCGCTACCGTACGCTTAAAAATACCGGCTTTCACCGGAAAGTACGTTTTGACGTCACGTAGTGTAAGAATGGGATTTTGATCATCCTGCATCTGGCAAAAACTCCTTGTATCGCCAACACATGACACGCTGAGTTCCGTTAAATGTAACTTCTTGGGGCATCACATCACAGGCTTCGATCCTGTGTTTGCACCGCGGCGCGAATTGGCATCCGATAGGTCGATCATACGGATCAGGCGTAGAACCTGCGATAGGTTGAATATCTTGATTCCGCCCACGTCCTAGCACTGGAATAGATTTGAGTAGGGCTCTTGTATAGGGGTGTACTGGATGGCGCAAAACTTGATCCACGGTTCCAGCCTCGACAATGTTTCCCATGTACATAACAGCGACGTCATCTGCCAATTCAGCGACGACGCCCATGTCATGCGTGATCAGCATAATGGCAGTTTCGTTTTCTGCTTTTAGTTTGTCCATTAATTCGAAAATTTGGGATTGGATTGTCACGTCAAGCGCTGTCGTTGGTTCATCAGCTATTAGTATCTTAGGATTACAAGACATCGCCATGGCAATCATTGCCCGCTGGCGCATCCCACCAGAATAAGAATGTGGATAATCGTCTACCCGCATTTCGGGAAGTGAAATCCCCATGCCACGTAACAAATCAATCGTTTTCTCCCGGATTTCTTTGGTTGATAGATCCGTATGATATTTTAAGCTTTCGCCAATCTGAAACCCGATGGTATAAACTGGGTTCAGCGCAGTCATCGGGTCTTGGAAAATCATTGCTATCTCAGACCCGCGGATTGCTCGCATCTCTTTTCCGTCACGCTGTAACTTTTCAATGTGCACGTCGCCGCTGTCACTGTGGTATGTAACTTGTCCCTGCTCGATGCGAGAAAGTGCTGGCAGCAATTGCATGATTGTTGATGCAGTTACGCTTTTGCCGCAACCGCTTTCGCCGACAATACACAATGTCTTTCCTTTACGGATTTCGAACGACACACCGTTGACCGCTTTGTTGCACCGGTTGTTGGTGTAAAAATATGTCTTCAGATTTTTTACGCTCAGCGCAACGTCTTGTGTCCTAGGCACGTGCTTATCCTTGTTGCGAAGGGTCGGTCGCATCGCGCAGACCGTCACCAATGAAGTTAACACTCAGAACAAATAAACAGATAACCAAACCAACTGGCAACCACATCCACCAGAAGTTTTGAAGTACCCTAATTTCCTGAGCAACGTTCAAAATATTCCCCCAAGTTGGAATACTGGCAGGAACTCCCAAGCCTAAAAAGCTTAGACCTGCCTCTGCCAATATGAAGGCTGCTGTCGACAAAGTAATATTTACCATGATTGGCCCCAGCGCATTGGGAAGTATGTGCTTGTAGCAAATCGATGCCGTTGAAAGTCCAAAACTTCGCAAGGCTTGAACGTATTCCTCTTCGCGAAGCGACAGCATCCTTGCCCGGGTCATTCGATACATCCCGCCCCAGCCCGTGAGTACAAAAATAATCATCAAATTAATTAGACTTTGACCAATGATTGAGACTAGCAGCAATACTAAAATAATTTGTGGGAAAGACATAAACAGCTCTGAAATACGCAAAGCGATGATATCTGGCCAGCCGCCCTTGTAGCCCGTGTATGCGCCTATCAAGACCCCAATTATTGCTGAAATGATACCACTTCCAAGTCCCACAAGAATTGAAACACGACCGCCATAAAGGACACGTGCTAGAATATCTCGGCCGGTCTTATCTGTGCCGAACCAATGTTCAGCAGTCGGTGGTTTAGAAAGGTTGCGAAGATCAATTTTTAGGGGATCAGCGTCAGTGATCAATGGCGCAAAGATCGCGGTCAAAAGAATTATGGCAAATAACAAAATACCAACGACGGCCAAACGATTGTTGAACAGTTTTTTTAGGGCGCGGCTCCCACCTTTCGAAGATAATTGTCCGGCCTCTTCCCGCGCCAAGATCTTATCAAACTTTTTGTTCAAAGATCGTGATGTCATTTTATGCCTACCCCTAACTTAGTCGAACGCGTGGATCGATGAGGGCTGTAAGCACATCGATAATTAGACTAGCCATTAATACTGTAAAAACTGAAAATAGGGCGATCATCATGACTAATGGGTAATCGGATCCTCGGACTGCTCCTATGAATTCGTTGCCAAGTCCGGGCCACTGAAAAACCTGCTCAATGATTACTGAACCACCAATTAATACAGGCAGCCGAAACCCAATCAACACAACCACCGGCGTTAGCGCGACGCGAAACCCATGCAACAGGTTAATTCGCCATTCTGGCAATCCCTTGGAACGGGCAGTTGTTATAAAATCGCGGGTCAGCGCATCCAGCATTGAAGAGCGGGCATAACGCATAACGCCTGCAGTCATCATCAAAGATAAGACCATGGCAGGCATGACAATATGTGGGATGCGGTCCCAAATCGTTTCATAACCTGGAAGAAGTCGGCCACCGACGGGCAGCCATCCCAGGTTTAAGGCAAAGATTAAAAGGGCGACCAAGCCAAAGAAAAACTCAGGTATCGACACACCGACCATTCCTATAACAGTTAAACTACTGTCAGTAATCGAACCACGTTTTAGCGCACTATAGGTTCCTAAAATGCATCCCAAAACTGTTGAGAAAAAAAGTGCGACGAGTGAAAGCTCCAGAGTTGCGGGAAGGCGGTCAAGAAAGATTGTCGAAATCGGAACGCCACCAGCCAAAGAGTGCCCAAAATTTCCTTGCATTACATTGCCCAACCAAATTCCGTAGCGGGTGATGAACGACTTGTTTAATCCGTAAGATTCACGCAATTCATAAAATTGTGCTTCTGTTAAACGACTGGCAAGTTCAGGATTGATAAGCGCAGATACCGCATCGCCGGGTGTCAGTTCCAATGCAGTATAGACCAAAAAACTGATAGTTAGGAGCATTGGTATAAGGAGCAGAATGCGGCGGATTACATAGGTCAGCATCTTCCGTGTTCCTCCCATTACCAGAGCGTTTTTTAGGGGCGCGGCTAAGCCACGCCCCTAACTTTGTTTAAGTTGTCAGCAGCCTTACTTACGGGCAAATTTGTTGAACCAGATCATCCGTGTGTACGGAATATCTGCAGCGACGACCCTCATGTTGTCCATCGCTTCAAGCGCCCCCACATCTGCGACGTTTTTGGTAAAGCCATAGTCCATCCTACCTGCACCAGCATTCTTCAGCAGGTTTCCGTCACCGTCAAGGCTAGGCCATGCAACGATTTCATCAATCTGCGCGACACCACCGTGATAGTTTTCAAACGGAACGTAACGGACAAAGTCGTTCATCTGAACTTCTTCGATTTTGAACGGACCGGACCCAATTGGTTTCTGCCAGTACGCTGCCTGTTGTAATTGCAGTGGGTCGACATCTTTAAGGTGGGCCATTGGCAACGGTGGAAACTGTGTGAACGTCAACAACATGTTTGGATCGAGTACAGCCATGCTGAATGTGATCGTATTTCCGTCTGTTGTGATACCAGCTATTTCGTCTGAACTACCGTCAGAATACTCTTGGCCACCTTCAATTGACTTGAAAGTATTGGAGACTACTGAGTGAATATTTGGAACGCGTAACGCAGTTTTAACACTCCACTCGATGTCAGCAACTGTCAAAGCTGAGCCATCATGCCAAGTAAGCCCATCTTTTAGCGTAAAGCTAACTGACATGCCGTCTTTACCAACCGAGTAGCTTTCGGCAAGTTGAACACCATTAACTGCAAGCGAACCGTCTGCAGTTAGTAATTTGTCAAAGACAACTTTAGACGTAATCCAAATTCCTAAATTCGCCCAAGGATTTTCAAAAAATTGTGGCGGTGCAGTATTGGTGTACATTACTTGCTTGCCGTTCGCATCAGGTTCCATTGTCCAATCCACGATACCAAAATCATAATTGTATTGCTCGTTACCGTAGCCATGGCCGTTACGGTTCAGCTTTTTACTCTCGTAGATAAAGAGCTGCTGGTAATAAAGCGGCAGCGCGTCCAAGTTTTTGTTCCAGTATTCCTGAATTGCGAAATAAGCTGGGCGTTGTTCGTCGGGATTAGCGGTCGCATTGATTGCATCAATGAGCCCATCTAACTCAACATTACCTGGCGTGTGGGACGTACCACCAGTTTTGTAGGGGTTGTAGTATTCTTGCAAAGCGGTCGCAGCAGCGGCGCCGTAACCCAAATCCCATGCAATGTTGGAAATGCCATCGACTGGATTGGTTGGTCTTGTTGTAAGTTGTGCGCCGACATCGCCTTCCAGTTTGCGATAGCTCATCTTAACGCCAACATCAGAAAGATATGACTGAACCGCTGCCATCAGATCGGCAGTAAGTTGGTCACCGTAATAGTAGACCATGTCAAGCTCGCGGCCAGAATCCCAGTTAGCGAGCGCAAGAAGTTCGCGGGCTTTGGCTGGGTCATACGCATATGGGTTCAAACCATCTGGCTTATGTGGTCCGTTTGGCAGCATGCTGTCAGCTACAATTGCTTTTCCTTCGAGCAACGTTTCGACAATAGTGTCCATATCAATTGCATATGCAATCGCCTGACGAACGCGTGGATCAGACAGTGGTTCGCTGTTAATGGCCTGCGCTGTCGCAAAGTTCGGTCCTGCACTAAGCAAGGCCGCTGCGAGCGCAACTCCTAAAATTTTATCAAACATTACTTCCTCCGTTGGTTATGGCTTATTAGCCTGGTATTGTTAAGTTTTTAAAATCTTGTTGATAAGAGAACGATGTAAAAATGTTTCGTAATTTCGCACTAAGTGTTCCGTTAAAGACCGAACTGCGGCACCCGAATCTTTGGCTAAAATAGCTGAAATAATTTCTTTATGCCCTTCGTTGCTGATTTGATTGTGGGCCAAAAGATTATCCTCAATTGGAGCTCTCTTCATTAAGCGATCCACAAACGTCTCGTGCAGGGCTACAAAAATTGGGTTACCTGGTACTTCGGCCAATGCGCGATGGAATTTTACATCCGCGTTCCGGAAACCAGCGATATTATCCAGATTTGCGTCGCATTCTTCTACGGCACCAACCATTTTTGCAATTTGGGCATTTGAGGCGTTCTGAACTGCGTACTGGACCATGCTTGTTTCAAGGAAAAGGCGGGCTTGCTGTAAATGTGCGCGGCCTTCGTTATCCTTAAAGAAATACTGGGCGGCGTCGGACGCACCAAGCATCACACGTGACAATTTGGGAACCGCTACACGCGGGCGCATGCCCTTGGCATGATCGGCGAGACCCATGCCGTGCAAAATGGTCATTCCATCTCTGACAATACTCCGACCGACGCCAAATCGTCCACATAGAGAACGTTCCGAAGGGAACATGTCACCGGGACGTAACAGCCCACTATGGATATCGCCTGCTAATTCGTTGGCTATATTTGATGCTGTGCTGTCCGTCGCCACTTGCTTAACCTCTTCAGAGTTATACACGTTCAGGAGACCATTAATCGTTTTTGAAGCCAATATAGTCACTTTTGGTCGACCAAAAATATCATGAACTGGCTCCCTGACCCTTAGGTTTCATCTGAACTAATATTTAACTGCCCTCCAATTTAGATATCGATATCCAAGTTTAAAGAATTTTGTGCCGTTCAAAAACATCTGCCAGCGCCTCACCGGCGCGAATTTCATTGCGCACTGTATTTTCTGCACTTACTTTCACGAGCGCATTTTTCACGACCCTGTCCACGAAATCAGACGGTACGATGACGATCCCATCTGGATCACCAAATATTAGGTCACCTCGTGAAACTGAAACCCCACCAATCTCACCAGGGACATCTGACATCATCATTTTCCCACGATACTTGGTGTCTGAAGGGTTTGTTCCACCGGCATAGACTGGGAAACCCAAATTCCTAATTTGTGGAGAATCGCGGACACATCCATCCGTCAGGCAACCAGCCGCACCAAGATGTGTTGACCTTTCAGATAATAGCTCCCCCCAAGGGGAAATCCGAAGGTTTCCATGGCAAACGAGTACTGCCACTTCACCAGAAAGAAGGCTATCAACAAGTGCAATTTCTTGTTCATATACACGGACATCTTCGTCGTCGTGATAAATAGGCATGTATAGCCCGACGCGGGCGAAACCGCACAGAATTTGTGACGTGTCCAATGCAACAAGTCCTGGCCGCAAAACCTGATTGTGAAGCCCAAAAGAATCGAGAGCGTCTGCAATAACAGCTGTAGAAAGCTGCAATTTGCAGCGACTAAGAACGTCTCCATCACCTTTACTTTTATGCACTAATCTGTCCCCAAGGCCTAATTATCTTGCCTGATAGTTAGTATGCCATATTGGTTGACATACCGAGATATCTTATTAACATGATAACAAGTTATATTTAAGAGTCAAACTGCTGCTAAACTGATTTTAAACTAAAAAATGCTAGGAGAACTTCATCCATAACGTGCTGATTATTGGTGCCGGCGGCATTGGACTTAGACATATTAAGGGCTATACTCAAACTGGGCGTGCCAGACTTTCTGTTGTCGAGCCAGATGATAAAAAGCGTGCGGACATGGCCCAAAAATTTGCATTGGTCGATAAATATCAGGGAATAGGGCAGGCAGATTTAAACTCATTTGATTTAGCTGTCATATGCGCACCCGCCCATACTCATCTGCCCTTGATGACAAAGTGTATCGCCGCAGACCTACCTTTTATGGTTGAAAAACCATTGTCGGTTTCTATGGAAGGCGTACAAGACGTCCTTGAAAAAGTGAAGGCCAAAAACCTACTTGCGCGGGTGGGGTTTACGCGGCGGGTAGCGGACGAGTTGCAGCAGTTACGCAGCGATATTCAGGCTAAAAAAATTGGTGACTTGAAGCTCATTTATATGAATTCTTCTCAGGAGTTTCCAAAATATCGACCTGATTTTCAATCTACATACTATGCAAGGCCTGAGATGGGTGGTGGTGCAATTCTAGACGCGGCAAGTCATTTGTTTGATATGCTGATCTGGATCGCAGGCAGACCCAAGAATATCAGTTGCATGTATGACCGGCTGGTCCTGCAGGGCACGCAGACCGAAGATACGTGTCTGATCAACGTCTGTTTTGAAAGCGGTGTCATGGCAAACGTCGTTATTAACCAATTCCAAAAGCCAAACACCAACCAGCAAGAATTTATAGGTACGACTGGCAATTTAATGCTCGACCATTCCAAATTGATTTATCGCAACAGCGATGCAGCTACTCCTGCCCAAACTCGTGACTTCATGGATGGTTTGGTGCCTATGGAAGCGCATCAAGCGCGCTTTGCAATGCAAGCTAATTATATGATGGATGCATTGGAAGGTGGGCCGTGCCATCTGGCTACACTGGAAGACGCGGAATTGAACCTTCGGCTTGCACTTTCCGCCAAGCAGTCATGGGATGAACGCCGAATTATTGAGCTGGACTATTGAGTGGGATTGGACCTTTGAAAAGCCTAAAAGGAAAAACGATATTGATTGCTGGAGGGGCTGGATATTTGGGCGTACCTCTTTGCAAACTTCTCGTCGCTGAAGGTGCAAATATTTGCATCGGTGACTCTAATCAAGAACAATTGGATCAAGCCATCCAATCAATCTGCGCTAATTTGCCCGATGCTAGGGTTATTGGCTTGCCACTTGATATAGGAAACGAAACATCAATCGTTGATTATGTAACTGCCAGTGTGAATTACTTTGGTAGGTTGCATGGGTTGGTCAACGCAACATCAGGCGCCTCTGGAAAAGAAATCCAAGACTTGACCAGTGACGACTTTGATCTCGCTAATAACCTTAACCTTACGGGCCCGTTCCTGATGGCTCGTGAAGCTGCGAAGTACATGGAGGGTGCGGGAAGTATTGTTATGTATTCATCCATGTTTGGTCTGGTTTCTCCCAACCAGGCCAATTATCCACACGGCCTTACGCGAAATCCAATTGAATACGGGGCTGGTAAAGCGGGAATGATTCAGATGGTACGCTATCTGGCATCTCATTTTGGCCCCCAAAACATTCGTGTAAATGCGGTTGCGCCTGGCCCCTTCCCAAATGTTGAAAAACTAGATTTACCAGATGAATTTATTAAAAACCTTGAACGTGATACGATGCTGGGGCGTGTTGGCCAGAATCATGAGACTGCCGGCCCAGTTGCTTTTTTATTATCGGACGCGGCAAGCTACATCACTGGGCACACACTTCCTATCGATGGTGGATGGACCGCATGGTGAGTAGGAAAATAGGGATGCCAAAATTTCCAATAGTAAGCGCTCCAATTAAACTGGCAATGCTGGGCATGACCGAGGGAAACGGTCACCCGTATTCTTGGAGTATTATTCTTAATGGTCGTTACGATGCGGAGGCATTGGCACAATGCCCCTATCCCGCCATTCGTGATTATATTTCCAAGCAACCCTCCCACACTCTTGGGATTGACGGTGTGGAGGTCACGCATGTTTGGACAGATGATCCAGCGGACGCGGAATTGGTCGCTAAGGTTGCCAAGATTGATACTGTAGTATCCAACGCAACAGACGTCATAGGCAACGTCGACGCAGTGCTCGTTGCCACAGACAAAGGCGAAGAGCACGTCGAGCGTTGCCGGCCGTTCGTTGAAGCGGGCATACCAATTTTTGTCGACAAACCACTGTGTAATACTAGGCGTGACTTAGCCATATTTTCAGATTGGGTGAATGCTGGCCATCCGTTGATTAGCTCTTCGGCGATGCGCTTCGCGAAAGAATTCGCGCCGTACCACCAGGCGACGCATGCGCTGGGTAAACTAGAATACGTTAACTTCACGATGGCCAAGAGTTGGGAAACCTATGGAATACACTCATTGGAGGCAGTCTATCCAGTTGTTGGACCAGGCTTCATCTCGGTCCAGAATACAGGTCATCTCGAGCGAAATATTTTGCACCTCCGCCATCGCGACAACATCGATATCAATCTAGTCAACATTTATAATCTGGCGGGGGGAGCCGGAATGATGACGCTTGCCGGTACGCATGGAGGCGTGCAGCTGCGGATGGCCGACAGTTTCCACGCCTTCAAAGCCCAGCTGACGTCCTTTGTTGATTATTTGCGGTTGGGTACCCCACCCGTGCCCTGGGAAGAAACCCGCGAGCTTATGCAACTTGTCATCGCTGGCATTGAAAGCCGTGAACAAGGCGGAAAAACAATTTACTTGAAAGATTTGGAGTAACCACCGTGTCAGTTTTAAATACATTTTCACTCAAAGGAAAAACTGCGCTTGTTACTGGTGGAGCCGGACTTTACGGACGCCAAATTGTTGAGGCGCTGGCTGAAGCTGGCGCAAAAACCTTCATTGCGTCGCGCGGGATCGAAGCACTGGAAGCAGTCGCGCAAAAGCTGCGCGATCGCGGCTATGATGTGACCGCGATGCACCTTGACCTTTCTTTGGACGCATCCATTGAGAAAGTTCACGCTGATATCATAAAGCAATGTGGAACATGCGATATTTTGGTAAACAACGCGGTCACGCGGTCTGCGCATGATGGGTGGGCGCATGACTTGGAAGCCTATGACATCAGCCTTCACGTCAATGCTTCGGCATTATTCAAGATTACCTATCTTTTCGCACAGAACATGAAGGCACAAAAGTCAGGATCGATCATCAATATTAGTTCAATGATGGGTATTGTCGGCGTAGAAATGGATAACTACCTGGGCACTGACATGATGCCAGACCCTTCGCCAATCTACTTCTTCGAAAAAGGTGGTATGATCAATTTTACCCGCTGGGCCGCAAGCGTTCTTGGCCCCGAAAATGTCCGCGTTAATTGTCTTTCGCCAGGTGGCTACGAAGCTGGCCAACCGGCCCCATTCATTGCTAATTATTCCGCCAGAACGCAATTAGGACGTATGGCCAACGATACTGACTTGAAAGGTGCAATTATATTTTTGGCTTCTGACGCATCCGCATACATTACAGGAACTAATATTCCAGTCGACGGCGGATATACCGCCAAATAATTATCTTTATTAAACGAGGAAAATCATGTCACAAGAACAATATTCCGCTGGTAAACCTTCTGCCTATAGAATGCGTGAAAGTCGGGTTTTGCGCACCATTCGCGATGGTAAAGTTGCTCGCGTACTAAAACTGAACACCAACGATGCAAAAGTAGCTGAGATTTTTGCGATGGCGCAACCAGATGCAATTTGGCTTTGCAGTGAACATTGTTCTGGCAGCTACGAATCGATGGAGCATCAAATTCGTGCAGCAAAAATCTACGATGTAGACGCTATAGTGCGTGTATCCCGTGGCAGCTACAGTGACTACATCCGGCCGTTAGAGATGGATGCGGCTGGCTTAATTGTACCGCACGTGATGAACTTAGCTGACGCCATAAATGTGCGTGACATGACAAAGTTTGCGCCTGTTGGAAAGCGTCCGGTGGACGGCGGAAACAATGATGCGCTCTTCACACGCGTAGAATTTCAAGACTATCTTGAAACAGCAAATCGCGAACGGTTTGCCTTGTACCAAATCGAAGATCCAGAGGTTATGGATGATATTGACGAAATTGCCGCATTGGAGGGAGTTGACGCCTTATTCTTTGGCCCTGGAGACATGTCTGTCGCCATGGGTATACCCGGTCAACTGAACCATCCAGAGATTGTCCGCATGCGTGAACAGGTTGCGACAGCAGCGCGAAAGCACAACAAGATTGCAGCCACTGTGGCCGACCCTGCTTCGGTCGCCTCCTATGTGGACATGGGCTACAATTTACTCAACATTGGTGCTGATGTTTTGGCGCTTAC
>CESE01086758.1_pt1 | contig 18658 bp, 13 predicted proteins | sample 350271 | NCBI WGS metagenome assembly CESE01 (sample SAMEA2621536, study PRJEB7988) | marine metagenome | isolation source: saline water (ENVO:00002010), including | reverse complement strand
ATAAGTGGTGTTTACAGATTGACCACCTGGACCAGAAGAACAATATGTTTCTTTCTTAATATCCTTATCGCTAATCTGAACATCAAACTCCTCGGCTTCTGGCAAAACAACTACCGAAGCAGCAGAGGTATGAACTCTTCCTTGTGTTTCTGTTTGCGGAACTCGCTGTACACGGTGTACTCCCGATTCGTACTTCAATGTTCCATATACGTCATCACCTGAAACATTCATTACAATTTCTTTGTAACCACCTGCAGTACCATGGGTAACATCAACCAATTCTGTACGCCACTTTTTATTTTCGCAGTAGCGAGAATACAATCTATATAAATCGCCGGCAAAAATACTAGCTTCATCTCCACCAGCACCGGCACGAATTTCAACTACTGCATTTTTAGAATCTTCAGGATCTTTAGGAATTAGTAATACTTTAATTCCTTCTTCAATTTTAGCTTTCTTTGGGATGGCATCATCTAACTCCATTCGAGCCATCTCTTTCATTTCAGCATCGTCTTCTGTGTCCAAAATTTCTTTCGACTCTTCGATGTTGTCACAAACAAGTTTATAGGCTAGATAAGCCTCCACAATTGGACTAAGGTCTTTGTATTCCTTATTCAATTGCACATAACGTTTCATGTCGTTCATCACTTCAGGTTCGATGATTTGCTGCGCAACATCATCAAAACGAAGTTTTATCATTGCCAATTTATCTAGTAATGCCATATTAGTATATGAATTCGCCGTATTGGCTCTTAATAGTCAATTTCTTTCCTTGGTGCTTTTCTACTCTTCCGATAATTTTCGCATCTACACCAAAACTTTTAGAAATGTTTATGATGTCTTGTGCGTGCTCTTCTTTCAAGTAGATTTCCATACGATGTCCCATATTGAACACTTTGTACATTTCTTTCCAGTCGGTACCCGATTGTTCCTGAATTAACTTGAACAATGGAGGCGTATCGAACATATTGTCTTTTATCACGTGTACATCGTCCACAAAGTGAAGGACTTTAGTTTGTGCACCACCACTACAGTGTACCATGCCGTGAATATTATTTCTATGAGAATCTAAAATATTTTTAATTATAGGTGCATAAGTTCTTGTTGGTGAAAGCACCAATTTTCCTGCATCTATAGGAACCCCTTCTACAGCATCTGTTAATGCTATATTTCCAGAGTAAACTAAATCTGAAGGTACAGCAGCATCGTAACTTTCAGGATATTTAGTAGCTAATTCTTTATGGAACACATCATGACGAGCAGATGTTAATCCGTTAGAACCCATTCCACCATTGTATTCTTTTTCGTAGCTTGCTTGTCCGGCAGATTCTAAGCCAACAATTACATCGCCACCTACAATATTGTGATTCGAAATTACATCCGAACGTTTCATTCGAGCAGTAACAGTAGAGTCAACAATTATAGTACGAACTAAATCACCTACGTCTGCAGTTTCACCACCTGTAGAATAAATTTCTACTCCTTGAGAACGCAAGTCTGCTAAGATCTCTTCTGTTCCATTGATAACTTCAGAAAGAACTTCTCCTGTAATTAAATTCTTATTTCTTCCAATAGTCGAAGAAACTAATATCCTATCTACTGCACCAACACAAAGTAAGTCGTCGATATTCATAATCAATGCGTCTTGAGCAATTCCTTTCCACACAGAAACATCACCTGTTTCTTTCCAATACATATAAGCCAAAGACGACTTTGTACCCGCACCATCCGCATGCATTACTATGCAATAATCCTCATCTCCTGTTAAACGATCTTCTACAATTTTACAAAATGCATTAGGAAATAAACCTTTGTCAACATTTTTAATGGCATTATGTACATCTTCTTTTGATGCAGAAACGCCTCTCATCATATATCTTTCTTGAGTGCTCACAGGTAGAATGTATTGCGGGTTAATTTGCTGCAAAGATACTTAAATAAAAAAGCATCCCATAGTACTATGGAATGCTTTTCAATATTGTTTATAAGCTTAGTACTTACCGTACTTTTCTGAATCTACAGGATCCGTTTCAATTTGTTTAAAATCTGTTCTCCTGTTCATTTGGTGTGCTAAATTTCTTCTTCTTTTAGAACGTATAGATTCGATAAATTCTTGAGATAAAACATCTCCTTTGGTAAATCCACTTCTATCATCTTGTAAAGTTAAGGGTTCAGCCTCTCCCATACCAACTGCCTCTAGTCTCGATTCTTCAATTCCTTGTTCGATAAGGTAAGAAACACAAGCATCGGCACGTTTTTGAGATAAAGCTAAGTTAAAGTCATCACCAGATCTAAAGTCAGTATGAGATCGTAATTGAATTCTTAAATCTGGGTTTGTCTGTAAGACACCAACTAATTTATCTAAATCTTTTTTAGCCATTTCTCTAAGTTCAGCAGAACCTAAATCGTATTCTATTTGAGGTAACACTACTGGTAATCTATAAACTTTAAGAGATAAATCTACAGATATAGTGTATAAGAAACCTTCGTCTGTTGATTCGAAATCGTGGATTGTTAAGTCTTGTGTAGTTACCGTATCGTTAACAGTTACATAAGTATCTTTAGAATAAGCAACCTCGTATTCTACTCCTTGCTTAATCGCTTCATCACCTAGATCAAAGAAACCTTCTTTATTCGTTATAGCATCAAAAGAAGAACCATCAGAACCTTCAATATGAATTGAAACTCCTTGTATTGGATCGGTAGATTCTGTATCAACCAAAATACCTTCCATTTTAAATTTAAGATCTGAAAGTTTTACTTCGTAGATATCATCACCACCACGGCCACCTCTTCTGTTAGAAGTGTAAAACCCATTCATAGCACCTTTACCAGAGAAAATAATACCGAAATCATCGTAGGAAGAATTAATTGGGTATTTCATATTCTTAACCTTTCCAAATTGACCACTTGGTCTTTTAGTAGCTCTAAATATATCGAAACCACCCATCCCTACATGTCCTTTTGAAGCAAAGAAAAGTGTACCATCTTTATGTACGAAAGGAGCAATTTCAGAACCAGCAGTATTTACTTCAGGCCCTAAATTTACAGGCTCAGCCCAAACATCTTTTCTTTTATTATATTCCGACATCCATATATCAAAATCTCCTTCACCTCCAGGCATATCGGAAACAAAGTATAACGTTTTTTCGTCTGGAGATAAACATGGAAATATAACCATATAGTTCGAGTCTATAGGAAGAGCTAACTCTACAGGCACTTCCCATTCGCCACCTTTTTTAGTTGACGAAAATACACGAGGCACGTGAGCTTCGTTTTTCTTCATCATGGCTCGATTGAAATACATTAAGTTTCCACGTTCGTTTAAACTTACTGCACCTTCATCAAATTTTGTGTTTATAACCTCATCAGTTCCTAAAAACTCACCTAAAGATATTGGCTCAGACCATTTTGGTTTAGCTTGCTTTTTACCAGTTCTGCCTCTTTTCTTTTTACTTTTCTCTAATTCGGCAGCCCAAACATCCGTAAAATACTGACCTGTTTGTTTACTAATTTTTCTACCCATAACCCCTTTTCTGGCAGTCGTGAACAATAATAAAGAATAATCATTTTTACCAAAGGCTGGCATTCTATCATCATTCTTAGAATTCAACCCTTTCATATTTGTTACAGCATAACGAGTAGGGTTTTCAGTCCACTCTATGGCCAATTCACAAGACTCAATAGCTTCTTGAGCTCTAATATCTTCAGGGACTTTTTCGCTGTACAAACCAAATGTTTCAATAGCATCGTCAAATTTACCTAGATTACGTTGCATCATTGCCAAGTACAGAAGTGCAATTGGATCGTCATAACGCATTTTTATAGCACGTTTGTAATAGCTTTCAGCTTGACGGTAGTTTCCAATTTTACGAGCACATTCAGCCAACTTAAAACTCATCTCAATTTTCTGTGTTCTGTCAGAAGATTTTGAATAAGCTCTTTTAAAGTGAACCATTGCTTTGTGAAATTCATACTGATCGAAGGCAATTTCAGCTTTTTTATACTGTCTACCTTGAGCTAATGAATTTGTTGTAATCGCTAAAGAAGCGATAAATAAAAGTACTATTTTAGTAAATCTCATTGGTTTGAGTTAATGAGTTGTTGTTTCGGCTTGCTCTGCAATATCTATGCAAAAGATTGCTAAAATAACTAAATTTATAGCAAATAAAAAAGCTTAATGAATATAAGAGCACTTGATAATTGAATATTTATGATTTCCAATCAAAAAAAGCACCTAAAAAGGTGCTTTTTAAAAGTCAAAACGACTTATTTAATATCTGCTTCAGAAACTGTTTTCACAATTCTAGAAGCAATTTTGTAAGGATCACCATTTGAAGCTGGACGACGATCTTCTAACCAACCTTTCCAGCCTTGTTCTACAGTAATAATAGGAATTCTAATTGAAGCACCTCTATCTGAAACACCAAAACTAAACTCATCCATAGAAGCTGTTTCATGTAAGCCAGTTAAACGTTGGTTGTTATATTCACCATATACGTCCATATGCTCTTTTACAACTGGTCTAAAAGATTCACATACTTTTTCGTAAATCTCTTTAGAACCACAAGTTCTTAAAAGTGTATTTGAAAAGTTCGCGTGCATACCCGAACCATTCCAGTCACCTTTAATAGGCTTTGGATGATATTCTATATAATAATCGTATTTTTCTGTAAGTCTGTCTAATAAATAACGAGCAACCCAAAGCTCGTCACCAGCTAGTTTAGCACCTTTAGCGAATAATTGGAATTCCCATTGTCCAGAAGCAACCTCTTGGTTAATACCTTCGAAGTTAAGTCCAGCTTGAATACATAAATCTGCGTGTTCTTCAACAAAATCTCTACCATGCGTATTTTTACCTCCTACGGAGCAATAATACATACCTTGAGGTCCTGGGTAACCACCCATAGGAAAACCTAATGGCAATTCAGTATGCGTGTCCATAATGAAATACTCTTGTTCGAAACCGAACCAGAAATCATTATCATCATCGTGAATTGTTGCTCTTGCATTAGATACGTGTGCCGAACCATCTGCATTTAAAACTTCTGTCATCACTAAATAGGCATTATCTCTCTCTGGATCTGGGAAAATAGCAACTGGTTTAAGTAAACAGTCAGAAGATCCACCGACAGCTTGTCTAGTTGAACTTCCATCAAAAGACCACATTGGACATCCTTCTAATGTGCCATCAAAATCTTCTACTACTTTAGTTTTACTTCTCATGTTCTGAGTAGGAAAGTATCCGTCGAGCCAGATATATTCTAATTTAGTTTTCATAACGATGATTAGGGTTAAAATTAAGCTGCAAATATAAACTCAATAGTTGAGAATAATTTAAAATTTATCAAGTTTTTGATGAAATTTACAGAAGGATAGAAAAGTATGTGCTTTCAGAAATGAAGGAGTACAAAAAAACAAGCGTTAATTGTTAAAACGTTAGATGTTAATTATTTAATGTGCTTTGAGGAATAACTGTAGGACAAACATGCTGTACTCAAAAAACTACACAGAGATTCACAAAGAAAATAGAGATGCACAGAGAAAAATTATTCGTCCTTAAATACTATTTGCAATTTCCCTACACCCAATTTACTGCTTTACTAATTCCTTTTTTTATTCCCGACCTTTTTTTTTTAGTGAAAGAAGCCTATAAAATGAGCGTAGCAAAATGCTGTTTGAACTTGCCTGACTGGACGAAGGCTAGTGAGTTCATTTTGGTAGCTATTTTATAGTTTCTTAAAGGTTAAGAAATAATTAAAAATCTTGAGATCCATTGAAAATAGATACACACGAATAAAACATTCATGTTTTTTTGGTTATTTCAGCAAATAAAAAGAAACAATGACTAGTTTTTTGTCCTGCATCGTAAACGATAAACACAATAAATTATCAACAAAAGCTACCGACTTATTTAGGAACGATTATAAACAGAGCAACGCTTATATAACAATACAATTCTTTTTAAACGATATTCACTAAAAAAGAAAATAAATATAGGCGATATATACTAGAAGTAGTAAACCACCTTCTACTCTACCTATATGTCCTTTATGAAACAGAAACATCATTGGAAAAATAAGAAGAGAAACACCAAACATCCACCAAATATCATTGGTTAACAAACTCTGATCTACAATAGCTATTGGTTTTATAATAGACGTAATCCCTAAAACTGCAAATACATTAAATATATTTGAACCAATTAAATTCCCAACAGACAAGTCTCTTTCCTTTTTAAAAGCTGCAATTATTGAGGCTGTCAACTCTGGCACAGAAGTCCCGAAAGCGACTATAGAAACAGAAATTATACGTTCGCTTAAGCCCATTACACGAGCTAATCCACTAGCTGCGTCTACTAAAAAGCGAGAACCGAAATACAAACAAATCCCACCAGAAACTAAAAACATAACCAGTTTGGGTAAAGGCATTTTATCTTCTTGTGTTGGGGCTTTTAGTTTTTCTTCTTTACGAGAACGCCTAATCAAATATATGGTTAGAAACACTAACAAACACACAAATATAAATCCTTCCCAAGCTTCTAAAACAGAATTGGTATATAAAAAAAAACCAAACAAAAAGGAAGCAAAAAGCATTACAGGAATATCAAACCGAAACAATCTTTGCTTGAATGCCAGAGGAAACAATAAAGTAGTCAAGCCTAGAACCAATGATAGATTGGCAATATTAGAACCTATTACATTTCCCAATGCCATGTCGGGATGCCCTGTTAAGGCAGAATAAACACTTACAATAAGTTCGGGTGCAGAAGTCGCAAAAGAGACTACAGTTAAGCCAATAACCACCATAGAAACCTTCATTCGAACAGCTAAGGCTACAGAACCTTTTACAAGAAACTCTCCTCCTATAATAAGGATAATAAGACCGAGAACTAAATAAAGTATATTTTCCACAAATTAATTATCTAAGGATTTTTTAACACCTCTTTTTACAGACTGTGTTAAGTTTTCAATTTCTTTAAGGTCATTTTTCATCTCGGAAGTAACAGAATCTATTCCTTGAGAACTATCGTGAATTTCTCTTTTAATATCATCACTTGCATCCTTTACTTTACGAATTCCTTGCCCAACAGTCCTAGCAATACCCGGAATTTTATCTGGACCAAAAAGTAAAAGAAAGACAAAGGCAATGAGTACAAACTCGCCAGTACCTAAAAAATTTAAAAACAATAGAGTGTATACCATAGTGCAAAAATAAAAAAAGTCCTGCTAATGCAGGACTTTCTTATGAATCTTAAAAAAGATTATTTTTTAGCTTCTTCTTTTAAGGTATCTACCATAATTGGTGTCGCAATAAATAAAGAAGAATAAGTACCAACAACAACCCCAATCATAAGGGCGAACATAAATCCACGAATTACTTCACCACCGAATAAGAAGATAACGAATAATACGAAGAATGTTGTTACAGAAGTATTAATAGTACGACTTAAAGTACTGTTAAGAGCTGCATTTACAATTTCGTGAGTTGTACCAGATTTCTTAGCAAAATACTCACGTACTCTATCGAACACAACCACTGTATCGTTTAATGAATAACCGATTACAGTAAGTATAGCTGCTATAAATGCTTGATCTATCTCTAAAGAGAAAGGTAATCTTCCGTAGAAAATAGAGAATATAGATAACACAATTAATACATCGTGGAATACAGCAGCTACCGCTCCTAAAGAGTAAGACATCTTACGGAAACGAATTAAGATGTACATGAAGATTACAATTAGCGAGAAGATTACTGCCCAAAGTGCAGACTGCTTAATATCATCAGCAATGGTAGGTCCAACTAATTGTGAACTCATTACTTCGTAATCCATACCAAGAGAACCTAAACCTTCAGCTAATTTAGCGTCAACAATAGCATCTGATCCTTTTTCATCGATCATAAACTTAGTTGTAATTTTAACTTGATCGGCTTTACCAAAAGTTTTCACTTCGGGAGCAGTTTCGAATGGAGTAGCAAGAGAAGAACGAACTTCTTGTGTAACCACATCTTGATCGAAACGAACCACAAAAGTACGTCCACCTTTAAAGTCAACACCTTCGTTTAATCCACGAGTAGCTAAAGAAGCAATACCTAGAACGATTAAGATAGAAGAGAAAATATAAGCAGATTTACGTTTTGCCAAGAATGCAAAATTGTTTTTCGCAAACCAGTTTTCGGTCATCTTAGAAGCGAACTTGATTGGTTTCTTAGAAGCCATTTTAGATTCAAACACTAAACGTGTTAAGAATATAGCAGCAAACAAAGAAGTAATAATACCGATAATTAAGGTCGTAGCGAATCCTTTAATTGGACCTGTACCAAAAGTATATAATATAATACCTGTTAATAAGGTAGTAACATTTGCATCGATAATTGCTGCATAAGCATTGTTATAACCATCAGAAATAGCTAAACTCATACCTTTACCAGCTCTTAACTCTTCACGAATACGTTCGTAAATAAGAACGTTTGCATCTACCGCCATACCTATAGTAAGTACAATACCAGCAATACCAGGTAAAGATAATACAGCACCTAAAGAAGAAAGTACACCAAAGATGAATAAGATATTTAATACCAAAGCAAAGTTAGCCGCAAGACCAGCAGTTTGGTAATAGAAAATCATATATAGTAATACAATCAATAAAGCGATTGCGAAAGAAGTAAATCCAGAGCTAATTGCTTCAGCACCTAAAGAAGGTCCAACAATTTCAGATTGAATAATTTTTGCTGGAGCTGGAAGCTTACCTGCTTTTAAGATGTTAGATAAATCTTCACCTTCTTCAATCGTAAAGTTTCCAGAAATGCTTGAACTACCGTTTGGAATTACATCGTTTACTGTAGGGAAAGAATATACATAACCATCCAATACAATAGCAACCTGACGGTCGATGTTGTTTTCAGTTAATTTTTTCCACTTCTTTGCACCTTCAGCATTCATACGCATACTTACGTTTACAGAACCTGTAGCATCAATTTGAGTATTAGCATCTACAATAACATCTCCACCTAATTGAGGAACGTCGTCTCTGTTAGATTTAATGGCAACATATTCTAATCCTACCTCTTCTCCATCAACAACTAAAGATTTAGCAGACCATAAGAATTTAGTATTTCTTAAGTCTCCAGCTAAAAGAGAACGGATATCAGTACGATCCATTATAGCGTTAACTTTAGCAGTATCTTCAATAGAAACAACTCCTAAACGAGCACCAAATGCATACTGCACACCCATTAATTCGTAGAATTGATTTCCAGCACCTATATTAAGAGAGTCTAAGTTTAAAGAATCTGTTAATAATGAAGTTGGATTTTCAGCTTCTTCCTCCGCAGTAATAACGGTATTTACATTTGCTAAGAATACTTGTAACTCTTGAACATTTGTAGTTTCCCAAAACTCAAGTTGAGCAGTACTTTGTAATAAACGCTTCACACGTTCGTGGTCTTTTACACCTGGAAGCTCTACTAAAATACGTCCTTCTTGTTCTAACTGTTGAATGTTTGGTTGTACCACACCGAATTTATCGATACGAGCACGTAATACAGAAAAAGCACGATCAATAGCACCTTTAAGTTCTTCGCGAACAACAACGATTACATCTTCATTAGATGCATTAACTTCGAATTTATCAAGCATATTTCTATGACCGAAAATTCTTGGAGAAGACAATTGAACATCTGTACCATTATCCGTATTTACTTCGTTGAACGAAGAAATAAAGTCGTCGATATAGTTGTTTTGAGAATCACTTTGCTTTGTATTTGCTCTGTGAATAGCTTCGTTAAAAGTAGCATCGGCAGATTTATTCGCTAAAATCTTAAGAATGTCTCCTACAGAAACCTCTAAAGTAACGTTCATTCCACCTTTTAAATCCAAACCTAAGTTTAGCTCTTGCTCCTTACATTCTTTATAAGAATACCCGAAGTACAACTCTTCTGTTGCAATAGAATCAAGGTAAGCTTGTTCTATGTCATAATCACCATTAGCATAGGCTTTAGCGTCTTTCTCGACACTTTTCACCATCCATGTAAAGGCAAGCTGGTACACGCATATTAAAGCGAATACAACTGCAATAAATTTAGTAAATCCTTGGTTACGCATTTTATTTGTTTTAAGTGTCGTTTACTTAGGGCTGACAAATATAAACTTTCGTTAAAATAAACCCAATTTATTTAAGCTTAATATAAGCTGAAGAAGGCACAATTCTTGTAATTTAGCTGCAATATAGATTTTACACTACATTATGAGGTACTTTATTATCGTTTTAGCACTACTATTAAGTTGTTTTCAGAGTTCTGCTCAACAATTTTTCCATCAATCTCAAGACCTTATTATTTCCAAAAATGGAACTAATTTAGTCAATCCTTGGGCAGGTGGAGCTAATGTTCCGCAACTCTCGGCAATAGATTTAAATAAAGATGGTATTTTAGACCTAATAATTTTTGATAAAAACGGCGATCAAATAAACTGTTTTATTAATAATGGCACACAAGGTGAAGTCGATTATCATTATGCTCCAGAATATAATGCACTTTTTCCTCCACTAGAAGACTGGGTTTTACTAAGAGATTATAATTGTGACGGAAAAATGGATATTTTCACTTCAGAAAATGGAGCTATTCGCCTTTATAAAAACGTGAATTCCACAGATGAACTTAGCTTCGAACTTATAGGAACCATTTTAACAGACCGTGGATCGGGACCTACAAATTTATATGTTAGCTCGGTAGATATTCCTCATATTGGCGATTTAGACTTCGATGGTGACCTCGACATTTTAACATTTAGTATTATTGGGAGTAACGTAGAATGGCATAAAAACAACTCCATAGAAAAATATGGTATTTGCGATAGTTTAGATTTTACTCTAGCGGACTTTTGTTGGGGCGATTTTAGTGAGAATTTCTCAGACAATTCTGTTACATTAAACGACTGTGGAAAAAGCCAATCATCAAACCCAAAAGAAGCCAAACATTCTGGGTCTACCGTAACCGCACTCGACTTAAACAACGATAGTTATTTTGAACTTTTATTGGGAGACGTTACTTTCGATAATATGGTAATGCTAGAAAACAGTGCTTCTACAGAAAATGCACTTATGGTTTCTCAAGATGTTAATTTCCCTAGCTATAACACAAGCATTAACCTAACAAAGTTTCCAGCTGCTTACTTTTTGGATTTAAACAACGACGATCAAAAAGATTTAATAATTACCCCAAACGGGAATAACGTATCTCATAACTATGAAAATATTTGGTTTTACGAAAACGATTCTCCAAACGATGAGGTACACCTAAATTTAGTTCAAACGAATGTTTTATTAGATGAAATGATTGAAGTTGGATCAGGAGCACATCCCGTATTTTTCGATTATAATAAAGATAGTCTCATGGATTTAATTGTAGCCAATTACGGCTATTATATTACAGGCGGAAACTTCAATTCGCAATTAGCCCTTTACAAAAACATAGGAACTTTAACGGAGCCAAAATTTGAATGGATTACCGATGACTATGGAGGCTTAGGTTTGTTAAATTTCGAAAATAATATTATTCCAACTTTTGGCGATATTGATAATGACGGAGACCAAGATATGTTATTAGGTGATTCTGACGGAAAGCTTCATTTAATGAAGAATATTGAAATTAATGGAGAAGCTAATTTCTTTATGAATTCTGTGAATTATTTTGATATTGATGTAGGTAGTTTTGCATCTCCATTTCTAGTTGATTTAGACCGAGATGGTGATTTGGATTTAATCATTGGTTCACGACAAGGGCAAATTTTTCATTACGAAAACCAAGGCGATGCAAGTGAAGGTGATTTTGTTTTAATAAACGACACACTCGGAAACATAAACCTAACCGATCCTATTTACAATACGGCCTACACCACTCCAACTATTATCGATTCTGAAGATGGTTACGAACTTTTTGTAGGAACCGAAAAAGGACATCTTTATCATTATAAAGATTTAGACGATAATTTAGAAGGTTCTTTTCAACTAGTAACAGATTCTATGCAATTGTACTCTAAGAGTATAAAAACAGCTCCGGCGCTCTACGATTTGAATAACGATGGGTGGAACGATATGCTTATAGGTTTATATACAGGAGGTGTTCATTTACTTTTTGGTGCAGACCTAAATGAATTCTCAACTACTGAACTGAAGATTAAATCGCTAAACGTTTACCCAAATCCATCTAAAGGAGAATTTACTATTTCCAGCACTAAACTAGTTTCTAGTATTTATGTGTATTCTCTCAGTGGAAAAGAAGTTTTGAGAAACTACAATAGCTCAACATTCAATTTATCTGGACTTACAGCAGGTCTTTATTTTGTAAAAGCACTTTTCGAAGATGAAACCATTCAATATACTAAAGTATCGTTAATCAAGTAAAACACAAAGCCACACTCTACTTCGATGGACATTGCATTCTATGTAATAAGAGTATGAGGTTTCTGATAAACAGAGATAAAGGTAACATTTTCGAAATTGGTTTTCTAAATGATATGGAAAACCAAAAAGAGATGGATTCTATTGTTTTAGTTTACAAGAACAAAACTTACACAAAATCTTCCGCTGTTTTAAAAAGCGTTATTTTACTGAAAGGAATACACCAATTAGCTTTTGTATTTTATTGTATTCCTAAAGTAATAAGAGATTATATATATTCGCTTGTAGCAACCAACCGATATAAATGGTTTGGCAAACTAGAGCAATGCCCAACAATGCCGAAAGAATGGAAAAATAGGATGGTTAAATAAAATTGATAAACATCAACTATAATCCTTCATCGCTCTATCCATCTGTCGCTTATCGTCTTGGGCTTTTAAGTCGTGTCTTTTATCGTGTAATTTTTTCCCTCTCGCTAAAGCGATGTCAATTTTAGCCCAACCTTTATTGTTTACAAATAATTTTAAAGGCACTATTGTGATACCTACATCTTGTAAAGCATCTGCAATCGTATTTATTTCTTTCTTATTAAGAAGGAGTTTTCTTAATCGTTTTGGCTCGTGATTTAAATAAGAACCATAACTATATTCGGCAATAAACATTCCAGTAACCCAAACTTCACCGTCTTTTTCGTAACAGTAAGCCTCCGCTAGATTAGCGTTCCCACCTCTAAGAGATTTTATTTCGGTTCCTTGCAATTGTAAACCAGCCGTAAAAAACTCTAAAAGTTCATATTCAAATCGGGCTTTACGGTTTAAAATAGAAATAGCTTGTGTTTTTTCTTTCTTTGCCATTACGCTCTATTTTGTTTCCATTTAGACTGACGAGTTTCTGTACTAGTAGAAACAGATTGCTTTTGTTGGCTAAACAATTTAGCTGCAAACCAAGCTGCAACTTTAGTTTCTTCTTCTGAAGGTTTTTTTAATAAACTAGGCTCAAAATGTTTCCCAACAAAATGAGTATCAAAATCTCCTGAAACAAAAGCAGGATGTTCCATTACAAAAGCCCCGAATTCTAAGGTTGTTTGTATTCCTGCAATTTCATAATCTTTTATCGCTCTTCGCATTCTTTCTATCGATTCCGCCCTGTCTTTACCGTAAGTAATGAGTTTAGAAATCATAGGATCGTAGTAAATAGGGACTTCCATTCCTTCTTCAAAACCATCGTCTACTCTAACACCAATACCACCAGGACGTTTATACGTTGAAAGCGTTCCAATATCTGGCAAGAAATTATTTTTTGAATCTTCGGCATACACACGAACTTCGATAGCATGACCAGAAATAGACAAATCGTCTTGACTAAAAGACAACTGTTCTCCTCTAGCAACTAATATTTGTTGTTTAACCAAGTCAATTCCAGTAATCATTTCTGTTACAGGATGCTCAACTTGCAAACGAGTATTCATTTCTAAAAAGTAGAAATTATTGTTTTCATCTAATAAAAATTCAACAGTACCAGCCCCAATATAATCGCAAGACTTGGCAACATCAACAGCACATTTACCCATTTTATGACGAAGTTCGGGAGTTAAAACAGCCGACGGAGCCTCTTCAATTACCTTCTGATGACGACGTTGAATAGAACATTCTCTTTCGAATAAATGAACCACATTACCGTGTTTATCAGCTAAAACCTGTATTTCAATATGTCGTGGAGAAGCTACGTATTTTTCTATAAAAACGGCCCCATTACCAAAAGACGAAATTGCTTCGCTTACCGCAAGATTCATTTGCTCAATAAATTCTTCGTGATTCTCAACAATACGCATTCCTTTTCCACCACCACCAGCAGAAGCTTTAATAAGAATTGGAAAGCCTATTCCCTTTGCAAGTTCCTTAGCAGCCTCAATATCTTGAATAGCTTCGTCTGTTCCTGGAACCATAGGTATGTTATAATCCTTAACCACAGCTTTTGCCGATAGTTTATCGCCCATTAAATCCATTGCTTTTGGAGAAGGACCTATAAATTCTATTCCAGCTTCGGTAACTTTACGTGTAAATTCTGCATTTTCAGATAAAAAGCCATAACCAGGATGAATTCCATCTACGCCTAATTCTTTACAAAAAGCTATTATTTTATCGCCTAACAAGTAAGATTCGCTGGAAGCTGCAGGACCTAAACAGACAGCCTCATCTGCATATAAAACATGTGGAGAAGTTCTGTCAGCTTCAGAATATACAGCAACAGTCTTAATTCCCATCTCTTTTGCCGAACGCATTACTCTTAGAGCAATTTCTCCTCTATTGGCAATTAATATCTTTTTCATACGTAAAAATTAGCCTGCTAAATTACAAAAAATCAATCCTATTTGAATTTCCTTTAGAAGAAAATAAGCATCAAAAAAATCGAATCGTATAAAACTGAAGACAAAAGCTTATATTCTTATCAATTTTCTGTAAATTCACACATTAATAAAAAAAACCACTATGAAACGACTTCTATTTTCTTCTTTAGCTCTTTTATTAGCAGCTAATGTGCAAGGGCAAAGCGTAAAACAAATTACTCCAGCTCACTTGATGCAAGCGCAAAAAGTAATTAAACAAACCAACGAAGAGTCTCAAGTACATCTTTTCTCTAGCAGAACAGATTATGCTCCTATAGCAACAGAGTTTACTCTTTTTAGTAATGGGATGTCTGAAACTATTATTGGAGAAACTTATTACGATTTACAAACCAACAGTGCTATTCAAAACAGATTGTTTGTTCATGAAGACGGAGCTATTTCTGCTACATGGATTATGAGTACTAATTCACAAACTGGGTTCCCTGATAGAGGAACTGGTTACAATTACTTTGATGGATTTGAATGGATGGATATGCCAACTTCAAGAGTAGAAGAAGGTAGAACAGGTTGGCCTTCTATTTCGGGACTTAATGGAGGAGAAATTATTGCTAGTCATGTTTTTGACGATCCAGATTTATTTACAACTATTGCTACTAGACCCGAAAAAGGTTCAGGTGACTGGAGTGAAAGTTTACTTCCAAATAGCGATGCGGCTGCATACGACAATGTTTGGCCAAGAATGAAAGTTGGTGGTGCAGATGGACAAAGCATTCATGTTATTTCTAATACTTATAGCTTAGATAATAACTATATAACATATTCTCGTTCGCAAAATGCAGGAGAGTCTTTCGATATTATTGATTATTTAATTCCAGAAATAGGACCAGAGTTTTACAATGGTTTTGCTGCCGATCAATACGCTCTTGACGTACAAGGAGAAACAGTTGCAATAGTTATTGGTGGTGCTTGGACAGATGTTGTTTTAATAAAATCTACAGACAACGGAACAACATGGACTAAAACTATTGTTAAAGAACATCCTATACCACTTTGGACTGATGCTATTCTTGTAGATAGCGCAAGTTACCCTGAGTTTGATGGAATTATTGAAAGCTCTGACCAATCGTTCAGTATTTCTTTAGATGGTAACGGCGATGCACATATATTTTATGGTTTAATGAATTATTCCAACGATGAAATTAATGACGACTCTTGGTCTTATTACCCTGGTTCTGATGGATTAGTTTATTGGAATGAAGTGTTACAAACCGAAGAAGTTATTGCTTATGTATCTGACGCAAATGGTAACGATACATTAGATATTCAACCAGATGTAGATGATGTTTCTGCAATTGCGTATTATGGTAAATCACTTTCAAGTTACCCTAGTTCTGCAATCGCAGATAATGGAGATATTTACTTGATTTACTCTTCTCTAATTGAGGAATTCTCTCAAGATCAAATTGACTTAGGTAATTTTGGAGAAGATGTTTTCCTACAACATTACCGTCACCAATACATCATGCGTTCGCAAGATGGTGGTACAACATGGTCAACTCCTTACGATTTAATGACTGAGACAACGGACCCAATTACTGGAAACAGTTTACAAGAAGGTGTTTTTGGTTGTATTTCTAATATTGTAAACGACAATGTTTATCTTACCTACCAAAGAGACATATACCCGGGTTTAAATTTACAAGGAGATGAAGATCCTATTACGAAAAACAGTATCGTATTTATGACTGTTCCTATTGCAGATTTTGAAAACTTAGCTACTGAGGAAATTAAAGTTTCTAATTCGGACTTTAGTATTTTTCCAAATCCTACAGCTAACTTAGTAAACATAAACCTAGCTAACAATACAGATATTGCAACTATTACTATTAGCAATATTTTAGGTGAAGCAGTTAAAACGACAACAATGACAGGTGCAAACTCGCAACTATCTTTAGAGTCGCTTATTGGTGGAGTTTACTTTATTACTGTTGCTACTACAACAGAAAGAATTACAAAAAGTATTGTTAAGAAATAAGCAATACTAACAAAATATAAAAGTCCCGTTTCTGTATCGAAACGGGACTTTTTTTTGGGCTAAATAAACAGTAAAAATACTTAGCTAAATAGTATATTTCGAAACGATTAAAACAAGAATATGAAACGTATAGGACTCCTTTCTGACACGCATTCCTTTTTAGACCCTTTAGTCTTTAAACACTTTAAAGAATGTGATGAAATTTGGCATGCAGGCGATATTGGAGATATAGAAGTTTACGATCAGCTTAAAGCTTTTAAACCTATAAAAGCAGTTTATGGAAATATAGATGGCGCAGTAATTAGAAGAGAATGCCCCTTGCACCAAAGATTTATGTGCGAGGAGGTAGATGTGTGGATTACTCATATTGGCGGCTATCCAAAACGCTATTCGCCTCCAATAAAAGAATCGATAAAGAAAAATCCACCGAAATTATTTATTTCAGGACATTCGCATATACTAAAAGTTATGTACGACAAAGAGCTGTCTCTATTACACATGAATCCCGGTGCAGTAGGAAAACACGGTTTTCATCAAGTAAAAACACTATTGCGTTTTACTATTGATGGTAAAGACATAAAAGATTTAGAAGTAATAGAATTAGGTGATCGTTAGCGAATACGATCTACGGAACGGACTAAATCGTCGTCTTTTTTAACGCCTTTATATGCCATAATTAAAGCTATAAAACTGGAAACTAATAAGGCGATACAGTAAATATTTAAAGTAAAAACAAATTCATCGTTTCCTAATAATAAAGCCAAACGAACTCCAATAACCATTAACATCAAAATTGATATACGGATAAGCTTCATTTGTAGGTTCCTGTTATTAAACAAGAAAATTGTAAGTCCAGAAAACATGAAGGCCGTAAATGTTAAGATAAACATTTTGGTGTCGTCTAGTGCAAAAGTAAGCTCTTCGTTAAGCGACCAAACTGGGACTTTAAAAGAAACTAAAGCCATAGCTATAGCTGCTAAAAGAAGGTATATAGACTGAGTGCGTTGAATCATGATTTAAAATTTTGCTCAAAAATAAGGATTTAATGATTAATGAAATAATATTATTATTGTCAATTAAGGTATGATTCTAAAATCTCAATCTAACATTTGCATTCTATAAAGCATCAATTATTTAGTTTGAGTGCTAAAATAAGTTCATCTAAGTAATAAATACTTAAGCGTAAACGAATAAAGACTATGCACAACCTAAAAGCAATAGCTTACGATAGAAGTAACCATATTTAATCAATAAAAAAGGCATTCAAATGAAGACTTGAATGCCTTTTAAGTTAATGACTCGGTAAAATCAGCAACTTAGGGAGGATTAAACGCTTGTCCTACTCGATATTAGGACAGAATTGAAACTGACCAATAGTTTGATTGGTTTTTATTTGGTATCCTTCGCCATATTGAAGAGAACCTAAGGCATTAAAACCCCATTCTGGTAAATACGATAAACCTAATTCGTCTTTAATAATTTCTATATTTCCAGAATAAGCATTAAAGAATTCTTCCACATCTTTACTAACTGTACAATTAAATCCAAACATACTCCATCCTTCAGGAAGGTCAATATAACGATCTACAAGGCTATGTTCTTCTTCGTTTGCAATAGAGCTAATTAAAGCAGACTGTAAACTATCAACTGTTACGTTTTGGTTCGTAAGTTCAAAGTTTAAAGATGAAAGATTGGAAAGCTGTGTAGCATTCTCAGATTCCAAATTGCTAATTGAATTTGACAGTACAGAATTCTCTATAATTGAGTTATTTAATTCTACTTGAACTATATCAACATCAGATTGGGAAACTCCATCTTCTGCATTATTTAAAGAGACTACTAAGTCAATTTCTAATTGTGTATTGGTAGAATTTA
>CESE01039228.1_pt1 | contig 18760 bp, 18 predicted proteins | sample 350271 | NCBI WGS metagenome assembly CESE01 (sample SAMEA2621536, study PRJEB7988) | marine metagenome | isolation source: saline water (ENVO:00002010), including | reverse complement strand
TCAAATTTAGTGAGAAAACAGACTTTTTGATCTCAATATCAAGTCTGTTCTTGATCTCAATATCAAGTTTCGAAGTCTGCAGACTTTAGGGGAAAGGCCAACCCGTTTCAGTAGGAGATTCGGTCTTTGAATTTTCCGCGCCTTCATCGGTACCAGAGTCAACATCTGGATCCATAGCATCTGTCGTAACAATACGCATAAAATGCTTCGCTAATTCTTTAGATATTTCGTAATTTATACGAGAATGTTCAGTTGACGTCAACTCTTCTTCCAATGCTGACCAGAGCAATTCATGGTCAATCTTTGTATCTAACTTTGATTGTTTTGCAACTTGAACATTGAAAGCAGCTTCTTCTATTTCACGCATGAATAAAGAATATGGTTCGTTGTATGTTGTTCCAGCTGCGTCATAAACAGTACTACCAATAGTTATTTCGTGAACCCAATCTATAAAGCACATAGGTTCTCCACTATCGCGCCAATACAAACGATCTTGTACATTGTTAGCATCGTGTTTTTGTTCCAACTTATAATTTTGCCATTCGCTCACATCATTATTAAGCACAGGTTGTGTTGTTATAGTAGAAACAGTCGATTTTTTCATATTATGATCCCACTGATATACCATCTGGCGGAACGTAAAATACGTATTCTGAAGCTTATTTTCAATCTTGCATAATCCATCCTCAAATTTTGTAAAACTATTACCACGTATTTTACCAGAACCAAATGCCGACGTCTCGTATTCCAAACGGTATAACATTTCATGAAATCCTCGAAATGGGACACAATTACCACCCTTGTTTGAATGTAAATGGGTTCCGTTTGAACTTGTAATTAAACGACCACACGACGGGTGATAACCACTTGATACCAACGGCATCGTATTACGCATGTGTTCAATCAGATCTTGAGATTGAACCGAACCACGATGCTTTATTTGGTTCACATTTGGCTCTAAATCTGTGAGAATATTTTTCCATCTTCTTGTCTCCGTATAAGACGACCTACAATAGTGATAAACAGATTCAAGACTTTTAATATCTTTACACTTAGATAAAAGTTGCAATGGATCATAAATTAAATAAATATCATCAGCTTCATAAATTTCACCAGCATCAATTGCATTAGTTTCTCCTGTGAGACGCCCGTTTCCAGAAGACAACTGTCCCATGCGGCAAAAACATTCAGAACGAACGATTGTTTGTGCTTCGAAACTCATTTGATTCATCACAGTCCTAGAATCGTAATTCATATTATCACACAACGGAGCAATTTCTAATCCAAGATTAAATGAGTTGATTTCAACATTACCAACTGGACATTCATCAACCTCATCAAATTCGATCAGTGGGAATATTTCAGTACTAGTGTCATAAAAATCATTCAAAATATCAGCATATGACTCGACGTAACTTTGAGTTTCACGAATTGTCTGTTCCCAATAAGCTTCTGCTTCGATAATACCTGTATCTCGGAACGCATTAATCTGTGTCATACCATTAATCGCAGCAATATACTGACGCAACGAACGACAACCTTGACCATCAGTAACACCAGTAACATACACTTTGTCCGTTGTTTTCACAGGACCATGTGTTTTGACACTATATGCAATAGCGCGGCGAACTTCATTTTTAACACCAATTTCTTCTAGACCCACGTTTTCAGAAGCTTTATCTTCAGGACATACACTTGACAAATTATTCGACATATAATCATAACTGACGTGACATAGTTTCTCACGCGTGTCAAAAGCACACATCAAAATACCAGAGGAATCCTTAATAAGTAAACACTGAGTTTTTTCATTCACTTGGTAACACTTTTCATTCAATTGAAAAAAATCTTGTTCATTATTATACGCATCTTTAGTACAAGCACGGACTTTACGTTCTTCATCGTTACGAGTAAGGTCACAAGTACGCGATTGTGGGACAATTGTCGAAGCAAGAGCTGACGACACACTTGCAGAACAAATGTCTTGATGTGTCGTTTGGTAACCGAGAGAGCGAATTCTGTTTGACAAAATATTTACAAACGAACCCTCTTCGCAATTTCTGATACCACACAACTCTTTCTCTTGTACAGTCGACAACAAATCACCAAATCCATCGTTTGGCGTCGATGAAGATGTACTATTATGATAACCTGTTGGTACGGTAACCACTGGTTCCAACGCATCACTGCTTAAACTATTTGGATTGCAAAAAATGATTCCTTCACGAACAAACCCATCCTGATCAGAAAAAACACTAAGTGCTTCACGTAAAAAAGAAAAATCTTTACGAAGACCATTTGCCAATTCTTGTTGCAAAACGTTCGCCGTATCTTCAACACTCGAACCTCCCGCCGAAGAATGTGCAACATCACCGTAATGAGTGTGTGAAATGTGACTGGGTTCACCAGCTATCTCATGTGGGTCTTGTTTTATTTCTAATAACCGAGCCCGTCCAAAACTCGTCACAATACACAACGCAAAGAATTTGAAAAAAATCATATTTCTTAAAATTAAGAAACTTATATAGGCATATTTTTTTGAAGTCATAGAAATAATATAAAAGAGTTTATTTAATTTAATTAATATGATTTTTTTTACTGAAAATATCCGATAGACTATACCCCATTGGTAGGAACTTGGGTCTTGGCATTTGACGCACCGTCGTCATCTGCAGCATCAACAGCATTATCGTTACTATCCGTGGTGGTGATGCGCATAAAATTCTTAGCAACAGCTTCTGACATGTCATATATAATACGGTCTGTAGACATACTTGTTAATTCATCTTTTAGAGCAAGCCATGCAACTTCATTATCATTACGGACTGAACGTTTGAGCCCCTCTGCAATATCTACATTGACTGATGCTTCGTAGATCTGCTCTTTATCTATATCTCTATTATTGAAAGAGTTTATATCTACCATCGCTGTATTAAGGTTGTCAAATTTTTCGAGTGTTGGGAAATTAGATGGACACAAAATTGTTGCGTCATTGCATTCTTGAATGTCTCCTGATAATAAAAACACATCGGTACCTGAAGTCATATACTCCAATTTATAAAGGACATCGTTCAATTTTCGAAATGGAACGCAATTTCCTCCTTTGTTAGATGTAAGATCGTCCTTATCGGTAGATATAAGACGACCACATTCAATATCGAAAGTGTCTGTACCAATAATATTCATAGTGTCCTTGAGCTTAGTTATAATCGTGGCTGCTCGTGCAGCTTTGTTGGTACCACCAAAAGTAATAATTTTGTGCGCAGATGGTTCTAAATTCACGAGGAAACTTTTCCAATCTGTTACATCTTTACTAATTCTTCCTTCACATAGATACTTTCTAACATCTGCGAAAGCACCGGCGTTGGCTGGCGACGACAAATCGCTACATTTATTTGTAATTTTCGTCTGATCGAATTCCAAATAAGGTGCATCGGCATTCGCAAAACCAGAACCATCTCTGCAAAAACAATTGTTACGTAGAACAGTTTGTTTATAAGCAGACAAATCATCGATGTCAGCAACTGTTGCATAATCGCTTTTGACACAGCTAGGGGTTTTTTCAGAACCACTTTCACCCATTTTATGTTCAGCTGTACCCATTGCACAATTATCCATATCTTCAGATTCGATAAGAGGAAACATTTTAACACTTTCAGCATGGAAATCGTTAAGTAGAATGGAAATTCCTTTATAATTTTTCATCAACTTTTTGATAAGTGCTCCCCATATTTCATTACCTTCTAAAATTCCTTTGTCACGGAACGCGTTAATTTGAGCTAGACCGTTCAATGCAGCAACATACTGTCGAAGAGATTTACAGTTATTCTTAGGTGTAATCCCACTCCACGCTACCTCGACCCCCGTCACAAAGACATTATCGGTAATACCTTGCCCGAGAGTGTCTTCATACGTTGTTGCTCTTCGAATTTCGTTCAATGAAGCTGCACTGCTTGCATCGGTAGTGTCGACAGCAATCGTTGACGTTGCCGCAGTAGTTGCAAGAGTGTTAAGAAAGGTATTACTGGCTACGCAGGTATTCTGAGAGGTCCAAATACAGTTTGTAACACCAGTTTCTGTGCACTTTTCCTTTGACATTTTATAACACGTTATTTTTTGGGCCAAATAACCAGTGGTCTTAGCTTTAAAACTCCTTGTCGTCAAATCGGTGGTTCCGTCTTTGTATCCATTTAGCTGGCACGTTTGGATAGGAACATTGTTCCATGCAGTGGAGGTTGCTGCAGAACATACGTCAGCGTGTGTAATATGATAACCCGCAGAACGAATTCTGTTGACTAGTGTGTGGACAAATGAACCCTCCTCACACGGGTTACCAGCACAAACATCACTTTCCGCGATATTTAGTGCTTGTGCACCACCCCAACCATCTTCAACTGTTAGACCTTGAGTCAAAGTTTGACTAAAGTAAGAGGGTATTGTAGTTAGTTTTCCATTGGTGTCGGTCTCTCCCGATCCGCAAAATACAATACCTTCACGAACGAAACCTTCCCCATCAACTCCGCCAGTGATTGAGTTTCGCAAAAAATCAAATTCTGAGCGCAGTCCCATCACCAGTTTTTCGTGAATAATTGCAGTCGTGGCTTCAATTGTCTCGAAATTCGTTGCCGCATGCTTAGTATCACCGTGGTGGGAAGGATTTTTAGATTGAGCCTCACCAGCGATACTTTCGGCATTTTGAGCGTTTGTGTATATTAATGACGAAGTTGCTAATAATAAAAGTTTCAACTTCATTTTAAGAATTTGTTATGATACTTATATAGGTTAGATTTTTGTATTCACACGAATACATTTTTGAGAGCAAAAATGTATTTAATGTCGGACGAACCGCTTGTACAAAATATTGGAAAAGTTTTCATTTAAGAATTTATGATAATGTATTTAAATGTATTTAATTATATTTAAATCAGAGACGTGACATTCCTGTCATGTCATCAAGTATAGCGTCGGTAGAATCAGTGGTAGTGATGCGCATAAAGTGTTTCGCAACTTCAGTCGATAAAGTGGACGCGATGCTGCCTGTGTCGAATGTTGTCAATTGATCTGCAATTTGAGCCCATAGTAAATCAGAGTCTTCTACCGACCTTGTTTTTGCAGACATAGCAATTTCAACATTCACAATAGATTCAGCAATTTCACGTTGAAACAATGCATAAGGGTCTTCGTACTCCGTTCCTTTGGCGTCCTTTCTAGCAACGTCGCCTGTGATCTGCAATCCCCAATTAATGTTACACATTTGTTTTTTATCGGCTTTGCGGAATAATTTGTTTCCACCCTCTGACCACGAGTTTTGATATTGGTTTTTGCCGGATGCTGCAGTACCAACATTGGCAGGGGCAAAAACGGCTGGCCAAGCGTTAAGAGAGTCTGATTGGACTGGACTGGTCTTGATATTAACAGTATTTGCCGTATACATGGGATGGTCCCAAACATATGTAAATTGACGGAATGAGTAAAGAGTGTTTTCGAGCGCATCGGAATTGTCGCATGAAACTTGAGCAAATGAACATTGGTCATCTGGTTTAGAACAGTCACTCTGAGTTCCCTGTTTATTTTGCGAAGTTTCGAATTCCAAGCGGAAAAGAATGTCGTGCATACCACGGAAAGGCACACAGTTACCCCCTTTGTTAGACTGTAGTGTTGATCCAGCCGTTTTTGACGTCGAAATGAGACGCCCACAGGATTGTTTATCGTTGATTTTGCCCCTAGAAGTGCCGGAGTCATAATCATCTGGCAGTGTTTCTGCCAGTTTTCTGTAAAGAGCTTGACTGCTACCTCCAAAGACTTTAATAGCGTGTTTCATTGGAAGTAAATCGGTCAATGTTTTTCTCCACGTTCTGTCGTCAAACGCATTGCCCATACAGTATTGATAATATGACGGTGCATCGTATGTTTTATATACAGCACAATCAGTGGCATTGGGTGGCTTCGTCATCAAATAAAGCTCGTCGAACTCGTATGAGTTGGCCGTGGTGAGCGTATTGCTTGCTTCACGTAACTGTGTGCCTTGTCTGCAGAAGCATCTTTTGCGGAGCAAAATTTGTCCTTCTAAATCCAATTTTAGTTGTTCTGCAACGTTGTCGGTAACTTTTTGGTCACATAATGGAGTAGTGTTATCTCCTCTATCAGTATTTTTTCGCTCGACGTTTCCGACAGGGCATTCTTCTACGTTATCAAACTCAATGACTGGGAATATTTGTGTACTTTTATCGTAGAAATCGTTAAGGATTTCAGCATACGATTTTAAGTAACTACGCGTGTGTTCGATTACATCGTTCCAGTGCGATTCAGCTTCTAAAATATTGGTGTCGCGGAATGCAACAGTTTGTGCGGCACCGTTGAGTGCAACAACGAGCTGACGCAAACTGCTGCATCCACCAACCGAACCCGTTACGTAAGCAACGTCTGTGGTTTTCACTTTGTTCTCTTGTGTACCGTATTGAATGACGCGACGCACAGCGTTAGCCGCATTGGCGCCGCCAACCGTTTCTATGAACAAGTCGTCTACCGCGTTGTGGTCACAATTAGACGGCTTGTTTGGCAAACAATAAGTGTATCCATTCTCGACTATTGGGTCGCACTTTCCATTATTAGAACAACCATTTTTACCTGCCATAAAGCACTCCTTTTTTAGGGAGTAAAAGTCCGTTCCAGCGACGTCTTCGGCCTCATCACACTCGTACGCTTTAAATGTAGCTGATTGCGAAGACAAATTACACGTTGGTACTCCGCTGAAAGCTGTGCTTGTTCTGGCTTCGCAAATATCGGTGTGTGTTACGTGGTAACCTAGCGAACGAATGCGATTTGCAACAAGTGTGACGAATGAACCTTCTTCGCAGTTACTGCGGCCACATTGAGTCTTTTCGTTTGCTTTAGCAGTAGCGGTAGTAGAAGCATCCATCCCGAATCCGTCGGATGGGACGAGGTTCGCGGTTCCAATGGCATATCCTTTACTAACTTTCGTTGGGGAGGTATAGGCGACAGAATCGTCGGTGTCGTTTTTACCATTACAAAATACGACGCCGTCTCTTACAATACCGTCGTCGTCAGCGTATTGAGTTATTGCTTCTTTAATGTAAATGAAATTGGTTCGCATACCAATTGCAAGTTCTTTCTCGATGATCTTCGCAGTTTCTGCGACATTTTTGTCGAATTGTGTCGCAGCGTGTCCGATTGTACCCTCATTTTTCGGGTCTACAGTGGTTGCTTCTCCTGCGATGTCGTGTGCGTCCGACGCAGACTTTAACGTGTTAATTTTCTGAACAAATGATTTAAGAAAAACGTCGTCGCCTCTGAAAGATTTTGCTCCGACTTGGAAGCCAATAGTTGCTAATGTTAATGCCAAAAATTTGATATTCATTTGTACAAAAAAATCGTACTTATATACGTTCGTTTTTAGTTAATGAAATACTTAATTTTTTTGTTCGTATTTTGTATGTCTATTGACATAAATCATATCGATACTGTATTATCAATTTGTACTGATGTCGAGATAAAATCCTCGACGATACCAGAACATGTATCCGAACGCATTTTTAATTGTCTTGTTCAAGGCAATGTATTTCTGTTGTCACAAAAATCAATTGAAAATAAAATGTTCAATGAAACAGTTTTATACCAAAGTGCTTTGCAGGATTATGAAAAAATTTTGTATCGTAGTGCACAAAACGACATGGAGAAACGTCATAAGTTACGTTCGATGCAACGAAATATTGTGACGTTGTCGATTCGACTGAAACATTTTTCTGGTTTATTTAATATCCCATCATTTATAAATTTATCTGATGGTCGTCGTCTTCGAAAAATAGAGGAATATGTTTCTGGTTTGAAAGATACATATACCTATGTGAGTACACTTCCGCCTGTTTTAGTGGACTTTAAGGAGCAAACAGAAAATATTGCGAGTGCTTCTGTCAATATAGACGAAGCGTTGGTTGTTCGAGATCGTGAAGCGTTGCGCTTTCAAGAAGCAATGACAAATCTTAGGAATTCTATTCACGCACTATATGTTTAAAAATTCTTTCTGATATTTCTTTAATATCTTGCTGGCATTGTTGTGCTTTTTCTTGTCTTATTTTCGTCATGTTGATCCATGTGTGGTATTGTATAAAGTAGGTGTGTAATTTTTGTTCAATGTCTTTTGTTTGGTCGGAGATAATATTCAGAGATTGATGAATGCATGTGTCTGCGCTCTGCATGTTTGAAATGAACGAATCTTTGATGGTTTCAAATCTGGTTTCTTCGTAGACATCTATGTTTGTAATTCTTTTCAGTGGATCTGCGCAGACAACCAATTGTTCTACACTATGTTGTGAGTCGACAATGGACGAACCGACGTTGGCACTAATTTCACCAATTGATTTTTGAATGGCGTAATATTCTGGTTTGGATTTTTCTGTTTCCTGTATATCCGCAATACATTCTTCGATTTTGTCGGTCATTTCTTGTCTAAACTCTTGTGGAAAATCAACATAAACTCGTGCGAGGCAGACATCAGTTTTGCGTAACAAGTTTTGTGCGGTGGAAATGGCCTGGTATGGATTTGTATATTGCAAACAATTTATAATGTATTGTTTATTGTAGGCATTGACTATGGTGATAAACAAAAAAAACCATAACATTTGAATGTGTAAAAATAGTATTTATAGTAAAAATTGTTCAATTAAATGTGGTTGTTATTTTTATTTATTTTGTCAATATTTGCAGATAATATAGATACGACAAGTATAATGTTTTGTGTACCCCATACGTTGAAAAGTATGACGCGCGAAACGCTGTTTGATAAAATTGACACATGTTTACGAGAGAATTATATTCGTTTCGAACGCAATAATACAGAATCGATTTTTAATGACTATATAGAGTCTTATATGGATGCTTTAACGTCAAAGCATGAGTCTGAAGCGGCTGATAATGAGTTATTTTTATCGAGGCATGAATTCACGATGACGTTGAATAATTATAAGATTGAGGCATCGCGGCATGTGCATGCTGTTGAGGAATGTTCTCGTATATCGCATCGTATGCCGTCTGTGATTGTGGATGCGTATGGTGATGAAGCGGAGATGATGTTTTACGTTTCTGATTTGTGGATGCACCATATTGTGGTGGATCTCGGTCGTTGTTACAAGATTTTGAAGGATATTGTGGTTATTTCTCATCGTCATGGTGGGCACCATATCCAGACGCTGTATTCTCGGCATAAAAATTTGTTGCTCGCGTCACAAAAAGCCCATGAAATGGAGGTTTCAAATCATACAAATATGTTGAGTAAACGCGATGAAATTGTTAAAATTTTATAATAGGTGTATTTACTTTTTTTGCTAAAATCCCTGGCATTTGTAACCTCCATACTAAGACGATTTCTCTGTTCAGGTTCGCTTCCAACTGTTTAAATTCAATGTAAAAAGAATTGTATTCGTGCGCAACTACTTCGTATTCGTCTAAACAATTATAACATTCATTAAATGGTTGTAATTCGAAATGTCCGAGTGTAATGTTGGATATAGGTGAACAATTAATTGATCTTTTTTTCAAACATGGATTGATTTCCACTTCTGGAATTTGTTTGTGGACCCATTTTTCTATGTACGTTCCAAGTAACATTTCCATGGGACAATACACGACACACTCTTTCCTTTTTCTTCTCACTTTAACGTATTCAGTTTTTAGTACATTTGAATCTGTTTCATTAAATTTATCGTACAGATATTGTATTGTTTTTCCGTATTTACTTTTTATTTCAGCATTTAAGCAGTCATTTTTATTATCTAAATCAACGCCATAATATGCAAGTCGTGAAGTTACCAATTCACACATGTATTCTGCATCTTGAATATAAGAGTGGGAGATGACAGATTCTTCTATCGTTCGAAGAATCGTACTTTGCATATTTGCATGAACAAATGCAAATATTAAAATGAATCTCCACATTTTTATGTTTTGTTACGAGCTTCTTTTATAGCATTTTCTTTCAAGTTTGCTTCTATGAATGTCTTTAATGTCTCGTTGTTGACGGGATATCTTAATATTGGGATTCGTTCTTGTAAAACTTTGGATGTTATTCCAATGCTTGGAATTGTGTCGATAAATATCGGTGGGTCTGATTTAAGCATGTCCCAACAGTTGTAAGTGACGTTGATGAAGTTTTGTTGATGTATCATATTGGCTAATGCCATAGCTTTGACCTCGTCTCTAAAAAATAATATTACATTAACGTTCCCCTTGTAAGCTTCGTTGTCCATAAATAAGTTTAGTCCTTTATTCATTTTGTTTTCTTGTTCGAAAACTTGGGGATTTGTTTGTTTGGTTTCAAGTAATGCGTTTACATCAAATGCAATGCTTCCGTCTGTTTCGACTGTCGTTTCGTTAAATAACCACGTGTCGAAATTCGTACGGTTATCTTTCAATGAAATGAGAGAAACGCTACCTTCTTCCATTCCTAAATAACGAAATAAGGAATCGTCAATTACATTAAAGACTGGTAAATTGTTATTGATTAAGGCAGGATTTCCTGTTGTTAATATACCGTGAGAACCATCTTTAGGTAGTCGGTTTAATATTTTACTTTCGAATGTGTTGATACTGATGTCTTGGTACGAAGCTACGATAGGAAAAAGAAATAATAAAAACATTATTACATAATGTATTGGTCTTATATATTAAAATTAAGTTTGTAGAAATTTAAATCCGTACGTATTTAAGTTTGTTATTTTTTTTGTAAAATGATGTTATTATTGTGTTTGCCGTTCTTGGCTTATGGTGCTGAACATCCAAATAATTTATTACAAAAACCGTCAAATTTGACACATGTGCATACCTTTTCTTTTGGCGATACTTCTTTTTCCTCGGATTTGGATTTTATACATGCGAAGCATTGTGCAGATATTCATTTACACTTTGATTCACATATGTATAATTATGCGGACGACAGTTTTAAATTGTGTTTGTCTCATTCTTCGTCAGTGCCTGAGGGATGGTTTACGAATTTACGATATACATTCGACAAAATGTACGATCAATATTCATATGAATGGGAAAATATGTCTATGTATGACACTGAAAAATACAATCGATACGATTTATATATGTCTGCGAAGCATTCACTCGATCTCTACAAAGCAGATATTGGTCGTTCTGCTCGATATTTCTCAGAACCAATGAATCATCTTTCACTTAGTTCTGACGAGCAAACTGCTTTAAACGCTTTAAACCAAACTGGAAAAAATATAGATGAGTTGAAGTCTTCTGTGGATGCGATAGTTAATTCATATACGACTTCCATCCAATCAAAATCATTGCTTATTAAAAGTTATTTCGATGCGTCCACCATTGCAGGCAATTTGTTTGATGTTTTGTCGTCATATTATGAAAGTAACGTGACGGATATTTTGCGAAAAGTTGCTGTCAGTCCTACTGCATTATACACTTGTCAAAAAGGTCATTATTGTCCAACTGAAACAAGCTCTGTGGCATGTCCTGCTGGTACATATTTGTCGACAGAAAACTATGTCAGCGTTTACGCGTGTATTCAATGTCCTTTACAAACCTATTCGACCAGTGGTGCAATAAGTTGTACGACTTGTACTACAAATGAACATATGGGTGCGACCGCCTGTCATCTTCGAAGTCTTGGGGAAGTCATTGGTAGTATGGATGTTTCTGGCACTATCACTGAAAACTTTTACATTGCATTCGATATGACTCGTCAATATATTAGTTCCACGTCTACATTGTCCACACTTACACAGACTGCTACAGCCGCGTCTTTAACAGGTTCTCTGTCATCAACCATCCAGACGCTTGTCTCTGCTGGTGGAACCGTTGAAAGCGCTTATCAATCTGTTCTTTTAGGCGCATTTCAGTCGGTTTACGCGGGTTCGTCTTATGTAACTGGTTTGGAAAATACTGATATGACTTCCGCTGAAGTAGTCGCACAGACGAACTTGACTGCATGGTCTGGTCCATATATTGACGGTTCAACCAACTACAATTTAACTCTCACCACAAATACATGGGCTATTTACTATATAGACGGCGTAAATGACGTCGCTATTCTGTCTGGAACGCGCAACGGAAAGACTTTGACAGGCGATACGCCTTCAACTAGAGGTATGATTGAGTTCCCAGTCTCTTCTGCGTTGGCTTATGGTTATCCAGTGGTAACTAAAGATGGCATACCGATTCATAGTTATACATTAAAATAAATATACATTAAAATAAATTTCCATACGAAAAACAAAAGTAAAAAATTCATATATATAAGTATCTTCACTTTTTTGTAAATGAAATCAGAAGGTTTGATTACTTTTGTTTCTTATCTATGTACGTTTATAGGTTTAAGCGCTTCTACTGCTTATGCTGTGACGTTTTACATGACAAAATATAATATATTGTATTTATCTGGCCAATCTGGCTATGATGAAACTGATTTACCTTATACGTATGCGATTGTGGAGTGTTGTATTGCGGCATTGACATTTTTTATCGGTCTTTTAGGATTTTCGACTGTGGCAAAACCTTCTCGTCGTGCAGTGTTGATTTGTGTTATTTTTTTCGCAACAGCAGGTTGTTTACAGGGAACTTTTGGTATGCTACGAGCATGGAACCTTGGAATGATTGGAGATGATCGTGAAAAGACCTGTTCTGATAAATCTTTGGTTACGGGTTGTCCAACAACACGTTTCGAATATGTGCATGACCGCGAAATTGCTTATAGTTCGCCTGCGGGTGGTGATTGTACGTTTTGGTTTTGGGGAAGTCGTCCAACACCACCGTCATCTTCGTCAACTTCGATGATGAGATTGGTGGATATTGAAAAACAACAGTGTAAAGCAGCAGGGAAAAAATTGATTGAGTGTCCTTTGAGTGTTGACCGCACCACACCAAATCTGGCAGGTGGTACCTTTAATGGTGTTAATCCTAGAGACATTGAAACGTATATGAATTGGGCGGATGTGCGTTCGTATGGATGGCGTGATGACCCTGATCAAGTCCGAAATTTGGAAGAAACTTCTGATTTAAAGTCATTAAATTTGAACAAAAAACACAATATTCAAGAGATTATGGAGATCCAAGCACAAGCTGGAGAACAAATTGTGAAAACAGATAGATTTTCAACTGCACCTTCGATTGCGTACTGTTGGTATTGGGGTTGTAATTCAGTGTGTCATGAGCAGCGTTTCCTGATCAATCGTTGGTGGCTTTTTTCCTCAGTGATATTGTGTTTTCTCGACATAGTGAATGTGATTGTTGCCTCACAAATATTGGTTAAAATCCCATCCAAAAATAAATCTGTGTCAGTAGATGAGGAGGAGGAAGAAGACATTGAATTAATGGCGCCTTTGCGTGGTCGACGTAAACGGCAATTGGTACAAAATCCATCGGGTCTTATGTTTTAGGTATATAGTGTAAACAATAATTATAAAAATGAGTCGTATTGTTCCGAATAAATGTGTGCAAACTCGCATAGAAATTGAAGAAAAGGCATATCGTGCCATTTCCTTCTTCCATAATCATCCTTCTGAAGCTCCTGAAGACGCGTGGTCTGTGTTTCGTCATAACGATGGTACATATTTGGTGGATAAGGTTACGTTGGCAGTGATGGCGGAATGTGAGTGTGAATTATTGACACGTGAGATTGATAAAGATTCCGATGAGCCGTCAATTGTTAGTGTTCAATTGACTGAGAAATAACACTATAAATGTAGTCATTTAAAAACATAATTATGTCTCTTTCTCTCCAAGAATCGTGTCAAATGTATGAACGACATACGCGTCGGCAAAAAGCAATTCCAACTTTTGCGGCATTTAATAAAGAAAAATTCACTTGTTTGCCTGAAAACGAGGTTGTGGAGATGGAATTTAAATCCGCGATGTTGAAGGCACGTAAAGCCTACGGGATGCCTGTGACGAGACGTTTACCTAGTCTTTATCATAAATTATCTGGGGTTGAAAAACCTGTTTCCCTGACACCACCGTCTGCTGTGGTTGCGTCTTCGGAAAAGGCATTTGTGTATGACAATGAAAAGTACGAGGGTGCGATGAAAATGAATATCCGCCCACCAAATTGTATTGCCACTGAGACACCGAAGGAGGAAATGAAAGAGGAAGACTTGACGCTGGAAGAATACAAAGACATGGTGGAAAAGTCTCCGTTGGGGGAAGCAAAGGGATTGATCGTCCATTTTGTCCCTCAGAAAAGAGGCGAAGCTTTATCTAGTTTAGCGTGTAAATTGACAAAGAAGACATGGGAAGCATTGCGTGGCAAAAAGGATCATCCAGTAAAAATGAAGGATGGAACAGAATTGGATTTAAAAAGCATTCAAATGGACATTGACGATGTTCGCAATTTTGTGAAGAGTCGTAAGAGAAAAGAAGAGGGTCCATATTTTATTCGGTTTTCTCGTATTTAATAAATAATATAATAATAAATGAGTGATTTACAAAATGTTCTTATAAATCTAAAAGTGTTGGAATCTTTAAAATCCCATGTCCGTTTAGACACAACGGAATCATTATTTCGTATTCATGCGACACATTCTTGGGTTCCATCATGGGCAAAACGTTGGTGGTCCACACAGTCTCGTGTAACGGATATAAGTCGTATTCAAAATTTGTATTCGAAAGCAATTAAATTGGTTGTAGATGGCCACCCTGATAGTGAACGGATACAAAAATATTTGTCTAATTCTATTCAAGGTCTGAAAAATTTGAAAATAACTTATGCAAATGATGTTACGACAGCAGCGTTGTTAGATGTTATTGTCGACAATATTACTCGTCTTTTAGCATAAATGTGAAACTGAAAGGTTTTTCGGTACGCATTTCCATTAAAACATTGGTAATATTTTGGATGTTTTCAACAGGTAATTCTGACAATATACATTTTAAAGTGGTTTCGATCGAAGCATGTTCGTCTATGCCTTGTTCTATGTAGTGTCTGTGTATATTTTTTTGTAGGATCATAAACAATGATTCTGCGGAATCAACTCCTACAGCGGTCAATAAATTTTCAGTTTTTCGACCTATCCATCGTATACTTCGCAAAGATGTAAAATACGCGGGATACATTGGACCGTGTAAATCCCACGAAGATTTTGTTAAAAAGACCAAAATTCTAAGGCATGCTGTTACATCCGATCTGGCACGATGTACATTTTGAATAGGTTCATTGAAAATATTTTCGTGCAACCCAGACAAAGAATAATTGCTCGAATTTTGAATTACATCTCTTGAATAATGTAATGAATCGAAAAAATACCAGTTTGAGGGTAACACCATTTTGTAACGTCTACATTCAAGTTCCATAATTGGTTTATCCGCCCGAAATGTGTTGTGTGAAATGAAAACAGGTATCGTGCCAGTCGTCACTTCTTGGGAGACCCATTCACACAATTCCATAAAAACATTGTCCCATGTGACGGCCTTTTCTTGTTCTAAAAAAGCGCGTTTTAAATGTGGAATTTCTGGAATGGGTGGTTTCGGGAAAACTTGCATATTTTTGTCAGGGTCGACAACTTTTGAAAACCAAGAATTTCTCATTACTGAATAGACAGCAATTTCCCAGATATGACAAGTATGTAAATTTCTGACATCCCCAATAAATTCCAGGTCAAAAATGAATAACTGTGTTCGGTTTTTTAAATTTTCAATTCGTTGCATTCATAATCATTTATAGTTTGTACTTTATAGTGCATCTATGTGATACTAATGTTGATTTGCACCGGAATATATTTCCGACTACGTAACCTACCATTGTTGTTACGTGACCATTTTCCTAACACTTCTATATGCGGTACAATTTTGGATTCAACCAATTTGTAACACGAACATATTGTCTCTCCATTTTTAATTCCAATAAACCACGTGTTTGTTTTTGAATCAAAACAAGCTTTTCCTAAAGGTGATTGACATACAACACATGGTAAATGACATTGGTCGGTCGGAAAACATTTTGAATGGAAATGATGTCCACATTCGGTCGAAATATCAACATTCCCTAACTTACAAACACTACAAAACATCGAACCAAAAAATGTGCATTTTTATAACATCTGTTGCAACTAAGTGACTTTACAAATAAATCCAAAAATATAAATCCCAGAAAAATAAAATGAGAAGACTTCAACAATTATTACAATCTCGAATTGTTTATGTCGATGATGTTTTATACTTTAGCTTTAAAAAGCATATTTTTTCAGGTTCGGTTGTTCAAGGCGGATTGATCTGGAAATGTACTTGGCAAAAACCAGGAGAAGAACCAAAAAACGTCTTTTGCAACCCAACTCAAATTGAACAACAACCATATATTCGAACATTTGAATCTCTCACGGATTGGACTGAAACATGTATTCAGGAATGTCTAGATGAATATCATACACGTTATTCGTCATGGAAACGTGTTCGACATAAACGCACTGAACAACCTATGGAAGTACTCTTTAAACATTTACAAAAAAGACAAATAACGCGAGAGTCTGAACAATCGAAGCAAATTTTATTGTACGAACAACTGGCTGGTCAAAAGAATTATATCGAATCCTTAAAAAAAACAATTCACGAATGGACAACTTGGTTTGAAAATACACATAAAGGAATACCAAACCCAGTGGAAATGCCTGTAGAACAGACGGAAGAACGAGAGGAACAGGCGCAACCGTTCGTATTGACTTCTGATAATGGACAATACATGGTATTACATCGAGTCAACGAGGTTGCTCCTCCTGAATGCATATCTTGGTTAAAAGAAAACGGACAAAATTCTTTCGAAAAAATATTGCAAAGTGTGCATTTTGAACCAGCAAAACAAGGTCAAGATACATGGGCACCTATCGACGAACAAACAAGTAAACGTTTTGTACATAATTTTTTTAATTAACGATTAAAATTTCTTCTCATTTTAGCTCTATAATCCGAACTCGATTGACAAGTATCTTCCCAATCTATAAATTTCACAATAATGCCATAAAATAAAGATTTAAATGTTTCCGTTATCTCATCACGACTTTTTGCACCTGTAATCACAATCTTTCCTGAACGAAACAACAAAAACACCAATTTGGGTGCCGTTGTTCTAAACACTAGACCAGGGAAAAGGTCAGGTTCATACGAAACGTACGGTCCAAATGCTCTTGACAGTTCCAAAAGCTTCAACGTATGTGGAACTTCAGCTGACGCGACAATATTCTGGATTTTAAAGTTTCGGAACGATACAGGGATTCCATTTTTTTGCAAAATACGCACATACTTACGTCCCGCTAAACGAGATTCCAGTTCTGTCTTTGCACCTGTACACACCATATTACCCGACGCAAATGCTAAAGCTGTAGTTCTCGGTTTGCGAATACGAATCGTTGCCGCCGCAAATTTTTGCGGATTATATTCGATAAACGCTTTTTTCAACGCAATTGCCCTCAGGTCTAAGTGGTCCACTCCCAAGTTGAATGTTGCTACCACATTTTGTAATTTGAAAGTTGGTAATTGTACGTCAGTTTTTACTGACTGTAAATTATGCGTGTCGATTAGCTCTTTTTTTGGCTTTTTCTTTTTTCTTTTTACTTTAGGCATTGTATTAAATAAAAAGAATTGAACTTATGATCGTACATCCATCCATTTATACTCAAAATACCAATAGTGAAAATCTTTGCCACACATGTCTTTGACTGTCACATTCTTGACGAAAAGCCACATGGTCTTCCATTTCAGTCAACCATTGTTCATATGAGTCATCGGTGAATGTTCGTTCATAACATGCGATATGTTTACACATCCGACCCTTCAAATGTTTGAATCCGTTTGCCCCACCACAAGTCCAACAAAACCACCGATCACGATATTCGATATAACCAGGCTCATCAGATTCATATTGAACTTTTAAACATTTATTTTCATCCTCTTGGGGCAAAGGTGCCCCAACATGTGTCGCACAAATACGCTCAAACGAAATTGCATCCATTTCGCGAATATGAAAATCCAAAAACCTTTCATAATTTCCACCTGGTAAATCCACTCCTCGTATAAGATGCACACACGCCGTACAATGTTTACACATAACCCCTGGATGATACCTACGATACGGACAAGTACAATCCCATCTTGGTTCGTTTGGCTCATACTTGACATAATATTGTGGAGACGCATTATATTTGAAAAATTCCATTTCGAAATACAAAGTCTCGTCGCCCAATGGAACCATGGGACCACCACGAGGAATATGAAAACATCCCTCCGTCGTACCTTCACCCGACAAGCGCATCGGACATTCTGCAGGACGATGTCCAGAAGTTTGACATGTTCGACAAAACATTATATCTTACTATAGTCGTATATATATGTCCGTTTAGACAACCGATGGACAGTATTAAATACAGAAAATGGTATTTGTCAGAAAATTGGCAAAATAATGCATTTCATATTGTCCATACATTGTGCTAAACAGCAAAAACGAACCAGGTCAACTGGTCATTCACCCGCTCATTGTCAAAGGAAAAGCTTTTAGGATCAACGATAGAGAATTATGCGTTGGGTACCGTTCAGCTTCAAATCACACTATATTTCGACCAATCTTTTCCCATAAACGCCAGCGAATACTAGGCAATGTACATCCAAATATAAGGTGTCCAACTGTATTTTGGTACAACAAGCGTTATCATTTATGTACGTGTAAAGTTAAAAAATTACCATTGGACTGTGTTCTACATATCATGAGATTTATCTATTAATAGAACATACACGCCCGTGT
>CESE01026449.1_pt1 | contig 18924 bp, 12 predicted proteins | sample 350271 | NCBI WGS metagenome assembly CESE01 (sample SAMEA2621536, study PRJEB7988) | marine metagenome | isolation source: saline water (ENVO:00002010), including | reverse complement strand
TAGGATCTCTTTTGTTGAAAAACCAAATTAAGTGTCCTAATTTTTAAAATTATTACAGTTTTGTACAGGTAGTCGCTATTAAATCTAGAGTTGGCCTGATGTTGCAAAACAGCGAGTGGCTCTAATTAAAGCATCTTATCTAACCTATTAGGCTTATTGGAAACTAACTGCGTCAGTCTTTAGGCCTTCCAAAATCTGGAGCACCAGTATCTTGCCCAGCGTCAATGATGCCCCGCCGAATTGATCGGGTGCGAGAGAAGTAATCATGGAGAAAGTCGCCGTCTCCCGTCCTTATCGCCCTTTGAAGCGAAAATAGTTCTTCAGTAAAGCGCCCTAAAACCTCAAGGGTAGCTTCTTTATTGGATAAAAAGACATCACGCCACATAGTCGGATCGCTGGCTGCAATCCGAGTAAAATCTCGAAATCCAGTAGCAGAGTAATTAATTACCTCAGAATTTGTAACCCGTTTCATATCTTCCGCAACGCCCACCATAGTGTAGGCGATCAAATGTGGTGCATGACTGGTCACGGCTAGAACTAAGTCATGATGATCCGGGTCAAGTTGATCAACATTAGCCCCCAACGCCTTCCAATAAATTGTCAAAGCGTCCACCGGTTTAGGATCTGCACCATTTGGAGTTATCAGACACCAACGATTATCAAACAACGCGGCAAATCCAGATTCAGGTCCAGAATGTTCGGTTCCTGCAAGGGGGTGTGCCGGCACAAAATGAACGTTTTTGGGAATATTAGGCGCAACTAAATCTATAACTGAACGCTTAACAGATCCCACGTCAGTTACCGTGCAACCTGGCTTTAAATAAGGAGCTATTTCGGCCATAATCTTGCCCATAGCACCTATTGGTACGCAAAGAACTACCAAATCAGCATCTAAAACTACACTTTTTAAGTTATCACACACGCTATCGCAAAGTCCTATCTTACGGGCTATTTCTCGGGTTTCAGTGGAGCGAGCATAGCCCGTTACGTACGACCCCATCTTTGCTCGCTTCATCGCCCAAAACATCGAAGATGCTATTAGACCCAGCCCAATTAATGCAACTCGATTATAACTCATCTCGTTTGCCTCCAAAATCTTTTAATACCAGCTACGACACGCGCGCACCCAGCCATATTGGGAACAGTGATCCTTAGTGCGTTGGGGAGACCATAGCTTCCTACCCGACGAACTAATACCCCTATAGATTGCAAGTAATCATCACAGGCCTCCGCTTGAACTTGGTTGGGGAACCTCGCCAAAATGAAATTTGCTTCAGATGGGTCTGATTTTACCCCGATCTTTAATAATTCAGCGGCAAGCCATGACCTTGCATCATTATTTTGCTTGCGATGTGCATTTACAAACTCTTTGTCTTTGACTGCAGCTTCACCTGCCAACAAAGCTGGCACAGATAGATTGAATGGTGCACGTACCCGATTTAAGAGGTCAACAACATGTTGTGGGGCATAGCCCCAGCCCACCCGCAGGCCACCAAGGCCATACATTTTTGATAACGTTCGTAACATAACAACATTGGTATGGCTTTCAACAAAAGTCGCTCCACCATCCCAATCTTCAATATAGTCAGCATAAGCGCCATCTAACACAATCAATACATCTTTTGGCGCTCGCTTTATTAATCGTTCAATATCAATATCTAAAATTCTAGTTCCCGTGGGATTTCCTGGATTTGCAATAAAGATAACCGCTGTGCTTGGATTAATTGCATTCAAAATTGCATCTGTATCCACGTAGCGATCTTTTTCAGGTACTGATACAACCGTAGCCCCAACGGCCATTGCACAAATTCGATACATCAAAAATCCATGGGAAGTATGAATAACCTCTACGCCAGGACCAGCGTAGCCGCGGCACAGCAAGCTAATTAGTTCGTCCGAGCCACAGCCACATATGATTTTTGAAACATCTAATTCATGTGTTTCTGCTAAGGTTTGACGCAGCTCCAAATGGTCCGAAGATGGGTAGCGATGAAGTGAGTTTCCCGCCTCAATAAGTGCCTGCTTAGCTCCCAAAGGCGGCCCATTCGGATTTTCATTTGACGATAGCTTAAGAATGTCTGACATTCCCTCAATAGTGGAATTTCCACCCTTATAGAGCTCAATATCCATTATACCCGGCCGGGGTTCTGGCTTAGTCATTCTTTATCCCCCTCCTATTGGTTCTAACGCCAATAACCCAAAAGAAAAGGCCGCGGCAGTTTCCCGACGCGGCCCATCAATTAGATTAGAGAAAATTAATTTTTTGCGTAAAATTCAACAACCAGATTAGGTTCCATTACGACAGGATAGGGTACGTCACCTAAGCCCGGAGTCCGAACAAAAGTTGCTGTCATTTTAGAATGATCCGCTTCCATGTAATCAGGAACATCCCGCTCTGGAAGCTGCGTTGCTTCAATCAAGACCGCTATTTTTTTAGATCTATCCCTAACTTCAATCACATCGCCTTCCGACACTTGGTAGGATGCAATATTTACCTTTTTACCGTTAACTGTGACGTGGCCATGATTCACAAATTGGCGGGCCGCAAATATTGTTGCAACAAACTTTGCGCGATACACTACGGCATCCAAACGACGTTCTAGCAAGCCAACTAAGTTTTCACCCGTGTCACCTTTTACGCGTTCCGCTTCAGCGTAAATACGCCGGAATTGTTTTTCGGTTAAATCACCATAGTAACCCTTTAGCTTCTGCTTTGCTCGAAGCTGAGTTCCAAAATCAGATAGTTTACCTTTTCGCCTTTGACCATGCTGGCCAGGGCCATATTCACGTCGGTTTACAGGAGATTTGGGACGTCCCCAAATATTTTCCCCCATCCGGCGGTCAATTTTATGTTTGGCAGCGGTACGTTTTGTCACCTGCTGATCTCCTTCATAGATTTATATAGCCCACGTTGGGATAATTGAAGGGCGTTGTCCTTTGGGAAACCCTGACAGGCATCTTCTTGCGAAGGCCACCAACACCAATCTGATGCGGATGCCAGCCAGTCGAACCAATGTCAAGCTCCAGCTACTATTTTTAACGAAACAGCACCTCACCAACTATAGCACTGCCAGCCCAACACATTTCGTATTTTTAAAGCATTCAAGAAAGTACAACATTGAGTACCCACTTTAACCCCAAGCTGTGAAATCTTAACTTATTTGGAAGGGTGTGGGGCTGGTGGTCTACTTCTTTTCGCAATCCTAAGATCACAACGGCGACGTTTTAACCCCACACTTTTATCACTGCTCAGTTTAACTCTGATTTTATTCTTAATAGATTCGTAGCAGAGGTGATTCGGAATGTGAATCCCTATCACGTCATTTTTTTAAAAAAATTATAACGCTTTGGTCAGACCTAAGCCGGCCTCCGCTTTGGTTTGCCTGGGTCAAACTTATGCTTACCAACAAGTCCACCCCGTTTTGATTTTCTTAGTGTAGTACTTGATAAGTTTTTAGAATTCTTTCCTGATGGTGAGCTTTGGTTACCGGAAGTTTTGGGGGACTTTGAAGATTTTGACTTTGGCTTCTTTTTGAAGTTTTCTACAATACCTTCAAGCCGGTTTTTTTCTACAGACCCCGATTTATGCTCAGACCTTTCTTTACCCTGACTTCCCTTCCGAACACTCACTTTAGGTTTTCTAAGTTTGGGCTTTGTATCATCGTTCCAATCTGTGGGGGGACTAGATGGCACATTCACTTTTATTTTCTTATCAACCCAAGGTTTCTTTGATTTTGAACGTTCGAACGGAACATCGACTGGAGAGCCATCTATTTGCGTCACCACAACGTCATCTTCAGCAGTCATATCAGGCCCCAATGCCTGTTTAAAAGTTTCAACCTTGGCTAATTTAATTTCAAAGTAAGAAACGTCTGGGTGAATTTTAATTGCCCCAATATCGTGTTTTGTAATACCACCAGAATTACAGATCATTGGCAACAACCGACCAGGAACCGTTCCAGTAGATCGACCACCAGGCAGGGAGAACCAAACAGTGGGCCCAAAGTCGTCAGCCCGACTAGGTTTGGAATCCTTAAAGTTCTTGCTCTCAATAGCCACAAGTTCTTCTGGAGCAGATTGCTTGGCCGTATATAGGCGCAAATAAGCCACAGCAATCTGGGAGGGAGTGAAATGAGACAACAATTCATCCACGCTTGATTGCTCTTTTGGACTAATTTCTTCCTGCCAAGCTGGATCCGCCATTAAACGTTCACGATCTTTGGCCTTTACTTCATCTGCTGATGGTGGCGCTGCCCATTCAGCCACAACCTTAGCCCCTTGTAAGATACGTTCTGCTTTACGGCGAGCTGATGGCGGAACAATAAGAACAGAAATACCCTTGCGACCAGCCCTGCCAGTACGGCCTGAACGATGCATTAGTATTTCATAGTTGGTAGGTAGCTCTGCGTGAACCACCAGATCAAGATTTGGTAAATCAATCCCACGTGCGGCAACATCTGTGGCAACACAAATACGTGCTCTCCCATCCCTCATTGCCTGCAACGCATGCGATCGCTCCGTTTGGCTGAGTTCGCCTGACAGACTGACAACCGAAAAACCACGGTTGGATAGGCGTGTAGTCAAACGGTTAACCATCACGCGCGTATTAGCAAAAACTAAAGCGTTGGGGGCTTCATAAAATCTTAAAACATTAATTATAGCATTTTCTGTATCACGCGCAGCGACACCTAAGGCGCGATACTCAATATCACTATGTTGCGATTTCTCAGCAACAGTAGACACCCGCACCGAATCTTTTTGATAGGATTTAGCCAGGTGTGCTATCGACTTTGGTACCGTTGCAGAAAACATCAAGGTACGACGGATCTCAGGTGCGTGGCTTAAAATGAACTCCAAATCTTCCTTGAAGCCCAAATCCAACATCTCATCCGCTTCATCTAAGATGACAGCCCGTATCTCAGACAAATCGATTGAGCCCCGCGCAATGTGATCACGCAGTCGGCCTGGGGTCGCAACTACAATGTGGGCGCCACGATCTAGGGATCGGCGCTCGTCACGCATATCCATACCGCCAACACAAGATGCCATAGTTGCACGGGCCTCTGCATAGAGCCACTGCAACTCACGCTTGACCTGCAAAGCAAGCTCTCGAGTGGGCGCAATAACTAAAGCCAACGGCTTATTGGCTCGGCCAAACTCTTCTAAATTGCCTAGAAGGCTATCAGCTATGGCAAGACCAAAGCCTACTGTTTTACCTGATCCTGTTTGTGCTGAAACTAATAAATCGGCCTCGGCTAATTCAGGCGCCAAAACTGCGGATTGAACGGGAGTCAAAGTTTCATAGCCACGCTTATTTAGCGCGTCCGCAAGTGCTTGCTTCACAATAATTTCTTTCTATCTAGCGAGGACAGTGCTGCCCTCTACTGGAGCACAAACCCCAATTAACTTAATCCCTTTCGGATCAATGAGCGGGTAGGCTATTTTTAAGTTAAAGTATAGGGACAGCCAAGCAGTTTAAAACTATGCTTAGCCACACTTAGAATAACCACAATTCCCACAAGTCACACAGCCTTCCACCATGCGCAGTTCAAACTGCCCACAGCTTGAACATGCCGCTCCACGTGATTGGGACAAGTTCACAACCTCCGCCTTTGGATCAGCTTTAAGCCCCATACCTTTACCCAAAATAAAGCCAGTGTTTACCAGATGCTCTTCTATCACACTACCAATGGCCGCCAGAATTGATGGAATATACTTTCCATTCAGCCAAGCCCCACCACGTGGGTCAAATACTGCTTTTAACTCTTCAACGACAAAACTAACATCTCCACCACGCCGGAACACAGCTGAAATCATACGAGTAAGTGCAACAGTCCAGGCAAAATGCTCCATATTTTTGGAATTAATGAAGACTTCAAAAGGACGTCGGTGCCCATTCAATACTAGGTCATTAACCGTGATATATATAGCATGCTCACTATCTGGCCATTTTACTTTGTAAGTTTGGCCTTCCAGGGCTTCCGGACGGCTAAGTGGCTCACTTATGTAGACCACATCAGCACCATTATCCACTTCAGGAGCTTTTTCACTGGTCTCAGAGACTGATAAAACTGATCCAGTAACAGCGTTCGGACGGTATGTAGTGCAACCTTTGCAACCCTGATCCCACGCTGCCATATAGACGTCCTTGAACGCCTCAAAACTGATATCTTCTGGACAGTTAATAGTTTTAGAAATAGAACTATCTACCCATTTTTGAGCAGCCGCTTGCATGCGTACATGATCCATGGGGGCCAACGTCTGAGCATTTACAAAGTGATCCGGTAATTCTGCGTCGCCCATCTTATCACGCCACATTTTAACCGCATAATCCACCACCTCTTCCTCGGTGCGCGACCCGTCCTTCTGTAAAACTTTACGAGTATACGCATAGGCAAAAACAGGCTCAATTCCCGAGGACACATTGCCTGCATAAAGACTAATTGTGCCAGTTGGCGCTATACTGGTTAGGAGTGCATTACGAATTCCATGTTTTTCAATCAAATTGCGTACATCAGCATCCATCCCTTGCATGGCCCCACTAGATAGAAAGCCCACCGGATCAAAAAGTGGGAAAGGCCCCTTTTCTTTAGATAGTTCAACCGATGCAAGATATGCCGCTCGCGCTATTTGATGCATCCAATTCTCAGTTTGAAGGGCTGCTTCCTCAGAACCATAGCGCAATCCGACCATTAAGAGCGCATCAGCAAGGCCAGTAACCCCAAGTCCAATACGCCGCTTTTGTTTTGCCTCTTGAGCCTGTGCATCAAGAGGGAAGCGGCTAGCGTCTACTACATTATCCATCATTCGAACTGCTGTTTTTACCAAATTGGCCATAGCCGTTTCATCTAAACTAGCATCTTTTTCAAACGGCTTAATCACAAGTCGCGCCATATTTATTGATCCCAACAAACAAGCCCCATAGGGAGGTAACGGTTGTTCACCACATGGGTTAGTAGCTGAAATTGTTTCACAGTAATTCAGATTATTAGCTTTGTTGATCCTATCAATAAAAATCACACCGGGCTCAGCGAATTCAAACGTCGAGCTCATGATTTGATCCCAGAGTTCCAACGCGTTTACCGTCTGATAAACCTCATCATTAAATACTAGATCCCAAGATCCATTTGTTTTCACGGCATCCATAAACGCATCAGTAACTAGAACCGAAACATTAAACATTCTTAGACGAGCCGGATCGCGCTTAGCCGTAATCAAGTCAACTATATCCGGATGATCACAACGCATTGTGGCCATCATTGCTCCACGCCTAGTGCCAGCAGACATGATTGTACGGCACATTGCATCCCAAACATCCATAAAGGAGAGTGGACCAGAGGCATCTGCCGCTACGCCCTTTACCTTGGCACCTGCAGGTCTAATTGTGCTGAAGTCATAGCCAATTCCTCCACCCTGTTGCATTGTCAACGCAGCTTCTTTGAGCATATCAAAGATACCACCCATACTGTCGGGAATGGTGCCCATAACAAAGCAGTTGAACAAAGTCACACTCCGCTCAGTGCCCGCCCCAGCGGTTATTCTTCCAGCGGGCAGAAATTTAAAATCAGACAGTGCCTCAAAAAAGATTTTCTCCCATTTTTTTGGTGAGTTTTCTACCAGCGCCAAAGCGCCTGCGATTCGCCGCCAGCTATCCTCAACCGTATCGTCAATCGGGGTGCCATCGCCTTCTTTAAATCGGTACTTCATGTCCCAGATTTGTTCTGCAATAGAGGCATCAAAGTGTGTCATAGAAAATTCCACCAAATAAATAGATAAGCAGGATTTGAAGGTAGGCACTTGGCCCAAAAAGGTCAACTTGTATCCTTCATCATAATCTGATCTTTTAACAACCGTGGCTGAGATACGGAGTAGCAATTGTCAGAGACTATAAACCTAATAAAATTAAGTGTTGGTACTGAGACCGTTCAAAACTTAGCTGACTGGCAGGATAGTCCAGCTGCTAGAACGGTAGATGGGCTGCCTCGGCACGTGACCCGAATGTGGCCAAAACGGAGTAAAGAATTATTAAAAGGTGGCTCAATTTACTGGGTCATAAAGGGGATTATTCTATGCCGTCAAAAGGTTTTGCGCCTAGATGAGGTATTTGGCGCAGACGGCATCAGGCGCTGCGCAATAGTCATTGAACCACAGCTGGTCCAGGTAGCCGCAACACCAAAACGGGCGTTCCAGGGATGGCGCTATTTACCCACCTCCGATTCACCCCCTGACTTGACCCGCCCAAGACCAAATGATGATGAGCTACCCCCAGAATTACAGGCTGAATTAGCTAATATTGGTATTTTATAATTTTTAATAAGGTCAACTTTATTTAAGCTTTTTAAATAATAGCCTCAAAAGTCATTAAGCCTTTGATCAGAGGCAGGGCGAGCCAGTAGTGGGGACGACGTATTCAATTTTATTTTACTGTTAGTTCAATTGGCCTGACTTTGGGCCACCAGTATCTCACGAACATGCTTCACCAAATCACCCCTTGGGCATTCAGTTTGGCTAGGTCTGGATTTCCATTCTTCTAAAGTAGCCTTTTTCGCTAATTCCGTCCCAAGAATTAAGTCCTTAATCTGAACCACACCAGCCGCCTTTTCATCACCACCCTCTATAACTGCAATCGGACTTCTACGGGTGTCTGCGTATTTCAGTTGATTGCCAAAGTTTTTTGGGTTTCCAAGGTAAACCTCAGCGCGAATACCAGCATTTCGTAATTCGGATGCCATTGTTTGATAGTCAGCCATCCGATCCCTGTCCATAACAGTTATTACTACCGGACCTACATTGCCTTCGACAATTTGCCCCTTCATTCGCAGGGCAGCCAGCAGACGGTCCACACCAATCGAAACTCCAGCAGCAGGGACCTCTTGGCCAGTGAACCGCTTGACAAGGTCATCATATCTGCCACCACCTGCAACCGATCCAAATTTCCGCGGTCGGCCCTTTTCATCATTTATCTCAAATGTCAGCTCAGCCTCATAGACCGGACCGGTATAATAGCCCAGGCCACGCACCACAGATGGATCCAGAAGTATCTGCTCTGTTCCATACCCCTGAGCAATAACGAGATTGGAAATCTGTTCCAATTCCTTTACGCCAGCCTCACCAATTTCTGAACCTTTTACGAGCCCAATTAAATTATTTAGTGTTTTTTCTGACGTAGCTCCAATCGCTTGCATGAACGCCATCAAAACATCGATTTGTCCACCTGTCAGACTGGCACCAGTAGTAAAATCTCCACTACCATCTATCCGGCCTACACCTAATAACTGCTTAACGCCCTCGAAGCCCAGCCGATCAAACTTATCAATCGCGCGTAGGACAATTCCCTTCTCTTCCAAAAATTTGGTAGGATCATCAGGATCAATAAGACCAGCCTGTTCCATAATACCATTCAGAATTTTGCGATTATTAACACGGATAATGTAGTCACCACGTTCAATACCAACATGCTCCAAAGTGTCTGCGAGCATTGTACAAATTTCTGCATCTGCCGCCATACCGGATGAGCCAACAGTATCCGCATCACATTGATAAAATTGCCTGAACCTTCCGGGGCCTGGCTTTTCATTACGCCAGACAGGGCCCATCGCAAAGCGACGGTAGGGGTTCGGTAAGTCATTCTTATTTTGTGCGTAAACTCTAGCCAATGGAGCTGTCAAATCATAGCGAAGTGCCAGCCAGTCTTCATCTTCTTTCCAAGCAAAAACTCCAGCATTTGGACGATCTACATCAGGTAAAAATTTCCCCAGCGCGTCAACAGTTTCAACAGCACTGCTCTCAAGCTGCTCAAAGCCATAAAGATGATAAACCTCTGAGATTTTATTTAACATGTCCGCACGTGCAGAAACGTCCGCACTAAAATAATCACGAAAACCCTTTGGCGGTAATGCCTTGGGCCGTGGTTGATTTTTTTGTTTGCCCATAAAAAACCTCACAATTTATCGTTAGCATTTAACGGTCCACGAGCAAAGGAGCAACATATGAGTTAAAACCAACCAATATTTTATTCTGACTGATTTCACTTGAACGAAATGCGGTAATCAATCACACACTGTTAATGACAAAAGCTTTAGAAGAACAGATCGCACATTTAACGCGCGCAGTAGAAGACCTTTCAGATGTGGTTGCCAAGCAGGATATTGAGCTCCGCCAGCTTACACAATTAGTGGACCACTTAGCCAAAAAAATCCAAGGGCGAGAGCCAGATAGTGGCGGTGTGATTTTTAGTGATGAACGTCCACCACACTACTGAATTCAAAAAAGAGTTAGTCAGCAACTAATCAGTCCGAAGCCTATAGATCTTCAACCATCAACACACCCGGAAGACTTTTTAGGGCCCCTTTGATCTGTGGTGTCACCGAAAAATTTTGTCCAAGTTCCATATCCACTTCACCTGGCAGGCTTTCATCCATTAAACAAAAAGATATTGGACCTTTATTCGCGTTTTTAACCACTTTTGTAGCTTCATTAAGAACAGTAGCAACTGATGAGATGGATTCGACAGATTCAAGGTAAATCCTGAGCCCTGCAGCTCCAAATTGGGCAACTGCACCATCCATTGGCTGGGCTGATCGGCAGAGCAATTTTAGTTGTTCCGTTTCCATTGTCGCTTCCACACTAATAACTATTTTAGATCCAACTTCCAGATAGTCACGGCATGCCTCCAATGTATCACTAAACATTGTAGCTTCATAATTTCCAGTAGTGTCACTCAGCTGTATAAAAGCAAAACGGTTACCTCGGGCGGATTTTCGTTCTTGCCTTCCCGCCACAATACCTGACAATTTAGCTACAAGCGGTCCATTCTTAACTTTTTCACGAAGCTGGTCGAGAGTTATGACGCCTGATCGCCTTAAAGATGAGCTGTAATCGTCAAGTGGATGTCCCGAAAGGTAAAAGCCAATTGCCTTAAACTCTTCACCTAATTTTTCAGCTGGTAACCAGTTTTCAACAGAAGACAGCCTTGGCTCCGGCAGGTCATCACCAGCCTCACCAAACAAGCTAACTTGATTTGAATTTCGCTGTTCGTGGACAGTGGCCGAATAACCAACCAGAGCGTCGAGACTTTGAAATACCCGATTACGATTGAGATCTAATTCGTCAAATGCTCCAGCTCGCGCAAGCATCTCAAGTGGTCGTTTGCCTAGCCGTTTTAAGTCTACTCGTCTCGCAAAATCAAAAAGTGTTACAAAGGGTTTTCCAGCCCGTCCATCTAACACCAAGTGCATTGCCTCAGCCCCAACATTTTTTAACGCCCCTAAACCGTACACCAAGGTACCTTCCAATACGTCAAAACGCGGCTGACTGCGGTTCACACAAGGCGGCGTAAACGCTAACTCAAGGCCCTTTCGAACTTCATTGAAATATACGGCAAGTTTGTCAGTGAGATGCAAATCACAATTCATTACGCCAGCCATAAATTCTACGGGATGGTTAGCTTTCAGCCAGGCTGTTTGATAGCTTACTACTGCATAGGCCGCGGCATGAGATTTATTGAAACCATAGTTGGCAAATTTATCTAACAAGTCCCAAGTATCGTTAGCTGTTTTCTCATCAACTGCATTGGTGGCTGCACCAGTCAGAAATTTTGGTTTTTCTGCGTCCATGGCTTCCTGAATTTTTTTGCCCATCGCGCGGCGAAGTAAATCAGCTCCCCCAAGCGAGTAACCCGCCATTTGACGTGCAATTTCCATTACCTGCTCTTGATAGACAATAATTCCTTGTGTTTCGTCAAGAATGTGATCCACTGATGGATGAAGCAATTCACGTTCACTTAGACCGTTTTTAACTTCACAATACTTTGGAATGTTTTCCATAGGACCAGGTCGGTAAAGCGCCACCAAGGCGACGATGTCCTCAATGCAATTAGGCTTCATGCGCTTAAGTGCGTCCATCATTCCACTGGACTCCACCTGAAAGACTGCAACTGTATTTGCCGCTGAATATAGTTCAAAAGCCAAAGTATCATCCAGCGGAATGGCGTTAATATCGCCCTCAGTCCCGATCTTGGGGTCGTAAAGCTTGTGCCCTTTGGAGTTTATATGCAGTTTTCTTGTACGGTTGATCAAATCAATTGAGTTTTGGATGACAGTCAGAGTTTTCAGGCCCAGAAAATCAAATTTAACTAACCCTGCCTGTTCAACCCACTTCATATTAAATTGAGTTGCTGGCATATCTGACCTTGGATCCTGATAAAGTGGAACTAATTGTTCTAAAGGCCGATCTCCAATTACTACTCCAGCCGCATGAGTCGATGCATTGCGCAAAAGTCCTTCCACTTGTTGGGCGTAGTTAAGTAATCTGTCCACTACTTCTTCAGATTTGGCTTCCGCGCGCAAACGCGGCTCATCAGCTAAAGCTTTTTCAATGCTTACTGGCTTTACGCCTTCTACAGGTATCATTTTTGATAGACGATCAACCTGTCCGTAAGGCATTTGAAGAACACGGCCAACATCTCGAACGGCCGCTTTAGAAAGTAGCGCACCAAAGGTAATAATTTGGCCAACTCGATCGCGCCCATATTTCTTTTGAACGTACCTGATAACTTCTTCCCGGCGATCCATACAAAAATCAATGTCAAAATCAGGTATAGAAACCCGTTCTGGGTTCAGAAAACGTTCAAACAGCAAACCATAACGCAGTGGATCAAGGTCAGTGATAGTTAGTGCGTACGCAACGAGTGACCCAGCGCCTGATCCACGGCCCGGCCCCACGGGAATATTCTGAGCCTTAGTCCATTCAATAAAATCTGCTACAATTAAGAAGTATCCCGGGAAGCCCATTCCTTCGATAGTATCTAGTTCAAAATCAAGACGTTTTTGATATTCTTCTTGGGATACGGCATGCTGAATTACGGCTAGGCGTTGCTTTAAGCCTTCATTTGATTTTCGACGTAATTCGTCCACTTCGTTATCTGCAAATTTAGGTAAAATTGGGTCTCGCTTGTAGGCTTTAAATGCGCAGCGCCGTGCCACCTCAACCGTATTTTCTAAAGCTTCAGGCAAATCAGCAAACAATACCGCCATTTCAGCTGGGGTTTTCAAATAATGTTGTGGCGTTAAGCGTCTGCGCGGTTCCTGTTGATCAACGTAGGATCCGTCAGCAATACAAAGTAGCGCATCGTGAGCCTCGTACATTTTAGCCTTATCAAAATATACGTCATTTGTAGCCAACAGTGGTAAATCCATAGCATAAGCTAACTCAATTAAACCACGTTCACTCAATCTTTCAGCATCTGGCACAACGCCGTCCTCGCTGGGATGGCGTTGCAATTCTATATAAAGTCGGTCGCCATAGGCTTGCACTAGTTTTTCAGCTAGGCTCTGTATCTTTGCTAGTTGTCCGGCTTGCACTAGACGTCCTAGTGGGCCGTCAGAGCCTCCAGTAAGGCAAATTATACCTTCAGCATGCTCGATGAGGTCAGATATTTGTACCTGGGGCACTTCACCATTCGAATTCAAGTACAGGCGGGAATTAAGTAACAATAGGTTCTCATAACCGCGTTCGTTTTGCGCCAATAAAACTAACGGTGCAGGCAAACGTGTTTTTTCACCCGGTGCAGCGGGATCATAAGCAAGATCAACTTGGCAGCCTATGATTGGCTGGATTCCAGCCTGCGAGGCTACTTCAGAAAACTCTAAAGCACAGAACATATTGTTGGTATCTGTGATAGCAATTGCCGGCATCTTCATTGCCGATACCATCTCAGGTAGTTTTTTGAGCCTCAGCGCTCCCTCCAGGAGTGAATATTCGCTGTGGGCCCTCAGATGAATAAATTTTAGATTCTTTTTCATGGATTATGATTAAACTGCTCACCGATTATCAGCCAGCAAAAATTCAAAATATCGGAATAAGACACTAAATGCCATTAAGCCAACTTAATGTAGATATATATTTTACTTGCCATAGCCATCACAATCGGTGCTAAATAAATCTGTTCTCGCCTTGGTCTTACGCCGCATCGGGCCTAGGCGTGAGGAACGTAACAGACAGTGGCTTGATTTCTTAATATGAAAATTTCGTTTCGTCTGAATGGCGTGTCTGTGTCTACCCTCGCACCCACTGGGACAGAGACTTTACTCGAGTATCTGCGCCAAGATAAAGGGCTTTGTGGCACAAAGGAGGGCTGTAATGAGGGTGATTGCGGTGCATGCTCAATTATTTTGACAGGCGAAAATGGCGTTCCACGGGCCATGAATTCGTGCATTCTATTCTTGCCACAAATCCAAGGACGTTCCGTGCGGACAGTAGAAGGCATTAGTGGGCCAGATGGAACATTACATCCGGTTCAGGAGGCTATGATTTCGCAACACGGAGCGCAATGTGGGTTTTGTACACCAGGTTTCATTACCACTATGGCGGCAGCTCACTCCGCTGGCGAAAAAGATTTTGATACGGCTCTGGCCGGGAATCTGTGCCGCTGTACGGGCTATGCGCCAATTGTGAGAGCCGCTAAACTTGCCGCCCAAGGCCAAGTACCAGATTGGATGCAGGAGGGCCCACAACCAAGTAGCCAGCCCACAAGTTCAGATTTAATATTCTGTCCTGAAACTTCAGATGATCTAGCCCAGTGGTACGAGAACAACCCTGAGGCAACGTTGGTAGCCGGTGGCACCGATGTTGGCCTTTGGGTTACAAAGCAGATGCGTAATCTTACCCCATTAGCTTTTCTTGGCCATGCCAAAGACTTACGTCAAATAGAAGACCACGGGCAGTATTTGCGTGTAGGTGCAACTACTACAATTACAAACTTTATGGAGGCAATTGCCCCACTATACCCTTCATTTAATGCTATGTTATCACGCTATGGTAGCCCTCAGATACGTAATGCCGCAACAATCGGCGGGAATATAGCCAATGGTTCTCCAATTGGTGACGGACCCCCAGCTTTAATCGCTTTAGGCGCCACGCTGATCCTGCGCCAAGGTGATAAACGCAGACGAATGCCATTAGAAGATTTTTTTATAGCTTACCAAAAACAAGACCGTTTACGCGGCGAATTTGTGGAAGCTATCGAATTGCCAAAAGATCAAAATAGATTGCGTTGCTACAAGCTATCAAAACGGTTTGATCAGGATATTTCAGCCGTTTGTGGATGCATTAACATCTCGGTTGAAGGCAATATAATAAAAACCGTCCGGATCGCCTTTGGTGGTATGGCCGCGACTCCATCCCGCGCCAACAAAACTGAAGAAATCTTAGTAGGGAAAGTTTGGGAGATTAAAACCTTTGAGAACGCTAAAGCAACTTTGTTGCAGGATTTTTCTCCAATGTCTGACGCTCGTGCCAGCGCACTATATCGTTCTGAAACTGCTCAAAACATGTTACTGCGCTATTTCAATGAACTTGAAAATACCCCAGTAAATATTCTAGAGGTGCGAGCGTGACTTTGACACAATCTTTGCCACATGATGCAGCTCTCCAGCATGTCAGTGGTACCGCCCGTTACGTAGATGATATCCCCACCCCTGCCAGTACTTTACATCTTGCTTTTGGTCTATCGCCGGTGGCCAAAGGCGAAATTAGGTCACTTGATATTAGCGCAGTCAGGGCCGCCAAGGGTGTACGGTTAGTACTTCGGGCTGAGGACTTACCATTTGCTAATGATGTTTCACCATCGGCACATGATGAACCTTTATTGGCAGACAGGTTTCTACACTATGCGGGCCAGCCAATATTTATTGTGGTCGCAGATAGCCACCTGCTTGCACGAAAGGCGGCCCAACTGGCCAAATTTGAAATTGATGAGGCGGTTCCAATTATTACTATAGAGGACGCTCTCATTTCAAACAGTCGCTTTGAGAGTGCTCCACGTATTTATACAAAAGGTACACCAGACACGGTGTTTCCAGATGCCTTACACCAGACTAATGGAAGCCTGAACTTGGGTGGACAGGAGCATTTTTATCTTGAAGGGCAAGCTGCTTTAGCCCTGCCCGGCGAATATGGCGATATAGTTGTACATTCCTCCACGCAGCACCCGTCGGAGATACAACACAAAGTAGCGGAGGCGCTAAATTTAGCACAGCACGCAGTTAAGGTTGAAGTGCGTCGCATGGGTGGTGGATTTGGTGGCAAGGAGAGCCAAGGCAATGCTTTGGCTGTGGCATGTGCAATCGCGGCTGTACAAACCGGACAGCCATGTAAAATGCGGTATGACCGTGATGATGACTTTATTATCACTGGCAAACGCCACGACTGTCGGGTCGACTACAAGGTGGGTTTCGACCAGCACGGCAGGGTCCAAGCACTAGATTTTATCCATTACTTTCGTTGCGGTTGGGGTCAAGACTTGTCACTTCCAGTCGCAGACCGCGCGATGTTGCATGCCGACAATGCTTATGACCTACCACATGTTCGCATTACATCTCACAGACTTAAAACTAATACACAAAGTGCAACTGCGTTTCGCGGTTTTGGCGGCCCACAGGGGATGATTGGGATTGAGAGGGTAATGGACCATATTGCACATTTCCTTGAGTTGGATCCAACATCCGTTCGTCAGAAAAACTATTACCCAGATATGTCAGAAAATGCTGAACCACCCGCTACCACGCCCTACCACATGCCAGTGACTGACTTTATCTTAGGTGAAATGACGCATTCACTACTAAAAAGCTCAAACTACGCGACACGCAAAGCATCTGTGGCAGAGTGGAATGCTGAAAACTTACTTCTAAAACGTGGTATCGCACTCAGTCCGGTCAAATTTGGAATTTCCTTTACCCTAACCCATCTCAATCAAGCCGGTGCACTAGTACAAATATACACTGATGGATCAGTCCTTATAAATCACGGAGGCACTGAAATGGGGCAAGGTCTGTTTCAGAAAGTAGCGCAAGTAGCTAGCCGCTCACTTGGGGTAACACAATCGACTATTAGGGCAAGCGCAACTGATACAAGCAAGGTACCAAACACCTCAGCAACTGCCGCTAGCTCCGGCTCAGACCTCAATGGGATGGCTGTCCTAGCTGCGTGTGAGAAACTGCAACAACGCCTTTCAGCCCACGTTGCAAAACAGTATGGTTGCGCTCAGGAAGTTGTTTTTTTTAAAGACGATATGGTAACCGGTCCTGACTTTAAGCTGGCGTGGTTAGAGGTTGTTAAGTCAGCTTATGAAAATCGAGTTTCGTTATCTGCGACGGGGTTTTACAAAACACCCGGTATCGAATGGGATCGGATTAAAGGACAAGGCCGTCCATTCTTGTATTTTGCATACGGTGTCTCAGTGACTGAAGTTGTAATTGACGTGTTGACGGGTGAAAACCGAATTTTGCGCTGCGATATCCTACACGATTGTGGCAGCTCACTTAACCCAGCATTAGATATTGGCCAGGTTGAAGGTGGCTTTGTTCAAGGTGCAGGTTGGTTAACAACTGAAGAGCTTATTTGGGATGAAAAAGGCCACTTGAAAACTCATGCCCCGTCAACTTACAAAATACCTGCCTGTTCAGATAGGCCAGAAATTTTCAACGTATCGCTGTGGGATGCACCGAATTCCCAAGATACTATTTACAGATCAAAAGCAGTCGGGGAGCCTCCATTCATGCATGGAATTTCAGCTTTTTTAGCATTATCAGATGCAGTCTCAGCTTGTGGCCCTAATTATCCGGACTTGCAGGCACCAGCGACAGCTGAGGAAGTATTTTTTGCAATCAAGCGCGCGAAAGGTATCAAACGTGAGCTTTGATCAGGCAAAAGTAAATGCCATCATTTTAGAGCATGGCTCAATCCATCGCGTAGTTATTGCAGCTGTAAAAGGTTCATCTCCACGTGAAGTTGGCGCGGCAATGCTATTGTGGGAGGGTGGTCAAAGTGGAAGTATTGGCGGAGGAGCCTTAGAATATCAAGCAGCTCAAGATCCAAAAATAGGGGTACGCAGCTACCCGCTTGGGCCCGAATTAGGTCAATGCTGCGGAGGCCATGTCACTCTTGTTACCGAGTATTTTGATTCACCCTTAAAAAACGCACAGCTTTTTATACGACGCGTGGCCGGTACTGAAGAGTTACCGCTGGTAATTATCCGCCAGCAGCGCGAAGCGCGCAACGGTGGCGCACCTGGTAGTTTTGAGTTTACAAAAGGTTGGCTGGTGGAACCCGTAAATCCTCCACGCACTCCACTTTGGGTATGGGGGGCTGGCCATGTAGGCCGAGCTGTTGTGCAAATAGCATCACAATTGGAGGAGTTTGATATAACGTGGGTAGACACAAGTTCTGAGCGCTTTCCACTTGATATTCCCTTTAATGTTACTGTTGTCCCTGCGGTAGAACCAACTCATCTGATGGCCCATGCACCAAAAGAAGCTCAACATCTTATTTTTACATATTCGCACGCGCTAGATTTAGCTTTATGCGATGCAGCACTTAACAGAGGGTTTACATTTTGTGGTCTCATTGGATCCAAAAGTAAGTGGGTTCGTTTCAAAGGTCGGCTTTCAGCTTTAGGGCATTCAGATAGTAAAATTTCAGAGATCACATGTCCAATTGGAGAACCAAATCTCGGAAAGCAGCCATTTGCAATTGCGATTGGCGTGACGCAAAGTTTATTGTCCGCAGAGATTCGTTCAACCGACCAAAGGAGAGCCTGCTTGTGAACCAGACACTCTTGCAACTCGATGGATTAAGCAAATCCTATCCAGGTGTAATAGCTAATGACCACGTGAGTTTTAAAATAGGATCTGGTGAAATTCATGCCTTGCTTGGCGAGAACGGGGCCGGCAAGTCAACACTAGTAAAAATGATCTACGGTCTAGTTCGACCGGATACTGGACGAATGCAGTTAGGAGGTCAAAGCTTCGCACCTTCAGAGCCTCGCGCGGCCAGAGCTGCAGGCATTGCAATGGTTTTTCAACACTTTAGTCTCTTTGAAGCGCTCAGTGTAGCTGAAAATATTGCGCTTGGAATGGAAAAGCCACC
>CESE01012230.1_pt1 | contig 19076 bp, 16 predicted proteins | sample 350271 | NCBI WGS metagenome assembly CESE01 (sample SAMEA2621536, study PRJEB7988) | marine metagenome | isolation source: saline water (ENVO:00002010), including | reverse complement strand
ATATTTTTTTTCTTTATAATCATATTTTAATTTATTATCATTATTTAATTTCCAGTTATTAAATTCTCCTATAACGTATATATTTTCATTATTTAGTATATCATGTATTAAAGAAAAATTCACGTAGACATATTCTGCTTCAACTGATGAATTCCAAGCTTCCTGAGATTTGATTGCATATTTACCGTTTAAATCTGGTAGTATTGAATAGTTATTAAATGATCTTTTCAAATCATTCATTAATATTATTTCAGTCTTTATACTGTCTTTTTTAATATTTTTAATTCTTTCAGAGAAGTATCTTAAGCTTTCTATATTAAAATGTCTAAATTCATTTAAGCCAAAAAATGTATTTTCCTCATTATAATCATAAATTAATTCATTGTTTTTAACATAGATTGGTGTTAAATCTCTAATAGCGCTATGCTCTTTGTTATTTTGATTTATTACAACCTTAATATCAGAATAAGGGTCTTGTATTTTTAAATTTGGGTGCTTGATTGTAAAATCAATTTCATGTTTAGTTTTTCTTTCATTTGCCAGTGTAGCCCTTTTTACCCTACTATCAATATTTACTAAGTTTTCAATAACTTTAAAATTCTCAGAAAATATTGTGTCTGAAAATAAATCATAAACATGAATTTTATAATTTCCTGATATTAAAGGTTTCATATTGTTAGAAGGAATTAATGTAGAGTAGTGAATATATTTTTGATTTGTGTTAAATGAAAGATTATATTCAGTGATTTCATTTTGGATAAAACCATCAATATATTCTGATGCAAGTAAATTGCTTTTTTTCCACTGGTAGTCAAAATGTTCAATTGTGTAAAAGTAATTAGTGATCTCATTATCTAATTCATCAAAGCTTAGTTTTAAAATCTCATTCGAGTTTAGATTAATAATTGGTAGACTTTGCTCACTACTAACTTTATGAAATAATATAGTTTGAATATTTTTTTTTATTTTTTTAATAATCTTTTTATCTGAGCTTATTTTTTGCTGTTTGATGATGTTATTATTTTGTAAAATATTTTTATTATTAGAATTTTCATACTGTACTTTACATGAAATTAGTGTTAAAATAATTATAATAATGAGATGTTTTTTATTCATAGATTAGAACAGTTCTAAATAAGTATTATGTGTTAATGTTATCGTTTAAAGTTATTAAATATAGCAGCAAATTTATAAATTTGCATGCGAAAATCTATATTATTAAATGTCAAAGCACATTAAATTAAAAAAAGGACTAAATGTAAATTTAGTTGGTGAAGCTGAAAAAGTGTATGCCTCAGTTAAATTTAACAATGATTTTGTTATAAAACCAACTGATTTCCATAATCTTACTCCTAAACTTTCAGTAAAAGAAGGTGATCATGTACTTGCTGGAAGTGTAATATTTTTTGATAAATATAATGATAAAATCAAATTTTGTTCTCCTGTCAGTGGTGAGATTAAGTCTATCATAAGAGGAGCGAAAAGAAGAATATTAGAAATTTGTATAAAATCTGATGATGAAATAAAATATGCAGATTATGATTTCAAAAACTTTGATAATTTTTCTCGTGAACAAATTATAGATGCTCTTCTATCCTCTGGTTTATGGCCTTTTATCAAGCAAAGACCTTATGATGTTATTGCAAATCCTTATGATACTCCAAAGTCAATTCATATTTCTGCATTTAAATCTGCTCCAATTTCTGTTGATAATGATTTTGCTCTTTATGGAATGAATAATCTATTTCAAATTGGATTAGATATTATTTCTAAGTTAACTTTAGGAACAACTCATCTTAATCTTGATGGAAACACTAACTCCTCTACAACATTTACTGAGGCTAAAGGTGTTCAAATTAATAAGTTTAGTGGTCCCCATCCAGCTGGAAATGTTGGGGTCCAAATGCACCATATTGACCCTGTTAATAAAGGTGAAGTTGTTTGGTCTTTGGAACCACAAGATATAATTGTAATTGCTCGTCTTTTTACTGAAGGTAAATTTGATGTTTCTAGAATAATTGCTGTTTGTGGCTCTCAAATATTAAAACCTAGATATTACAGAACTATACTAGGGACTTGTATTTCTAATTTTTTAAAAGATAATTTAAAGGAAGGTGATTCTAGATTTATTAGTGGTGATGTCTTTACTGGAAATAAAATTAATTTAGATGGTAATCTAGGTTTCTATGATACTCAAATTACTGTCATAAAAGAAGGTAATAATCCTGAGTTCTTAGGATGGGCAATGCCAGGCTTTAATAAGTTTTCACTTTCTAGATCATTTTTTTCATGGTTAACTCCGACCAAAAAATTTGATATTGATACTAATATGAAAGGTGAAGAAAGAGCTTATGTTGTCACTGGTCAATATGAAAAAGTTTTGCCAATGGATATTTATATTCAACAACTAATAAAATCTATAATGATAGAGGACATAGATTTGATGGAAAAACTTGGTCTATATGAGCTTTCTCCTGAAGATGTTGCTCTCTGTGAATTTGTTTGTACTTCTAAAATTGAAGTTCAAAAGATTATTAGAAATGGTTTAGATTTATTAATTAAAGAAAATAGCTAAATGAAGGTTTTTAGAAATTTATTGAATACTGTCAAGCCTTTGTTTGTTGATGGAGGAAAATTAGAAAAGCTTTATCCTGCATATGATGCCTTTGAAACTTTTCTTTTTGTTCCCGATCATACTACTCATTCAGGTACTCATATTCAAGATTCTATTGATTTAAAAAGAACTATGGCATTTGTTGTTTTGGCTATGCTTCCTTGTATACTTTTTGGTATGTGGAATATTGGATTTCAATATCATAATGCCTTATCTATAGATGCTTCATTATTAGAAAATGTAATTTTTGGCTTTTGGAAGTTTCTTCCTCTTTTAATTGTTTCATACGCTGTTGGACTTGGAGTTGAATTTGCTTTTGCAATTTCAAGAGGACACTCTGTAAATGAAGGGTATTTAGTTTCAGGAATGTTAATTCCTCTAATTATGCCTGTTGATGTTCCTCTTTGGATGCTTGCAATATCTGTAGTGTTTGCTGTTGTAATAGGTAAAGAGGTATTCGGTGGTACTGGTATGAATATTTTAAATCCAGCACTTACAGCAAGAGCTTTTTTGTTTTTTGCTTACCCTTCATACATGTCTGGAGATAAAGTATGGGTTCATGGAGCATCAGTTGATGGTTACTCTGGTGAAACAATCTTAGGTGCTTTAGCTGCTAATAATAGCTCATGGGATAGTCTACTTTGGAACGCCTCCGATGCATTCTATGGGATTATTCCAGGTTCTGTTGGAGAGACATCTTTTATAGCAATTGCTTTTGGAGCTATTCTTTTAATTTATGCTGGAATTGGTAGTGGAAGAATTATAATATCTACTTTTATTGGAGGATATCTTACCGCATTTTTATTTAACTTGTGGGGTTACAATGAGTTAATGTCGACACCTGCTCACATTCATCTATTAATTGGTGGTTTTGCCTTTGGCGCTGTTTTTATGGCTACTGATCCTGTAACAGCAGCTCAAACCAATAAAGGAAAAGTGATTTATGGTTTATTAGTTGGCTTTTTTGCTATCATTATAAGAATTTTTAATCCTGCTTACCCAGAGGGTATGATGCTTGCAATATTACTAATGAACGTATTTGCTCCTTTAATAGATCATTATATTATTGAAGGAAACGTTACAAAAAGATTAAATAGAATAAAAATAAAGGCATGAATGTAAATAATAATTCATATACGATTGGCTTTGCCTCAATTATGGTAATAATTGTTGCAGCCCTTTTAGCTTCGGCTTCTATATCTCTGACTCCTTTTCAAGACAGAAATATTGAATTAGAAAAAAAACAAAATATACTTCAATCTGTAGGTATTAATATTGAACGAGATAATTCTGAAGAAGCATACAGTCAATTTATCAAAGAAGAAATTGTTTTAAATTATAAAGGTGAAGTTATTGAAGGTTCTGCTTTTGATATAGATTTAAATGTTGAGTTGAAAAAAGAGATTAAGGATCAAAATCTTCCTTTATACAAAAGTATCTTAGAAGATAGTTCAACATGCTATATAATCCCTTTAAGAGGTACTGGGCTCTGGGGTCCTATATGGGGATATATTGCATTAAAAAATGATGTTAATACAATTTTTGGTGCTGTTTTTGCTCATAAATCTGAAACACCTGGACTTGGAGCAGAAATTAATCAAGCTTTTTTTCAAGCACCTTTTAAAGATAAAAAAATCTTTAATGGTGAAAATGAATTTGTATCTATAACAGTTACTAAAGGAGGTGCTAAAGAAGGTGATATGCATGCTGTTGATGGTATTTCAGGAGGGACAATTACTTCAGATGGTGTTACTGATATGATTCAAGAGAGGATAAGTCATTACATTCCATATCTAGAAAAAAATAGACCTTCTTTAAATATAAATAATATATCTGACACATTGTCAAGTAATAATTTAATATCTATGATCAATGGCTAAGGAAACCCTTTTTTCTAAAAAGAATAGAGCATTATTAACAGATCCTTTAGATGATAATAATCCTGTTACTGTTCAGATACTTGGTATATGCTCTGCTTTGGCAATTACTGTTCAGTTAAAGCCAGCAATTGTAATGGCTCTTTCAGTATTAGTTGTGTTATCAGTTGCAAATGTTCTAGTTTCTTTAATGAGAAGTTTTATTCCATCTCGAATTAGAATCATTGTTCAATTAGTTGTTATTGCGACTTTAGTTATCTTGGTTGATGAAGTGTTAAAAGCTTTTCTTTATGATGTTAGTAAGGAATTATCAGTCTTTGTTGGCCTTATTATAACAAACTGTATTATAATGGGTAGACTGGAAGCGTTTGCTTTAGCTAACACTCCTTGGAAATCTTTTTTAGATGGTTTAGGTAATGCTTTTGGTTATGGGTGGATACTTATATTAGTAGCATTTTTTAGAGAATTATTAGGATCAGGAACCTTATTTGGATATCCTGTTTTAGAAAATTTAGGACTTTATGAATTAGGATATGAAAATAACGGTATGATGATTTTACCTCCAATGGCATTAATTACAGTAGGTGTAATAATATGGGTTCAAAGAATGAGGAATGATAAATTAATTGAATCAAATTAGAAGATATGCAAGATTTAGCTAATATTTTTATTAAGTCAATTTTTATTGATAATATGGTTTTTGCATATTTTTTAGGAATGTGTTCTTATTTGGCCATTTCTAAGACTGTTAAGACCTCCGTAGGTATGGGATTTGCAGTAATCTTTGTTTTAGGTATTACTGTTCCTTTAAATTATCTTCTAGTTAATTTTGTATTAAACGAAGGAGCTTTAGTATGGTTACATGCAGATTTTCATGATGTTGATTTAAGTTTCTTGTCGTTTATTATGTTTATTGCCGTTATAGCTTCAATGGTTCAACTTGTTGAGATGATTGTTGAAAAATTTTCACCATCTTTATATAGTTCGCTTGGAATTTTCCTTCCACTAATTGCAGTAAATTGTGCTATTTTAGGAGGTTCTCTTTTTATGAAAGAAAGAGCTTATAATAGTATTGTTGAAGCGACTGTATTTGGACTTGGTTCAGGAATAGGATGGTTTTTAGCTATTGTCGGTATAGCAGCGATTAGAGAAAAAATTAGATATTCTAACGTTCCCCCTGCATTAAGAGGTCTTGGTATTACTTTTATTATTACGGGTCTAATGGGAATTGCTTTTATGAGTTTTATGGGAATCAAATTATAATTATATGATATTATTAAGTGTATTAAAAATAGCAAGTAGTGTAGCTGTATTCTTATTGTTAATCTTAACTTTAGTTACAATTTTATTATTTGTTAAAACAAAGCTATCCCCTTCAGGAAAGATAAAAATAATGATAAATGGTGAAAAAGAAATTGAAGTTGATGGTGGAAGTTCTTTATTAACTACATTAAGTAATGAAGGTATATTTCTTCCTTCTGCATGTGGTGGTGGTGGAACCTGTGTTCAGTGTACATGTCAAGTTAATTCTGGAGGAGGAGGAATTTTACCTACTGAAGAGCCTCATTTTTCAAGAAAAAAAATAGCTGAAAACTGGAGACTTGGTTGTCAAGTTAAAGTTAAAGAAGATATGGATATTGTTATCCCAGAAGAGGTCTTTGGTGTTAAAGAATGGCAAGCTACGGTTGTTTCAAATTATAATGTAGCTACATATATTAAAGAATTTATTATTGAATTGCCTGAAGATATGGATTATATAGCTGGAGGATATATTCAAATAAATATTCCTGAATGTGAAGTTAAATATTCAGAAATGGATGTTACAGCTCATCCACAAGATCATCCTGGAGAACCTAAAAAGTTTGAAAGTGTATGGGCAGAAGGAAATTTTGCTTTAAGAAATCTTGTTATGAAAAATGATGAGGAAGTTGTTAGAGCTTATTCTATGGCTTCTTATCCCGCTGAAGGAAAAAAGGTTATGCTTAACGTTAGGGTTGCAGCTCCTCCTTGGGATAGAGATAAAAATGCTTGGGCAGATATTAATCCAGGAATTGCTTCTTCTTATATTTTTGGTTTAAAGCCTGGAGATCCTGTTACGATTTCAGGTCCTTACGGTGAATTTTTTATAAATGATACTGAGGCAGAAATGTTGTATATAGGTGGTGGTGCGGGAATGGCTCCAATGCGTTCACATTTATATGAACTTTTTAAAACTTTAAAAACAGGTAGGAGAGTTACTTTTTGGTATGGTGGAAGATCTAAAGCTGAATTGTTCTATATCCACTATTTTAGAGATTTAGAAAGAGATTTTCCTAATTTTAAATTTCATTTAGTGCTTTCTGATGCGTTACCAGAAGATAACTGGGTTGAAAAGAAAGATCTTAGTGATACAGAAGGCGATGGTTTTGTTGGTTTTGTTCATCAGGTTGTTATTGATAAGTTTCTTACTAATCATGAAGCTCCTGAGGATATCGAATTATATTTCTGTGGACCTCCACTAATGAATCAAGCTGTTATTAAAATGGCTGAGGATTGGGGAATCCCTGATGAGAATGTTCGTTTTGATGATTTTGGTGGTTAGGATAAGTTAAAAATATATTCTTATTATCTTTTCTTGGAACCATTTAAAAGGCTAGATTTTATTTTATTATCTTTTTTGAAAATTCTATAATTTTCACACATTCTATAGCTTCTTTAACATCATGTACTCTTAAAAATTTTGCTCCTTTTAATAGGCTCATTGTATTTATCACTGTAGTGCCATTTAAAGCTTGATCAGCATTTGTTTTTAATAAATTATAAATCATTGATTTTCTTGATGCTCCTATTAAGATTGGATATTTTAAACTATGAATATTTTGAATATTTTGAATGATTTGATAATTATGCTCTAATGTTTTTCCAAAACCTAGACCTGGGTCAAGTATTATTTTATTAAAACCACCAGCTTCTAATATTTTAATTTTTTTTTCAAAATAACTATTTATATCATTAATGATATTTAAATATTTTGGGTTTTCTTGCATATTAATAGGTTTCCCTTTCATATGCATCATTATGTAAGGAACATTTAACCTTATAATAGTTTTTAACATATTAACATCTAATTCTCCCGCTGATATGTCATTTATTATATGAGCTCCATTTTTAACACAAATTTCTGCTACTTTAGACCTAAAGGTATCAATTGATATAATAAGTTCTCTTTTACACTCTTTTACAATCTTTATTGCATTTAAAAGTATTTCTATTTCCTTTTTTTCTGATATAGGAGTTGATCCTGGTTTAGATGAGCATGCTCCAATATCTATGATTTTAGCTCCTTCTTTATGAATTTTTTTTACTCTATTAATTATTTCATTTGATGTCAAGTATTTTCCTCCATCATAAAAAGAATCGGTAGTAATATTTAAAACACCTATTACTATTGGTGTTGAAAAATCAATTAAATTACATTCAAATTTTGTTGTTCTTGACAATTGAAAAAGTTTATTTTTAACTATTAATTTTTTTAAATTATAAAATGAATAATACCTTATTAGAATATGATTCAATAATAAAGAAATGTGAGGACATTTTTGCAAACAAAATGAAAGATTATGGAAGTGCATGGAGAATTCTTAGAATTAGCTCACTAACTGATCAAATCTTTATAAAAGCGCAAAGAATTAGAAACATTGAAAGTAAAGGGGTAATGAAGGTTGATGAAGGTATTTTTAATGAATTTGTTGGAATTGTTAATTATGCTATAATTGGTCTTATTCAGTTAGATTTAGGAGTTTCTGAACAATCAGAAGATTTAGAGTTTCAATCTGTGATGAAAATGTTTAGTAAACAAACTTTTATTTCTAAAAATCTTATGATTGATAAAAACCATGATTACGGAGAAGCATGGAGAGATATGAGAGTTAGTTCATTAACGGACTTAATTCTACAGAAATTACTTCGTGTTAAGCAAATCGAAGATAATAACGGAAATACTTTAATATCTGAAGGAGTTGATGCTAATTATCTAGATATGCTTAACTACGCTGTTTTTGCATTAATTAAACTTAGTAAATAAATTATGAATTCATTTAAAGAAAAATTACCTTTTATTGCACGTGTTGTAATATCATTATTATTTTTATTATCAGCATTCGCAAAATTATATCCTACTCCGTTATATGGGATAACTAAAGTATTTGAAGAAGGTCAATTGATTCCTATGGGCTTTAGTAATGACTTAGTTCCTTTTATTTCAAGATTAATTATTGGTTTTGAATTTTTTATTGCTTTTGCAATTCTTCAATTTAATTATTTAAAAAAGTTAGTTGTTCCATCAACAATATTACTTCTTCTAATTTTTAGCGTTGATTTATCAATTGATATTTTTATTGGTAACACTGATAATTGTGGATGTTTTGGTCAACTGATTCCTATGACACCTATTGAGGCTTTAATTAAAAATATATTAACAATACTATTGTTGTTTTATATTTATAAAAATGTTGAAGACAAGAAATCAAGTAGTTTCCTTTTATTATTAAGTTCATATTCTATTATATTAGTATTAATGTTTGCATTACTTCCGATTCCATCAAATAGTGTAGCAAAACAAACATCCTCATTTTCATCTTATGTTATAGATGATTTTAATATTAATGATGGAGAAAAAATATTATGTTTTTTTGATGCTGGTTGTGAACATTGTATGGATGCTGCTAAATCATTAACACAAATTTCTAGCTCAGTTACTGACTTTCCTAATGTTCATATTGTTTTTTCTGATACTGAAGAAGCAAAAATACCTGAATTCTTAGAATATGCTGGCTATAATTATTCTTATCAAATAATAGAATTTTATAATCCCGACGATCCAGTAAATAGCTATTTAGAGATTTTAGGTTTTGAATTTGAAAACCCCGTTGTTATTTATTTGAAAAATGGTAATCAAATGAGGTTTTTTGATGGCACTGGGTCAAATCAATTTATTGAAGATGATTTTAAAGATATTTTTAAATAAACCATTATTGTAATTGTTTAATTATTTATTAAAAAAAATTTATTATTCTACTCTTGTAATTTTTGGAGTTTTAACTATTGTATTTTTTTTATTTAATGTATTGCCAGGTGACCCTGCTAGAATGATGTTAGATAAGAGGGAAGACTCTAAACAACTGCAAGTTATTAAACAAAAATATGGTTTTGATAGACCATTACTTGAACAATATATTTTATATTTAAATGATGTTCTTCCAATTTCTATTCATAACACCGTTAATGATCAGGCGTTCACTTTTTTAAATGAAAAAAAATATAATTTTGTTAAGATTTTTCAAATAAAAGAAAGAGCTCTTGTACTTAAAGTTCCATATCTGCGAACTTCATTCGCTAAAAATGGAGAAAGTGTCACAAAAATAATATCCACAACTTTTCCTAACACATTTATTTTAGCTGTATCCTCTATTTTATTTGCATTAATTTTTGGGCTGTTTTTTGGAGTGATTAGTGCTTTAAATAAGAATTCTATTTTTGATAAAGTTATTTTATACTTTTCAGTTATGGGAATGGCATTACCCTCTTTCTTTAGTTCTATAATTGTTGCTTGGGTGTTTGGTTATTTATTGCAGAATTATACGGGACTTAATATGTATGGAAGTTTATTTGAAATTGATGATTATGGTATTTCTCATTCCTTAGCTTTAAAAAACCTTATTCTTCCAGCATTTACTCTAGGTATTAGGCCATTAGCTGTAATCATCCAACTTAGTAGAAATTCACTTTTAGATGTTTTATCTATGGACTATATTAGGACAGCTCATGCAAAAGGATTAAGTAAGTATTTAGTTATATTTAAACATGCTCTAAGGAACTCTTTAAATCCTGTTATAACAGCGGTTTCTGGTTGGTTTGCATCTCTATTAGCAGGTGCAGTTTTTGTAGAATATATATTTGCTTGGAATGGTTTAGGTAAAGAAATTGTTGATGCTCTAAATAATATGGATTTACCAGTTGTTATGGGGTCTGTATTATTTATTTCTTTAATATTTGTAGTTATTAATATATTAGTAGACTTAATATATGTGATGGTTGATCCACGTATTAAAATTGAATAAAATTATGAGAAAAAAAATTGTAGCTGGTAACTGGAAAATGAATCTAAATAAGAATGATTCTGAAGATTTAGTAAACAATATTTTAAATCATTTAGATGATAATTTTTCTCCACAGATTATTTTTGCTCCCCCATATCTATTTCTAAATAATGTTATTGAATTATGTAAGAACAAAAATAATATTTTCGTTTCGTCACAAGATTGTAGCGCTTATACTGATGGTGCTTTTACTGGAGAGGTTTCTGCTAAAATGATTAGTTCTTATGATATTTCTCATGTTATTATAGGTCACTCTGAGAGAAGAAAGAACTTTAATGAGACAAATGATATTTTAAATCAGAAAATTAATCAAGCAATTAATAATCATTTAAATGTTATTTTTTGTTGTGGAGAAACTTTGTCTGATAGAAATAATGGCTTGTATTTTGACGTTATCTCTGATCAGTTATTATCAACCGTTTTAAGTTTAGATAAAAGCAAATTTTCTAATATAATAATTGCTTATGAACCAATATGGGCTATTGGAACAGGAGTTACTGCAACTGCAGATCAGGCTCAGGAAGTGCATGCACACATAAGACGAATAATTAAAGATAAGTATGGAGATGCTATATCAAATAAAACATCAATTATTTACGGAGGCAGTTGCAAGCCAGCAAATGCTAAAGAGATCTTTTCTCAAGATGATATTGATGGAGGTTTAATCGGTGGAGCATCATTAAACTATAAAGATTTTATTTCAATAATAAAAGCATTTTAATGGACTATATAGAACTTGAAATAGAATTAGATCCTATCCAGCCATATGGAGATATTTTAGTTGCTCAGTTAAATGAAATAAATTTTGAGACCTTTACTTTTGATAAAAACCTTTTAAAATGTTATGTTCAACTAGATTCTTTTAATAAAGATCAGTGTCTTGATATTATTTCTTCAGTTTCTTCTCAAGTTAAACTGCAATATTTTTTTAAAACTATTAAACAGGAAAATTGGAATGCCAAATGGGAGAAAAGTTTTGAGCCAGTACAAATAAATTCTCAATGTGTAATAAGAGCTGATTTTCATAACTCTAATAGTGATATAAAACATGAAATAATTATCACACCAAAAATGTCTTTTGGAACTGGACATCATGAAACAACATTTTTAGTTATAAATGAATTATTTAATATTAACCTTAAATGCATGAAGGTTTTAGATATGGGTTCTGGCACTGGAGTGCTTGCTATAATTTGCTCAAAATTAGGTGCTGATACTGTCTTAGGGATTGATATTGATGAATGGGCATATAAAAACTCAATAGAAAATTCTATGCTTAACAATGTAGAAAATATAGAATTTGTTTTAGGAGATGTTGACAAGATTGGTAATAAAAAATTCGATGTTGTGATTGCAAATATTAATAGAAATATTATTCTTAGAGATCTTCATCTTTATTTTAAAAAATTAATCAAAGGCGGGAAATTAATTATTAGTGGCTTTTTAGAAGAAGATCTTAAATTAGTTTTAAATACTGCAAAAAATATAGGGTTTCAACTTATTAATAAAAAAAATAAAAATAAATGGTTAATGTTTCATTTGGAAAAATAAAAATATTTCTTTTTTTACTTACAGTTTTTTGTTTTTTTTCTGTGAAGTCTCAGAACAAAATCACTAAGTTTTCTGAGGACTTTAATCTATTTGTTGATGAGTTAAGTATTGTAATGAATGCATCAGACAATTCGGATTTAAAAGACACATATAAATCTTTCAAAAAGATTTCTAAATCAAATAGCTTTAGTGAAGATCAAAAGAAAAATATTATTGATATCGCAAATTTAATGTTAAAAAAGAGGCTTAAAGCTAAGCCATATTTTAATGAGTTTCTTGTATCCTTATCTTCTGTGAAATTGCAAAACAAGGGAAGCTCTTATGTTGATAATTGGTTGTTAATTAATTTTCAAGTTTTAAAAAAATTACCAGCTAAAAAATTACTTATGTTTTTTTATTTTTCATCAGATCTTGCTAAAAATAATATTATTAGAAGTACTAAAACAACTACTTGGAGTATTTCTAATGAAAATTATTCTTTTGCAATTAATGATCAAGGCCCATATGTTGTTTTTTCTTCTTCTTGTCAATTGACATGTATGTCAAATGGAGATAAGTTAACTGTTTTGGAAACTAAGGGGAGTTATTTTCCAATTATAAATAAATGGATTGGTTTTGGAGGTAAAATGGATTGGTCCAAAAAGTTGCTTTCCCCCGATTCTATTTTTGTTCAGTTAAATAATTATGAAATTGATACAAGGACTACTACAATAAAAGCGGATTCCGTTTCTTTTAATAATAAAATTATGTTTAAAAATATTATTAAAGGTGTCTTTATTGATAAGATATCTAAAGGTAAACAAGTTAATAATTATCCAAAATTTACGTCATACAGCAAGGAGATAACAATTAAGAATATATACTCAAATGTAGATTATCGAGGAGGGTATAAGCTTCAGGGTAAAGATTTTATTGCTGATGGTGGGAAATTTGCTCAAGCAAAGATAATTTTTAATAAAAACGGTAAAATTCTTTTTGTCGCAAACGCTAATAAATTTATACTTGGAGGTGATAATATTAAATCTCCTAATGTTGGTATAAAAATATTTTTTGATAATGATTCTTTATACCATGGAAATTTGAAGTTTTCATTTGATAATATTAATAGAAAACTACAATTAATTAGTAATAGTAAAGAAAGTGTTGGTGCTCCGATGTTAAATACTTACCACCAGCTTAATATGAATTTTGAATTATTACAATGGAATATTGATGAAAGTATTATGACTTTTGGATCTCTTCCAGGTACCTCAGAATCAGTTGTGAATTTTGAGTCTGTAGATATGTATCTTGAAAGTCGTTTTGATCAATTGCAGGGAATTGATCAAATTCATCCCTTGATTCTTATTATGAATTATATTGAAGCTAAACAAGAAACCCAATTTTTTGTTGAAGATTTTGCTAAATATGTAAGGTTTCCACTAGTGCAAATACAGCATTATTTAATGGATTTAGCAAATAAGGGTTTTCTTTTTTATGATTTTTCAGAAGAGAGAATTACAGTCCTACCAAGTTTAAAAAGGTATGTATTAGCAAAATCTAAACAGGGTGATTATGATGTTATTCAATTTAATTCTAAGATATCTAGTCCTGCAAATCTAATTGTTAATGCTGTGCTTGATATTGAGACAAAAGATTTAATTATTCGAGGTTTAAATAGGATAGCTGTTAGTGATTCTCAGAAAGTTATTTTTTACCCTAATGGTGGAGAGATAAAGATTTTAAAGGATAGAGACTTTATTTTTAGTGGAAGAATATTTGCTGGTAATGGCAGAATCAATTTATATGGTAAAGATTTTAATTTTAAATACCAAGATTTTAAAGTTGATTTACAAAAGATTGATTCTGTTCAATTATCTGTTCCTATTCTTCCCATTGAATTAGATATGTATAATAATGAGAAATTGACTCGAGTTAAAACTGTGATAGAAGCTGTAACTGGTGAAATTGTAATAGATCACCCTTCTAATAAGTCTGGTTTAAGAAAAGAGAATTTCCCTGAATTTCCAATATTTAAAAGTTATAATGATTCTTACGTCTATTACGATCAGCCAAGTGTTTATGACGGTGTATATAAAAGAGATAATTTTTCTTTTCATATTTTACCATTTGAAATTGATAGTATTGAGAATTATACAAGTAATGGATTATGGTTCGCAGGTACCTTTGAGTCAGGTGGGATATTCCCCGTGTTCAAGGATACTTTAAAAATGCAAAAAGATTACTCTCTAGGATTTACCAGAGAAACTCCAGATAAAGGATTTGATATTTACAATGGTAAAGCAAAATACTTTAACACCATTAATTTAAGTCATAATGGGCTAAAAGGGTCGGGTAGATTAGATTATTTAACCTCAACAACATATGTTAAGGAGATGATATTTTTTCCAGATTCTTCAAATATTTTAGCAAATACCTTTCTGTTGGATCAAGTTTCTGATGGAATTGAGTTTCCTTCAGTGAGAAATACCACTTCATATGCTCATTACCAACCATATTTAAACAAAATGAGGATTGCTTCTTTAGATAATAAATTTAATTTTTATGATAGTCTAGCTACTTTTGAAGGAGAGATACTTTTACAGCCAATAGGATTAACTGGAGGAGGTGTTATGAAATTAGATTTAGCAGAAATATCTTCTGAACTGTTTTCGTATAACTCTACATGGTTTAAGGCAGATGTTGCAGATCTACAGGTTTTTGAAAAAAATGGTGATCTTGCATTTTTAGCAAATAATTTAAGAACAAATATTGATTTTCCATCTAGAGAAGGTTTGTTTTTTTCAAATGGATTAGGGTCTTATGTTACCTTACCTGCTAATCAATTTATCTGCTATATTGATAAATTAGAATGGAAAATGGATGAGCAAAAGCTTAAACTAAGCCAATCAAATGAAACTAAAAATAATGGATCAAGATTTATCTCAATCCATCCTAATCAAGATTCTCTAACTTTTATTGCTAAGTCTGCCAATTATAATTTAAATGATAATATAATTTATAGTTCTGGCGTAGATTCAGTTTTAGTTGCAGATGCAGTGATATTTCCTGATTCAGGTAATATCATAGTTGAAAAAGATGCAAACATTTTACCTCTTTTAAATTCAAAAATTATCACTAATAATTTAACTAGATATCATGTTTTTACAAATGCTAGCATAGATATTAAAAGTGCTAATAATTATTTAGCTAGTGGAGATTATGTTTATGAAAACGCTTTAAAAATCAAACAAAATGTTTTTTTTAATGATATTTCGGTTGATATAGATACTATTACAAATGCTATTGCTAATTTAACTGATTCTACTATTTTTAAACTTGATGATACTTTTGATTTTAAAGGAAATCTTAATCTACATGGCGATAGAAAAGATTTATCTTTTGATGGCTTCTTTAGGTTTGATCATAATTGCAATAGTTTTTCAAAAGAGTGGATTAAATTTAGCTCAGAAGTAGATCCTTTTAATATTTCATTTGATTTAGATTCAGTAATCTATAATGATAATCAAGAGAAATTATCATCGGGAATTTATATGGGACTAGATTCAACTAATTTATATTCTACTTTTTTAAGTACTAAAGATAGAGCAATAGACGCTGCGTTGTTGGAGGCAAAAAATAGAATAAGTTATAGTTTAACTACTTCTGAATTTAAAATAGGTTTAAATGATTCTACGGAAAATTATTTTATTTTAAATAACGAGACTTGTGCAACTTATGGAGCAGGAAAAGTTGACTTAAATATAGATTTAGGTAGAATTGGTATTGAATCTATTGGTACTTTTTCAAATGATAATGATAATAAAAATCAAATTTTTTCTGGGTTCTTTATGTTAGATTTTCTTTTTTCAGACAAGGCAATGAAAGTAATGGCAGAAGATATTTTCTCAGCACCAGGTGACGATATATTTGAATATGATAATCAATATCAAAATAACTTACTTCGTCTTGTTGGTTCAGAGCAAAAGGATGAGCTAATGATTGATTTAGAAATGAATGATGAGTTTACTAAACTTCCTAAACAGATGAAATATACTCTATCATTTACAGATATTACATTTGAATGGAATAATAAGAAGAAGGCATATATTTCAAAAGGAGATATTGGTCTTGGTAATATTTTAGATAATCAAATACATGGTATTTTAGATGGTTACATTTTAATTGAAAAAGGGAGAAACTCTGATATTTTAACAATTTATCTTCAAACTGAATTTTATGATGAATATTACTTTGTTTATAAAAATGGCTTAATGCGAGCAGTTTCTACTAATCCAGATTTTAATTTAGCTATAAGTGATGTTAACGATAAAAATAGAAAGGCTGATCCTGTTAAAGGTAAAAAACCTTATCGTTATATGCTTGCTCAGGATGATGCCCCTGAGAAGTTTGTTAAAAGAATCAAGAAGGAATTTTAATCATTATATTGCGCGACTTTTATGATTGAATTAGAATATATATTATTTATACTAACAGCTTATTTTGTTGGTGCTTTTCCTTCTGCAGTGCTTATCGGCAAGATATTTTATAAAGTTGATGTGCGAGAATATGGTAGCGGAAATGCAGGGGCTACAAATACATTTAGAGTTTTAGGAAAAAATGCAGGTATTCCGGTTTTATTTTTAGATGTTTTGAAAGGTTTTTTAGCTGTTAACTTAATAATATTTTTAGATAAAATCCCTTATTCATCCGAGGGTTTCTTTGAACTTCAACTTACTTTTGGGATTGCAGCTGTTTTAGGTCATCTTTTTCCTATATATACTGGATTTAGAGGAGGTAAAGGCATAGCAACACTACTTGGGTTGCTAATTGCTATTCATCCCTCTGCTGCTGGATATTCTATAATTATTTTTACTATTATTTTTTTGATATTTAAATATATTTCTCTTGCTTCTATTTTAGCATCTTTTGCTTTTCCAATTCTAATTTATTTATTGTCTGATTCAAGCCCTATATCATTAATTATTTTTTCTATTTTTGTTCCACTATTAACAATAATAACTCACCAAAAAAATATTGAAAGGTTATTAATAGGTGAAGAAACTAAAGTTAATATTTTTAAAACTCAAAAAAATGACTAATAAATCTGATAGTGGTGCAGGTAAAATCAACAAAAAAAGTGTTGCTTTTAAAACGTTATATTTAATTGATGATGATTTTAATAGCTTTGATCATGTTATAGATTGTCTTGTTGCTATTTGTGATCATTCACCAATTCAAGCAGAACAATCTGCTTTACTTACACATCATAAAGGAAGATGTGATATTTTAAAAGGTGAGATTGAAGATCTAGAGCCTATGAAGGAAGACTTACTTCTTTATGGTTTATATGTTGAAATTATTTAAACTATTTATTTTAATTTTATTGGCTTTGTAGCTTAACTGGATAGAGCACCTGATTACGAATCAGGAGGTTAGGGGTTCGAATCCCTTCAGAGTCACAATAAGATCCTTAATAGTCTGAGGTTTTTATTTACAAATGAATAATTCCCTATTTACTAGCATTATTCATGTATTTCATCATAATTAAGATTATTAAAATTACCTGAACTCATCATTAATAGATTTTTATCTGATAAGTTGATTGACTTAAGATGATTCTCTAATTTTTTAGAGCTACTAAATACTTTTAAATTTTTCTTATTAAAAGATTCTTTAATGTTTTTTTCATTTATAGGTTTTAGTCCTTTATGCTCAATAGCTTCTTTACTAAAATATACTATTGCTTGATCAGCCTCCTGCATAGTGCCATTATACTGCTCTAGAAATTTACTGTTTAGACTACTAAATGTATGTAATTCCATACATGCTATAAGTTGTCTATTTTTAAATTGATACTTCATAGCCTTGATTGTTGCCATTAATTTTGATGGTGAATGAGCAAAATCTTTGTAAATGGATGAGTTATTAGTTTTTTTTATTAATTCTAGCCTATTCGAGGCTCCACTAAATGATTGAATATTATTCAAGAAATCTTCCTCTTTAATCTCAAGTTCTTTACATACTAGCATTGCTGCTCTTAGATTTTGGAGATTATGATTGCCAAAAATTTGTAATGCTTTGTTATTAATATATGTGATACCATCTTTTATTTTATTGTCTGGAGTTTTATAGCTAATCATTTTACATTTACTACTTTCTTTTGATAGCTTTTTTAGCTCTATATCCTCTTCACAATATATTAATGTTTCTTTGACCATATTTTTGAAAATTCTAAATTGGTCTAAATAGTTTTCAAAAGTTGGGAATACGTTAATGTGATCCCATGCGATACCACTTAAAACGGCTATATGTGGTTTATATAAATGAAATTTTGGTCTTCTGTCTATTGGTGAGGATAAATACTCATCTCCCTCTAAAATGATAATTGGAGCATTCTTAGTAAGTTTAACCATTACATCAAAACCTTTTAATTGAGCCCCTACCATATAGTCACATTCAATATTTAAATTTTGTAATACATGTAATACCATGGCAGTAATTGAGGTTTTTCCATGACTTCCTCCTATTACAACTCTTTTTTTATTTTTACTTTGCTCATAAATATATTCGGGGTAAGAGAAGATGTTTAAGTTTAATTCTTTTGCTTTTAATAATTCAGGGTTATCTTTTTTTGCGTGCATTCCTAAAATAATTGCATCAATATCCTGGTTTATTATTTTTGGGTTCCACCCAATTTTTTTTGGTAAAAGATTCTCCTTTGCTAATCTACTTTTTGATGGCTCAAAAATTTGATCATCTGATCCAGAAACTTCGTATCCTTTATGGTGTAGAGCTAAGCCAAGATTATGCATTGCGCTTCCTCCAATAGCTATTAAATGTATTCTCATTTTTATGATAAAAATTCAATATAAATTTACTTATAAATCAACTTTATTATCTTTGGACTATTAAAAA
>CESE01000898.1_pt1 | contig 19123 bp, 20 predicted proteins | sample 350271 | NCBI WGS metagenome assembly CESE01 (sample SAMEA2621536, study PRJEB7988) | marine metagenome | isolation source: saline water (ENVO:00002010), including | reverse complement strand
ATTATTTAAATATGTTATTATTAATTTTTTATATGAATTATCATTAGTTTTTTTAAAAGTAATAGTATAATTTTTATTTAATATAAACACTTTTTCTTTATCTGTTAATATATATCTATCTACATATTCTATGAGATCATATAGAGTTTTATTTCTAATATATATATTTAATTTAGATAAAAAGATTTTAAATACACTTTTATATCTAAAAATATAGAGATCTTTAATAGAATATAATGCATATAATATATTATCTTTATATTCAATTTTATCTACTAAATTGTCAATAATTACATTATTAATTATTTCCGTTGATTCCCTAATAGCATCTTTTAAAGCAAAAAAAGATTCAATTTGCGATTCATCATGATTATTATTATTGGTTTTTAAAGTTGACAATACTGGTTTTAAATTATCTCTAATCTTACCTCTTACTGACCATATAGGAGTACTATCAAATAAATATGGTATATTATTATTATTAGCATATTTTACAATATCTACTTTTTTAACATTAAGCATTGGTCTCCAAAAATTAATAGAATCTATTGATTTTAAAATTTCCATACCAGATAAATTATCATAATTATTTTTATTTGTTATATTTGTTATTATATTTTCAAAACAATCATCTTTATTATGACCAAGTAATACATATGTATTATTATCACTTATTTTTTCGTACATATTATATCTAATTTTTTTTGTGAGTTCTTCATAAATATCTCTTAATCCATTATTTAAACAATCACATCTACTTATTTCAGTAATTGTTCTATATACTAACTTAACATCCAACATATTACAAAAATAATTTACAAATTCTAATTCATCTGTTGATTCAATACGATTATTATAATTTATATGAACAGCTATAACGTTATTAGTTATTTTTTTAATAATATGTAAAGCTACAATACTATCTACACCTCCTGATAATGAAACTATAATTCTACAATTATTTTTAAGTTTAATATATTCATTTTTTACTGTTGTAAATATAATATTATTATTTGTAGAAACTTTTTTTTGAATCAAAGAATTTTTATCAAATATATTTTGATCAATTTCTTCAATTTTTTTAACTATTAAAGTATTATTCACATATGTTTCATTGATATCTGAATAGATATTATTTATAGTTGCATAAATATATCTTTTACATTTAGTTTTATTTAATTCATTTGAATTATTATAAATACTTATAAATATATTAATAATTTCATGAATTTTACTTATATCTTTCACGTGTCTAAATGGTAAATAAACAAAAAATAATTCATCGATTGTTAATATTTTTTCATAAATACTTAGCACATAATTTGAAAATTTAATTGCATCATAAGAATATTGTATTATATTAATATCCTCATGTAATCTTTTATAATGTCTTGGTATTTGATCGAGTAATAGAATGCAAGATATCAATGTTTCTTTACTATAAAATTCTTTAAATTCTAATATTTTATTAGTATTATTGATATACTTTAAATATTTGTTACATAAATATTCATCAATAATTTTATCATTAGCAAACCATTTTGATCTATTATTAAACCATTCATTATAAATATTATTCATCAAAATACATATTGTAATAGTAAATAATATTTATATTGTTTTTTATTTAAAAAAATGATAGATAATATATTACAATAACATATTATTAGTCTAATGCAAGGTATTATTAGTTTTTCGAATAGAATTGCTTTCAATATTAAAAGTAATGATCATAAAGATTTAATATTGTCCGATTTATATGATAAATATAATATTAAAATTCTACAAAGACATCATCATAATTTGGATATAAATAATGTTAATTTTATTTTATCAAACCATATGTTGAATTTAAGATCAAATGGTAATAGATATTATCTTTATTTTACATTATATAATGATGTTGAAATTATGTATTATATTGATAAAAAAATACACCCTGGTTATCAACGTCCTCGAATAATATTTGGTAGAGGATTATTTGATAAAAACCTGTTTAAAAATACATTATTTGATGGTGAAATGGTAAAATGTAAAGACGATTCTTGGACATTTTTAATTAATGATATTATTTGTTACGAAGGTATACATTTAACAAATAAAACATTACCCGAAAGACTCAATATAATTTATAATTTACTTGATAAACAATACACGCCTGATAAAACTATTGATGTATGTAATTATAAAATTAAAACATATTTCAATATGTATAAAGAATCAATAGAAGAAATTGAAAAAATATCTAAAGAGCTAAATTATACATGCAGGGGTATTTATATATGGCCATATAGTTTGAAATACAAACCGAAGCTATATAATTTTGACGATTCAAATATTGTCGAAGTCGTTAGAAAAACAAAAGATATTACAGAATTCAAAACAACTACTAATGTTGAAAATATACCTAAAATAGTTACAAAAAATGTTATAAATGAAATAATTGGTGAAAATGATAGAATATTATATTTAACAAAAACAAATGAACCTGATATTTATAATGTTTATGATAAAGAAGATATAAAAAATATGCTAGGTATTTCATTGGTTCAAAGTCTTAATGACAGCAAAATGTTAAGACTCGCATTTAAAGATAAAAATGCAATGACTGTAATTGCATTTATTTGCACTTATAATGAAAAGTTTAAAAAATGGCAACCAATATCTACTTCATAATTGCTTTTAATGAATTGTGAGATAAATAGTCTTTTAGTTCAAAATCTCCATATTTTAATTCTTCTATCCATTTTATTTTTTCATCAGTACTACAATTAATATGTGGTGGGAATTTTTTTATAATAAGTTTTGGTAAATTATATTTTTCTAACACAATTTGCTTATTTATCTGTTCGGAATGTTCGTAGTATATATGAGCATCACATATTGAAAGACAAATTTCAGAAATATCAATATGTAATACTGTTGCAAGTATTTGTGTTAAAAGTGCTGTACTTGCTATATTAAATGGTAATCCTAAAAATAAATCTGAACTACGTAGAGTCATATGACATGATAATCCTTTACTGGTTTTATTAAAAATATATAAAATATGACATGGTGGTAAAGCCATTTTATCCAAATCAACTGGATTCCACCCAGATAATACAGCTCTTCTACTATTGTTAGGTTTTTGTAATTCATCTAATAAATATTTAATTTGATCCTTACCAAATGTATTCGAATCATTATAATCTTTTCCGAATTTACGCCATTGCCAACCATATACTGGTCCTAATTCACCTTCTTTATATTCAGTTAGTCCAATACTATCAAGATATTCTCTTGTAGAATTACCATCCCATATATTTATATTTTTTTCCTTTAATTCGTTTGCATTAGTAGAACCTCTCAAAAACCATAGAAGTTCTTCTACGATACCCCTGAAAAACATTTTTTTAGTAGTTAATAATGGAAAATTATTAATATTATCAAACTTAATCATACATCCGAATTTTGAATATACAACCCCGTTTCTTGTTGATTTTATTTCACCATTTTTTAAAGTTTCTTTTAAAAGATTTAAATAACCTTCTTCATTTTCAAAATACATTTATTATTATATAATAATAATTTTTTATATATTTATTTCATATATTTTAACATATCTATATTTTCATAAAGTCTTCTTAATAAATATGGGTAAATATCGAAAATATTACCATATGGAACATACTTAAATACAGTTTTATTTTTACTTAATAAATATTCTGTTGAATTATCCCCCATACCCAATAATTGTGCATATGATACATTATATCCTGGTTTAAGTGATAAAGTATATTCAATCGATTCTTTATTATGTGTAGCTATACAAATTTTATTATTTGTGTTTTCAATAAGATATTTAACAGCATCATTATAATTAACATCCGTATCTTTTTTATCTTTAAATAGTTCTATATTATTTCTATTATAATAAGCTCCTCTTACTAATTTAAATCCTATTTTATCATAGGTATCTAAATCGCGTTTAATATAATATAAACTATTTTTTTTATACATTTGATATGTTTTAAATAAATATAAATTATCTATATCTTGATATTTTTCAATAATTTTATTAAAAATCTGATTTTCTTTTTCATATGAATATGTGCTTTCAGCATCAAAATAGATGTATTTATTATGATGTTTTGTATTTATAACTCTTTTTATAAATTTATCAATATTATCTTCGGGATTATATTCTGAAAAAGATGAAAGTTTAATAGCATACCCTATATCATGTTTAGTGTGATCAAAACTTATTTGATTTATTAATGAGATTACTTCTTTATTATAATTTATAACATCACCATGTGTATTAGCACCTTCCTTTGCATAATCAATAATAGGAATTATAGATTTGTCATACAATTTATCAATAAATTTAGAAACAGCAATATAATTAGTACCACCAATAAATCTAAATAACATAAACTATAATTTGATAATATTTTAATATTATTAACTTAAATTTTGAATATAGTTATTAATTTACTATTTATTATAATATATGATAGGAATTTTAACATTTATAATAAAATATAGTATAATTATAAAAAGTGAGTATGAAACATGTTATTATAGGGGCAGGAATAACAGGATTATATCTTGCATACAAGTTAATAAAAGTTAAAAAAGTAGATCCTATTGATATAGTATTATATGAAAAGAATAATCGTATAGGAGGACGCGTTTATACATATAGCAATAAGGGATTTAACTATTCTGTTGGAGCAGGAAGATTAGGAAAAAAACACAAATATGTTATGAAATTAATTAAAGATTTCAAGTTAGATAATCAAATAATAGATATTGGAAATAACAAATGCTATTTTATTGATGGAAAAATGATGTATGAAAATGAATTATTAAAACATTATAATTCAAATTTTAGCAGTTTAGATAAATTATGGGAATATGCTATAACTAAGAAAGTTAAAGTTAATAAACATGATTATAACTTACATAATTACTTTTCATTATTTATGTCTACAAATGAAGTTGAATTACTAAGAGCTTCACTGGGATATATTGCTGAAATGTTTGATATGAATGCATATAATGGAATATTAACTTTACGTAAAGATTTTGATGTCAAAAATAATGACTTTTTTATATTAAAAGATGGTTTACAAATATTATGCGATGTTTTATATAATTATTTATTATCATGTGGAACCGAAATTAAATTTAATTCAACATTGACTGATATTGATGATAAAAAAAAAAATTATAATATTGGATCTTCAAAATATAATTATAATAAAATGTATGTAACTATTACTAGACGTGATTACATTAATATACCATATTTCAAAAATTATGATTATTTGTTTAATAATGTTAGTGATGGTAAACTTTTGAGAATATATGCGCAATTTAAAGATGTTTGGTTCAAAGATATTCCCAAAACATTAACTGATAATAAATTGCAATTTATAATACCGATTGATTATGAATCTGGATTAATACAAATAAGTTATAGTGATAGTTATAATAGTGATTTTTGGAATAATTTTAAAGATAAAAAAGATGTTAAAAAACATATCAGGAAATTATTAAATGAAATGTTTCCTGATAAAAAAATAAAAGAACCAGAATGGATTTCAATGCATTATTGGAGTTCTGGTGACCATTTATGGAAAGTTGGTATTAATTCAAAAAAAATACAAAAAGAGATTGATAATGTTTTTGTTAAAAAAGACATATTTATATTAGGAGAAACCTATTGTGATAGGCAAGCATGGATAGAGGGAGCTATTGAAACAGTTCATAAGAAAATTCTAAATTGAATTGTTAATAAAACAAGAACAATTTAAAGGATTTTCGCAAAATCCTATACAAAATTTATTATTCATTATTTTTTGCGTATATTTTTTATATTCTTTTTTACGGTCATTGTGTTTTTTATCTTTAATAATATTAACTAATTCAAATGCACGTTTTCTCATTAAAATACTAGATAAATTACAAACGATTTTTGTTGTATTTTTCATAATCTGGGGTGATGTCATTATTTGTGATGTTCTATTATATATAATTAAAAAATAAAATATACTTATGTCATTTTTTATAATATTATCATCTTTAATTTAAAATGGCACCGTCATTGTTTGGCGGCGGAGAGTATTGACAGATGCTCCATTTAAGTTTTGAGAACAGTTAATATCATTTTTTTCAGATTTTTTATTAATTCTAAGTCTTATAGGTAGAACATAGCGCTCAGTATTTTTAATATACTCGAAATCACTTTTAATAGATGAACTACTTGCTTGGTTTCCATAACCAAATCTGGCAGAATCACTTTCAATTTGACTTGCTCCACGAGTTGCTCCACGAGTTGCTCCACGAGTTGCTCCACGTGTTACTTCTACATGTTTAGGTTTCTTAAATACCATGAAAGACAAATAAATCAAACCTGTATTTTCTGTTGATTTTTCCATACCCAATACTAACTCTTCTTCTGTTGGTTCATATCCAATATCCATTGCTCTCTTTGTAGACCATTGATAGCTTGCGTGAGGATTTTGATCAAAGTTAAAGTTATCCCCATTGTTAGCAGGAATATTCCACATTGTACCATCCCTTCTAATATTATTTGGGATAGTTGAAAAATCACTTGTATATTCAGGATAATTATTATCAACAGCAAAGCCAATAGCATAATCATTATTGTAATCATCATTGGTATTGATTGAAATATTTCTTAGTTTAATTACAATTGGACCTTCATTTGTAATAATACGATACCCTTTCATATAATTATCTCCTTCACCAGATTCAAATACTTCTACATTATAATTATCATAAAAATTCTTTCGGTCTGTTTCGTTTTTGCAGATTTCGGAATCTTTTCCCTCTCCAAAGTCGATGTTGAGACTAACATTGTGGTTGTTAGTGTTGTAGGACAAGTTGATGGTATCAGTGTTGGTAGAGAACATTATTTATTGATAATAATAAAATAAATATATCTTATCAATTTTTATATTTTATTATATCATTATTAGTGTTAGAATATATAAGTATATATATTAAATATATATATAATGACTGATAATTATAAAATTATTTTAAAAAATAATAATAATGATATAGCAAATCATATTTATTTAAAAATTAAAACAGTTAGATCATCAAACAAAGAATGGCTTGTATCAAAATTAAAAAGGTATATTTATGATCATTTAAAACTACCAATATATGAAAAAAAAAATATTGAAGAAATAATATTTAATTATGGAATACAAAATGCAATACAGTATTATATATTAAATAAAATAAAATTCGAAGATATAATGGAATTTATAGAAAGTGATGAAAATGATATTATATATGGCATTGCCTTTAATATTGTTTATGAAAAGTTTGAATATAGAATTGTAAATTAATAATAATTAATATTTATTGTTTCCATTTATTACCACATATTAAACAATTCATGAATAAAGTCGATGCTTCATCTCCTGAACGTGTTTGTAATTCATAATAACTTACTTTTTTACTTTTACATCTCATACATGTAATCATTTCTGACATTGCTACCAATTTAATTTCATAGGCCGCTTTGAATCTTCTTTGATTCTTTTCAATAATATCTTTCCATCTTTCGGGAAAGATATTTTGATATTGCATATATGGTAGCATATGTGGTGTAAACTCTTTTTTTTTAACCATACGTTGATATAGATCTTTATTACCAACATAGCTGTCTTTTTTAATATTTGAATAAATACTTCTTGATATATTAACATATGTTTCAATCAATATTTGATTTTTCCACGATAATTGTATACCACTATTATTAGCATAGTCTATAGTATAATTAAATATACCTATTTCTAAATCTTTTGCGTAAATCTCAGAAATTTTAAGTTTTTTAATAATCAAATCTATAAAATCATTTCTGACTTTATGTTTATTATTTTCATAATAAGAAATATTTTCTACTAATTCATTTTCAATTTTAGTATGTTTTTTTATTTCATCTTGTAGATTATAAAATATATAATCGCTTGACAAATCCATATTTACAATGTAATAAATATTACCTATCATTTTTTTATATCAATTAAATAAAAAATGATATAATAGTTATTATAGCATTATTACACAATAATGAATAACATAAATTTAAATGAATATGTAACTGATGAAATTAATATTATTGAAATTTATTTTATTAATAAAATAACTAATAATAAAAATATAATCGATGTTAAAATGCAAGATAATATTGATGATAAAATTAGCAAATCATATAAAAAATTTAGAGAAGAAAAATATAAAATGTATTTTATGAAAGATAAAATATACACTTATGAAATATCAAACGATAATCAATATGTAACATCAAAAAATAAAAAAACAAATGGTATTTTAAAAACAAAAAAAGGAAATATATATATTGTCGGATCAAAAATAGATAAATATCCTCAACATGTATTTCCATGTACAAATGATATTGATAATATAAGCGAAATTTCAATATCAGAATATAAAATAACAAATAGAATATCACTTATTATAAAATGCAATATCGTAGATAATACTAAAACTCTTTTAATTGAATATAAACATTCATTAAATGTTGAATTAGATAAAATAATGGAAATTATTAATAAATTGGTTAAACATATTGAAGTAATTTTAACAAATTAGGATAATAAAAATTTTATGTTTATTATATTTTACAGAATATTAAATAATTAAATTTATTTTTTGCCCCATTTTAAAGTTTAAAGGGTGTAACAATAAAAAAAAATTGATAGTATATATATAAAAGTATTGAAAGATATAATATAGCATAAATAATGTCTGCGATTATTGATTATGATAACTTTCTATCATTTGTAAATAAAATGAATAGTAAATCTAATGATGATGGAATTATATCTAATTATAAAGATATTTACGACGGATATACAACATATATGGTATCAAAAAAGTATAGTAATGCAAATATTAAAATTGCTAGAATGAATTCAGTGATCAATAGTTATATTGAATATTCAAATATTGAATATAACAGAAAATTACTCGAAAATCACTATAAAACAAAATACTATGACTCATTTAATATGATTTTAAATCCTCCAAAATGTTTGTTTACAGCAGCAGCAAGAGAAAAAAGAATTAATGCCGAAAATGAAAAAAAAGAACAAGAAACAGATGATATCAAACATCATTACGACGAAATTAATAGAATGTACAAATATTATTATGAGCTTTCACTTAAAAAAAATGATGACAAAAATGAAAATTATGAAGAAAATTTTACTGAAGAAGATATTAATGAGTATTATTCAACAACAGATAGTGATGATTATAATTATGATAGCGATAATGAATCAGATTACTATTCAGATGAAAATTAATTTCACTTAGCTTTTACATCAATAGTATATTTATATACTATTTGTACACCTTTTATTTCAATTACTTTAGGAGTTTTCAACTTTATACGTTTGGCAACATATTCATGAATTTTTTTTTCAGATCCTATCGTGGTTTCGCGTAATGATAAATTAATTTGTTTTTTTGTTTTATGTTTAGTTTTAGCAGCATTTTTAAATAATTGCGATGCCGCTTTTTTAGCAGCTGCTTGTGGATTCTTTGACGTATATCTTCCACCAGATTTTTCTACATTCGATGACTCAACAGTAAATGTTCTCTTATCTCCTACCATTTTTATTTACCTATTATATTACTATAAAATTTTTTAACATATGGATTAATTTTAAAAGAGCTTTTATCAACATTGATTATTTTAATACAATTTAACTTTTTTGCTCTTGATAATGCTGTATATGTTTGTCCATAAGCAAATATATTTTCTCCTAAATCTAATTCAACAGCATCTATAGTCATTCCCTGAGATTTATGAATAGATAATGCATAGCTTGTTTTAATCGGCATATGATATATATTAGAATTTTTTTTATTTAAAATATCTTTAAAATAATTAATAGTATGTATATTATGTTTGACATCTTCAATTATTACAAAATCATTTTCTAAAATTCTAATTATACCACGAGTACCATTCACAATTCCTTTACTAATATCGATATTTCTCGTAATAATAACTTGAGAATTCTCTATTAATTCTACATCATAATTATCTTTTTGTACACAATTATTAAAGATAGCTTTATAAATTTTAGATTTATTACCATTCTTTTTTAATTTTTCTAATTCTATATTATTAATTTTATCTACATCAATATTAATTGGATATAATTTTGTTGGAATTATATCATGTGAAAATTCTGTCAATTTTAAATTATTTAGTACTTTAATTATATTGTCAGTACACTTTCCTTTTCTAACAATCCTAAGAATATTTTGAAATAATTCATCTTCACTTTGTCTTACTAATTCTTCTAATATAATAATATTAATATTTAGTTTATCCCATAGAGAAGATAGAAAGCAATATAAACCTTTAACTGGTGCAAGTTGACAAAAATCACCTACAAATATCATTTGTATTCCTCCAAATGGTTTTTCCTCATTCGCTTTATCATTATGAGATTTAATATGTGATAATATATTTGATATCTTTTCAAATAATAAATTATCTAACATAGATATTTCATCAATAATTAATACTTCCAAATCCAATAATTTTTTATATAAAACGCTATTACTCCTTATATTATTTATAATATCATTTGTATTTTTATTACCTAATCCAATACCTAAAAATGAATTAATTGTTTGTCCATTTATTAATACAGCGGCTGTTCCTGTTGTTGCTGTTAATCCATATTTTTTCTTACTTATTTCTAATAATTTAATTATGTATTTTATTGTAAATGATTTTCCTGTACCACCAGGACCTGTAATAAATATATTACCCCCTTTCAATACAGTATTTACTGCCTCGCTTTGCTTTATATTTAACGATTCCATTATATATTATAAAATAAATATTAATATCAATTTTTTTAATAGTGTTTAAACATTATAATTATAAATTATAAATTATAAATTGATAAAAAATAAGTTAAATTGTTATTTATTACACCTTTGAACATTAAAAACACAGACTTTCTAATATTTAGGATGATTAACCAAAATTGTTAATTTTAGTTAATTTATAAATTTGATTTAAAAATAAAAATTATTAACAATATGTAAAGAAAATGCTTAAATATAGTTGCGAAAGATGTGGAACGGATTTTTCTCAAAAATCACACTATGATTCTCATAATAGACGCAAAACGTCTTGTGAAAACAATTCTGATAAAAATAAGGCAGTTGAAGAAAAATTGATTGTTAAAAATGAAGAAGTAATCGTAAATTCGGACACTATGCAACCAAATGAAAACCAAAGTAATCAAGTAAAATACATTGATCTATTTTGTGGAATGGGGTCATTTCATTATTCATTTCAAAAGTTAGGATTTAAATGTGTTATGGCTTCTGATATTTATAAACCAGCAAAAGAAAATTATAAAAAAAATTATAATATAGATGTTTTAGGTGATATTTGTGATATTAAACCATCCAGTATTGAATCATACGATATTCTATGTGCTGGGTTTCCTTGTCAGCCATTCTCACAAGCAGGAAATCATAAAGGATTTAATGATAGTAGAGGAACTATGTTCTCACAAGTAATGAGATTTGTAAAAACAAATATACCAAAAGTTGTGATATTAGAAAATGTCCAAGCTCTTTTGAATCATGATAAAGGTAAAAGTTTTGCTAAAATTAAAGAAGAATTAGAAAATGAAGGATATAATGTTGTTTATAAGGTTCTAAAATGTAGTGATTATGGAATCCCACAAATGAGAAAAAGATTATTTATAGTTGGGTTTAAAAATATTGAAGTGAATGATTTGGATAATTTCTTTGAACTTAGTAAGTATAAAAAAAATACTACACTTACTGATTATCTTGGACAAAACTTTAAAAAAGATGTTTCCTATACTCTAAGATGTGGTGGAAAACATTCTCCAATTGATGATAGACATAATTGGGATGGTTATTGGGTAGATGATAAAGAATATAGGTTGACAATTGATGATGGATTAAAGTTACAGGGGTTTTATAATTATGATTTTGTAGGAAACAAAAATGAAAAATGGAAGATGCTTGGTAATACTATTCCAACTATATTTACTGAAATTATTGGAAAACAGATAATTAAACATACTTCATTTAATTCTAATGTGTAAACTTCCTTTATATTTAATTGAACCATCAGGTTTAATGTCATTAAATACCCATGGTTTACAATATTCATTCAATACTTTTGGCATACCTTTATCTCTCAATGATATAACTATTTTATCATAAATAGATTCAATGTATACTTTTTTTTTTTGTATATTATCGTATTTTCTAAAAATAATTTTATCACTTTGATAAGTCATTATAGCATCTGATTTACACTTACTATATCCTTTACCAGTACCATCAAATACGAAGTATGATAAAATTTCTAAAAATTTTTCTTTCAACAAATAGTCATCTTTTAAACACATCAAATTACTAATAGGTGTATCTTCACCAATTATTTTGTTTATCCTTTTATCAATATATTCTTGAAGTATTTTATCCAAACAAGATACATGATCATTAAATATACCGCCTTCCTGGAATATTTTTGCACTTCTAGGAGTATGATTTAATATAGATGGATTTGCTCCATTTTTACTTTTTATAGATATACTATATACATTATTTGTTTTTTTCATCCTTATTTTACAATCAGCTTTGTAAACACAAGGTGTCTTTGATAATTTATTTATATCGACTATTTCATCATCAGTATCTATATTAAGAATGCTTATACCTTCGGATGCTTCTTCTCCAAATATCTCTATTAATTTACCAAATTCATTCATTTCATTAAGATTATATAGTTTTAATAGTAATAAAACCTCATCTTTTTCTCCTATATTTTGATTATTTTTAAGTATATTTATTCTAGCCAATAAATATTTATCTTTTTTTTCTAAATTTTCATTTATTTCCTGTTCTTTATGATAAAGTTTTTTGTATTTTTTTATCTTTAACTTTGTTGATTCAGGTTGTTTTTCTACACCTTTAATTTGACTGGTAGTTTGTTCAAAAGACATAATGTGTTCTTTGAGTATAAAAATAAGTATTTATTTTAAATCAATTTTTTCTAAATTGTTAAATTATATTATAATACCTACGCATAAAAGTAGTGATTATAAATTATCAGCAGTTAAATACTATTTATCTCATTCTAAAATTCAAGTGCAAACCTGTAAAATATTAGGTTGTTCTGAAAGAAAAGAGATTATACATATACCAATCATATTGTATATAATAAAAAATGATTAACTTATATTACATGTTTGCTATAAATATATTATTATGGAATATACAAAGAAAACATTGTCAGAATTAAATACGATAGTAGGTGAAGATATGCTTGATTTAATTCAATATATTCACGAAGACGAAAGTGATTGGTATGAAGATTCTGATCTTAAAAAAATTATTTATAGATTAATTTTTATAGAAGAAGAAGATAATACTTATAGTAATATTAATATAGTTAACGAATACCATTTCCTAATTGCTCTCGCATTGTATAAAAATAAATACAATAAAGAGTATCTTATTAATTGGAAAAAGCCGGCTGATTTCATATACAAAGATTTAGCATATTTAATAATATTAACTTATTTCAAATTATCTGATGATAGTCATTTCATTAAAAATAAAATTGAATGATTATTTACACTGTAGTCTGAAAAAAAGTGAGCTCTATGTAAAACCATAAAATATATATTACAATCTTTATTATATTTAAGGATTTAATGTTAATTTATATTGAATATTTTAATTTTAGCATTTAATATGTTCTAATTGATTTAAAAAATGATTAATTATATATTATAGTTTTATTATCAAATATGCTTAAAACAACAGTTCCCAAATATGATATACAAGAAGAGATGGATATTCTAACAACGCCTTTTGTAATGCCAGTAAAGGGAGGTTTTCAATCTGGATATTCAAATATGCTTAAAATAACAGTTCCCAAATATGATATACAAGAAGAGATGGATATTCTAACAACGCCTTTTGTAATGCCAGCAAAGGGAGGTTTTCAATCTGGATATTCAAATATGAATTAATTTACTTTAATTAAACGTAAAAATAACTTATTAAATAATATAATTATAATACTTATTTAATATTTTATAGCTATATTTGGATAAAGTGTTTTAAAAAAAGAATATATGTTTTGATTGAAATCTAATTTATTATTTATTTTAAAATTATTAATCAAGTTTTTTGATTCAAAATCACCATGTATCCAATAATGTATCATAATAGGATTCATTTGATATTTACCAGATTTAACCATATTCCAATCATTTTCAGAGAATAATATATTATCTAATTTTAAATCATTGATAGGGTATATTAATTCTCTATCTTCTATTATATGTATAGTATCATCACTATTATTTGTTTTTTTATATTTCTCTATTTGCATTTTAATATAATTTCCTCCAAATATATCAAATTTTGAAAATATATTATATCCATGATGATTTATATTTATAGGTATGTCATCTAAAAGTCTTTTAACAAATATATTATTTTTATTAGCAGCAAAAAAAGCGTTACAAATATATTTATCATCATTATATAAAGCTTTTGTTTGACAAGAAGGCTCGTATGATATATAAAACTTGTCACATTTTAAATCTAGTAATTCTTCAAAATCTCGCATTACCAATACATCTAAATCGATATATATACCTCCATAATGATAAATAATAATAATTCTACTAATATCTCCTCTTTGTACTCCAGTTCTTGCAGAAGCATATATATTATAAAAATTAGGATAATGAAGATTAATTAAATTTGTAATATCTTTATCAGACCATAGTCTAAATTCATAACCTTTGTTTTTTAATTTTTTTACATTTTCATCATATATACTTTTAATAATAGGTGGTAATATATTTGATTTCCACGTTTGATGTATTATTTTAGGTATCATATTTAATAAAAATATTAGATATTGTTTATATAATATTATTTTAAGCAGAGTTTTAATATTTTATCAGATAATACATCAATAGCAAATATTAGATTAATAATTTTAATATTACATATATTTAATTTAGGTACATATATAGATGTAACATTAAAGCTACCTATTATGTTTAGTACCCACATAAATTTAAAACATATTGTATACATATATATAGTGAAGTCTTCATTTTGTAAATTATAATTTATTAAAGAATCTCTGTAATAATATACGGGTAAAATATGAAGTATTATATTAAATATAATATATTCACAATTCAAAATAGTTCTTTTTGAAATATTATTAAATATTAATAGTTTTTTAAAAATTGGCTCTACACCTTGCAATTCTTCAAATAATATCCGTTTATCATATAAAATGAATCCATGAAAAAACATGAAAATTTGTAATGAATTCAATGCTATAAATTTATCTATTAATACATTTTTATTTAGATATATATTAGTATTTACATAATTCATTATTATCATAAAAATATTCCAATTTGTATACTGATTTATCTTTCTTTTTATAATAATATTTTCTATAAATATTTCTGTCAATTTTTTACTAACAGGCATTAATATCATTGTTGTTAGTAAAAAAAATTCAAAGTTTTCTATATCAGTAGTAGTAATTTTATTCATTATTTATTTAAAGTTTATATAATCTTATATATTTTAATTTAATGGAGATGATGTAATATCCATACCACAATATTCAACACTTTTTTCTTCAAAATCCTGTTTGATATAAATACCAATATTGATAGATTCTTCTAATAACCATTTGAAATTATTCCAAAATTCTTCTGTATGTCCGATACTATTTGAAGCGAGATGACCCATTTCATGTAAAACTACAAACATCATTGTATTAATATCAACCAATTCATTTTCATTTCTTAGACATAATATTATTTGCTCACCTTTATTTATTGAATAACTTGTATATCCAGGAGTATCTACACCTTCGCTTATTTTATCTGGTCTATAATTGTTAATTAGATTATCTACGCGAACATCATCATCACCATATGTTTTTTCAAGATGTTCTATTAATGTATTTAATCTCTTTTTAATTTTTGCAATTAAGTCAGCAGCATCTTTAGAATTTTCTTTAATTTGAACAGTATATTTTTCATTATCAAAACTACTCGTTACTTGTATTAAGTCTTTATTACTATAAAGCATAATAAAGTAATAAGATATTATAATAATTACAATGAGTATTATTAAACCCTCAGAACCTATTTCCATTCTCTATTTATTATAATTAATTAAAAATTGATTTTAATTATTTAAAAGTTTTAATACATTACTAATTATAATGGAATTTCCACGTAAAACGTATGAACCACTTGAAGTTAAAAAAGATATAGTTGAGTTTCAAATAACAGATATATATGTACCTGAAAATGATAAAAATAAAGGGAAAGACTATGATGAGTTATATACTTTATTGATATATGGAACATGTGAAAATGGTGCTACAGTGTGTGTTGACGTTCGTAATTTCACACCATTCTTTTATATTAAACCACCCGATTATTGGGAAGATTTAAGTGATTCAGCATTTGAAGGAAAGGTAGCTGAGTTCAAAGATTTTATGATGTCACAAAAATATACATCTAAATATATGAATCGTGAATATGAAAGGAAAATAATTCCAAATAATATGGAATCTCATTTTAAAGATTTAACAATTGTAAAACGAAAGGATTTTTGGGGATTTACAAATAGTAAAATATTTCGTTTCATGAAAATTTGTGTTAAATCTATGAAATTATATAATACTTTGAAATATTATTTTAAGTCTTTGGAAAAAAAAGGATTTAATGCATATGAAAGTAATATAGATCCATTTTTGAAATATTTGCATATTCAGGATATAAAACCATGTAGTTGGGTTAAAATAGAAAAATACAAAATTAATGAAGATATCAGTAGATGTGACTATAATATAGTTGTGAATCATAAAAACGTTATTCCTGTTGATAAGAATAAGATAGCACCTATATTAATTACTTCCTTTGATATTGAATGTACAAGTAGTCATGGTGATTTCCCTGTTGCGAGAAAAACATATAGTAAATTAGTACAAGATTTGGCACTTGTAGCAAAAGCAGGTTATGATTGTGATAAAGAATACCTAATTAATTGGATTCAAAATATTTATTTTGATGATATTATAATAGATGATATTACAAATCTTAAAATAAATAGAGTTTATTCTAAGAATAAAATAACAAATGAATATATACAAAAAATCCCATCATTATTGAAGCCAGTAATTGCTGAATTAATATTAATTCTTGAAAAAATTGCATCATCTGTAAATGATGAAGATGATGAAGAAGATACAAATATGACTGTTGCAGAAATCAATGCTGAAGAATTTAAAATATGTAAAATTTTAAATAATATTCTTATACCTCTGGAAGGTGATAAAATTATTCAAATTGGTACAACAGTACATTTATACGGTTCAGATAAGATAGTTTATAAAAATATTGTATCTCTAAATACATGCGATGACATATGTGATTGTGAAGTAATTTCTTGCAAAACTGAAAAAGAACTACTTAATAAGTGGAAAGATGTTATGAATAATCTTAATAGTGATATTATTGCAGGATATAATATATTTGGTTTTGATATGCCATATATATGGGATAGAGCTAAAGAACTTAATATCATAGATGACTTTAGTATTGGATTGGGAAGATTAATTACCAGAAAAAATGCACTTGTTGAGCAACAACTTTCTTCATCTGCAATGGGGGATAATATTCTAAAATATATTGATTATGATGGTATTGTTTTAATAGACTTATTAAAAGTTATGCAGCGTGATCAAAAATTAGATAGCTATAAACTTGATAATGTAGCTTCGATTTTCCTCGGAGATAAAAAGAATGATTTGAAACCTCATGAAATTTTTAGCAAATTCAAAGGAAATAGTTCTGATCGATGTGAAATTGCTAAATATTGTATTCAAGATTGTAGCCTTATTAATAGGCTTATTCATAAGCTTAAAATAATTGAAAACAATATTGGTATGGGTAATGTATGTCTTGTACCTCTTAACTTTCTATTCAGACGAGGTCAAGGTATCAAAATATTCTCGTTGATCTCCAAGCACTGTATGGATCGTGATACATTAATTCCAGTAATTAAATCATATAGTGAAAATACATTTGAAATTGAAGATGGATATGAAGGAGCAGTTGTTCTTGATCCTAAAGAAGGTATTTATTTAAACGAACCAATTGTAGTATTTGATTATGGTTCTCTATATCCATCATCTATGATTGCAAGAAATTTGTCTCATGATTGTTATTTAATTGACGAAAAATATAGGGTTGAAGATCCAAATATAGATTATATGGATGTTTCTTATGATTTATATGAGGGTAAAGGAGATAAAAAAAAGAAAGTTGGTGAAAAAGTGTGTACATTTGTTCAATATAAAGATGGTAAAAAAGGTATAATTGCTGATATTTTGGATATGCTACTTAAAAAACGTAAAAGTACTCGCAAAAAAATTGAATATAAAACTATCAAATATAAAAATGGTAAAATTATATCTGGTATTTGTAATGAAAAAGAGGATATATATGAAGTATTTGATGTAGATACTGATAATAAAATAACAATTGAGAAAAATGATGTATATAGTATCGAAGAAACATATAATATTTTCGAACAAGATGTATTTGATGCATTGCAATTAGCATATAAAATTACTGCAAATTCTCTATATGGACAAATAGGAGCAAGAACGTCTTCTATTTATCTAAAAGAAATTGCAGCATGTACAACAGCAACTGGTCGCGAAATGATTATGATGGCTAAAAAATTTGTCGAAGATAATTATGATGCAGATGTAATTTATGGTGATACGGATTCTATATTCTGTAAGTTTCCATTAAAAGATGGAGAAGGTAATATAGTTCAAGGAAAAGACGCAATACAATATGCTATTGAAGTAGGTGTTAAAGTCGAAAAAGAAATTGCTAAAATTATGCCTAAACCACAAAAACTAAATTATGAGAAATCTCTTTATCCATTTATCTTATTTAGTAAAAAAAGATAT
>CESE01094384.1_pt1 | contig 19453 bp, 21 predicted proteins | sample 350271 | NCBI WGS metagenome assembly CESE01 (sample SAMEA2621536, study PRJEB7988) | marine metagenome | isolation source: saline water (ENVO:00002010), including | reverse complement strand
GCGTAACGCTCACAACTTCCCTCTAGACCTTGCAGCTGGTGAGTCTTTACCAGTAGCTCTAGTTGCTCCTGCAGTTGCAGCGTAATTAGTTATCTAGAATCCACGAAGAACTAGAGAGATCTAATCTCTCTAGTTCTTTTTATGCATAAAAATTGTATTAGTAAATTCTTAATATTTTACTAGAGGTTACCTGAAGAAAAAGGGAGAAATAGCAGGTCAAACTTCTGTGTGGTATTTAAAATATTTATGGATAGTAAAATTGGCCCATCCCTGAAAAAGTCTTTAAAAAAATTGCATAAACGTAACCGCGCTTTGAATGTAGTTAAAGCAGGCGCAAAAAGAACTTATAAGGGTTTTCAAAAAATAAGGCTGGTATTGGACAAGGTAAACCTAATTCTAGACCCTCGTAAAGCACTATTCGGGTTTATTTTTCTGTCATGTCTAAAGCCTTCATCGGCTTTAGCATTTGAAATGCCTAACCCTATACCTATAGTGAACGGTTTAAAGGGTTGGGTAAAAAATTATAACTATTGCGCTTCTCCTAACGAACTTTGTTGAAGAAAGCACCTATCACGTCTTTTGCATGGTGCCTGGCAGTCTAGCGATCAACAGAATAGGAACATCAGTTGCAGTGTTGGGCGCATGGGATTGTGCGGAGGCTGCCTAAATGTGCCATAGTCTAGGATGGCATATTAAGGGCTTCAAGCGTATTGCAAGTAGCGCAACATGCACAAGTTATATAATTGCGGCTTACCGTGCTGCACCTCACGACCCTATATTAGCAGCAACTAGCTTAGCTTCATCGCCTCTGGAAACTGCTGTGCATGTATTATGATATATTCTTATACTGTATTTTCTCTGAAAGCAGCTAACAATAATGATTTCGTAGACCTACTCAAACCGTTTATAGAATTGAATTCTTTATTAAATGCTCGTTCTCCCTTAAGCTCATATTATGGTTGAGAACGGATCCTCATTAGTAAATCAGATAGTAAAGAAACAATACGAAGGACTAATACTTTATTAGTAAGAATCTCCGAGGGTGCCTTTTGTTCGATTACAACTGGTGGTTCACAAAACCAACGAGAAAGTGCAGGGCCAATTGCTCTTCCTTCGTCTTCTAGGGAAAGAGGTGAAAATTGTGAGTAAATCTTGTCAGATTCAACAAAGTATGCCAACACACTTAGCCGATTTTTTACGCTCTTAGGGTCTTTGCAGTATTCGATAGTTAAGCGAGAAGCGCATTTTTAGTTGGTGGCTTTAGAAAAAGTACTGTACAAGCGCCGCGCTAGATCCGTAGGATTCAAGTTTATAAAATAACTAGCGGGAAACGGATTTGAACCATTGACCTTCGGGTTATGAGCCCGACGAGCTACCAAACTGCTCTATCCCGCGAAGTATACTAGTATATAGTATCGAGTAACAAGAAGATTGTCAAACTTCACTAACAAGCTTCCACTAATAATTATGCTAATAGTGGTTCATTTAATTTTGTAGTAACATGTCTTAAAATTGTCTCGTCACGTTTAAGTGTACTATTTAAACTCTTTATAAGTTGGCCGTTTCCTAAGAATACCATTTGGATAAAATTTGCTGCTTCAAATTTTTGAATTGGATAGCTTAGACTACGGCGACCTTGATTTTGAACCATAACTTTACTACCTTTTGCAGTTAGAAAGTCTTGATAAAATTGTATTTTATCAGCTATCTCTTTTTCAGTAAAATTTGGGTGAAGTAAAAACAGTATTTCATATAATTCTAATTCTTTACGCATACTATTAATTTAGGATTAATTAAAAATGTAAAAACTTATAATTAATATAAATAAAAAACAATTAGAAATCAATAGTTTTAACTATATTTTAGACTTCCATTAATATTATACATCCTTAACTTATCAGTTAAATCACCCAAATAATGATAACGTGTGCTATAATTTTGTTAGACGTAATTGTATAAGCGTGATTGAGTCAATATAATAAGCAGTCCAGTTGATAAACTAATTATAAGAAGTTCATAAGTTATGTCTCACTTCACTAAAATTAAAACTAAACTTTATAATTTAGAAATTCTAAAAAAAAGCTTAACTGATCTAGCATTAGAAACTAAATTTGAAAGTAAAGAAATAAATGGCTATAACAATCAGAAGCATGTTGCTGAACTAGTGATCGAACAATCAAATGGTCATGATATTGGCTTTGCATGGAATGGTAATGAATACGAGCTAGTAACAGACCTAATGTTCTGGTCGCAGACATATTCGGTAGATAAGTTTTTAAATCAAGTTAACCAACGTTACGCATATAACTCAATCGTAGAAATGAGTAAGCGTGAAGGTTTTCAGCTTGCACAATCAAAAAATCCACAAGATGGCTCTGTAAGACTATTATTACGTAAGTTTCAATAACTAATTTTCTACTGTTGTCTATTTTTAATGGCTAACTAAAACTTAGTTAAATAAAAATAGACATTTTATGCAGTTTAATTTTAAAAAGGCCTTCAAAGTACTTGGTGGTTTATTATTAGTAGACCTCATCTTTTTTACATTTTTAATTAAACCTAAATTAATAGTACGCGTAAAGAATTAGAATTAGATGAGATACCGTTTTTACTTGACCCAAACTTAAATATTATTCTACCGGTGGGACTTTCGGTTAAACTAACATACTTAGTTGCTAGAAATGTTGTTGTAATATGTCATAAAAAAAATATCGACTTAGACAATTTAATCCCCCAGCAATTGGACGATATTTATATTTTGGTCATTGACCGTGTAATTGAAGTATTTAAAACTAATGGTTTTAGAATAATCAGTCATTCGTTTTGTAACGCTCTTTTAGATTTCGTTAAAGTAAGAGTATTCATGTGTTTGTCGTTACGTTTATCTTCAATCACTTATTTAATTTTTATTAAACTAAATTCGTACGGTAAATATCTAAATTTTAAAACAAAAACACATTCTAACAATGCTACTCGCTGATGATTTAAAACAGCTATTAAACATAGTACCCGACTTCATTCGAAAGCCATTAAATAATCATCCAAAACAAGAGCTTTTAATAGAAATAGTTCTTGATATTGGACGTCGACCGGAAGCACGGTTTACTGATGGTACCGAGTATTTATCATATCGTACAATTGTATGGCAAGATTTAGATTACGCCATAAAGCGTCTAGGAAAGTTTAGTGGTGATAATCGTGCGGGTATTGAAAAAACACTTCATCGTGTTAGTTCATTACGAAACCGTCAAGGTAATGTTATTGGATTAACCTGTCGTATTGGACGTGCAGTTTTTGGAACAGTAAGTATTCTACGCGACTTATTAGAAAATAAAAAATCAATATTATTATTAGGAAAGCCTGGTGTCGGTAAAACGACCGCGATACGTGAAATAGCACGTGTACTATCTGATAGTATGAAAAAGCGAGTAATTATTATTGATACCTCAAATGAAATTGCAGGAGATGGTGATCTACCCCATCCGTCAATTGGAAAAGCACGTCGAATGCAAGTCTCAAATCCTCAGAACCAACATGCAGTAATGATCGAAGCTGTTGAAAATCATATGCCTGAAATCATCATAATTGACGAGATTGGAACAGAATTAGAAGCAACTGCTGCGCGAACAATTGCCGAACGAGGCGTCCAACTTATTGGAACAGCGCACGGAAGCGCTTTGGAAAATTTAATCAAGAATCCAACGATTACAGATCTAATTGGTGGAATACAATATGTTACCCTAGGAGATGAAGAAGCCAAGCGACGAGGATCCGCAAAGAGTATTCTCGAACGAAAAGCCTCACCAACATTTGAGATTGCAATTGAGATACATAATTCAAAAACTTGGATCATTCATGACAATATTGCTAATTCAGTTGACTTATTTTTACGTGGTCAAACTCCACCCTTACAAAAACGTCAACTTACTTCTAAACAAGCTATTCAAATTCGCTGTCAAATAAATTACAATATGTTTGATACGGATAGCCATTACCAAACTAATTCTGTTGAACGCTCATCTGTAGATAAAAAGCAAAAAAAGAGTGTACTGCTAAATAAAATTAGTCTTAACGAGGATTGGAAATCCCAGAAAAATCGAAAAATCGAAAATCGAGCACGAAAAAAAGTAAACTCTATCTTTTTATATGCCTATGGTATTAATACTCAAGAATTAAAATCCTTAATTAGAACTTTTCGTTTACCAATTGTTGTAACAAAAGAAATTCAATCTGCAACTGCAATTTTAGGACTTGCTAATTTAGTAAAAAATAATCGTCGACTGAGAAATATTTCACATTCACGTAAAATTACAATCCATACAACGCATGGAAATAGTTTAATACAGATAGCAGGAGCCTTACGTACGCTAGTGAAAAAAGTTACAATCTTACCATCGATTAAAAAACAAACTATTCGTAAAACGTCACGGATTATTAATAAAGAATTGTTAACGTCACTCGAAGAAACAAGATTAGCTATCGAAGAAGTTAGTATACCGGAAAATAAAATTATTGATCTTCTACCTCGTCAAAGTTCAGTTCGTAAACTTCAGCATGAGCTTATTAAACACTATCAATTACGTAGTGTTAGTGTTGGTGCTGATGCAAACCGTCGTATTCGGATTTATCCAAACTAAACATACTCATCAAAATAATCATTTAATCGTTTAATAAAGTAATTCCAGATAGTTGAGATGTATGTATATTTTGGCTAAGAGAAAAGTGATAGCTGAATTTTTTCAATCATTAAATAATTATTAAAGCTAGCCTTATAAGTTATAATGTGGTGTATAGATAATATTTAAATATACCTTTTCATGGCACTTAATTTACAAGAAGAGTATACGAAAACAAATATTCAAGGAATTATTGACCAATTAGAAGAAGATCTTGTTGGGTTAGCCCCTGTAAAAGCGCGTATTAAAGAAATTGCAGCTTTACTTTTAGTACAACGCCTCAGAAAGAACCTTGGTTTAGGTATGAAATCAACATCCGTTGGATTACATATGTCATTTACGGGCGCACCAGGAACAGGTAAAACGGCGGTAGCAAATCGTATGGCTGATATTTTATTCAAGCTTGGTTATATTCGTCAAGGGCATCTTATTACCGTAACACGTGATGATTTAGTAGGACAATATATTGGTCATACGGCGCCTAAAACAAAAGAGGTTTTAAAGCAAGCGATGGGTGGTGTATTATTCATTGATGAAGCCTATTATTTATATAAGCCAGATAACGAACGTGATTATGGTGCTGAAGCGATTGAAATCTTACTTCAAGTGATGGAAAATCAACGTGAAGATCTAGTAGTAATCTTTGCTGGTTATAAAGATCGTATGGATAGTTTTTACGAATCAAACCCGGGTTTATCATCACGTGTAGCAAATCATATTGATTTTCCAGACTATACAGCAAGTGAGCTGTTACAAATCGCAAAATTAATGCTTGAAGAACAACAATATCGAATGACACCTGACGCAGAATCAGCGCTTTTAGAATATGTTGCGAAACGTGCAAAATTACCTTTATTTGCAAACGCAAGAACGGTAACTAATGCCATTGATAAAGCAAGAATGCGACATGCTAACCGAATGTTTAATTCTGGTGATAAAATTCTTACTAAATCTGATTTAGTAACAATTGAAGCAGATGATATTCGTCAAAGTAGTTTATTTGAAGAAGTAACTGGTATTGTTTAAAATATTATAAAAATTATTATGGTAGAAGTTTTATTATCTGGAATTGTTTTAGGATTAGTACCTGTAACAATTACAGGCTTATTTGTAGCTGCGTATCTACAGTACCGTCGCGGTAACCAATTTGGAGTATAATTAATAAAAATTTCAAATCCGGATAACTTTATCCAGATTTGAAATTTTTTTCAATTTGTAATTTAAACGTCAAAAATAATATTCGTACGTAAAATAAAATAGGTTACACGGTGTCGAATTCGTACCAACATACTAACAAAAACATTGTATGCCTCTTGTTTATATTCAGTTAATGGATTTTTTTGACCATAAGCTCTCCAACCAACAGAATCTTTTAAAAACGAAATTTTTTGCAAGTGTTCTTTCCACGAAAAATCAATTTGCTGAAGTAAAAATGAACGTTCTAATTCACGAATTAAACCTGATTCAACAAGCTCCATTTCTGCTTCTTTCAAAGTATAACTAATTTGTAATTGTTGTCGTAAATAAAGAATTAAATCATCCTGTTCGTACTTTTCGAATAAAATTTTAAAAGGTATTCCTAATAAGTAACAAACTTTTTGTAAAGTATCAATTTTAGTTTGTTCGGATTGTGCTGCCTCAATAAATATGATTACATCATATAAGCTTCGTTCGGCATATTCAATAATCCAATCACGAAGATTCTCTATTTCGAGAATTCGTCGACGTTCCGAGTAGATACCACTACGTTGCGTATTTAAAGCTTGGTCATATTCAAAAAGTTTCTTACGCATATCAAAATAATAAGCTTCAACCTTTTTTTGTGCTGACTCTAGACTTTGATTTAAAAATGTAGACTGAATTGGTACGGATTCCTGAAACCCAATATTTTGCATAAGCGTTGAAATTTTTTCGCCCCCAAAAATTCGAAGGAGCTTATCTTCAAGACTTAGAAAAAATCGAGAGGATCCTAAATCACCTTGTCGTCCAGCGCGACCACGTAATTGATTATCAATCCGACGAGAATCATGTCGTTCAGTACCAATAACATGTAATCCACCTAATTGTTGAACTTGAGTTCGACCAGCGGTAACATTTTTTAGTTTATTTTCATAAATCAAGTCATAAGCTAATTGAAGTTTAGTTTGAGATTCGAAATTATCTGTACTTTCTAAATAATTAATTGCTTGATTATAAGTTGTAATACTTTCAGGAAAACTCAGATTCGCGAGCAATTCAATTACGTTTAAAAATTCGGATTTTATAACATCATCGTATTCTGAATAATCTCTTTGATTATCAGTGAATAGTCGTTCTATTGTTGATAAAGTGAGTGATTTTGTATTCCCACCAAGAACAATATCAGTTCCACGACCAGCCATGTTTGTAGCGATTGTAATCGCATTTTTACAACCAGCTTGGGCAACAATCTCTGATTCACTTTCAATATTTTCTGGTCTTGCATTTAAAAGACGGTATGGTAATTGATATTCATCCAGTAAAGCAGCTAATAACTCAGATTTTTCAATTGTCGTGGTCCCAACTAAAACGGGTCGACCCAAATTGTACATTTCCAAACATTCTGTTGCAATTGCTTGCCATTTTAAGTATTGGTTTTTATAGATTAAATCTGGAAAATCTTTTCTTAAGATCGGGCGATTAGTTGGTACAGAAACTACTTGCAGATCATATATTTTTTCAAATTCATCCTCTTCGGTTTTAGCTGTACCTGTCATACCTGATAATCGATCATACAATAAAAACAAATTTTGGTACGTGATTGATGCTAATGTTTGACTTTCAGATTGAATAGGTAAACCTTCTTTGGCTTCAACAGCTTGATGTAAACCATCACTCCAGCGTCTACCAAACATTGTTCTACCGGTAAATTCATCAACTATGATAATTTCGTTATCCTCATTAACAATATAATGAGTGTTACGAATAAATAATTCTTTAGCTTTAATTGAATTTAAAAGATATGGAATCCATGGGTCATTAAGATTATAGAGATCAGAGGTACATAATACTTGTTCACAAAACGCTAAACCGTCTTCAAATAATGTTGCATTTTGATTTTTTTCATCAACGCCATAGTGAATATCCTTTTTTAAAGCCGTAACTAATTTTGTTACAGTTAAGTACTTTTCTACAGGTGCGTTACTAGGCCCAGAAATAATTAAAGGTGTACGTGCCTCATCAATTAATACTGAATCCACCTCATCTATAACACAATAAAAAAACGGTCGTTGAACAATCGTGTCAGCAGTAAATGCTGTACTATCACGTAAATAATCAAATCCCAATTCATTATTTGTAACATATGTAACATCACAATTGTAGTTTTGTTTACGTTCAAATGAATCCATACTCTCTTGAATTAAACCAACACTTAATCCTAAGAAACGATGAACTTGGCCTACAAATTCTGCATCACGACGAGCCAGATAATCATTAACAGTAACAATATGTGCACCCGAGCCATAAAGCGCATTAAAAAATGAAGGCAATAAGGCAACTAACGTTTTACCTTCTCCAGTTTGCATCTCCGCAATTTTACCTTCATTCAAAATCAGACCCCCTACCAACTGAACATCAAAATGACGTAAACCTAGAGTACGTACTGATGCTTCACGTACTAGGGCGAATGATTTTATGAGAATTTGTTCTTCCGATTCAGAACCAGTTTTTAATGCATCTTTTAACTGCGCTGTCTGTTTTTTTAATTGCTCGTCAGTTAATGCTTGTAAGCTGGGTTCTAAAGCGCTTATTTTTTGCACTATTTGTTCATATTTTGCAACTTTTTGCTGTGTCGAGTTTTGAAAAAATGCCTCTAACATAAATTCAGTTATTATTAAGTTTTGACTAATAACACGGATGAAGTAAATTTAGGAATTTTCGAAAATTAAATTAATATACCAGCAGTAAGCAAAGAAAAATTATATGAACTAGGCTCCCCTTTTTCCACTATTCTAAATAAATCTTATTAAGATTGGGTCACCTGGGACTCGAACCCAGAACTATTCGGTTAAAAGCCGAGTACTCTACCATTGAGTTAGTAACCCGTTGTTACACGATAATAGTATATACGGTTATAACTTTTTTTCATAGGTTTAAAGCATATATATCAAGTAGTTTAAAAAATCTTTAATCACTCTAATTGCAAAAAGCTAAACATTCTTGTTATTATATTATAGTAAGGCTCAGTAGCTCAGTTGGTTAGAGCAGGGGACTCATAAGCCCAAGGTCGCAGGTTCAAGTCCAGCCTGAGCCAGTAATTAAATTACTTAGATACCAAATTTTACCAAAAGAGCAAATATATTTTTTGTGAAAGCGAGTTAAAAATGAAATCGAAAACGATTCTATATCAAGAGGACGCAAGAAAAGCACTTGAACGAGGAATGGATACATTAGCTGAAGCAGTATCGATTACGTTAGGACCAAAAGGAAGAAATGTCGTTCTTGAAAAGAAATATGGAACACCGCAAATTGTAAACGATGGTGTGACAATTGCAAAGGAAATTAATCTTGCCGATAATTTAGAAAATACAGGCGTATCATTAATTAGACAAGCTGCTTCAAAAACAAACGATGTAGCAGGAGATGGAACAACAACCGCGACAGTATTAGCATACGCTATTATTAAACAGGGAATGCGAAATGTAGCAGCTGGAGCCAATCCAATTGTTTTAAAACGTGGAATCGAAAAAGCTACACAATTTGTTGTACGTAAAATTACGGAATACGCAAGACCTATTGAAAGTATTGATGATATCACAAAAGTTGCGACTATATCTGCTGGTAATGATACGAGTGTTGGAACGTTAATAGCTAATGCTATTGATAAAGTTGGACGCGAAGGTTTAATTTCATTGGAAGAAAGTAAATCAGCAAGTACAGAGCTCGAAATCACTGAAGGTATGGGATTTGATCGTGGGTTTATTTCAGGATATTTTGTAACAAATACCGAACGAATGGAAATTGTTTTAGAAAATCCACTTGTTCTTCTTACGGATAAAAAAATTCGTGTAATTAAAGAAGATTTATTACCAACGTTAGAATTAGTTTCAAAAACAAATCAGTCATTATTAATTATTAGTGATACGGTTGAAAAAGAAGCATTAGCAACGTTAATCGTTAATAAACTACGCGGGATATTAAATGTCGTAGCAGTTCGTGCACCAGGATTTGGCGACCGTCGAAAAGCAATTTTAGAAGATTTAGCTATCTTAACGGATGGAACAGTCGTTACTGAAGATGCAGGATTAAGTCTTCAAAAAATGGAAATAGAAACTCTTGGAAAAGCAAGACGAATTATTGTTGGAAAAGAGTCAACTACAATTATATCGGACGCAAATAAAGAAAAAGTATTACAACGTTGTGAACAACTAAGACGCCAACTTGAAACTACCGATTCAACATATGAGAGGGAAAAAATCCAAGAGCGATTAGCAAAGTTAAGTGGTGGTGTCGCTGTTATAAAAGTTGGTGCTGCAACTGAAACTGAGATGAAAGATCGTAAATTACGTTTGGAAGATGCTGTTAATGCAACAAAAGCTGCTGTTGAGGAAGGTATTGTACCAGGTGGAGGTTCCACATTAGTTCACATTTCAACTGAATTATTGGAGTGGTCTAAAGAAAATTTAAAAGACGATGAACTATTAGGAGCTTTAATCGTTGAAAAGGCATTAAGTGCCCCAGTACGTCGTATAGCATCAAATGCAGGTCAAAATGGTGCTATTATCACCGAAAAAATTAAAGATTCTGAATTTAATTTTGGTTACGATGCAGCAACTAATCAGTTTCAAGATATGTATAAAATTGGTATTATTGATCCCGCTAAAGTAACTCGTTCAACTTTACAAAATGCCGCATCTATAGCGAGTATGGTGTTGACAACAGAATGTATTATTGTCGATAAAATGGACAAAAAATAATTTTTTAAAAATAAAGAAATATTATTATGACGACCAATAATAATGAATTTGTATTAAGTAAGATACAAGACGATGAAATGGCATTATCTGAACATATTGAAGAGTTTAGTCAACGATTAATCTTTTGTTTGATTACATTAGTTTTATCCTCAACAATTTGCTTTATAGACATTAAACCGATTGTACAGATATTCCAAGTACCCGCTATGGGTATCAAATTCTTACAGTTTGCTCCGGGGGAGTATTTTTTTGCCTCCTTAAAAATTGCTGTATTCTGTGGCGTTTTAGCAAGTAGTCCCTTTAGTATCTATCAACTCTTTTTATATATTGTTCCTGGAATGACAAAAAAAGAACGGGAAATTGTTCTTCCAGTAACGTTTGGCTCATGCTTTTTATTTTTGATCGGAATATGTTTTGCGTACTTTTTTTTAGTTCCAGCTGCTCTTAAATTTTTTATTGCTTATGGCGCAGATATTGTTGAACCGTTTTGGTCGTTTAACCAATATTTTGATTTTGTAGCTACTTTAATTTTTACTACTGGGTTATCGTTTCAAATACCCGTAATACAAATTGTATTAGGTTTGTTAAATATAATATCTGGTCAAACTATGTTATCGGCTTGGAAATACGTAATTGTTATCTCAACAATTCTTGCCGCAATAATAACACCATCAACAGATCCGATAACACAAATTCTTCTTACTGTCGCATTATTAGCACTCTATTTAGGGGGTGCTGGAATAGTAACGTTAATAAATAAGTAAGTTTTTAAATATCGAGAGTCTATTTTAAATTAATACGTTAATTTTAGGTAGACTCAAAAAAATCTAGTATTATGGGAAAATTCGGTATATAATTTTCTTGTATACATTTAATAATTTAAAATTTGATGACAAACCTCGTATCTAAGTTTAGAGCGCTATTTCTGATTTTGGGCATTGTTGTAAGCCTAACATCACCAAAGGTATCATATGCTTATCCTGTGTTTGCACAACAAGCTTACGAAAACCCAAGAGAAGCAACTGGGCGACTTGTTTGTGCCAACTGTCACTTAGCACAAAAACAAACAAATATCGAAGTTCCTCAGGCTGTATTACCAGATACAGTTTTTGAAGCTGTTGTTGGTATTCCTTATGATTTACAATCAAAGCAAGTTACAGCGGGTGGAAAAAAAGGACCATTAAATGTTGGTGCAGTTTTAGTTTTACCGGAAGGATTTGAATTAGCACCCAAAGATCGTATTTCTGACGAGATTAAGAAAAAGACAAAAGGTGTTTTTGTTCAACCATATAGTAAAACAAAACCAAACATTTTAGTTGTTGGTCCTATCTCAGGTGATAAACATCAAGAAGTTGTTTTTCCTATCTTAGCTCCAGACCCAGCTACAAACAAGAGTGTACACTTTTTAAATTACCCAATTTTTGTTGGTGCTAATCGTGGACGTGGCCAAGTTTACCCAAGTGGTGAAAAGAGTAACAACACAATTTACACATCGACAGCAGCCGGGCAAGTAACATCGATTGAGCCTGGTGAAAAAGGTAAAACAAGTCTTGCTATTCAAACAGCTACTGGTGATTCAGTGACACAAGCAGTTCCAGCGGGTTTAACAGTAAGTGTTAAAGTAGGTGACGTTGTAAAGGCTGATCAAGCACTTACATACGACCCTAACGTTGGTGGATTTGGCCAAGGTGAAACAGAAATCATTTTACAAAACCCAAACCGTGTTAAAGGGATGATTGTATTCTTCTTCACTGTTACAGTTGCGCAAATCTTACTTGTGGTTAAGAAAAAGCAATTTGAAAAAGTTCAAGCTGCAGAAATGAATTTCTAATTCAATATACTTATGCCATAATAAAAACTAAAAAAAACTGGATCCACTGGATCCAGTTTTTTTTAGTTTCTAATGATTTTGTCTGAAGAACTAACAAAAACTAATGCCGCCGAAATTGGAATAATAACGATTACTACGGCTAAAATCACACTACTTAAAAATGCGCTTAATGAAGGTGTCATACTGATAATCAGAATTTGTATATTAACTTAACTCTTATTATAACACGATTTACTGATTTGTTTATTCGTAAGTACAAATAAGGATATTTAGCTTTTACCCATTACAAACGGTAGTAAACAAGCGATACGTGCTCGTTTTATTAACTTTTGCACTCTTTTCTGTTGCTTAGACGATAAACCTGTCGTACGACGAGGTAGAATTTTCCCCTGATCACTAATAAACGCACTTAATATTGTGGTATTTTTATAGTCCAATGTTTCAAACGCTATGCTATCAATTTCTAATTCTTTTAATTTTTTTGAACTACCGTACATAAATTATTTGATCTCCTTAAATATTTCATGTCTTTTTGTAACTGGGGAATACTTACGTAATTCTAATCGTTCTGTCGTATTTCGACGATTTTTTACTGTTGTATAACGATAAGTGCCCAGTTCACATCTATGTTCTAAAGTTACTTGAACACGCGCTCCTTTACCCTTAGCCATAAGAATTTTTATATTGTATGTATAGATATATAGACAATCTAATTATAATTAGAAGGATTTAAAAAAGCAAGTTGAAATCTAAAAATTTCAAATTCAGCTTAGCGTTTACAAATACGAAATATTTGGTATTCTATGATTATTAAGCTTAGCTGGTGTAGCTCAATTGGTAGAGCAACTGATTTGTAATCAGTAGGTTATGAGTTCAAGTCTCTTCACTAGCTATTTAGAAAATAGTATTAAGGTTAAGTAGATTTAAATAGCATGTTTATGCTATGATTTTCGTAAGTTTTAAAATTTATATTACTAAATAAAGTATTTAATAACAAAAATTGGCTAAATAATTTTATTAAAATGAATTTTTTATTAATTACAGTTTGTGGTGGTCTTGCGGGTTTTCTAAAATTTTATATGATTTTATTAACAATCCGAGTTTATATAACTTGGTTTCCGAACATCAATCTTTACATTCAACCATTCTATTCTATCGGAAAAATGACAGATCCGTATTTACGTATTTTTCGTGGTATTATTCCAACGTTAATTGGATTCGATCTTTCACCATTATTAGGATTTATTTTAATTACGTTTTTGATTGATTTTTTTTCAAGTTTAGCTAATGGAATAGGTTAGAATATGAATTTAAAGACCTTTGAAATAATCGTTATAACTTAAAGTTTTAATATCAAAAATATAAAATCTAAACACAGTGCTTACAATGGTTGAAAAACAAATACAAGATTCTAATGAGGTTTTAAAAAGCATCGTTGAAAGTCCTTATAAATATGGTTTTAAAACCGAGATCGAAACGGAAGACTTTCCAAAGGGGTTAAATCAAGACATTATTACCCAAATAGGGGATAAGAAAAATGAGCCAGCTTTTTTACGCGATTTTCGCACTAAAGCTTTTAATATCTGGGAAAAAATGGAAAGTCCAGATTGGTCGTATTTAGATATTGCCGAAACAGACTATCAAAGTATTCAATATTATTCGATCCCAAAAACAAAAAGTAAAATTGGTAGTCTAGATGATGCCGACCCTGAACTTTTACGCACGTTTGAAAAATTAGGTGTTTCGCTAAACGAACAAAAGATGCTTGCTAACGTTGCTGTTGATGCAGTTTTTGATAGTGTTTCTATTGGAACAACTTTTAAAAAGCAGTTACATAAATCAGGGATTATTTTTTGTTCGATTTCCGAAGCGATTGAACGTTATCCAGTATTAATACAAAAGTATTTAGGCAAAATTGTACCTCCAGGTGATAATTTCTTTTCTGCCTTAAATTCAGCAGTTTTTAGCGATGGATCATTTTGCTATATACCAAAAGATACAGTATGCCCATTAGAACTTTCGACTTACTTTCGTATTAACAACGAAGAATCTGGCCAGTTTGAACGAACACTTATTATTGCTGAAGAACGAAGCTCAGTGAGCTATTTAGAAGGATGCACCGCACCACAGTTTAGTAGTAATCAACTACATGCAGCTGTTGTTGAATTAGTAGCCTTAGAAGATGCATCTATTAAATATTCAACTGTACAAAATTGGTATGCGGGGGATAAAAATGGGGTTGGTGGTGTATATAATTTTGTTACAAAACGTGGCCAGTGTGCTGGTAAGAATGCACGCATATCGTGGACACAAGTCGAAACTGGTTCCGCAATAACATGGAAATATCCAAGTTGTATTCTGGCGGGCAATGCAGCGATTGGTGAATTTTACTCGATCGCATTAACAAGTAATAAACAACAAGCTGATACCGGAACTAAAATGATTCATATTTCACCAAATACCAGAAGTCGAATTGTATCAAAAGGAATTTCAGCCGGTCAATCAGATAATAGCTACCGTGGACTAGTTCGAATTGGTCCAAATGCAACAAATGCACAAAATTATTCACAATGTGATTCGTTATTGATTGGTAAAAATTCGAGTGCAAATACGTTTCCATACATTGAAGTACAAAATAGCTGCACAAAACTTGAACATGAAGCTTCAACATCTCGAATTGCCGAAGAACAAATATTTTATTTATTGCAACGAGGAGTTACAATGGAAGAAGCCGTTGCATTAATGGTTAATGGATTTTGCAAAGAAGTCTTTAATGAATTGCCGCTAGAGTTTGCATCAGAAGCCGATCGATTATTAAGTCTAAAATTAGAAGGTTCGGTCGGGTAAATATAAATTTTTTCAATTTAATCTTGATATGAACTTTTTAAATGATTTTATTCTCTTATTAAAAGCACGTTACCCAATCATATACATATCAACATACGAAGAGGAACGTATTGAATATATAATTCGGCTATGTACGAAAAAATACGTATCTCGAACTTACTATTCTTGGGATTTTATAACGGGTTATCAGGGAAATCCAAATGATTCTGGCTTTGCGGCGAAAAATCCATTAGAAGCCTTAGAATTGATTGAAAAATTGACACCCGAAACCGCATCTGTTTTTGTACTTAAGGATTATGATAATTTTTTAAAAGATCTCTCAATAATTCGTAAACTTAAAAATTTAAATAAAGAACTAAAGACGCAACAAAAAAATCTAATTATTATTTCGTCGGAAGTTAATATACCAGATAATTTAAAAGAATTAATTACGGTTATTGAATTTCCACTACCAAATTATTTAGAAATTCAAGAAGAAATAAAACGTTTAGTTAATTCATTACAACAAAATATTTCATCGGATCGAATTAATGAATTAACAGTGGCATGCCAAGGTTTATCATTAGAACGTATACGACGTGTCTTTTCAAAAATAATTGCTCAATATGGTGAAATCGATGAATCGAGTCCAGGTTTGATTTTAGAAGAAAAAAAGCAGATAATACAGCAAAGTCAACTATTAGAATTCTGTTATTGCGATAAAAGTATATCCGATTTAGGTGGATTAGATAACTTTAAGGCGTGGCTTAAACGGCGAGATGAGGCATTTTCTCAAACAGCTTTAGATTATGGCTTACCTTATCCTAAAGGATTAGTTCTTGTTGGAGTTCAAGGAACTGGAAAGTCAATTGCGGCTAAAATTATTGCAAACGAATGGAAGCTACCATTATTAAGACTTGATTTTGGTCGACTTTTTGCTTCCCTTGTTGGGCAATCAGAATCACGTGTACGAAAAATGATCCAAATTGCTGAAGCCTTATCACCGTGTGTTCTTTGGGTTGATGAAATCGATAAAGCATTCGCTGGATCTCAGAATGGTGGAGATAGTGGAACAACGAGTCGCGTACTAGCAACTTTCATCACCTGGCTATCCGAAAAAACAACACCTGTTTTTGTTGTTGCGACAGCAAATAACATTGAATGGATTCCACCTGAAGTAATACGTAAAGGACGTTTTGATGAAGTATTTTTTCTAGCATTACCGACACGTGAAGAACGACAGGCAATATTTGAAGTTCACTTACAAAAATCACGACCAAACCAATTAGATAATTTCCAGCTACCGTTGTTAAGTGATTTAAGTAAAGACTTTTCGGGTGCTGAGATTGAACAAGTAATTATCGAAGCAATGCGTTTTGGATTTAGCCAAAAACGTGAATTTACAACCGAAGATATTATTATATCGATTAAAAATTGTGTTCCACTTGCTAAAACTAAGAATAGCGAAATTCAAGCACTTCAAAAATGGGCTGAATCAGGAAATATAGCGCAAGCTTCAAAATACAACTAATTATTAAGATCTAATATTAGTTTAATCGAACTACAAAATATCAATTACAATACAAAATGTATTCTTGCAAATCAATGAATAAATTTGTAAACTACTAATACATACGTATCCAATTTAAATCTCTTTAGTTGAATTTATAACTAGTTGCGCGGTAAAAAATTAATTTACATTACGTTAAAAGAATAATGGACGTACTAAAAGACAGTGATATTTTATATAGAAAGTCAGATTTACCTGACTTGTGTGTTGGCGACACAGTGCGTGTAATGCTTTATCTTGAATTGCCAAAAAAATCAGAGTCGGAGGATAAAAAAGAAAAAGAGAGATTACAAGCCTACGAAGGTGTTATTATCGCAAAACATCGCAATGTGAAGCAAATAGGTTCTACTATAACTGTACGAAAGGTATTTCAAGGAGTTGGAATTGAAAAAGTGCTACTAGTTAATTCCCCTTGGATAAAAGATATTAAAGTAATTAGTCGAGCAAAAGTTCGACGTGCAAAACTATACTATCTACGTGAACGAACAGGTAAATCAGCTCGATTAAAAACACGTTTTTAATAATTTAACTAAACGTATAAAATACATTAGATGAATAATAATATTTTAAAAGGTTTTTGCGTAAAAGTTTTTGAAAGGGGTTTAGCGATCATTTCGTATATTTTCCCAATTCTTGAAATATCTTATTCTTTTGGACCGAAAGTTTTTTCAGGGACGAATAATATTTTTTTAAATTATGTCTATTTTAATTATATTGCTAAGTTAAGTGCAATATATACGAATAATGTATATTTAATTTTTGTTCTTATGGTGGGAATTTTTATGGTATGCTCTCGAGGAACGTTGCCCTTATCGAAGTTTCTACGCTATAATATAATACAAGCGATATTATTAAATATAATTTGTTCTTGTGTTGGCTCTAGCTTTGCGTACTTCCCAGTAGCTGTTCGCGAAAGTCTGATAGGAAATCTAATTTCAAACTGCATGTACCTTGGAACAATGGGTTTAATCCTTTACGCTTCAACTCTAATTATTTTTGGTGGCTACCCTCGTATTCCTGTACTTTCTGAGGCCGCTAGGTTACAAGTACAACGTGGTTACTTAGACTAATTTCTACAAAAATAGAAGACATTAATTTAAATAAAATTAATGTCTTCTATTTTCGTAAGAGCTAATTTTATACTATTCTAAATCCTTCCGGTTTGGGTTTCTTGATGGGTCGTTAGAAAGAAAACCGAAAGTAAAAAGAGAAATAAAGAAAATAACTACTGTGTAAACTAATATTTTTAGTGTAAACATTTATCAAAATTTGTTAGTTTTAATCAAAGCCATTTGCTACGTTACGAATAAAGTACAAGGTGACTAGTAAGAGAATTTAAATAAGATTATAACCTAAATATTGAATGATTAATACAAAAGGTTTAATAAAATTTTTGACAAATAATTAAATGACGTTGAAAAAACGAAACTTAAAGGAATGAAATATCATTACTTCGTTGCGTTTGTTGATAATTAACTTCTTTTAATTTCCGTAAAATTTGACCAAAATACTCTTGTAAGTATTGTTCTAGTGTTAAAAATTCGAATGATTGAAAAGTTAAATCTTGTTTACTCGCCGAATTTACTTTTGTATTTAAAACTTCGGCAAATTGTAAACGATCAGCAATATTCCACGTAAATTCAAAAAGTCTGAAAAATCGTCGTAAAGCACCAAGTATAATAAATGGAATATACGATAGTTGCGCCTTTTCGCCAGACAAACGTTCGCATAAATCGATAATTTCTGCAGAAGTCCAAGCTTTTGGACCAACGAGTGAAAAACTTTTACGATCACTCTTTGATGTGACTAAACTACTAATTATAGCTTTAGCAGCATCTTGCGTATCCAAATAAGCGATTGGAAGAGATTCGCCCAATAGCCATACTGTTTGATTTTCTAAGATTGGGATGGCATATTGGTTAATCAAACCTTGAAAAAATCCTGAGCAACGGAAAATTGTATAATTTAGACCCGAAGCTTTTAAATAATTTTCAACTTTTATTTTTAAATCCAATAATGGAATAGTACGATTTGAATCAGCGTTCAAAACTGAAAAGAATATAAACTTTTTAATTTCTGCTAGTTTTGCGGCTTCAATCAATGCAACTTTCCCTTGCCAATCAATCTTTTCAGCGTTGTAGTCATCTGTGGGGCGTACGGTCGAAGCGTCAATAACAACGCTAACATCTTTCAATGATGCTGGGATAGTCTCTGGTATGGATAAATCACCATAAATAAGTTCAGCACCCCAATCGCGAAGAAAAGTACCACGTCGAAGATTTCGTACTAAACATTTAACTTGATAGCCCTCATCAATAGCCTGCCTTACAATTTGGCGGCCCAGAGTTCCAGTCCCACCAATAATTAGTAAACTCATTATGATCGAAAAAATTTTTATTAAATAAATATAGTGCTCTAATAATATCTGATATCTTACCACACAATACTGGATGTAAGTTTATAAACATATCACGATTTAATTAGTATTAATTTTTGATTTTTAAATGCTTGACATTTGATATCAACAACTTGTATTATTAAATCCAGATTAAAAGTTTATGTTTATTATTTGAAATATTTGAATACCATGGAGAGTTTGATCCTGGCTCAGGAT
>CESE01046435.1_pt1 | contig 19523 bp, 16 predicted proteins | sample 350271 | NCBI WGS metagenome assembly CESE01 (sample SAMEA2621536, study PRJEB7988) | marine metagenome | isolation source: saline water (ENVO:00002010), including | reverse complement strand
GTCTGCTTTTCCGTTTATATTTTGATAAAAAGAATTTAATTCATATGAATTTTCTCTTGGAACTTTGGTAATAACATTTACTGTTCCACCTATTGCGCTAGAACCGTATAATGAAGAACCCCCACCTCTTACAACTTCTATTCTTTCAATCATATTTGTAGGCAATTGTTCTAAACCATACAATCCAGTTAATGGACTAAAAATAGGACGACCATTAATTAGAATTTGTGAATATCCACCTGCTAATCCATTCATCCGTAATTGGGTATAGTTGCAAGTTTGGCAATCTGTTTCAACTCTTAAACCTGGTTGAAATTTCAACCCTTCTGATAAGTTGCAGGCTTGTACATTATTTAAAGTTTTACTATTAATAATACCAACAATTACAGGTGAATTTGTTTGCCTTTTATATGTTTTTGTACCAGTTATTACAATTTCGTTAAGTAAATTTAAATTCTTATCTAGATAAAAGTTTAATTCTAAATTTTGATTATTTTCATTTAATATAACAGTTTTAGTAACTTTTGTATATCCTGCAAATGCTGCGGTTACTGTATAAGTTCCAAAAGATATATTGTGTACATGAAAATTTCCTTTAGAATCTGTTATTGTGCCTTTTATCGGATTTGTCGATATGGAAATAGTAGCAGACTCCTGTTTGTTATTATCTATACTAACAGTTCCGTGAATACTTCCCTCTTGTCCGAAGGAAAGATTAAATAGACCTATAGTAAATAATAATAATGTGTAAGTAAATTTTAAATTCATTTTTTCGGTTTTAAATTCAAAGATTGTTTTGCAGTGCAAATGTAATAAGTTAGACTAATCTAACAAATATATTTATGCATATTTTTTTATATATTTGAACTTTAATTTATCATATGCCAACACAAACAAAAGAGAATTACCTTAAAGGAATGTATTTTCTTAGTCAGGAAAATATTGATGTTTCTATAACAGAATTGTCAAAAAAGATGAATGTAAGTAAGCCAACTGCAAATAATATGGTGCAGAAAATGCAAGAAAAAGGTTGGTTGTTTTATGAAAAATATAAGCCCATAAAATTAACTATTAAGGGTAAAAGATTAGGTGCTTTAATTGTGAGAAAGCATAGACTAACAGAAATGTTTTTATCTCAGGTAATGAGTTTTGGATGGGAAGAAGTTCACGATATTGCAGAAGAAATTGAGCATATTAGTTCAAATTTATTTTTTGATAGAATGGATGAAATCTTAGGTTTTCCAACCTTAGATCCACACGGTTCGCCAATTCCAGATAAAAATGGAAAAGTTTTACAAGTAAATTACTTGAATTTAACTAATATTAAAGCAGGACAAAAAGTAAAACTAAGTGGGTTAGAAAATAGTTCTCAAGATTTATTACTCTATTTGAATAAGAAAAAAATAAAACTTGGGTCTATTTTAACAATACTCCATATAGAAAAATTTGATAATAGTTTTGAAATTTTACTTGAAAACAGTTCTACTATTCTTTTAACTTTTGATGTTTGCTTATCTCTTTTGGTTGAGGAAGTATAATTTTATTGAGAGTTTTCATCTATGCTAATTACCAAATTATCAAAACCATTTTACCAAAAGGGAGTATTAAATATAATTTCAACTTCACCATTTGCTTCTTGGGTAATAACACCATTAAATACTTGTTACAAAGTAGCCCCATTTATCCAATCTGTTGAAATTTAAAGATAAGTAAATCTCTACCCAATGGAGACTCTCCAACCTCCCGAGTTTGTTAAATTTATTCCTAATTTTTACAATTTAAAACCTGTAATAGCTCGTGAAGCATTAATTTCATCTGCCATGTAAATAATTTGACTGTATGAAAATTTCTTGGAAGGTCTATTGGTATTTGTTGATTATTTAAAGTTCTTGTACCAATTGATACTTTAGCGTTTGCAATAAATATTGTCCAAAATAGAATACATAATAACGTGTAATTTCTGATGATTTTGTTCTAATAACGTACATCTAAGATAATTAAAAATTTATTTCTAAAAGGTACATAGGAATTTATGGTATTATTCTTGATTTATAAGGCTTTATAAATGCTTTGTCTAACAAATAAATTTAAATATAGATTCAAATATTTTTTTTAAATAGTTAAAGATCACTTAATTATCTTTTAATTTAGCAAAAAAATCAAATTATGAAAAGAGGAATTATATTAGTATTGTTTTGCATTAGTATTTGTGCAAATGCTCAAGTTATCGTTGGAAATACAACTCTTCAAGAACGAGAAGTTATTGGAGGATTAGACATTCCCTGGGAAATTAAGTGGGGATACGACGACTGTATATGGATGACAGAACGCCCAGGTATAGTTAGTCGAGTAGAGGTAGAAACGGGTTCGAAAAACGTGATTTTAGATTTGCAAAATATTGTTTATTCAGGAAATAATGAAGCGGGATTATTGGGTATGGAATTTCATCCTGATTTTGAAACTAACCACATTCTATTTTTAACATACACTTACGTTGTAGGAAATCAAATAAAAGAACGTTTGGTTGCTTATACCTATAACGAAGCTACTGACTTATTAGAAAACCAACAAATACTTTTAGATGATATTAACGGAAATACCACGCACATAGGAAGTCGTATTCTCGCACTAGATGATTTTACAATCTTAATTTCTACAGGAGATGCTCAAGATCAGCCTTCCTCACAAGATGTTGATGAATTGTCAGGTAAGATTTTAAGAATGGATATCTCGGATTCTAATTTTGGTGGTATTCCCGCGGACAATCCTATAGAAGAATCTTATGTATGGTCTTGGGGGCATCGTAATGCCCAAGGATTAGAACTTGCACCTAATGGAATTATTTATAGCTCTGAGCATGGACCAACGAACGATGATGAACTAAATATCCTTGAGCCAAATAAGAATTATGGCTGGCCAAATGTTCAAGGTTTTTGTGACGATCCTACCGAGTATTTATTTTGTGAGGAAAATGATGTTATTGAACCTCTTATTGCTTGGACACCAACTATTGCACCTTCCGATATTATTTGGTACGACCACCCTTCAATACCCGAATTTAAAAATACTCTTTTAATGACGGTTCTCAAGGATAAAATGCTTGTTCGTTTTGAGTTTTCTGAAGATGGGCAAACTGTAACCAATGAGACTGAGTTTTTTAACTACGAATGGGGAAGGTTAAGAGATATATGTGTGAGTCCGAATGGTAAAATATACCTAGCAACCAATGGAAGTACTTGGCCAAGTCAACCGCCTAATGAAATAATAGAACTGTATAATGCAGCGTACGATTATACTGAAATTGACATATATGGATGTATAGACTCTTCTGCTAGTAATTACAATTCCTTAGCAACTATAGACGATGGAAGTTGTGAGTATTTGACCTTAGATTGTTCAACTCTTGAGTTGATTAATTACCCTTTATATATCCCTCAAGGCTGGTCTTTATTTGGCTTTACTTGTTTTCAATCTATGGATGTTGTTTCAGCTTTCGAACCAATAATGAATAATGTAATTATTGTAAAGGATTATGTTGGTAGTGCTTATTTACCTGATTGGAATTTTAATGGTATTGGCTCATTAAATTATTCTGTAGGTTACCAAATTAAAGTTGTAGAGGAGGTTACTGATTTTCAATTTTGCCCTACTATTATAATAACAGAGTAGCATTTGAATTTTCCGATTCAATCCTATGTTCTGAGGTAATACATATATAAAATTCCTCAGCAATATGAAAAATCTACTTTTATTTTTGTTTGTTCCACTCTTTGTTTTGCACAAGTCAGAGCTTTTTATTTTACAAACAACAATATTCAGCGTGAATATTACTTGCATATTCCAGATAATTCACCTTCAAATTCGATCCTTGTATTTGTGCTTCATGTTTGGGGTGTTAGCAGTGAAGGCATTATCAATATCATTGAATTTAATGTTTTGTCAGATCAAAATGAGTTTGCGGTTTGTTATCCTAGAGCTATGATTAATGGAGGTGATGGAAATATAGGATTAACAGCGTGGAATTTAGCTGGCATGGTAGATGTTGAGTTTATTGAATCCTTAACTATGTTTCTGCAGCAAGAATTCCAGTTTGATGTAACTAGGATTTTTGCAATAGGATTTTCTTATGGTACGGAAATGGTCTATCATTTAGCTCAGTATCAAACTACAAACTTATTTGCAGCAATAAATCCATTTGGTGGTGCTATGTGGTCAGACCTTTCGGAGTGTTCTCCAACATTTCGTACTTCTGTTTTTATTCTGCACGGCACCAACGATAACGAATTTAATTATGATGGGGGCTATTATTCAGGAGTGGGTATTTATTATTCTGTTGATGAAATGCTATCTTTTTAGGTAGGTTTTAATAACTGCATATTTTCTACTCAGTTTAGCTTAGCCGACGTTGATAATGATAATAATTATACCGAAGTTTCAAAATACCAGAATTCAAATGGTAAAGAAGTATGGTTGTATAAGGTTAATAATGGATATCATGAATAGTATAATTTACAGCCTTCGGGAAGTGATGATTTTTTGGCTAGCCAAGAGATTTTGAATTTCTTTGATCAAATAAGCATTTCCGATGTGTTGATTTCTCAAGTTCAAAAATCAGAAAAAGTACTTTTAAAAACCATTGATGTACTTGGGAGAGAAAGTAAGTATGGTTTTATAATTAATATATTTAATAACGGATCTAGAGAAATAAATTTGTTTTAGAGTAAATATCAGCTGCAAATTTAATAAATTTTGTTTTTTGTAACTCTACAAGTAAATTATTCGTTTCACGGATATAACGACGAAAAAAGGTTTCGCAGGTTTGTCTTATTCAAAACTAAAGGTAATGTTAAGGTCATATTTTTTCGAATATTGGCACTTTCGATGCGCGTTAGTATACCATTAAAATCGATTTAGAAAATGGATTAACGATCAAAAAGTCTATTATTGTGATGTAAGGTTCAAACAAAAACATTTATTTAAGAACCGCTTTTATCGGCTCTTTTTTTTTGTTCAACAACCATCATTTTATTTTGAGTGCTATAAAAATTGTCATTAAAACTCAATAATATCACAATTACTGCAAATATAGGGGGTTTTTGAGGGGGTTTTTTTTTTTGTAATTGTTTGTTTATTATATAATTTTGCTGCTTCGGATAAATCTGTATATTTTGTTAAACCTAAAATTTAGGTATTATGAAAAAACTACGTACAATTCCTGAGTTTTAATAATCCACCTATTATGCATTACCATTTAGTGTGCGAAATATATTGATCGTTTATTCGTAGGGTTATACGATCAATAGAAGGCTTATAAGAGAAATCTTATAAGCCTTCTTCTTTTTCTTCTTCTTTTTTACTGATTTTAGGTTTGTGATGTTCAAAACTAAAAAATAATAAGATCAACAAATAGACCTTGTTCCGGTGTTTAATAATAAATATTTAACACGAACGGTACAAGTATTATCCTTAGTACAATTAAATGCCTAAGTTTGGAGATGGTTTTAAAAAATATGAAAAATTACATTTTCACCCTACTATGTCTGTTTAGCATAAATAGTAGTGCACAAATACATAAAATAGATAGTTTAGAAAATGTATTAAAATACCAACAATTAGATTCGTTGAGAGTAGGGACTAATTACGAGTTATTTTGGCACTATTTTAAATCTGATTTAAACAAAGCGGAGTTTTATGCAAATAAGATTATAGAACTGTCTGAGGAGTCTAATTACTTAACAGGTATGGCAATGGGCTACGATTGCAAAACGAGTTTAGAAATTAATCAAGCTAAATATCAGCAAGCAATAAAAAGTGCGAATAGTTTAAAAACAATTAATATTCAACTTAAGCACCAAAATGCAAATGCTATTTATCAGAATAAAGTAGCCTGTATTTATTATTATAAAGCAGACTACGATTCTGCAATATATTCTTGGAATAAGGCTTTGGTAGATTATATACGTTTGGGTGATATTGATAAAACAGTGCAAATACAATCAAACATCGGTTCGGTGTTAATTTCTCAAGGTAACTACGAAGAGGCTTTACTTTATTTTAAAAAAGCCCAAGAAATATTAGAAAATGAGAACCAAGACTCTTCAACATTAGTTAAGGTCTATAACAATATTGGGATAGTATTTCATGATCTAGAAAATTTTGAGAAGGCAAACGATTATTATAATCGAGCCTTAAAAATAGCAAGACAAAGTAGTTTAGTACTCGATGAAGAAATGCTTTTGTTTAATATTGGGAATCTTCTTGTTACTCAAACTAAATACCAAGATGCTATAGCCTTTTACGAAAAATCAAAAGAAATTAGACTAGCAAATGGGATTCCAGTTGGGGAAAGCCTGTCAGTTTTAGGGAATTGTTATTTTTATATAGGAGAATATGCCCTAGCAGAAGAGTTGTTACTTAAATCAGTAAATTCACTTTTAAGTTTAAAAGATGAATCTTATTTAAATGAATCTTATCTGTTTTTAGCTAAATTATACAAGCAAATTAATGAATATGATAAGGCCTTACATTATACTTTAAAATCGGTGAATTCATTACACGAAATAGAGAATAATCATAGAGTAATTAATTCGTATGCCGAGATAATAGAATTGAGTTTTATTTTAGAAAAACACGAAATGGCACAAGATTATTCTTCAAAATTAAGGCTGCTAAAAGACTCCATATACAACGAAGATGTGATTACTAAGATTTATGAAATAGAGTTGAAGTACGAGCTAGTAAAAAACGAAAAAGAGATTGCTATTTTACATTCGGAAAAAGAGATTGCAGCAAAAAATAAACAACTCTTACTTTTGTTATTTATTAGTAGTATAATTTTCCTTGTTATTATCGTGTATATTTTTGTGTATAGAAATAGAACTTTAACTGCAAAGAGAAAGGTTTTGGAATTAGAATCTAAACATAGCAAATTGATTTTGCAACATAAAACGCTTATGTTGTCTAAAAAGAGCCAGGAGATAGGTGAATTAGTAAAGAAATTAAATATTCTTAAAACTGATCCAGATGAAAAAAAGGTCACAGATTTACTTTTAGATATGAAGACCAATGCAATTATTGAGAAAAATTGGATTGACTATGTAGATTTATTTGAAAATTTAAATCCTATTTTTTATCAAAATATTCAGAAAATGAGTGTAAAATTAACAGCAAGCGATAAGCGTTTATGTGCATTTATTTGTCAAGGTTTAACTATTAAGCAAATTTCTACTGCTTTAAAAAATAATACCCATTCTGTAGAAAATGCACGTTCCCGCCTAAGAAAGAAATTTAATTTAGATCCTTCTCAAAATCTCAGTCAGTTTCTAAAAGTATTATGTGTTAACACGTAATTTTATTTTAGTTGTAATCTCTAAATATACTTCAATACATATCTTTTTACATTTTTTATTTACAATTACTTAACACATTTTTAAAAACGGATTAACATACAATTTACTTTCTAGGCATACATTTGCGTCACAAACTAGAAATTCAAATTATGAATAAGTTTATTTATTTATGTATAGCTGCCTGCTTTTCTTCTTTAGTATTTGCACAGGACGTAGTACAAAATTCTTTCGGGAATGGTTTTTATAATGTTATAGCTGCCGATAGTTCTTACAGTATGAAGCTTGCAACTCGTATGCAGTCTCTTTATATTGCCGATTGGGATGTTAATGACGCAGATGGAATTCACAACGGTGGTTCTCAATTCTTAATTAGAAGAGCTCGATTGAAATTTGGTGGCTTCGTATTTAATCCTAAAGTAAAGTATAAGCTAGAGTTAGGTTTATCTAATAAAGACTTAGGTAAAGTGGACGATAGAAACAACAATGCACCAAAAATGATTTTAGATGCAGTTGTAAAATGGAATTTTTACAAAAATTTTACTTTATGGGTGGGTCAAACTAAATTACCTGGGAACAGAGAACGTGTAGTTTCTTCGGCAAATTTACAGCTGGTTGATAGATCATTATTGAACAAGCACTTTAATATCGATCGTGATATGGGATTGCAATTACGTCATCACTTTGCGATTGGTAAAAACTTTATCGTTGAGGAGTCTCTAGCAATGTCTCAAGGTGAAGGTAGAAACGTAGTGCAAGAAAATTTAGGTGGTTACCAGTGGACTGGTAGAATTGAGGTTTTGCCTTTTGGTAAGTTTAAAGGAGATTATACTGGGGGTGCTTTAAGAAGAGAAGAATCTCCTAAGTTGGCAATTGGTGCTACTTACGATTTTAATAATGCGGTTAAAGATAAATCTAACCAAGGCTCTTATATGTTAATTGATGAGGGTGCTTCTTATTTTCAAACTACCGTAAATTCTATTTTTGTAGATGCTATGTTTAAATATCAAGGTTTTTCTTTAATGGCTGAATTTGCAAATAGAGATTCTGAAAATCCAATTGCTATGAATTCTGATGATTCAAAAACGGGTGATGTTGTGCAGGTTGGAAACGGACTTAACTTAATGTCTGGTTATTTATTCGATAACAATATCGAATTAACTGGTCGTTACACTGTTGTCAAATTAGATAAAGCGATTACAGAAGAAGATTTAGAAACCCAATATACCATAGGTATTTCTAAGTATTTTAAAGGTCATAAGCTTAAAGTCCAATCCGATATTAGTTACTTAACAGTAGAAAATAATGGTACAAGTGTTTTAATGTACAGAATGCAGTTTGATGTACACTTTTAAGTAGATTTAATAAAATGTTTTAGCTTTACACCAATACTACCATTTACTATAACGAGAATCCTACTTTAGGAGTTCTCGTTTTTTTTTTGTAAAAAATTATTTGACTTCAAAAACTTGCTTATTCGATAGTAATACTTTTATATTTGTGCAGAATAATAGTTAACTATGAAAAGTTTACCCATACAAATTGAAATAAGTCCTAGCTTATATTCTAAAAACCCTGACTCATCTGAGCTAGGAAGGAAGATAATATCTAAAAGTATAGAATTACTAAATGAAATGGGCTTCGAAGTTTTTACATTTAAAAAACTTGGACTAGTAATAAATTCTCCTGAGAGTTCGATTTACCGCTATTTCGAAAATAAACATACATTATTAATTTACCTCACAAGTTGGTATTGGAAGTGGACGGAATATAGGATTTTTTTTGCTACAACTAATGTTGATTGTGCCGAGGAACGTTTGCGAAAGGCAATAAATATTCTAACGAAACCCGTATTAGAAGACAATTCAATTTCTTATGTAAACGAAGTCTTGTTGAGTGAAATAATATTTTCAGAATCACTTAAAACGTATCATACTAAGAATGTAGATGCTGAAAATAAAAAAGGTTGTTTTAAAGCTTATAAGTCTGTAGTGCATAGAGTAAGCAATATCATATTAGAAATTTCGCCTAAGTACGAATTGCCACATATGTTAATCTCTACGGTAATAGAAGGAGCACATCAGCAAAAGTATTTTGCAGATCACTTGCCTTCACTAACAGATGTAACAATAGCAAAAGATATTATTTCGGTATTTTATACAGATTTGGTTTTTAATTTTTTAAAAAAATAATACATGAAAAATCCATTTAACTTTAAACACCTAAAAGGAGATATTTACGGTGGTCTTACTGCTGGGATTGTAGCCTTACCTTTGGCACTGGCCTTTGGTGTAAGCTCTGGTTTAGGACCAAGTGCTGGTTTATACGGTGCTATTTTTGTTGGTTTTTTTGCCGCACTTTTTGGAGGTACAAACACGCAAATATCGGGTCCTACAGCACCTATGACTGCTGTAAGTATGATTGTGATTGCTGGTGTTGTAGCTACATTTAATGGCGATATTAACTTAGCACTTCCTGCCATATTAGCCGTTTTTTTATTGGCAGGACTTATTCAGGTTGCACTTGGTTTAATAGGTTTAGGGAAATACATAAAATACATTCCATATCCTGTGGTATCTGGATTTATGACGGCTATTGGCGTTATTATCCTAATAACTCAAATACTCCCTTCGGTGGGCTATTATCCTAAAGAAGATGTAGAATTTGTAGATCAATTTAAACCTTATGCCGAAGAAATAATTTTAGATAATATTCTAAAAGAGGAAGCTGGTGAAGGCCTTTTGGTATTAGAAGATTTCGAAGAAACGATAAATAGAGCGGCTGATATTACCCCAGCACAAATACTAAAAGAATCCCAAACTTTAGCAAGTAAAGAGGTTTCTGGTGTTTTAGGAACGCTAAAAATTCTTCCTCGAGCAATGCGAAACATTAATTTGTTGGAGCTTTTATTAGCTTTAGGTACCATTATTATTATTTATGGTTTTAAACGTATTACTACTAAAATTCCTAGTACGCTTGTAGCCTTAGTTTTTATGTCGGGTTTAGCTGTTTTTTTAGGACTAGATTATAGACCTATAGAAGAAATTCCTAGCGGATTACCAATTCCAGATTTTAGAGTATTTACCGACTTTAGCTTCGCCAGTATTTCTCCTTATATTTTTAGTGCCATAACCTTGGCTTTATTAGGTGCAATAGATACTTTACTTACTTCGGTGGTTGCGGATAATATGACAAAAACCAAACACTTGCCTAATAAAGAGTTAATAGGTCAAGGAATTGGGAATAGTATAGCGGCTCTTTTTGGAGGTATTCCAGGTGCTGGAGCTACCATAAGAACGGTTGTGAATATTAAGGCTGGAGGAAAAACCCGATTGTCTGGTATGATTGCAGGTCTTGTGCTTTTGATAGTCCTTTTAGCTCTCGGTCCCGTAGCTTCGCAAATACCAGCAGCAGTGTTAGCAGGAATTTTAATTACAGTTGGTATTGGTGTAATGGATTATAAAGGTCTAAAAGCAATTCCTTATATGCCAAAACAGGAAGTTGTTATTATGTTGGTAGTTCTCGTTTTAGCCTCGGTATGGAATTTGGTTTATGCAGTTGGTATTGGGTTACTAATTTCTTCTCTCTTATTTATGAAAGCTATAGGAGACTTAACCTCCGAACAATCTCATTTAAGTCCGCTATTTATTGATGATGAGGATTCTGAAGCAGAACAACTACCCGAAAACTTGAAGGAAAAAATTGTAGTTAAGCAAATTATGGGACCTTTGTTTTTTGGTTCTACCAGCGACTTTCAGCGCTTGTCGCAAGAAATTACGGAGAAGTCTTCTATTGTGATTTTTAATATGACTCGCATGCAATATATGGATCAATCTGGTTTGTATGTAATGGAGGATGTATTAATAGAATTGGTTAATCAGGGAAAGCAAATAATGCTTGTTTCCATACCTGAGCAGCCTAAACACATGTTATGTGTTATAGATATTATTCCTGAACTTATACCTAACGACCAAATTTTCGATTCTATAGAAGACTGTTTGGCTTGGCTTAAAGAAACTGAAAAAGTTTAATAAAACTCATTCGAAATGAAAGCATTTACTAAATTACAACAAGAAAAAATGACTCCTAAGGTTGCATTAAATAGATTACTAGACGGAAATAAAAGATTCACAGAGCAAATGCAGGTCGAAAGAGATCTTAGAACTCAAGTTTCTGCTACTGCTAAAGGTCAGTTTCCTTTTGCAGCAATATTGAGTTGTATAGATTCTAGAGTTCCAGTAGAAATTGTTTTTGATCAAGGTATAGGTGATTTATTTAGCGCTAGGGTTGCAGGAAATATAGTAAATATAGATATTTTGGGTTCTTTAGAATACGCCACTAGAGTTGCAGGTTCTAAGTTAGTAGTTGTTATGGGGCATACCAAATGCGGTGCTGTTACTGCTGCTTGCCAAAATGTGGAGCTTGGTAATATAACCTCTTTACTATCTAAAATAAAGCCTGCTATTGCTCTTTGTGAAACTAATTCAAGCACAGGTAAGCTATCTGTTGAGAACGTTGCAGTTGAAAATGTACGTGTTTCGATAGAAAACTTACGAACGGAAAGTCCTATTCTAGCAGAGATGGAACAACAAGGGCTCATACAAATTGTAGGAGCTATGTACGATGTATCCACGGGTATAGTTTCGGTACTTTAAAAGTTCTGGAATTCGAAGAAACATTTACTAATATTGATTTTACGCAGCAACTTTTAAGCGGTAACGAGTATGAAACATGCAATTTTAATAATTGCATGTTTTCTCATGTTAGCTTAGCTGAATTAGTATTTATAGATTTTACTTTTCATAATTGCGACTTAAGTAATGTAAACTTAAATAATACTGCTTTTCAAGAGGTGTATTTTGTAAATTTTAAGCTTTTAGGTTTACGTTTCGATACTTGTAAACTCTTTTTATTAGAGTTTAATTTTAATTCATGTACGCTTAACTATGCCTCTTTTTTTGGACTTAAAATTCCTGAAACTAAGTTCCATAATTCTAGTTTATTGTAGGTAGACTTTACTGAGTCTGATTTAAGAAATGTCGATTTTAGCAACTGTAATTTAGCTGGTGCTTTGTTTGCGAATACTATTTTGGAAGGTGCAGATTTTAGAAGTTCACAAAATTTTACTGTTGACCCTTTGGTTAATTATATACGAAAAGCAAAGTTTTCTAGGGATTCAATTGAAGGCTTATTGTTTAGCTTTAAGATCATTATTGAGTAAAGCAAAAATGCTCCAAATTGAGTTTTTTTATTCCGAATAAAACTTACACTTTGTTTTTATGTTTTAAAACTAAGGCTTCTACATAAAAAATAATTTCTTCCGCAACATTTTTAATTAAGTCCCCATTTCGTTCTAGTTTTCTAACTGAAGACAGTATGTATAAATGTTTTTTTAAGTTTAAAGGTTCTGCCTTAATATGTTCCGATAAAATGTTAACCACGTTAATATTGTGGTCGTTTAAACTCTGATCCATTGCATAAACTTTACGTGCCAAATCCGTGTCTTCATTTTCGTATGCTTTTATAATATTGCTTAACATTTTTAAGCATATTGTAAACATCTCAATAATTTTAGTTTGTAGCAATAGTTTGGGATCAAATGCTGTCTCTTGTTTTAGAATATAAGAAGCTATTGCATCCACATTGTCTGCTAGTCGCTCTAAGTCGTTATTGATTTTGTAATTAGATAAAACAAAACGTAAATCTATGGCTACTGGAGTGTATAGAGCTAGAATGTTTTCACAATCAGCATCAATTTGTAGTTCTAAGCCATTTATGCGTTTTTCTGTTTCTCTAACTTCATTAGCAAGATCCTTATCGAATGTAACAAGTGCTTTTTTCGTTTTTTTAACCTGGCTTTCAACAGTAAGTAACATCTTTAGCATATTACTTTTAAGCCTTTTTATTTCAAGTTTTAAATGTGTCATATCGTCTCTTTAACCGAATCTACCGGTAATGTAATTTTGAGTTTTTTCCTCTCTTGGATGCGTGAATATTTCTGCAGTTTTATCGAACTCTATTAGCTTACCCATATAAAAGAATGCAGTATAATCACTTATTCTACTTGCTTGTTGCATATTATGCGTAACAATCACTATTGTGTATTTTTCTTTTAAATTGAATATTAGTTCTTCAATTTTTGCAGTTGAAATTGGATCTAATGCCGATGTAGGCTCATCCATTAATAATACTTTAGGATTTACAGCTAAAGCTCTTGCAATACACAATCGCTGTTGTTGCCCCCCAGATAAAGACAATGCTGGGTTTTTTAAATCGTCTTTAACTTCTGACCATAGAGCTGCTTGTTTTAAGGCTGACTCTACTCTTTTCTTAATAAATTCTTTATCTTTCATTCCTTGGATTTTTAAGCCATAGGCAACATTATCAAAAATGCTTTTTGGAAATGGATTTGGTTTTTGAAAAACCATTCCTACGTTTGCTCGTAAGTCTTCAACCCGTATTTTAGACTGATATATATCTTCTCCATCAATGCTTATTTTACCAGTCATCGAAAAGGAGTCTATATAGTCGTTCATTCGGTTTAACACCCTTAAAAAGGTTGATTTACCACAGCCCGATGGTCCTATTAATGCAGTTACAGTGTTGGGTTTTATATTTAAATTAATGTCTGTTAAGGCTTTTTTGTCTCCGTAATAAACATCAACATTTTCTGATTTAATTTTATAGTCTGTAGATTTCATGTTTTTTGCTGTTTTACCAGTTGTGTTTTTTCTGCCAGCGATTTCTTAGATAAACCGCTACGCCGTTCATAATAAATGTAATGGTAAGAAGAAGTAGTATTGCTGCAGCTGCATTTACACTAAATCCATGTTGTGGTCTAGATATCCAGTTGAAAATCTGAATCGGTAAGACTGTAAACTCATCTAAAGGAGAACTTGGAGCAAAGGGTACATAGGCTAAGGCTCCTACAACTAATAGAGGAGCAGTTTCTCCAACAGCTCTAGATATTGCTAATATTACACCTGTTAGTATTCCACCCATTGATGCAGGTAGAATTTGCTCCCAAATAGTTTGCCATTTACTAGCACCTAAACCGTAAGAAGCCATTCTCAAAGAGTTTGGTACAGCTCTAATTGCCTCCCTTGTTGTTACAATAATTATTGGAAGAACAAGTAATGATAAAGTAAGTGCACCTGCCAATAGACTATTGCCAAGATTTAACATCCTGCCAAAAACTTCTAAACCTAATAGTCCATAAATTATAGAAGGAACTCCAGCTAAATTAGAAACATTAATTTCTAGTAAATCAGTAAATCGGCTCTTTTTTGTATATTCTTCAAGATAAATTCCAGTAGAAATACCTAGTGGAAGTGAAAATATAGTTGTGAGGAATAATATCCAAACTGTTCCCGCTAATGCAGTATATATTCCGGCTTTTTCTGGTTTTCTTGATGGCAAGCTTTTTATAAAATCTAGATCAATTCTATTGTACCCTTCATAAAATACTTGCCCAATTAAGAAGGTTAAGATAAGCAGTCCAAAAAGTGTAGCTATAAGTCCCACAAGGCCAAAAGCTTTGTCTTTTATTCTATTTATATATCCTCTATTCATATTCTTCTCTGAATTTTTTTCTTACCCAAAATGCAATATTGTTTAATATAAAAGTGAATACAAAAAGTGTCATTCCTGCCGCAAAAATTGTTTTATATTCTAACGAACCATGAGGAACATCGCCTAAACTTACTTGTACTATATAAGCTGTAATTGTTTCAATAGGCACTAATGGGTTTAACGTTAGTCTAGGTTGCTGTCCTGCTGCAATGGCTACAATCATCGTTTCACCAATTGCTCTAGAAAAAGCCAGAATAACAGACACAATAATACCGGATGATGCTGCAGGAACCATAACTCTAAATGATGTCTGTAACCGAGTAGCTCCTATTCCATATGAAGCTTCACGAATAGATTTTGGAACAGATCTTAAAGCATCCTCACTCATAGATGAAATAAATGGAATTATCATAATCCCCATTACAATACCAGCAGACAATGCATTAAATCCTGAAATATTAGGAAGTATTGTTTTTAAAAATGGAGTTACAATCATTAATGCAAAGAATCCATATACGACTGTAGGAATTGATGCTAACATTTCTAGTAAAGGTTTGACGATAAGTCTCAATCTTTTTGGAGCATACTCACTTAAATAAATTGCGATTGATAATCCAAGTGGCAGTGCTACAGTTAAAGCGATAGCAGTAGTTAATAGTGTTCCACTTATTAAGGGCATTATACCAAATCTTTTATTTGCAAATAAAGGTGTCCATTGGTTGTCGGTTAAGAATTCGACTATAGAAACTTCTTTAAAAAAGGAGAAGCTTTCGCTAAATAGCACCCAAATAATTCCAAATGTTGTGAGCACAGTAATGGTCCCACTAAGTTTTAGTACTAACTCTATACAGACTTCTTTGTTTTTTTGTGTCATTTTAAATAAGAAAAACAAGCTCAAAGTTGAGCTGTTTAGTTTGTAAAATACTTAGCTGTTTTTACTTGATGAACTCGTTAAATTCAGCAATTTCAGATTGGTATTTTTCCTCTGGTAATGCAACGTAGCCTACTTCATTTGCAATAACACTTGCCGATTGTAAATAGAAATGTACAAAGTTTATTACTTCAGGTTTTGTCGCAGCGGTATTGCTAACGTATATAAAAATGGGTCTAGAGAGTGGTTCGTATACTCCAGAAGACACAGTTTCTAATGATGGAATAATCCCTCCATCACCATTATTAACAGCTACTAAATCTAACTTGTCTTTATTTTCTTCATAATACGCTAATCCAAAGAAACCTAAAGAGTATTTATCGGTAGCTATACCCTGAACTAAAACATTATCGTCTTCTGAGGCTGTATAGTCGCCACGAGTACCAATTTTTTTTCCACATATAACTTCTGCAAAGTAATCGTAAGTTCCTGAGGCTACTCCAGGACCAAAAAGGTGAATCTCTTTGTTTGGCCATTCTGCTCTTATTTGATTCCAATATAAGATGTTTTCTTGTGCCTCTGGTTCCCACATTTTTTTCAGTTCCTCCACAGTTATTGTACTGAGCCAGTCGTTATCTGGATTTTTTATAACTGCCAAGCCATCGTAGGCAACTGTAAGTTCTATCCATGAGATATTATTTTCTGTACAAGCAGTTTGTTCTCTTTCTTTTATAGGTCTTGAAGCATCGTTAATATCTATTTCTCCACGATAGAACTTTTTAAATCCACCTCCAGTACCAGAAACACCAACAGTTACTTTTACTGCTGCCTGCTCTATTCTGTATTCTTCTGCTATTGCTTCAGTTATAGGATATACGGTACTCGATCCATCAATTTTAATTTCACCTATAAGTACATTTTCTTTAGTTTGTTTGGTGCTTTTGTTTGTTCCGCAGGATGCAACTAATATAGTTGCTGTGAACAAGGTAATAATAGTTTTTCTTTTCATCTTTGTTTTCGTTTTTGATTACAGGCCAAATCTAAAGCCTAAATTGTGTAGTCCTGTTACTAGACTTTTAACCTATAATTAAGAAATAATAAATATTGTTATGCTCTTGTTAAGGTCTTGTTAAGTACCTTTGATAATTGTGCTTATTTCTACAGCTTTATTTTGCTTAATTGTTATTTGTAAATTAATTATTTTACATATTTTTACTCAAAATTATTATTTTAATCGTCTAATTTTTAGATGTGTACACCCGCTTAACCTAAACTTAACATTAGGTTTATTTTAGTTTAACCAACCTGTGTAGTTTATGTACTTTATTTGCAGAGTAAAATTTAAATAACACACGTTATGAACACTACTTCTACAGTTACAAGAATCGAAATCAGCAAGTTTTTATATGCAGCTATTTTAGTTGCCGTATACACTATCGCTGTATTAGCATAATTAGATTTTCTAATTAATACACTTATTAATATTATGAAGAAGCTAATCAAACGATTTAGTTTTCCTGTTTCTCTTTGGCTACAAAAAGACGAGAAATCTTTTCTTACTTTTGTTATAGCAGCTTTTATGCTTGCTATGTTTGCAACACCTTATCCTCAATTTGCAATGTGGGTAGGGTTTTTATTTGCCGCTTATGCTGCAGTTGCCAACGATTCTATTCAAACATTAGGGACTTTTATAGCTTCTAATCAAGATAAAAAATGGTGGGTGCTTTGGATTTTTATTGGTGGTATATTTTTATGTACCGTTGGTTATAGTTGGTATAACTATAATGGTGATGTGTCTCACGGTCGTTTAATGGCTAAAGGATTTGAAATAGCTCCCAAGAAATTCCACTTCTTGCAAATTGCTGCTCCAATATTCTTATTAATACTTACTCGTTTAAGAATGCCTGTTTCAACAACATTCATTCTCTTAACTTCTTTCGCTACAGCTCCTGCGGCTATTGGTAAAGTATTAGCAAAAAGTATGAGTGGTTATATATTAGCCTTCTTTTTAGGGGTAACAGTATTCTTAATTATTTCTAAACTCGCAAAAAAATATTTTGTTGGAGAAGCTAAGTTCGGTTGGACTATAGCCCAATGGATTACTTCGGGTACGCTTTGGTCTGTTTGGTTAATGCAAGATGCAGCAAATATTGCAGTTTACCTTCCTCGTGACATGGTTTTTGCCGAGTTTATGGGCTTTGCTATGGTTGTGTTTATAGGTTTAGGTTTATTGTTCTATTATAAAGGTGGCAGAATTCAAAAAATTGTAACCGAAAAGTCAGTTATTACTGATGTTCGTTTTGCTACGATTGTAGATTTTATTTACTGTATTATCTTATTTTACTTTAAATTATACAGTTCTGTACCTATGAGTACAACATGGGTGTTTATCGGTTTACTAGGTGGTAGAGAGGTCGCAATGGCTATTCGTAAAACAGGAGATCATAGCGTAGGGCACTCTGTTAAATTATTACTAAAAGATTTTTCTTATGCCATGATAGGTCTATTTATATCCATTGCTATTGCAATAGGTGTAAACGATCAACTATCATTAACCTCAATGATGGAAACAATTCCTTCAGAGTTTGCTTCTGGAATTACAAAGTTCTTTAGTAAGTTAGGACTATAACATTATTAAAAAAAAACTCCCTTCTTAACTAGGGAGTTTTTTTTGCACTTATTCTTTATATTTACAAAAACTTTTTTTGATTATGACCAGTAATAATCGCATACTCTTAGTAGATGATGAAAAAGATATTCTAGAATTTTTAAGTTACAACCTAAAAAAAGAAGGATTTGAAGTTGCTACTTGTACTAATGGACAAATGGCTTTGGATACACTGAAGGATTTTAAGCCACACCTTATTGTATTAGATGTGATGATGCCTGGAATGGATGGTATAGAAACCTGCGAAAATATTAGAGCTAATCCAGATTACGATAATGTTTTAATTACATTTTTAACTGCTCGATCCGAAGATTATTCTCAGGTTGCTGGCTTAGAAGCAGGTGCCGATGATTATATTAATAAGCCTATAAAACCTAAGGTTTTGGTGAGTAGGGTAAAGGCACTTTTAAGACGAAAAGGTTCTGCTTCAGTTTTAGAAGAAAAGATCGATATTATTGAAATAGCAGATCTAAACATAAACAGAGAACGTTATTTAGTTACTGTTGATGATGAGCCTTTGGCACTTCCTCGCAAGGAATTCGAAATCTTATACCTACTTGCTTCCAAACCTGGAAAGGTCTTTAAGAGAGATGAAATTTTTGATAAAATTTGGGGTGATGGAGTTGTCGTAGGTGGTAGAACTATTGATGTGCACGTTCGTAAATTACGTGAAAAATTAGGTAGAAATTATATTGAAACTGTAAAAGGTGTTGGTTATAAATTTAGATTGAATGAATAAAACAACTAAGTTTATTAGTAAGTTTAAATCAGCCATGTCTCAATCTTGGTTAGTTTCTTTTGTAGCTTCATTACTTTTAATGCTTGTAATGACTATACATATAGTCTTATTCGAGTTTTCGATTTGCTTCTCTAATTCTGTAATATTAGTCTCTTCGGTTGGATTTACTAGTTTCTTCTTAATTCACTGGTTGGTAGATCAGTTTATCTATAATAAGATTAAATTGATTTACAAAAACATAAATGACTTAAAGTCTAAACCCGGAGATTTGAAAAATATAAACCTTAGAAAGGTTAATAAAGATGTAAATTCTTGGAATGTTAAAAA
>CESE01044272.1_pt1 | contig 19925 bp, 15 predicted proteins | sample 350271 | NCBI WGS metagenome assembly CESE01 (sample SAMEA2621536, study PRJEB7988) | marine metagenome | isolation source: saline water (ENVO:00002010), including | reverse complement strand
ATTACTGTTCTTACTTCTTGTTCCATTTTTATTAGAGTATTACTTGATCTTTTACAAGAGGGGAAACTTTGCTTCCGATCAGTTCTATTGATTCCATTAATTTTTTATGAGGAATACTCACGTCCATTTGAAATGAGAATCTTGAGATTCCTCCAAGTGCTTTACTATGCCGAAGTATTTTCTCTGCAACTTCCTCCGGGCTTCCAACAAGCAATGCTCCAAGAGGTCCATTTTGAGCATCAAACCTTGCTTTTGTAACAGGAGGGAAACCACGTTCCTTTCCTATTTTGTTAAACATCTCAGCATAGCCAGGATAAAAATCTTGAATAGCTTCCTCTCTAGTATTTGCTACATAGCCCAATGAGTGTAACCCTACCTTTAATTGTTCTGGCGCATGACCTGCTTCTTTTCCAGCTTGTCTATATAAATCAACAAGTGGTTTAAATCGGTGTGTTTCTCCTCCAATAACAGCAACCATGAGAGGCATGCCCAATGTTCCTGCTCTTGCAAATGAAGCGGGCGTACCTCCAACTCCCAGCCAAATGGGTAATTTATTTTGTTGTGGACGGGGATAAATGGCCTGATTATTTAGTGGAGGACGAAATTTACCTGACCAAGTGACAAATTCATTATCACGGATTTTAAGTAAGAGTTCTAATTTTTCAGAGAAAATCGCATCATAATCATCCAGACTAAAACCAAAGAGCGGAAAAGATTCGGTGAACGAACCACGTCCAGCAACGATTTCTGCTCTCCCCTCTGAAATTAAGTCTAAGGTTGCGAAATTTTGAAAAACCCGAACTGGATCTGCCGCACTAAGCACTGTAACGGCACTCGTCAAAATGATGCGCTTGGTACGTGAAGCGGCTGCCGCCAATAGCATGGGAGAAGCCGAATCCAGAAATTCTTTTCGGTGGTGTTCGCCAATACCAAATACGTCTAAACCAACTTTGTCTGATTGTTCAATTCTTTCGAGGAGTTCTCCTATTGCTTGTGAAGCACTTATTTCATTATTTATTGGTGCTGCTGCAAAGCTATCTATTCCTATTTCCATCCGAGTTACTTGTTTTCGTAATAAGAAAGTGCTCCTGATGGACATTTACTGATTTGTGCTTTTAGCTCTTCAGTTGTTGCATTTTCTATGGCTATCCAAGGTGATGCTTTTGGGTTGTATACCTTTGGTAAGGTACCAACACAGACCGCAGCATGTTGACAAAGTTTAGGCTGCCACTTTATGGTGATTTCACCATTTGTATATTCTTTGCTTTCCATTAATTTGAATTATTTTACTGTAAAATATTTATGTATTGTCTTTTGGATGAAGGGAATTCCAATTATCCCAGCTGGTAGTCCAATCACTATTCCAACACCAATACTTTTTAACCATGCAAACATGAATCCCGGGAAAAATCCACTGTTAATCCACATCATAAAAAAGGACATTACGATAGACATCAAAACAACGATTGCTACTCCTTCTATTAATCCATATACTCTCTTGCTTACTTTCATAGTTTTATAGTTTATCAAGATCAGTGATTACTTCTAATAATGCAGGACCTTCTGTTTGAAATAACTCCTTCATTTTAGCTTCAACTTCTACGTTGTTTTCTGCTCTTAATCCTGTCAGAGTTAGGCTACAATACATCTCGAATATCTTTTGTTTTGTCAAATACACTTTTTGCAAAAGGGCATAATGGTATAATGCTCACATTCATTTTACGAGCAAATTCAACGGCTGCAATCACTAATTTGTTACCTACACTTTTTCCTTTAAATTCGGGTTTAACTTCTGTGTGATCAATAATAAATCTGTCTGTCCCCGCCCAAGTATAGGTCATCATTCCCACTTCAATATTATTCTCACTAGCTTTAAAAAGCCCCTTTTCTTCAGTGTTTCGCTGTTTTATTTCCATTTAATATGTTCCTTTTATTAATTTCCTTTGACATGTTTTATAATTTTAGTTCAACAAATCACTAATTACATTTTATCAGGATCAGTTATTACTTCTAATAGTGCAGGTCCTTCTGTTTGAAACAGCTCTTTCATTTTAGCTTCAACTTCTTCATTATTTTCTGCTCTTAATCCTGTCATTCCGCATGATTGAGCAAAGTCACTAAATTTTGGATTTGATAAATCAGTTTTCCATACATCAAATTCTCCAGATCTTTGCTCCTTACTAATCTTTGCCAATTGGTTGTTGTTGATGATAATTAACTTGACTGGAATATTGTATTGCACTAATGTTGTTAGTTCTGCCATATATTGACCAAAACCACCGTCACCGGCTACTGCAACTATGGGTAATTTGCCTTTGGTCGCGGCCCAAGCACCTATGGAAGCAGGTAATGCGAATCCTATTGAACCTAGGTAACCAGATAATAGAAAGCGATGATCTTGACTTTCAAAATAGCGACCAAAACTGTAGGCATTATTCCCTACATCAACACACATAACACCCTTCTCAGGAACCTGTTTGTTTAACTCAAGAAAAACTTTTGAAGGTGTAGCGTTATCAGAAGCTTCATTTGCTCTGTTTTCTTTTTCTTTTCTCCAATCCGCCCACCTTGTCTTAATTTCCTTTTCTGGTTGTTGAGCGATTGTGCTATTATCTAACGCTTCATTTAAGAGCGATGCTGTGGTATCTATATCTCCTAAAACACGCACAGATATAGCATTAAATTTGGCAAGAGCCAATGGATCATGATCTACTTGTATCGTAGGAATACTTTCTGAAATTCCTGTGTGGCGCGCAAACGAAGCACCAAATACAATAAGTAAATCGGCAGAGCTCATAAAATGCGCTGCAACTGGAGTACCACTTTTACCTAATACACCACAAGCGAGTGGATGCGCATCCGAAACAGCTCCTTTCGCTTTAAAAGTGGTCATTATTGGCGCGCCTATTTTTTTAGCAAAGTTTAATATCTCTGAAGAAGCATTTCGAGCACCATGACCTATAATAATAGTGGGTTTCTTCGCTTTTTTTATTAATGCGTTGGCTTTATTTAATTCTTCTTTTGGAGGAGAGATAGCTAGGTTAGGCATTCTTCCTTCGCTATTGGAAGCGGTTGAATCATTGGCAGGAAGTACCTGTATTTCGTCTGGAAATGTGAGGTGCGAAACACCTTTATTGAGTATGGCATGTTTTATAGATAAGCCCATTAACTCAGCATGTGGACTGTCGGCTTGCACTCTATGATTAAAATCAGCAACCGAACTAAAGGCAGAAACTAAATCTACTTCTTGAAAATTACCTGTACCTACTACCTGAGTGGCTACTTGTCCCGTCAGCGCCAATAGGGGAGCCCTGTCCACTTTTGCATCCCACATACCTGTAAATAAATTGGTTGCTCCTGGTCCTGCAATGGTTAAGCAGGCAGCCGGTGTTCCTGTAAGTTTTCCATAAGCAGAGGCAGCAAAAGCTGCAGCTCCTTCGTGTCTTATTCCTATGAATTTCAGCTTACCCTTTTCTTCTTGCAAACGCATGGCGTCTGCCAAGCCCAAATTGGAGTGGCCTACCATTCCAAAAACGGTATCAACTCCCCAATTCACCATTGTTTCAACCATTACATCAGAAATGGTCGTCTCATGTACGGTCTCTTCTTCCACTTCTACATAAACGCCATCATCTTTGATCTCTAATTTATAGGCCTGAACTTTATCATCAAATCCTTCTGGAGACTTTCCTGTACAAGTATGAAATTCATAACCATGCCAAGGACATTTAATAAAGCCATTTTCTATTGTACCTTCATTCAAAGGGCCACCCATATGAGGACAGGCGTTGTCTACCGCACCTATTTCTCCATTCACTTTAGAAGCAGCTAATGTTTTCTTACCTGCTTGTACTTTTAAGATTTTCCCTTCTTCTATAGATTCAGGATTATCCAGAATTTTATACCATTTTTTTTGAGCGCTCATAAACTTTATTAATAATTAATGGTGAAATGTGTCGACAGTAGTCTACTTAATGAACTTAATTATTTTGATCACTATTTTTAGATTATCTCATGTTCGCTATTTGGAAACCAACAGTCATGAATAAGTTTTCTTTAGTGCTTACTGGGTCAACTATATTTTCATATCGATAATTCAAATTTGCCGAAAGCGAGAAAATTTTACTCAATTTGAACAGTAACTTTGGCTCAATTCGGAGGGTATAATTCGTTTCCTCTTGAACAGACTGAAAATAATAGAAGGTGTAATTGAAATGAAGCCTGTCCTTGATTAATACATCTGATCCAAAGAGTATGAAATTAGCACGGAATGTTTCATAACCTACTACATTCTCAAACGCTGTCTTATCGTAAGAAGCGAACGAATTTAATCTTAGCTCGTGGTTTGTTTTTTTGATAATAGTCAGCCCAAAGCCAAGGCCTGGGGCATGTCTTGACTTCATTTGATATAACAGGCTTGATTCATATATATAACCAGCAATTGGGCGAATTCTCTTTTGCGGAAACAGTGTAAAGGTTCCCCTTGTTATAATTTCATTTTGAAATGGAAAGCCATTTAATTTTTGGTATACATAGCTTCCAACTAAATCAATCCCGAAAGTTGTATTAGACAAAGTTGTGTGCAGCGAAAGTGGAACCATAAGCTGATTAAGTCTGCCTTTTGCCAATGACATCGATGCATTAAATTTATAGTTGAAACTCAATGAGTCTTTCAGCTCAACTTGATCAGATTGCGAAAATCCATAATTCGAGGTGGATAGCAGAATGAAAAGAAGTATCCCTTTAAAAATGTTTTTTGTTATTGTCTTTTCGATAATCATTTAGATTAATGTTCTTTAAATTGTTTCTGCGGCAGAAATCCCATTTTGTCCATTTGATAGTCGGGCATGGCCTCCAAAATTTCTGTTTGTGAATTCATAACAAATGGGCCATATTGTTTTACGCGCTCGTTAATTTAATCTCTAGCTAAAAATAAAAGCAATGATTTTTCATAATCGTCAATAGGATAAATAGATGAGTTCTATTTGCCGAATAAAATTTAGTGCATAGCAAATCACCCAATGAAATTTAATTCATTAATTCAATCGTGTTTCTTACCGTAAGTTGATAGAAAATTACAGACTCATATGTGATCCATCACAGTATGGAGGGTTCTTTGATTGCTTACACAAACACATCGCTGCAGTTTTGTTTTCTTCTGCTTTAAATACATTTGGCGTAAACTCGCTTCCTGCATGCGCACCGTTGCACCATGGCTGATTTTCTGATTTACCACATGCGCACCATGCATATGTTTTACCTTCTTCTAATTGTTCCATTTGTGGCGCTTTGCCAGCTACTTTTGCGTTACTCATAATGCTTGATTTTTTGATTTATACAAAAATCAGCATTAATGCATGCCTATGCATTCATGTAGATTAACAAATTAAAGAAGGTTATTTTTTTCTAGCTATTTCGCCTCTAATGGTACTTAAAGCTTGTGGGGTAATTCCAAGGTAGGAGGCAATCATTTTCTGCGGAACTCTCTGAATGATATCCGGGTAGGTTTCAAGGAAGTGATTATAACGTTGGATCGCGGACGCACTCATTAGCATGATAATTCGTTTCTGAAGCACACTAATACGCTTGTGTAACTTATGTAGATCACTTTTCGGGGGTGAGATTTTTGAAATTGGGACAACTATAGAATCTTCCAAGGCATCAATAAATAACTCACCTTTTTCTCCTAGTGCTACGTTGTCCCCGACTATCCAGCCTTCGGAACCAAACATGAAGATGTGTTCTTTACCCTTCTCGTCAATGGTGTAACTTCTTAGTAATCCTTTTTTTACAAGGAATACAGAAGTGCTCAATACTCCTGTTTTCTGGAGAAATTCGCCTTTCTTAACTTGCTTGATTTTCTCTTCTGAGTCAAGACTTAATATTTCGTTAATGTTTTCCATTCTCTATTAATGCACGCCAACGTACGTGTATGTGCACTGGTGTACATATCCACACTATATGTTTAGTGTTGCTAATCTACTCAAAAAGCTCATTCCACCCCCGCAAACACAAAGAAATATCACCATTATCAACTGACTCACAATGTTTTGATTTACCTGCTAGAATATATAAGTTAAGAATCTTTTTGGTGGACCCGCTCCCTTAATCGTATACAATACGTATAATCTGCACTTAGTAGTTTAAGCGTTTAAAAACGCCATTCCACAAAAAACCCCATCCAACTAAGGACAGGGTTCTTAAAATAGGGTGTATTGGAATCTTCTTATTGCAACGCGGATCATAAGCCTAGCTGTACTTCTGCTGGTGGCTAAAGTAGCTGCATTTATAAAACCGCTTGAGGTATTGAATACCTTACATCTTTACTACTTTAAACGTTTTTGAAAAATTATCGTTATGGCATCTGATGAAATAACTTCCCGAAACAAAACCCTCTAGAGATAAGGTAGTTTTTCCACCACTATTCTTTGAAAGTGAGCTTGTTTTAATTGTTCGGCCCAAATTATCGTAAACTTCAATTTTTACTGCTTCAGATATTTCAGAAAACAATTCGAATTCAATATTAATACTATTGTAAGTTGGATTCGGATATATCTTGATCGCATTGGCTAACAGGTCATGTTCATTAACCTGCAGACCAGTTCCAACTAGGATAGGGACACTTACCTCATATTGGCAGATCTCTGATGCGTCCTGCACGATTACGTTATAGTTCCCCACGGCTAAATCGAAGAATTCATTATTGTCAACAAAGTTTTGACCTCCATCAATACTATATTGATAAGGACCGACTCCTGAAGTAGGAGTGATTACAATCGAACCATTGGCAGTTACAACAGAAGAGGTTACGCTATCTTGTATATCTGCAGTTGTAAACGTACAGGTTTCAATAGAAACGGTCTCTTCATAAGAGCAATCTCCAGTGGCACCCTCTATGACTATGGTATACTCTCCTGGAGCCAAATCTGTGAAGTTATTATTCTCAACAAATGTTAGCCCTCCATCTATACTGTATAGAAATGGATTCACCCCTGAATTGGTATTAATTGTAATAGCTCCATTGTTATCGGTTGAATGGGATAAGTTTATATCTGCTGTAATCCCACATCCTGTTCCATCAGGACAAAACACTTCTTGTGCCTCATAATCAAAGTCACCATCATTTGTAGCAATAGTCTCCCCTGATGAATTATTAACTAGAAAAGCATATTGGTTTCCAGGGGTGTCAAAAATTCCATCTCCATATGAATCGTAAACGTTTAGCGTGAAGCAAGAACTATAATCAAGACAAATCTCTTGAGTAAAGGTTTGATTGGCACCTTCTACACCCCCGCTTGCAATAACTTCATTTACCCCTTCATCATATACTTCCCAAGAAGTCTCACCAGGCCAATTATCTGCGTTGATAATCAACGTTACAGTGTCGTAATCTGAATCTAGATTTGTGGTTGTAGAAGCTGAATTATTAGTTCCATCTCCGTCAATTTGACTGTTCACACTTAACAAGCTGAGCGTGATGTCATTGTTAGTCTGCATAAGATTATCATCAATGGTTACAGTCACTGTCCCCACCCCTTCGAACGGCACATCTACCGCTGAATTAATAACGTCTAAAACAAATCCATTAACAACCACTTGAATTTGCACATTGGTAATCATTGTTTCTCCTAGGTTAGTTATGACAGCATCTAATTCCACTTCGTCATTACAAACAACGGCCAAGTCGCCAATTGAAATCGACCCATCCAATACATGGACTTTACTTAAAATATAGGTTAACGTATCATTATTAATATAGTCATCATCTATATGAGAAACGACACCTGTGATGTTATAATCCCCAATAGCTGAAAAATCTTGTGGAATTGTGAATTGGAAATCAGCATCTGAAAAAGGTTCAATTGTTTCGTTAATAGGCATGGTTTCCACCAATTGATCATCGACAAATAAAGAAATATCAAAATCGCTCATATCGTTCAATCCTGTATTGGCAATTCTCACCGTCACTAACTCATTGTTTCCTAAACTTGAAGAAGATTGAGGATCTAGAAATTCGGTTATACCTAAATCACTATTGGCTTTAACATCTGCCCAAAAGGAAACCCAAGGTCTTGCTTGTTTTATTACCAGTTGATCTTCAGAAGTTACCTTATACTCTATATCCATTGAGAATCCTTCTGCTCCCTCAACATCGTACAAGATGCCAAATTCATCATGAATAACGGTAAGGTATTCTCTCATTAAATCTAGATATACCTGATCCATTATCAGCTCACCTGGCTCCACTAAGTTGGACAATCCCAACACGAGATAACCACCACCTTGTAAAGGATTTTCATACAACAAAATTTCCTCTGGCACGGTGTTCGGATCTGGGTTTGTAATCAATGACTCTCCTACTTGTGTGTTTAGATAAAAGGTACTGTCTGTTTCGTAAATAGGGTCAATACTAATCCCTACGCCATTAGATAATTCCTCTTCAAAATTGGGGTGGCACAGCACTCCCATAGCTGCTATGTAGTGATCAACACGATAAAAATCTCTTTCTTCATATGCTCTAAAATTCCACATACTAGCATAGACTTGTTTGATGGATTTTTTGATATGTCCTTCATCGAGATGTTGGGTTTTGGAAGCGTATAAGCCCGCACCACTAAATCCCGGTAAATCCTCATTATTCGTGCTTGAGCGGCATCTAACAGCAGTACCCACTGGGAAATCATCATGCATGGCTTGTAAATCATCCAGCATCCACTGAGGCATGGGTGCATCTTTAATGTCTCTTCTAAAATCGGTCAAACGCTCAATTCGAAAATTTATATCAGTTTGGAACGTAGGATTATCTATCATGACTTGCGCCTCCTGATAGAAATTATTGAATAGCATAAATTCATCATAGTAGTAAAACGGAATTCCAAAACCATCGGGTATCGTGCCACTTGGGAACCCAAAGGTTCTCATGGTTGAAACGTTAGAACATTTGGCTCCAAAGGCAGCAGACATCTCAAAATCAATGTCATCTAGGGGTAAGATATCTGTAATACTTAAATCTCGAATTGGGATTTGTGGTTCTGTTGGTCTGAGGTCTTCATACCAGGCATTCACTTCATCCAAAGTGGCTTCTCTTATTTGGAATGTCTCATTTTCTACTTTGTAATAAATGTAGTTTCCTAACAGATTTGCTATTGAATCAATCGACAAAGGGTCTGCGATATAGGCATTAGGAACATTGTCTTGAATGGCTCTTAAGTTAACGTGCGACAATGGAGTCTGTATAACAGAAGTTATGATTCCACCAACTCTAGGTAATGAATTTGGTAATGCGTCATAGAGGACAACATCTCTACTCCCAGGTGTTTCACTAAGATCCTCCATATGTTTAAAGAAGCCATATCCTTCCGCTTCATGAAAAGGGATATAGTTGATTTCAGCGAAAACATCAGATTCTAAAACAACATCTATTCTAGAATCTACAAATTCATCAGCGTAATTATTGAGGTAGTCGTTTTCATCATTCTGTCCAATAAAATGGTTCATGCTGTTCTGAAGAAAAGGCATGTTGGCTGCCAACAACTCATATGTTCTTTGGGTAGCTTCAAAATCATATGCATTTCCGAAAGAGAAGTTAAATGAATAGCTTCCTATAACCCCATTTGGAAGAATGTCACTAGGATTAAACACGATTTCTCCAGAGCTATCATCTCCATCTACCGTGGCACCAATTCCATTGAAAAAAGCCGCATGTATATAATAGGTATTGCTATTGATAAAATAAATCTTTGGCTCAGGAGTATCTCTATCAAGTATTCCGAACTTAACATACAATTGGCCATCTAGAAATGGAGCCCACCCGACATCATTTACTGTAGCCAAATCCATAAAAGTCTCAGCATCCGGAATGGAGGTGGCGCCATCCTCAAGTGCAATTGCATCTGCATAGTTGATAGGAGCATCTGTAGGCATGTTATTAAACTCTGTAACGTCATCTATACCATCTCCGTCATAATCATCTGGGGTAGCTATATCATGTTCTGTTATAGAATAGTTCTCCAAAGGATAGGCTGCTACTGGTTCAGAAATCACCATAGTTCCATCAACGCCTAGAGTCATAGAGGTGGCCCAGTTAAACGTAGGACTATGCTGTGCATGCAACATATAATACTTATCTGATTGGGCTTGAATTGATAGTTGTACTTGACCAATACTATTTACCGAATAATTATCTATTGGTACGTCTTGTGAGAAACAAAAATTATATAAGGAGATGGAACAAACAAGTAGTGAAATAATTCTCTTAATCATTGTGTAAATTTTAGGCCGTGATTTTAAAGTGTTTAAATGTACTGAATATATATATATATCGTTTTTTTGGGCATATTGGATTTAATTATCCTTGAAAAGGGGCCAAACTATTTTACCAAAACTAGAACTATATCTTTTATGGACATTGAAGTAAACAAAAGGGTTGCTTGACGCAATTTTGATCCTGCCATAGACAAACAGAGTGCAGGCCATTTATAATTCAATCATTACAGACAAATGAAGAATGTAATAAATGAAGTCGACCGCATTTTTTATAAAAAACTACTTGATAAATGCGATCATAAATATCTAAGTCAATATCGCCTATATCCTCCTCAATCAAAAGACCGGCTAAAACTCCTGTAGTGTAACTATGCCCAATAACCAGAGCGTCTTGTTTTCTATCAATTAACATTTCTGAAAAACATTCAAGATCGCTAGCACTATACTCCTGAATCTCTAGTTCTTTAGATTGAGCTGTGGGCAGTGCTGTTTTTTTAGTTCGACCATAGTCTGTAGAGTAAATCGCCTCAATAGCTACATCTTTAAGAAAATTATCTAAAAACGCTGATCTTTGATCACCACATTTAGTAAGTGGAGGGTCATAGGAGTTGGATGAAAAATCTTTTTCTGAATGCCTAACTAAATATATTGTAAATATATTGTCGTGTTTCTGAGCACTAGCGCCCAATTGAAACCCAAGAATTATTAAAATTATTATGAAGTATTTGTTCGTCATTAAGTGTGTGTTGGCTAACGTTTAGTATAAGCTGTCGTTTTAATGCCGCTTATACATTGTTATGGGCTTTTATTCACTTTCAATATATACTCATATCAAGTTCATAGAAGTCTTTAATTTCTGACAACTTGATTAGTCTGTTTACTTTTATATTTTCCCATGTCTCCGTAAAAACTTCATCTCCACCTTCTGTATTTTCATTTGTATTAACTTTTTTCTGTTTCTTTTTTGTTAAAAAGTTAATGCTCGTTTCGCTGTCAACTACTGCACCTCCATTAACTTCATCAAAACCAATCAATTCAAAATCCGAATTCTGATATCTAAAGGTGTATTGCCAATACCCATATCTACCATGACTATAGAGAGCATATAAATTTCCTTTACTAATTTCAATTGACAATTCTGGTGGAAAATAAACACCACCGTCTTCGTTTTCTGAAGAAAAGCATTCGTCATTTTTTATAGCCAATTCGTAATGGTCATTTTTATTTAATAGAATTATAATACCTCTCCGGTTTCGGTCTACTTTTTCGTCAAATTGATTTACTACGATATTGCCTTTATTAGTTCCTTTGATTATGAGGACACAATCCAATACCCCGTCCTTATTTAAATCACCATTTATCTTTTCAAAGACCACATACCCTTTCGGCAAGAAGTCAGATGGTTGTTGCTTCTCTTTAACTTGTCCGAAAACGGTTGTTGTCCATGTCAGTAGTAAAATTATCAGTAATTTATTCATTGCGTGTCTCTGTTTTTTATAATTGCACATAACCGTACGTGTATGTGCACTGGTGCACATATCCACACTATATCTTTCGTGTAGCTAATCTACTAAAAAAGCTCATTCCAACCCCGAACACACTACGAAATTTAACTACTACCAACTGACGCACAACGTCTTAATTTGTTTGCTAGAATAGATAAGTTAAGAATATTTTTGGTAGACCCGCTCCCTTAACAGTATACAATACGTATAATATGCACTTGGTAGTTTATGCGTTTAAAAACGTAATTCCACAAAAAAACCCCATCCAACTAAGGAAAGGGTTCTAAAAATAGGGTGTACTAGAATCTTCTTATTGCACCGCGGATTATAAGCCTAGCAATACTTCTGCTGGTGGCTTGGCTCCGAACATCATGCGCTCAGGGTTTTCTAGCATTTCTTTTACCTTAACTAGGAAGCTTACAGATTCTTTACCGTCTATGATTCTGTGGTCATAGCTTAGCGCTAAATACATGATAGGTCTTACTACCACTTCTCCGTTTACTACTACGGCACGCTCTACTATATTATGCATTCCTAAAATAGCACTTTGTGGTGGATTAATGATAGGCGTACTTAACATACTGCCAAACACTCCTCCATTGGTGATGGTGAACGTTCCTCCTGTCATTTCATCTATGGTCATCTTACCGTCTCTGGCTTTAATGGCTAGTCTTTTGATCTCTGCTTCTATTTCATGTAGAGACATCTGCTCCGCATTTCTTACTACAGGAACCATTAGGCCTTTTGGTGAACTTACTGCTATACCTATGTCTGCATAATCATGAAAAACAGCTTCTTTACCGTCTATCATAGCGTTTACCGCTGGAAATATATTCAGTGCTTCTGTTACCGCTTTAGTGAAGAACGACATGAACCCAAGATTCACTCCGTGTACTTCTCTAAATTTATCTTTGTACTGCTTACGCATGTCCATGATAGGCTTCATGTCTATCTCGTTAAAGGTAGTTAGCATGGCTGTTTCGTTCTTGACAGCTACCAATCTCTCTGCGACTTTTCTGCGCAGCATAGACATTTTTTCATTTTTGGTATCTCTAGTTCCGCCCCATCCTGCTGTGGCTGATGAATCAAATCCTGCTGCCATGGCTGCTACCACATCATGCTGGGTAATTCTACCGTCTTTTCCTGTTCCGCTAACTTGATTGGCTTTCACGCCATTCTCTGCCATCAACTTAGCTGCTGCTGGAGAAGGGTGCCCTTTGGCATAGCTCTCTTTCTCAGGCGCTGGTGCTGGTGTATGAACGGGTGCTGCTTCTGCTTTTGGCGCGGATACTTTAGGAGCCTCTGCAGCTGCTGGTGCAGGTGCGGCTGCCTTAGCTGGTGCTTTGGCATCTGTATCGATAAGACACACTACGGCACCTACATCTACAGTATCTCCTGCCTCAGCTTTTAGGGTGATAATTCCCGCTTCTTCAGCTGGAAGTTCTAGTGTCGCTTTATCCGAGTCTACTTCGGCTATGGCTTGATCTTTTTCTACGTAATCCCCATCGGCTACTAACCAATCGGCTATTTCTACCTCAGAGATCGATTCTCCCGGTGAAGGGACTTTCATTTCTAGAATTGGCATATTCTATATGTTTTTTATTTCAATACGTTACTCGTGGAATACTCAAATAAGCTATCCATTAATTTCTCTTGCCTATTGGCATGTACCATAGACGAACCTGCAGCCGGGCTACCACTAGACTTTCTAGAAAGTAACTCTATGTTCTTATCCTCCCATTTTCTTAGGATGAAAGACCACGCTCCCATATTCTCTGGTTCTTCCTGCATCCAAATTACGTGTTCTGTCTTCTCATACTTGGCCAGAATCTTTTTTATCTGAGTCTCAGGGTATGGATAAATCTGCTCTAATCTAATTACAGCTATATCTTCTCCAGCTCCTCTGCTTTCTTTTTCTTCTAAAATGTCGTAATAAATTTTACCTGTGCAGAATACCAGTGTTTTCACATTGGTAGCTTTTACTGCTGTATCATCCAATACTTCTTGGAATCCACCTTGAGCCATTTCACTCAATGAGGAAACCGCCTTAGGGTACCTTAGTAATTTCTTAGGGGTAAACACTACGAGTGGCTTTCTAAAAGGCCATTTGCACTGTCTTCTTAATAAATGGAAATAGTTTGCTGGTGTGGTCGCGTTGCAAACTACCATGTTATCTCCCGCACACATCTGCAGGTACCTTTCCATTCTTCCTGAACTGTGCTCAGAGCCCATTCCTTCATAACCGTGAGGGAGAAGCATGGTGAGTCCGTTCATAGCATGCCACTTATCTTCAGCCGCAGTGATGAACTGGTCTATCATTATCTGTGCTCCGTTATTGAAGTCTCCAAACTGCGCTTCCCAAATCGTTAATCCGTTAGGACTACCGAAAGCATATCCGTATTCAAAACCCAACACACCATACTCAGAGAGCAGCGAGTTATAGATAGTCAATGGCGCTTGGCCTTTACTCACATGATTTAATCCTATGTAAGCTTCTTCTGTCTTTTCGTCTTTTACCACAGCATGGCGGTGTGAGAACGTTCCACGCTCTACGTCTTGTCCAGAAATCCTTACCGGATGTCCTTCGTCTAACAATGTGGCATAAGCCAACATTTCTGCAGAACCCCAGTCTAAACTATCTGCCTCTAGCATGTTTAGTCTGTCCTGCATTAATTTTTTCACCTTTCTAAACCAATTTTTTCCGTCTGGAAGGGTGCTCATATTGGTTCCTAATTCTTTTAGTTTCTTTATAGAAACTGCAGTAGTAGGACTTTTTTCAAAATCTTTTCTTTCTGAAAATCTATAGCTCTTCCAAGTATCCTCTAAGAAATGCTCCACCTTTACATTCTTTATCTTCTTAGACTTATCGAAGTGTGCTTCTAACTTTTCAAACAGTGCTCCTTTAGCTAACTCCCCGTCTTCTTCTGTCATTACGCCTTCTGCTATCAGCTGATCGAGGTAAATTCTTCTAGCATCTGGATGCTTGGCAATGGCGTTATAAAGCTTAGGCTGTGTGAACTTAGGCTCATCACCCTCGTTATGTCCGTATTTCCTGTACCCTAATAAATCTATGAACACATCACTGTTCCACTTATTTCTGTAATCCAGTGCTATTAACACTGTCTGCACTACCGCTTCTATGTCATCTCCGTTTACATGGAACACCGGACAAAGTGTAGTTTTAGCGACATCTGTACAGTAAGTACTAGACCTAGCGTCTAGGTAGTTCGTGGTAAAACCTACTTGATTATTTACCACCAAGTGCATGGTTCCTCCTGTTCTGTAACCCTTCAGTTGTGCCATCTGCACTACTTCATACACAACACCTTGACCAGCTATGGCTGCATCTCCATGTATTTGGATAGGAACTATTTTATTCTCGTCTTTTAAATCTAAATCTATAATGGATCTAGATAATCCTTCCACTATAGGATCTACAGCCTCTAAATGTGATGGATTAGGACAGAGTGTTACACACACATCTTTTCCTTCATCAGACTTGATATCTCTAGAATACCCCAAGTGGTATTTTACATCACCATCGAATGACTCATCTTCGAATTCTCTCCCTTCAAACTCAGCAAAAAGCTGGTCGTAAGGTTTATTCATAATGTGCGCGAGTGTATTTAACCTTCCTCTATGCGCCATTCCTATAACGAAATCCTTCACTCCTTTTTGAGCTCCCTTTTCTATGATGGCATCCAGTGCTGGAATAAGAGACTCTCCTCCTTCTACAGAGAATCTTTTTTGACCTACGAATTTCTTTTGCAGAAACTGCTCGAAAAGCGTGGTTTGGTTTAGTTTATTGAAAAATCGCTTTTTATCTTCTACGGAGAAAACCGTTCTGTTTTTTAGTTCTACTCTATCTCTCAGCCACTTTATTTTCTCTGGCTCACGGATATACATATACTCTACTCCTATAGATTGGCAGTAGGTTTCTTCTAAGTGAGCTACTATAGCTTTTAAGGAAGCCTTGCCCAATCCTATTGTATCTCCAGCTTGAAATTCAGTGCTTAAATCTGCATCTGACAGACCAAAATTTCCTAGCGCTAGCGTAGGCTCGTAGGTTCTTCTTTCTCTTACGGGATTGGTTTTAGTGAAGAGGTGTCCTCTAGTTCTATAGCCATTGATTAGGTCTAGAACTTTGAACTCTTTGAGTACATTTTCCGGAACCGTAGCTCCTTCAGAATAATCTGATTTACTAAACTCGAAACCTTCAAAGAATTTCTGCCAACCAAAATCGACAGATGAAGGGTCACTCTTGAACTGTTTATGTAGTTCTTCTATGGCAGTAACATCACCATTACTTAGATAGGAATATTTATCCATGTTTTCTTTTAAATCCGTGGGACTCGCGTAGTAAACAAAATTACAAACTTGAATCTTAAAACAGCCTCTTTAACGTATAAATCGTGCCTTGAGTTTAAAGAAATTGGGAGAATATTAGTAATCTTAACTCATTGATTTCCTTATCTCAATTTTTAGTTGCGTTCTTTCTACCATTAATCGGCTGATTGCTCTTTCAAAACCCTCTTCATTCTCTGGATGTAATGCCTCTGAAATAGCCTTTTCTGGAATATCTATTCGGTAAATTATTTGAGTGAGTTTAGATTTATTGCGGTGCAATAACTCACTTACCTCAGCAAAAATCATTTTTTCTAACTCTTCAAATGTCTGAATTTCCTCCACTTCTATATCCTCAGCGAACATCATAAAATCCTTTTGCAATTGCAACGCCACTAAACGCAAATCAGAATTAGAAGCTAGCTCATTTTTTCCGGAAAGGTTAGTCATGTGGAACTGTTAGCAATTTCAGGCCAGCTATGAAGGACAAGCCAAAATGAATTGAATATTTGTGCTAAGCTATGGTAAAATCGATTCTAACTTCTCTAACCTCTCAACTATCTGAACTTAAAAGGAAACACCTTGTGGTGGTTCTGGCTGTTGCTATTGGCCTTTTATCTGGTTGTTTTGCCGTTTTTCTGAAATGGTCAGTGAGTTCCATTAGAGAATTTATCACTTCTGGATCCATGACCAAAACATTAGGCGGGCTCTACGTTTTCTATCCACTTATAGGGATATTAATTGCCGTTTTCATTGTAAATAAAGTTTTAAAAAGAAGGCTGTATTCTGGTATCCCCAGCGTACTTTATTCTATAAGCAAGAAGCGTAGCAATGTAAAAACACACAACCTTTACTCTTCTCTATTCACCAGTATTTTTACCGCTGGTTTTGGTGGCTCAGCTGGGTTAGAAGGTCCTTTAGTTCAAACCAATGCCGCATGGGGCTCCAACCTAGGAAGACTCTTTCAAGTAGATTACAAAACAAAAACTCTTCTCATCGGATGTGCAGCTGCCGCTGCGATGGCTGCCATTTTTAAAGCTCCACTAGCTGCAGTAGTTTTTGCAGTAGAAGTGCTCATGCTAGAGTTTTCTGTTTCTAGTTTGATTCCACTTCTGGTAGCGTCTATTTCTGCAGTAATGATTACCAGCTTATATGGTGGAGATGATTCTATTATTCGGTTTAATCTGATTCATGAATTTCAATTAAAGGAGTCTGGTTACTTTATTTTACTTGGGGCTCTGACAGGACTCTCTTCTGTTTACTTCAGTAGGTTTTATCTTTTTATTACTTCTAAATTTCAAGCTATAAAAAACTGGAAAGCACGTGCCCTTTCTGGTGGGATTCTGCTAGGAATTGTAGTGTGGATTTTCCCTCCCCTTTATGGTGAAGGGTATGAAATATTGAACCAACTTATTTCTGATAATGGATTCAACCAACAGTTTAGAAAGATAGCGGAGGACACGTTCTTTGGTAACTGGACCGAAAGCGGTTCGATGATGTTATTGTTCTTATTCTGCTTGGTGTTGTTTAAAGTAATAGCCACTTCCCTCACCATAGGCTCTGGTGGAATTGGAGGGATTTTTGCTCCATCTCTATTCATGGGGGGAACTCTCGGGTTCTTCTTTTCTCGATTTTTTAAATACTATGAAATCAATACTACTCTTCCGTCAGAAAACTTCACGTTAGTAGGGATGGCTGGGTTGATGGCAGGTGTGCTTCATGCTCCTTTAACCGCCATATTTATGATAGCAGAGGTAGCTGGGGGTTATGGGCTTTATATTCCGTTGATGCTCACAGCTGCCACTTCTTATTATGTGTCCAAGTCGCTCATGAAAACAACTATTTACACAAGAGAATTAGCCCAAAGAGGAGAACTCATCACGCACGATAAAGATGATGCTGCTATGACACTCATGAACCTAGAAGAACTGATCCTCACCGATTTTAAGACCTTCTCTCCTGAACAACTGCTCAGAGATGTAGAATCTGTTTTAGAACAAACAGACCAGCTTATATACCCAGTAATAGATAAGAACGGAAACCTACTGGGTCAGATAACCATAGATGATTTACGGCCTATTCTATTCAAACCTGAAGTCTTCTCTGAGGCCAAAATAGCCGATGTACTTTCCACTCCTCCTGAAGTGATTTCTATAAATGATAACATCCAAGAAGTGATGAAGAAATTCGAAGACACCGAAGCCTGGAAACTACCAGTGGTAGACCACTCTACCTATGTGGGAGTTATTTCTAGGACGCAACTTTTGGCTGCTTATCGAGAGGAGATTAGGAGTTCTAATTTTGATATTTGAGGGGGAGAGCACATTGGCTATTTATACTTTGGGTTGATGCATTTCGATAACCGCTCAGCAAGCGAATCAAGGGCACAAAAAAAGCCTCTCATCCAATGAAGGATTAAGAGGCTTTTAAAATGTTTTTATGGCAACGCTAGATGACAACCACTTATTCGGTCACTGGGCGATGCCGAAGTACTAGTTCACACAGCCTATATCTACTTGTGATACTGGGTCGTTATTTGGAATACAATTTCCTGACGGAAGCTCTAAAGGAACATACCTAAATAGGTCTCCATCGTACAATCCGTTTTCTAGAAAGCTTACTAAGTCTGTAACCTCTTCATCTGATAAATCCAGCGGCACGAAGTGTTCTGACAATTGTTCAGAAGGAACCATATCATTTTCTGGAACTGCAGAATTTTTATATTCTACTAAAGACCTTAAATCAGTGAAGTTTCCTCCATGTCCGTAGAATGGTGAGTCTTTCAAATTATACAACTGCGGTACTTTGAATTTGTAATCATCTTCTGGATTTCCCGTGAATCCTCCTCTACCTCTATTAGTCCCCTCGGCTCCAGCTGTCCCATAAATTCCTGGACCATCAAGATTGGCCATTCCTATAGCATCAAATTGCATGTTGGCTAAACTAGGCCCATTATGGCACTGGTAACAGTTGGCTTTGTTAAAGAATAACTCCGCTCCTCTTTTTTCACTGTTCGTTAAGGCACTTTCATTGCCACGCAGATAATCCTGCCAAGGCGCTTGGTTAGAAAGGATCGTTCTTTCATAAGCTCCAATAGCTAATCCTGCAAAACGAACTGACATTCTTAAATCTGCAGGGACATCTGGAAAAGCAGCATCGAACAGAGGACCATACTCAGGTAACTGTGCCTCAATTTCATCATTACAGTCCATTCGGTGAACCGTTAGACCTGCGATGGCTTGAGTTTCTAATCCTTCATGACCCAGCTGGTTATTCCAAATAGGAGTAAGTACTCCCCACTGGTCTTCTGTTCCTTCATTCATTCCTGTAGCACCAAACTGACCATTCCAAAGCATAATTTTCTGATACGCTCCGTTCATAGCTGTAGGTGTTCTAATAGGCTGAACATCTATGCTATCCAACGAATACTCTGGATTCGGTTCCCTGCCTTCTCCAGCCATACCGAAACCTGAACCTCCATCACCGATTCCTTGCTTTCTGTTGGCTTGAAATCCAGCAGCAGCATGGTGACATGACGCGCAACTGAATGTTCCTATTCCATTCTCATACTTGGCGTTTACGCCTATAGCAGTTTCATGAAAAAGAAGTTTTCCTAGCTCTACTTTCGCAGTAGTTATTGGGTTTAAAGGGTCTTGTGGGATATTACTGAAATCATAGCTATCAGGTAATAGTAGTACTGCCATTCCTTCTCCTTCTGTGGCGCTATCTATAGCAGCCTGAAGTCTAAGATCTAACCCTGAAGTAGTATCTTCACATTTAGCGGGTTCATCTTTTTTACAAGAAGAAAAA
>CESE01020866.1_pt1 | contig 19978 bp, 18 predicted proteins | sample 350271 | NCBI WGS metagenome assembly CESE01 (sample SAMEA2621536, study PRJEB7988) | marine metagenome | isolation source: saline water (ENVO:00002010), including | reverse complement strand
TTGAAAACCTTCTATAGGTACAAAAGGGATGAGTGTAAACAATACAATAATAGAAGGGAAAAATGCCAAAAAGAAATTAAATGCAAGAGAAGAAGCTCTTGTAGTAAGTGAACCCTCCAAAAGTCCTTTGTAAAAAAACAAAGATACCTCGTAGAGACTCAATCCATCAAAACCAGGTATTATTAGTTTTTGTGTATATCCTTTTAGACTCAAATTTTGTTTTTAAGATTATGTGAATTTACTAAAATGCTTTTAAACTCAAATCCATATTGTAAACAGAATGTGTAAGAGCTCCAACAGAAATAAAATCTACTCCACATTCTGCATAAGACCTAATAGTTTTGTCGGTTATTCCCCCAGAAGATTCCGTTTCGAACGCTCCATTAATTAACTGGACTGCTATAATAGTTTCTGTAGGAGTGAAATTATCGAGCATAATCCGATCTATTCCACCCATTAGTATAATTTCTCTAACTTCCTTCAGGTCTCTAGCTTCAACCTCAATTTTCAAATCTAAGTTTTTTTCTTTTAAGTAGCTCCGTGTTTTTTCTATTGCTTTAGTAATTCCACCTGCGTAATCTATGTGATTGTCTTTAAGCATTATCATATCATATAAACCAAATCTATGATTTGCTCCACCACCAATTCTAACGGCCCATTTTTCTAGAATTCTAATTCCTGGAGTTGTTTTACGCGTGTCTAAAATGGTAGTATTTGTTCCTTTTACTAGTGCAACGTATTCTTTTGTTTTAGTTGCAATTGCACTCATTCGTTGCATGCAATTTAAAACCAGGCGTTCTGCTGTGAGTATAGAAATCGAGCTTCCTTCTACTGTAAAAACGATGTCCCCTTTTTTTACGGCATTACCATCTTTAAGTAGATCGTTTACTTTAAGTTTAGGATCTATGGATTCAAAAATCCATTTGGCTAATTGTATTCCTGCAATTATACCTTTGTCTTTAACGAGTAAATGTGCTCTTCCAATTTTTTCTTGAGGAATACATGCTAGTGAACTATGGTCACCATCGCGAACATCTTCGGCAAAAGCCAAATATATAAATGGGAGTACTTGTTCTTTTGTAATCATAAGATTCTGTTACTTTGTATACAACTGCAAAATAAGTAAATTTTAAAGAGACTAGATGAAGATTTTACTTTTAGTTATCGGTAAAACCGATGAGAAATATTTAATAGAAGGAATGAATAAGTATCGCAATCGTTTGAAGCATTATATTGGCTTTGAATACGAGGAGATTCCCGATATTAAAAATCGAAAATCATTGTCTGAAGATCAGCAAAAAAAAATTGAAGGAGATTTAATTATTTCTAAGGTCAAAACAGGCGATAAATTAGTCTTACTAGACGATAAAGGAAAAGAGTTTACTTCACTAGCTTTTTCAAAACATTTACAACAGCAAATGAATTCTGGAATTAAAAGACTCGTTTTTGTGGTGGGTGGTCCTTATGGCTTTGATTCCTCTGTGTATGCAAAAGCTCAAGGGAAATTATCTTTATCTAAAATGACTTTCTCTCATCAAATGATCCGTTTGTTTATGGTGGAGCAAGTTTACCGTGCAATGACCATTCTAAAAAATGAACCTTATCATCATGAGTAGTAATTTTGGGTTTATTTTCTATGATGAAAAGAGCTCGGGAGTAAAATAAAAGAGAAATTCGGCATAGGAAAATAGGGAATAGTATTTATTAAGATGATAATAAAAAATGTTTTGGTTGTTTATTTTTTGTCAGGCTGAGGTTTTTCGAAGACCTCCCCAGCAATAGTAAAATCCCTTCGCATCAAATTCTAGCCTTTCGATAAACCTTAAGTTGACAATTGGGTTTTCGTCTTTTCAACTCAAAACTTTTTTAACCCCCATTCTTTAATCGTCCTATTGAATATTTTGACTTTTACACTCAATAATCGTATAAATTATCCGTCTCTAATATATGAAAAACCTAAAACAGTCAATTAATTATGTCTTATTAATTTTACTATCTTTAACGAAATTAATATTTTTAGATATGCGATTTCTACTGATTAGTACTATTTTACTGACTACATTTTTTCAATCTGTTGCACAAAATCATACCTGTGGTTTTACTGCACAAATGGAAGCTAGATATGCCGAAGAACCTTCTTTATTAGAAATGAGGGAAGTTTATGAACTAGAAATTCAACAGATTATTAATTCGAGGTCTAGCTTTGCCCAAAAAAAAATTCCTGTTGTTGTACACGTAATTTACAACGATTCGTATTCTAATATTTCTACGAGTCAAGTATCGAGTGCTATTACAGCAATAAATGAAGATTTTAGTGCTTCTAATTCCGATTTTGGTGCTGTGGTATCGGCTTTTGGTAGTATAAGATCTAACTTAAACATAAGTTTTGAACTAGCTAATTTAGACCCTGACGGGAATACCACTTCTGGGATTACAAGAACACAATCTGACTTAACCGACAGCGCAGGAGAAAATGTTAAAGCATTGGTTAATTGGGATTCTAATATGTACCTAAATATATGGGTGGTAGATAATATAGAAAGTGGGGCAGGTGCTTATGCTTATTATCCAGGAACGGCTCCAAGTGGAAACGAAGGGATTGTTTGCCGTCATACTCAGTTTGGTACTTTGGGAACTTCGAGTACTGGAAATTATGCTTCTACTACCTTAACACACGAAATAGGACACTACTTAAACCTTGCTCATACTTGGGGTAACTCTAATGATGCTGGATTAGAGGATAACTGCTCAGGTGATGATAATGTAAGCGATACTCCTAATACAATAGGAGCATTATACAGTTGTAATACTAGTCAATCTACATGTGGTTCTTTAGATAATGTTCAAAATTATATGGACTATACCGATTGTACAAATATGTTTACTAACGGTCAAAGGTCTCGGGTACATGCAGCTTTACATTCGGCGCAAGGAGGTAGAGTAAATTTATGGCAACAAGAAAACCTTATTGCTACCGGTTTAGTAGATGATGAATCTTGTATAAACGAGTTAATTACAGTACAAATTCAGACAGGAACTTATGCCAACGAAATTTCGTGGATAATAAAAGATTCCGCTAGCGAAGCAATTGCTGGTGGTGGTGGAACCTACAATAACAACTCAAATTATTTTAATTCGTTTTGTTTAGCCCAAGGAACCTATACTTTTCAATCTATAGATTCTTATGGCGATGGATGGAATGGAGGTTCTTATTCTGTTAAAGATTGTAATAATGCAATTATTGCAAACAACACAAATCCATCTGGATCTGGTCAAACCGAAACTTTTACCGTTGCTAATTGTGGTTCTATTCCAGGTTGTACAAATTTTGAAGCGACTAATTACAATCCACTTGCGAATGAAGATGACGGCTCTTGTTTGATTTCTGGCTGTACAGACTATAATGCCCCAAATTACAATCCAGAGGCAAATGAGGATGATGGTCATTGTATTTTATATGGTTGTACCGATGCAACGGCAATTAATTATAATGATCAAGCAACTACAGAAGACAATACTTGTGAATATGTCCAAGTACCTGACATTTTTAATTTTGAGCTTACTGGAGCAAATCACACTATTGTTCTTCCAATAGACATGCAATTTAACCTCCTAAATGAACCACTTTCTAATTCCGATATTATTGGTGTTTTTTACAACGACCAAAATGGAATTGAACACTGTGCCGGTTATGTTATTTGGCAAGGAACTACAAACACTATTGCTGCTCAAGGTGATGACTCTACAACAGATGAAATTGATGGGTTTTTGGTCGGTGAAACTTTTACCGTTAAAGTTTGGAATCAGTCGGAAGATTTGTACTACAATTGTGTAGTAAATTACTTACAATCTATGCCAAACCAAGGCGAATATTCAACCAATGGAATTTCTGCAATAACAGATGGTTCTGCCATTCCGCCAGTTACAAGTCAGCAAATAGACTTTACGGAGGGTTGGAGTCTTTTTGCGACCTATTTAGTACTCGAAAATATGGATATAGCCGATGCTCTTAGCCCAATTTATGAAAGTGTAGTTATTGCCAAAAATGCTGCTGGACTAGCTTATTTAGCAGGCTGGGATTTTAATGGAATTGGTGATTTGGTTTATGGCGAAGGTTATCAAATCAAGTTATCACAAAACGCTTCTTTAGAGCTTAATGGTACTTACAATTCACCAGAACTAGCTCAAGTTACACTTACAGAAGGCTGGAATATATTTGGGTATTTACGTACACAGCAAGCCGATTGTATTGCCGTATTAGAATCTATAATTTCCGAAGTAGAAATTGTTAAAAATTCTGTTGGGTCAGCCTACTTACCCTTTTGGGGTTTTAACGCTATTGGTGACCTTAAACCTGGCGAGGGCTATCAAATAAAGATGAATAATACTGCAATATTAGAGTTTAACTCTAACTCACAAGCATATTAATAGAGCTTTTTGAAATTTTCTTTTTGCACTTAAATTAATGAATAAGGCATCATAATGTTGTTTTAACTATTTTTAGTTAAAGTTAAACAACAGTCTATGCATATCTTTAGCTCATACATAAACTAAACCTTACTTACATAAGGCGATTAAAATTACATATATTTTAGGCATAAGCCTCAATGGCCTTGTACCTTTTAGATAGATTATTATCTTTGTTCGAAACAAATAAATTAAATATGTCTGAAGAATTAAAACAACACATCCTTAAACATGGTTTAACCCTTGGTGGAATATTAGTTGCCATTACTACATTTAGTTATATTGGAGGTCCAGAAATAGTTGCCAGTTACTCTGTTTCTATCGGCTCTTTAATCTTAATGATTGCTTTTCCTATTTACCAAACGCGTAGATTTAGAACTACCCACGAAGGTTTTATTAGTTTTAGAGAAGCATTTTCTTCTAGTACAGGTATTTTAATTGCAGCAGGTTTTATAAACACCTTTGCAAGTATTCTGCTTTACAATATTATAGATCCAGGTTTTGGAATAGAAGTAATGGACGCAATTATTAATAAAACCGTTGCTCAACTAGAAAGTATAGGTGCAGAGGAATCGCTAATTGAAGAAACTATTAAATCTTTTGAAGGAAGTTCTAATTTTGATGTAATGAACATGTTTAAAGGTTACATTTTCTCTATAATATTCTATACAGTATTTGGTCTTTTAGTAGCTGCATTTACAAAAAATGAAAAACCAATGTTTACCGAAGAATAAAGTGGAGAAACTACAGCTATCAATTTGTATTCCTCTATTTAATGAGGCAGAATCACTTCCTGAACTTCATGCATGGATAACACGCGTGATGAATGAAAATGGATATTCCTACGAAATTATTTTTGTGGATGATGGAAGTACCGATAATTCTTGGGAAATTATTGATGCTCTTGCTAAAGACAACAATTGTGTAATAGGAATTAAATTCCGAAGAAACTATGGGAAATCAGCAGGACTTTATGTCGCCTTCGAAGCTGCCAAAGGTGATGTTATTATTACCATGGATGCCGATTTACAAGACAGTCCAGAAGAAATACCAGAGCTTTATAGAATGATTAAGGAAGATGGATTACATCTTGTTTCTGGCTATAAAGAAAAACGTTTCGATCCTTTAACAAAAACATTGCCTACTAAGTTATTTAACTGGGCTACCAGAAAAATGTCTGGTATTTCCTTAAACGACTTTAATTGTGGCTTAAAATCTTACGACCATAAAGTAGTTAAAAGCATAGAAGTTTATGGCGAAATGCACCGTTATATTCCTGTATTAGCTAAATGGGCAGGTTTCGATAAAATTGGACAAAAAGTAGTTCACCATCAAGAAAGAAAATACGGTATTACTAAATTTGGGATGGAACGTTTCATTAACGGCTTTTTAGATTTATTTACCGTAATGTTTATTTCTAAATTTGGTAAAAAACCAATGCACCTTTTTGGCTTTTTAGGAGTGCTAAGTTTTTCGGTTGGTTTTGGAATTGCGATCTATTTAACATTTGTAAAATTTATGTGGCAAGTTTATAATATGACAGATAGACCCCTATTTTATTTTGGTATGTTAGCTATGATTATTGGACTTCAGTTATTTATGACCGGATTTATTGCAGAGTTAATTGCACGTTCTAATTCTGAAAGGAATAACTACATAATAGAAGATCGTCTTAATTAAGATGCTTGCGAAAAATGAAAATCATACTCATAGGTCCTGCATTTCCTCTTCGTGGAGGCATTGCAGATAGTAATCATTCCTTAGCTTTGGCTTTGCAAAAGCTAGGGCACGAGGTTATTATGCTTTCTTTTTCGCTTCAATATCCTTCCTTTTTATTTCCTGGTAAAAGTCAATACGATTTACAAGGTTCAAAACCACCTATAGAAATTCGTACTTCTATAAATTCTGTAAATCCATTAACTTGGCTTAAAACTGCTTTCTGGCTAAAAAAACAAAAACCAAATTTAGTAATTACTCGTTTTTGGTTGCCTTTTATGGGAGCTGCTTTAGGATCTATTTTAAAACTTTCGGGTTTAAAAAATAGTATCCCACTCATAGCTTTATGCGATAATGTTATACCGCACGAAAATAGAGTAGGAGACAAGGCTTTAACTTCCTATTTTCTAAAAGCGAATAATCGCTTTTTAGTGATGTCTAAATCTGTTGGGAAAGATATTTCTAGCTTCGTAGAAAATGCAAAAATCAATTTTCATCCTCATCCGGTTTACGATCAGTTTGGAGATTTACAAGACAAATCCTCTGCCATAAAGAGTTTGAATCTGAATCCTGTTAAAAATTATATTTTGTTTTTTGGGTTTATTAGAAAATATAAAGGACTTGACTTATTACTTGAAGCACTCCCAACAATAAACAAAAATGTTGAGCTTTTAGTAGCTGGCGAGTTCTATGAATCCGAACTAGACTATAAACATTTAGTAGAGAAACTTGGTTTGAGTTCTAGAGTTCATTTCTTCGCAGACTTCATTCCTCAAGAAAATGTAGCCACTTTTTTCTCTGCCTGCGATATTTTAGTACAACCTTATAGATCTGCCACACAAAGTGGTGTCGCGCAAATTGCCTATCATTTTAACAAACCTATTTTGGTTACTAATGTAGGTGGCTTACCCGAAATTGTACCTCATAATAAAGTAGGTTATGTGGTTGAGGTGAACCCTATTGAAATTTCTAATGCCCTAAACGAATTCTACGATCTGGATAAAGAATTAGAATTTATAGAAAATATAAAACAGGAAAAGAAAAAATATTCTTGGAGTAATATGGCTAATCAAATCATTAACACTTTATAACCTATTCTGTGTTTAATAAATGAGTACATTTAGGCTCTCAAAATTGACCACTATGAAATTAAAAAATCTATTTGCTAGCTTGTTGTTTGTTCCTACATTTATTTTTGCACAATCGTTTAGTGTAGAAACAGAAGTAGAAAATTATTTACAAAAAAATAGCAATCAACTTGAACTAAGCCAAAACGACTTTCAAGACTACTCCATTTACCGAGAATACGAGAGTAAACAAACCAAACTAAAACACGTTTTTTTACAACAAAACTTTTCGGGTATTCCAATACACAAAGCAGAAATCCGTTTACATTATAGAGCCGATAAAGGCTGGATGCAAACCCAAAATAGCTTTGTTTCTAATTTAGAGGATAAGCAAGTCTTTTCTCAAACAAGTTTAAACCAACTACAAGCTATAGAATCTGCTTGCCGGATTTTAGAAATTGACTATTCTAAACCATCTAGAATTTCTAAAAAAAATGAAGAAACTACGCTTTATAAAGCACCATTTTCAATAGATGCAATTCCTGTTAAAGAAGCTTATTTCGAAATTAATAACACGCTTAGAAAAGTGTGGGATTTAACCATTTACGAAAAAGATGCTACAGATTGTTGGAATGTTCTTGTTGATGCCAGTACTGGAGAGATCCTAAGAAAATACAACTGGGTACAACACTGTTCTTTTAATGCAGAAAAAGCTTGTAGCCACAGTAGTCATGATAAAGTAGAAACTGTAGAAGCATTTATTGCCGCACCCATAGATGGTCCTGCTTATAATGTATTTGCAATTCCTTTAGAAAGTCCTTCGCATGGAGACCGTACAATCGAAGTTTCGCCAAATAATGTAATAGCTTCTCCTTACGGATGGCACGATACAAACGGAAATCCAGGTGCCGAATATTATATAACTAGAGGTAATAATGTGCATGCTTTTGCTGACTTAACAGACTCTAATACACCTCAAGACGATGAGCCTAATGGAGGGCTAGATTTAGTTTTCGATTTTCCTTTTGATGCTATGACAGAGCCAGACCAGAATTTAGATGCGGCTACCGTAAACTTATTCTACATGTCTAATATGATGCACGATGTTTGGTACCACTACGGATTTGACCCTGCTTCTGGGAACTTTCAGTATAATACTTATGGCGAAGGTGGTTTTGGAAATGATTATGTATTAGCTCAAGCACAAGACTCTAGTGGTGTAGATGAAAATATAGCTTTAAACAATGCTAACTTTTATACTCCTAATGATGGTAGTAATCCTGTTATGCAAATGTATATTTGGGATAAACCACAAAATCCTTTTGACCTATTTACCGTTAACTCTCCTTCTCAATTTGCGGGCGTTTACGAAGTAACACCTACTTCCGATTGGGCTGGTACAATTACAAGTATTCCTCTAATTGGCGATATTGTATCTGTTGACGATGGTACTGCTTTCGGTATTGAAGGTTGTGGCGAACTAGTAAACGATTTAACAGGTAAAATTGCACTTGTAAGTCGTGGTACTTGTGAGTTTGGTTTAAAGGCATTAAATGCTCAAAATGCTGGTGCAATTGCTGTAATTGTATACAATAATGTGGGCGGTTTAATTGGTATGGCTGCTGGTGCCGATGGTGCAGAAGTTACTATTCCTGCTGTTTTTATGAGCAACACAAATGGTGTAGAATTTAATGAGTTCTTGTCTGGAGATGCCGTTATGAACGCCACTTTTGTAAACAATTCTCCTCCAGGACCTAGCTTTTTAGACGGAGATTTCGACAATGGAATTATTGCACACGAATACGGACACGGTATTTCATCTCGCTTAACTGGTGGTAACTGTTTATACGGCGACGAGCAAGCTGGCGAGGGTTGGAGCGATTTCTTTGGATTAGCTATGACAGCTAAAGAAGGTGATACAGGTGAAATGTCTCGTGGAATTGGAACTTATGTTTCTGCCGAAAGTAACGATGGTAGAGGAATTCGTTCGTATCCTTATAGTAGAGATATGGGGCTAAACCCAATGACATACGATAATATCATTACAGAATCTGTTCCGCATGGTGTAGGTTCGGTTTGGGCAACTATGATATGGGATTTATACTGGAACTTTACGGATGTTTACGGATACGATACCGATAGATACAACGGTACAGGTGGTAATAATATGGTGATGCAATTGGTAATTGATGGTTTGAAATTACAACCTTGTAATGCTAATTTTACTGAAATGAGAGATGCTGTTATTCTTGCAGATGAACTCTTATACAATGGAGAAAATGAATGTATGATATGGGAAACCTTCGCACGTAGAGGTTTAGGTTATTCTGCATACGCAGGATCCGACAGCGATAGAGGAGATGGTATTGAAGCTTTCGACAACCTCCCAGAATGTATTAAAACACTGAAAATTATTAAATCTGCTAAACCAGATGCTAAATCGTCTGACGATTTGGCTTATACTTTGAAAATTTACAACCATACACCAGATTCTGTTATGGGTGTTTTTGTAAGCGATACCTTACAGGCCGATGTAACTTTTATTAGTGAATCTTCAACTTGCGAAGTTGAAGCAGATGGTTCTATTTTAACCTTTACTTTAGGCGATATGCAAACTGGTGAAGCTATAGAATGTACATATTCGGTAAGTCCAAACCAAGATTTATTTAGCGAAGTTCTTTTTGAAGACGATATGGAAGATGATGATTTACATTGGATTACTTGGGCAGAAGAAGGCGACACTCCAGAGTGGGCTTTAATTGATTTTGATGCCAATAGTGGCGATTTTGCTTGGTATGCTCCAAACGTAGATTACCGATCGGTTTCGTATCTAGGCTTAGAACCCTTTACAGTTGTAGGAGATGCACCAACTTTAAGTTTCTGGCATAAGTATAGTACAGAAGCTAGTTACGATGGTGGTTATATTTCTATTTCTACCGACGAAATTAACTACCAAACAATAGATTCCGAAATTTTTAGAGGTCATTATAGAGGCGTTTCTCAAGCTTCTCCTCCGCTAGGTGGAATAAATTCTTTCTGGGGTACTAGCGATGGTTTTATAAATACACTCGTAGATTTATCCGATTATATTGGCGAAACTATCATTATTCGTTTTACTTATGTTACAGACGAAGGGAATGAAGACGAAGAAGTTGAAGGTTGGAGTATAGACGATGTGCGTATTATAGATCGTTTTCAAGTAGAAAATACAGCATGTGTTTATAGTGCAGATCTAAGCCAAACTGCTTGCGACAATATAAAAGATGGTGGTACTTTAATGTACAACGATTATGGAGTATCTATAGAGGAAGTACCGGAAGTTTCCTTTGCACATTTATATCCAAATCCTGCAAAAGATATATGTGCTGTTACTTTAGCTGGTATTTGGACAGAGAATGTACAAGTAGGAATTTACGATGTTCAAGGAAAATTGGTTTTAAGCCAAACACAAGCTAATTTGAATTTTACTATACAAACTAAAGACTTTGCAATTGGTTTATACTTTGTAGAAATTAATGATGGAATTAATAAGGTGATGAAAAAACTTACGGTTGTTAAGTAAACCTAAAACTAAATTGAACCTAATTTTTTTAATGCCCAGACTCTTTGTCTGGGCATTTTTAATTCCAAATTTTTGTATTAGTTTGACTTTTTAGTCTACTTTATTTACACAACTAGAAATAGCAAATTTGCAAACCAAAAACAGTCTAACTTTTGTTTATTAGGCCTTAATTTAGATCTTTTCATTTCGTATTATAGAGTAATTCAAACTATTTGTATTATTTGGTGCAATTAAATATATCATTTAGATGTACTTAAGAGTGAATATAATAAAGCTTCTCTATTGGTTGCTAATTAAAAATAATCAGTTGAGTCCTTTGCACAAAAATAAGCCTCATTCGAATTAACGAATGAGGCTTATTTGTATTTTAAATAAACTTAGTAGTTCATCGGTCTTCTAACTTTAGCTAAGTGTTTTGCTAAACGCATCACTTGGCGAGAGTATCCATATTCGTTGTCGTACCAAACATAAAGTACCACATTTTTACCGTCTTGAGAAACAATAGTTGCAGGGCTATCGTAAATAGATGCTGCACTATTACCCACAATATCTGTAGAAACTAATTCTTTAGAAATAGAGTAGTTGATTTGCTCAACTAAAGCACCCTCTAAAGCCGCATTTTTTACAATAGTGTTAATCTCTTCTACTGAGGTAGTTTTGTTTAGTGTAAGGTTTAAAATAGCTAAAGAACCGTTTGGAGTAGGAACTCGTACTGCGTTTGCAGTAAGCTTACCTTCTAAAGAAGGAATTACTTTTACGACTGCCTTACCAGCACCAGTACTTGTAATAACCATGTTTAAAGCTGCAGCTCTTCCTCTACGTTCTTTTTTGTGCATATTGTCAACCAAGTTTTGGTCGTTGGTATAGGCGTGAACCGTTTCAATATGACCTTTTTCAACTCCTAAATTATCGTTTACTACTTTTAAAATAGGGGTAATAGCATTAGTTGTACAGGAAGCTGCAGAGAAAATATTGTGTGTATCTAAATCGTATTCTAGGTGATTTGCACCAAATACAATATTAGGAATCTCTTTTCCTGGAGCTGTTAATAATACTTTAGAAACACCTCTTGCTTTTAAGTGCTTACTTAGTGTTTCCTTATTTGTAAATACACCTGTATTGTCTATTAACAAAGCATTGTCTATTCCGTAAGCAGTATAATCTGCTTCTTCAGGGTTAGACACTTTTATAAGTTTAACTGTTTGGCCATTAATTATTAACGCTTTGTTTTCGATGTCTTCTACTACAGTACCAGGGAATTTTCCGTGTACTGAGTCGGTGCGTAATAAAGAAGCTCTTTTAATGATGTTTTGCTCATCGTTGTTACGCAAAACAATCGCTCTTAAACGTAGTTGCTCTCCTTTACCTTCTTGCGCCATAAGTTCGCGGGCAAGTAAACGACCAATTCTACCAAATCCATAAAGCACTACGTCTTTAGGCGTAATAGAAGTACTTTCGTTATTTACGAAATTTAATTTTTCTACCACAAAAGCGGCCACATCTGTAAATTGTTCTTTTTCGTTAATCCACTCGAAGGTAAGTTTACCTAAGTCGATTTTAGAAGGAGCTATTGAAGAGTCAGAAATCCCTCTAGCAATTGCTAAAGTTTCGAATATATTAATTGGTTTATTAACAAAGTTCTTCGCGTATTCGTGTAGATTCAAAATCTCACTCGATCTTTTGTCTATTAATTGATGTCTAAAAATAACTAACTCAATCGATCTTTCAAAAGATAAATCACTTGTAATTTTAATAAGCTCAATCGCTGCTCTCTCTTCAGCAATACGAGCATTTAATTCTTCTTGGTAATTCATATCTGAATTTTATTTGTAAACTTTATTGGTTTACAAAAATAGTTTTTTTCGAATAAAATAAGTGGCATTTTTTGAGTTTTTAAATAGTATTCATTACATCTTTTTTGCTTTGAAAGCTAGCCGTAGCATGAGTTTATTTTGTGTGTATTGTACACGAATAAACTTTTAAAGCTTCCTCTATAATCGTAATCGCATCTTTTAAATCAGATGTGTTAAGCACGTAAGCAATACGGATTTGTTGTTTTCCTATTTCAGGAGTAGAGTAAAATCCTGCAGCTGGAGCTACCATAACGGTTTTGTTGTTCCAGCTAAATTCTTCTAATAGCCACTGTGCAAATACATCTGCATCATCTACAGGTAATTGAGCGATACAGTAAAAAGCACCAGATGGTTTTGGACATACTACGCCTTCAATAGCATTTAATCCTTCTATAAGTAAATCTCTACGCTCTACATATTCTTCTATAACTTCGGTAAAGTAAGATGCGGGTGTTTTTAATGCTGCTTCTCCTGCAACTTGTCCAAATGTAGGTGGACTTAATCTAGCTTGAGCAAACTTTAGTGCTGTGGCTAAAAAATGATTGTTTTTAGAAACAATACACCCAACTCTTGCTCCACACATACTGTAGCGCTTAGAAACAGAATCTATAACTATAGAGTTTTGGTCTAGTCCTTCGAGTTCTAATATAGAAATATGTTTTTTTCCGTCGTAAGCAAATTCTCGGTAAACCTCATCGGCAATAAGGAAGAGGTCGTGTTTTAAAACGATTTCTTTTAGAGAGTTTAATTCTTTCTGAGAATATAAATATCCAGTAGGATTTCCAGGGTTACAGATTAATATAGCCTTGGTTTTAGCTGTAATCAGTTTTTCGAACTCCGAAATTGAAGGAAGTGCAAAACCGCTTTCTATACTAGAGGTAATTGGTTTTACAATAACACCTGCAGAGGTCGAAAATCCGTTGTAGTTTGCATAAAAGGGTTCAGGAATGATGATTTCATCGCCCTCGTCCATTATGCTGTTTAAAGAAATAGTTATTGCTTCCGAACCACCTGTAGTAACCAATATGTTTTGGTGCTCTACTTGGAGTCCAGCATTTTTATAGTAGGTAGCTAATCCTTCTCTGTACGATTGGAATCCTGCAGAATGACTATATGCTACAACTTTAGGTTCAAAGTTGCGAATTGCTTCTAAGGCTACATCTGGGGTTTTAATATCTGGTTGGCCTATATTGAGGTGAATTACTTCAGTTCCTCTTTTCTTTGCATCTTCTGCAAACGGCACCAACTTTCTAATTGGCGATTCTGGCATTCTTAGCCCTTTGGCTGAAATATTTGGCATTAGGTAGTTTTTTAACTTTTAAACAAAAAAAATGTCCCGCATTTACTGCGAGACAAATTTCTTAAAATATTATGAACTACCTAACTTATTTAGTCGGTTTTGCTACAGGTGAATTTCCAACTGGTTTTTTTACTGGAGTTGTTTGTTCTCCTTCAGCAGCAAGTGTTTTCCCTTTAATACGGATTACTTTTGTAGCTTCTGTTTTTGCGTTTGATGTGATTGTAACACTTTTGTTAAATGCACCAATTCTTTTAGTGTCGTATTTAACTTTTATTACATCTGATGCACCAGGAGCAATAGGAGCTTTTGGCCAGATTGGCACAGTACAACCACAACTTCCTTTTGAATTTGAAATAATTAAAGGAGCATCTCCAGTATTGGTGAATTTAAATTCGTACAAACCGTTACCGTGTTGCTCGAATGTTCCGAAATCGTGGATGTCTTTTTCAAAAGAGATTTCTTGTGCTTGAGATGCGAATGTAGTTGCTACTGCGAATACAATTCCTAAAATTAGTTTCTTCATTTTTATGGTTTTATGTTTATTTCTTTTTAACGATTACAAATCTATAAGTTTCTTTTTAACTACCAAACAATACTGCTTTCTATATTGTTAAGGCTCTGTTAAGATTAAGCGGTAGCAAAAAATGTAAAAATTATCTTTGTTTTTAAAAGTCAATTAAAATAGTTTTGAGTTTTAAAATAGTTTAATTATTTCCTTTGAGGATCTGTAGCAAACCTATCATTTTTTTCACTCATTACTCCTGTTTTTTTTACTACTACCTTATTCCCTATATCTTCGTAACTCTAATCTTTCGTTTTTTAAGCTTGGTATTGTTCAGTTTTTCAATAAGGTCTTCGTATTTCTCTGTAGGAACAGAAACAAAAGCACAGTCTTGTTTGAGTTCTATATTCCCTAATTCATCACCTGCTAGTCCACCTTGTTTACAGAAAAGTCCAGCAATATCACCTTTTGAGATTTTATCTTTTCGACCTCCAGAAATAAAGAGCGTTGTTTTATGCGTTGTTTCGGGAGGTAATTCTCCAGTAAGTTTCTCCACTTTTAAATTGTCGATAAACTCTGGCAGTTTTTCATGTTCCCAATGGAGTACATAAGCAGTACCTCCTTTGTTCATACGAGCAGTTCTACCATTTCTATGTGTAAACTCTTGTTTTCTAAGAGGTAAATGGTAGTGTATAATAAATTTTATTTCGGGTACATCTATTCCTCTAGCTGCCAAATCGGTTGCTATAAGTAGTTGATGTGTTCCATTACGGAATTTTATTAAAGCACGTTCTCTTTCTTTTTGTTCCATTCCTCCAAAAAAGCAACCGTGATTTATGTTATTATCTGTTAGGTGCTCGCTTACACGTTGAATGGATTCTTTGAAATTACAGAATATTATTCCAGGTTGATTTCCTAAATGATCTAATGCATTAACAAGTGTCTCCATTTTATCTTTCGAAGGGGAGATGATTGCTTTTACTTCAAGTTGAGATTCTACCTCTTTAAGGTAGTTTACATAAACCGGGTTTTTAAGATGCACAAACTTGGGTACACGTGCTTTTTGTGTAGCCGAGGTAAGAATCTTCTTTTCTAGTTTAGGTAATGAGGTACAAATAGAAGTCATTTCTTTTTCGAAACCTACTTCTAAAGATTTATCAAACTCATCTAAAACAAGTGTTTTAATAAACGAAGTTCTAAAACTGTCTCGTTGTATATGATCTGAAATTCTACCCGGAGTACCAACCAAAATAGTAGGCCTGTGCTTTAGGTCTATTTTATCTTTTGAAAACAGTCGTCCTCCATAAACTACCGATGTTTTATAGCCAGAACCCATTTCTCTTAAAACTTGTTCTATTTGTATCGCAAGTTCTCTGGAAGGAGCCACAATTAAGGCTTGTACTTCTTCGATTTCTGGATCTAAGCTAGCTAATATAGGTAGGAGGAAAGCCAATGTTTTCCCAGTTCCTGTTGGAGATAGTAAGACTATATCTGAGCTAGAAGAAATGGCTAGATGCGCTTCTTCTTGCATCTTATTTAATTGTGGAATTCCTAATTTACTTAGTATTTCCTCTTGTGTTTTTGTAGTATGCGACATGCTGCAAAGATATATTAATTCGCTTGCTTTTAGGAGCAAAAAAAATCCCTTCTCGCTAGAGCGAAAAGGGATTTGTAAAATCGATTTATTCTAGTGATCGTGTCCGCCTGCTCCGTGAACGTGACCATGCTCAAGTTCTTCGCTTGTAGCTTCTCTAACTTCCACTACAGTACCTGTAAAGTGTAAGTCTTGGTCTGCTAATGGATGATTTACATCCATAGTAACTGTTTCTTCGTTTATAGAAACAACTTTTGCAGGAACCATTTGACCGTTTTGGTCTTGTAATGGCAATACATTGTCAACTGCAACTTCTTCAGCTAATTTACCTTCTTTCATGAACATGTCTTGAGGTAATTCGATCACTGCATCTTCAGTTCTCTTACCGTAAGCGTTCTCAGATTTTATTCCAAAAGAAAATGTATCTCCAGCAATCATATCAATTACTTGAGCTTCAAATTCTGGGATCATGTGTTGTACACCCGACATAAATACTAAAGGCTCTTTTCCTTCAGTAGTTTCTATCATCTCTCCTTCTAATGTGTCTCTAAACAACTTGTAGTCAAGAGCTATTACTTTACTTTTTACTTCACTCATCTAATTTAATTTTTTGCAAAACTACACATATTATATGTACTGTAAAATGTTTTAGTAGTTAATTTGAATCATGTTGATTTGTGAAATTCAATAAATTTACTTGTCATTGTGATATTAAAAAGATATCACATGAAGAATGAAAAAAAAGTAAAATCAGTAAGTGGTTATGTGTATTTAGCATTTGCCCTATTTTTAACAGTATTGATGATTCGTGGCTTTGTCCTCACAAAAGGAAATCCACTATTTTTAGTATTAATTCCTTTAATAATTTTTATTGCAAGAGGATTCTTTATTGTTAATCCGAACATTTCTAAAGTTTTAGTTCTTTTTGGAGCTTATAAACGAACGGTAAAAGTCAATGGTTTCTTTTGGGCAAATCCATTTTATTCAAAGCAAAAATTTTCTTTGAGAGCCCGTAATTTCGATAGTGAACGTGTTAAGGTAAACGACAAAATTGGAAATCCAATTATGATAAATGTTATTTTGGTTTGGAAAGTTAATGACACTTTTAAAGCAGCTTTTGATGTAGATAAATACGATGAATTTGTTAGAGTTCAAACTGATGCTGCCGTTCGTAAACTTGCAGGTTCATATTCCTACGATAGTTTTGATGATGCTCAATCTGAAATTACCCTTCGTTCGGGAATGGACGAAGTAAATGAAGCTTTAGAATTTGAATTAACCGAGCTTTTAAATATGGCTGGAATTGAAGTAATGGAGGCTAGAATTGATTATTTAGCCTATGCTACAGAAATTGCGAGTTCTATGCTGAAGCGTCAACAAGCTGTAGCGATTGTTGCTGCACGAAAAAAGATTGTAGAAGGTGCTGTATGAATGGTAGAAGACGCTTTACAACGATTGTCCGATGATAAAATTATTGACTTTGATGAGGATAAAAAGGCGACAATGATAAGTAATTTATTGGTGGTTTTATGTGGTGACAAAGAAGTTACTCCTGTAATTAACTCAGGTACTTTACATTCTTAAAAATGGCCGATAAAAAATCATTCGTTCTCAGGATTAATCCTGAAACTTTTAAGCAAATTGAAAAATGGGCTGCCGATGAATTCCGTTCTGTAAACGGACAGTTGGAGTGGATGATGAACAAAAGTTTGAAAGATGCCAAACGATTGAAGCCTAAAAAGAAACTTGATAAGAATTCGACTAAGGAGTAAATAGAATTTATGGAAAAGTGGGAGTATATAGTCCTTAAGCTAGACGGTATATTTACCTCTTTAGTAGATAAGGAAACGGAATTAAATAGTTTAGGGGATCAAGGTTGGGAACTAATTACGGTTGATCAACACGCTTATGTGTGGGTTTTTAAAAGAACTAAAACAGGTGTTAGTAGGGGACTTGATTTTATAACAGCCCCCGACCTAAATTCTTAAACTCCTGTAATTGGTGAAGCTGCACTTGTTACCGTTAATTGATTTATATCTCTGTCGAATAAGTATAAACCAGCTTTATCATTGCCAATTAGTTTTAGCTTATCTAAAATGGTTCTCGCAAGAGCTTCTTCTTCAATTTGTTCCGAAACGTACCATTGTAAGAAGTTTTGAGTAGTATAGTCTCTATTTTCTAAACAAGTATGTACAAGCTCGTTTATTAATCGAGTAACCTCTACTTCGTGGTTTAAAAAATCTTGAAATACATGTGTAAGGCAATCGAATATTTTTAAAGGCTCGTCTAAAGCACAAATATGAGCTCTTCCACCTCTTTCGTTTACATACTTAACTAATTTAAGCATATGTTGTCTTTCTTCGTCAGATTGACCATAGAAAAAGTTAGACACTCCTTCGAAACCTTGAGTATCTGCCCAAGAAGCCATTGCTAAGTATAAGTTAGATGAATTTGCCTCGGCAGCTATTTGCATGTTTAAGGCTACCTCAATTTTTTTATTTATCATAATCGGTTGTGTTTGTAGTTGTTTATTACTAAATAAATGTTGCTCTAAATTGAACCTTTTACTTCTTTATCTCAAATCAATTATTTCGAAGTCGGAATATGCTTTTTCATCAAGTTTAAAGGTGTTGTCTGAAATAATACAAGGGCTAAAATTATTAATAATGTATTCTGATTCAGTTGCGTTTTTACCAAATTGTTTAAGTGTTTTTATTTGATTTACAGCTGTATCGATCAGTAATTCAATCTTTATATAATCAACATCGCCTGGGATTTCTGGAATTAATTCTATGGTTTGTAAGTTTCCAACTTTAGCTAATAATTGGTATATAAAACCAGTTTCGTACATTTTTAAAAGATTGGATGGAGTGACTGCATTTTCATCTTCAAAATCCATTTCAGAAATTTGAATTTCCTCCTCATCCGTTAAAATAGTCCATACATTTTCGCCATCGCTAATTTGTTCTAAGCCCATAAAAGATAATAAATATTGATCTTTTTTGAGACTTAGTTCGCCCATACTAGAGTCATTAATGTTTTCTGCTTTGTTGGTTAAGCGGTATTCAAAAACAATATGAATTGCTTCCATAGCATCTGTAGCTGCACTAACTTTATCTAAAATTACTTTAGCTTCAGGATCGCTAGAAATTTGTGCAAACGTAGATATTTGTACTGCGAATAAACTTATTACGAAAAAGAATATCTTCATTAAGGGTCTTTTTTTGTTACCCTACAAAATTACGTAATTATTGGTGTAAGTGGGCTTGTTATTTTCACTAAAAAAGGTTAATTGTTAAATGTTTAAATTAGTAGAGCTTTGCTAAGCTACTAATAACAATTTACTTCTGTGCACCAAGTCATATATATTTAATTACCAGATACATCTTAAGCTCCTAAATCTCCTTGTGCACTAGGATGTACCTATTCTCCAAACCTCCATAGTAAGGATTCATAATTAATACCAGCTGCAAGGATCTCTTTAACTTTGTTTCCACAGTATTCACCAATAAATAATTCCACTACATTGTATATAACAACAGTAATTATTATCCATTTCTGCAAACTCATTAGAATTGGTTGCATTAGAATCTAAACAACCATTACTGTGCTTTTTATGCGAAGTAAATAGCATAAGAATTCCGAGTAGTACAAGAAAAGGAATTGATGATTATATAGTTTTGATGTTTAGTTGAAAAACATCAGAATTGTAAATATATTAAAAAAAGCCTCTCCATTTCTGAAGAGGCTTTTGAAAAGTATTTAATAACTATTGAATTGCAGCTAACTGCTCTTCTATAGTTTTTATTTTTGCTTCTGCATCGGATTGTTTTTTACGCTCAATTGCAATTACTTGGTCTGGAGCATTATTTACAAAGCGTTCATTACTTAGTTTTTTCATCACAGAGTTTAAGAAA